>VFQP010001654.1_pt1 | contig 28537 bp, 25 predicted proteins | sample 3512351 | NCBI WGS metagenome assembly VFQP01 (sample SAMN10412372, study PRJNA504923) | tailings metagenome | isolation source: Relicate 1 Philex TSF1 revegetated site | place: Philippines: Tuba, Benguet | collected 2017-08-29
GGAACAAGTCGGCCGCGGCCCAGCTCGACGCGCAGCTGCGCGAGCGCCGCCGCAATTTCACGCGCCGCATCGAGGCGGTGTCGCGCATCCAGCAGGCCGCGAGCGGGCTCGACGAGCGCATCCGCGAACTGCAGGCGCAGCAGGCCGCGCTCAACCAGCTCGAGGCCAAGTTCGGTGAGCTCACCGAGCAGCTCATGGCGGCCTCCGAAGACGAACCCGCCGACGAAGCCCTGGTGGCATGACGGCGCTGCCGTCGGCCTTTGCGCCGCGCCTGATCGCGTGGCAGCGCGCCTCGGGCCGCCACGGCCTGCCCTGGCAGGGCACGCGCGATCCCTACCGCGTGTGGCTGTCCGAAATCATGCTGCAGCAGACGCAGGTGTCCACGGTGCTGGGCTACTACCCGCGTTTTCTCGAACGTTTCCCCGACGTGGCTGCGCTGGCCGGCGCGCCCATCGACGATGTGATGGCGCTCTGGAGCGGCCTGGGCTACTACAGCCGCGCGCGCCACCTGCACCGCTGCGCGCAGGCGGTGGTGGCGCAGCACGGCGGGCGGTTTCCGCGCACGGCGGCCGAACTGCAGACGCTGCCCGGCATCGGCGCGTCCACCGCGGCCGCCATCGCCGCGTTCTGCTTCGGCGAGCGCGTGTCCATCCTCGACGGCAACGTGCGGCGCGTGCTCTCGCGCGTGCTGGCTTTCGAGGGCGACGTGGCCGAGACGGCCGCGCAGCGCGCGCTCTGGGCGCACGCCCAGGCCCTGCTGCCCGAAGCGCCCGAGGGCGACGACATGGCCGCTTACACCCAGGGCCTGATGGACCTGGGCGCCACGCTGTGCACGCGCAGCAAGCCGGCCTGTGTGGTCTGCCCCATGGTGGATCTCTGTGCCGCGCGCATGAGCGGCGACCCGACTCGCTTCCCGGTCAAGACGCGCAAGCTGGTGCGCCGCTTCGAGCGCTGGTGGCTGCTGCTGGCGGTGCGGGCCGACGCGGTCTGGCTGCAGCGCCGGCCCGAGCGCGGCATCTGGGCCGGGCTCTACGCGCCGCCGGTGTTCGCCAGCGAAGACGCCCTGCACGCGGCGCTCGGCGATCGGGCCGCGCGGCTGGAGCCAGGCTCACCGGTGTCGCACAGCCTCACGCACCGCGAGCTCGAACTGCTGCCGCAGCGGCTGCCGCTGCCGGCCGACGCCGCGCCCGGCGTGCCCGGGCAATGGGTGCCGTGGACCGAAGCCCTGGGCCTGGGCCTGCCCGCGCCGGTGCGCGGCCTGCTGCAGGTCCTGCGCGATCAGCCCTTGCCCCAGTGATCGGCCTCGCGGTGGCGCACCCGCGTCACCCACCGGGTGCCGAACTGCCCCGCCAGGCGCTCCACCAGATAGACCGAGCGGTGCTGTCCGCCGGTGCAGCCGATGGCCACGGTGACGTAGCTGCGGTGGTCGCGCATCATCAGCGGCAGCCAGTGGTCGAGGAAGGCGTGGATCTGGTTTTCCATCGCCACCACCTCGTGGCTGGCCGCGAGGAAGGTGGCCACGGGCGCGTCGCGCCCGGTCATGGGGCGCAGTTCGGGCTCGTAGTGCGGGTTGGGCAGCATGCGCACGTCGAACACGAAGTCGGCATCCATGGGAATGCCGCGCTTGAACGCGAAGGATTCGAACACCAGCGTGAGCGGCGTGTGCGTGGCGCCCACGAGCTCCTTGACCTGGCTGCGCAGCTGCGCGGGCCGCACCAGGCTGGTGTCGAGCACCAGGGCCTGCTCGCGCAGTTCGGCGAGCAGTTCGCGCTCGTGCTCGATCGCGTCGGTGAGCGCGCGGTGCTGGTCGTGCGCGCTGTTGAGCGACAGCGGGTGCAGCCGGCGCGTTTCCGAGAAGCGGCGCACCAGGGTGTCGGTGGTCGAGTCGAGGAACAGCGTGGTGAGGTGCAGGTCGGCGTTGCGCAGCGCCGCGAGGCGCCGTGGCAGCCCGGGCAGCGATGAGGCGCTGCGCACGTCCATGGCGATGGCCACCTTGGGCGCGCTGTGGTTGCGTTCGAGCTCGACGAAGGATTCGAGCAGCTCGGGCGGCAGGTTGTCGACGCAATAGAAGCCCACGTCTTCGAGCGCGGTCAGCGCCACGGACTTGCCCGAGCCCGACATGCCCGTGATGACCACGAGCTCGGTGACGGCGGCGGCGGGAGCGGCGGTCATGGTCAGGCGGAGAGCAGTTCGCGCGCGTGCGCCAGCGACACGTCGGAGCGCTCGTTGCCGCCCAGCATGCGCGCGAGCTCGCGCACGCGCGTGTCGTGTTCGATGGGCTGCACCGTGCTTTGCGTGCGGCCCTCGCGCACCTGCTTGGCCACCAGCAGGTGGTGGTCGGCGCAGGCGGCCACCTGGGCCAGGTGGGTCACGGCCAGCACCTGGCGGTCCTTGCCGAGCTGGCGCATGAGCCGGCCCACGGTGTGGGCCACGGCGCCGCCGATGCCGGCGTCGACCTCGTCGAAGATCAGCGTGGGCGCGTGGCCGAGCCGGCTCGTGATGACCGCGATCGCCAGCGCGATGCGCGACAGTTCACCGCCCGAGGCCACCTTGGCCACGGGCCGCGGCGTGCTGCCCGCGTGCCCCGCCACGCGGAACTCCACCTGCTCGCGGCCGTGCGCGTGTGGCGTGTCCAGCGGCAGCAGCGCCACCTCGAAGCGGCCGCCTTCCATGCCCAGGGTCTGCATGGTCTCGGTCACGGCCTGGCTCAGCCGCGGCGCGGCCTTCTGGCGCTGCTGGCTCACGGCCTTGGCGGCCGCGTCGAAGGCCGCACGGGCCTTGGCTTCGGTGCGTTCGAGGGTGTCGATGTCGAGCGCCTGGTCGAGCTGCGCGAGCTCGGCCTTCCATTGGGCGAGCAGCGCGGGCAGTTCTTCGGCGGGGGTGCGGTAGCGCCGCGCGAGCGAGTGCCATTGCGACAGGCGCTGGTCGAGCTCGGCGAGCGCCTCGGGGTCGAGCTCGGCGTGGCGCTGGTGCTGGTGCAGCTCGTGCACCGCGTCCTGCACCTGGGCCAGCGCGCTCTGCAGCGATTCCAGCGGCTGGGCGAAGGCGGGCTCGATGTGGGCCTGGGCCTGCAGCGCGGCGATGGCGCGGTTGATCAGGCCCACCGCGTTGTCGTCAGCCTCGTCGAGCGCGTGCACCGCGGCCTGGGTGGCGTCGATCAGGCTTTGCGCGTTCGCCAGCCGGCCGTGCCGCGTGTTGAGCTCGTCCCATTCGCCGGGCTGCGGCGCGAGCTTGTCGAGCTCGCCAATCTGCCAGGCCAGGCGTTCGCTTTCCTGGCGCAGCGTGGACTGGCGCTCGCGCGCGCGCTCGAGCGCGCCCTGGGCCTCGCGCCAGGCGGTCCAGGCCTTGGCGAGCGGCGCGGTGTCGATGCCGGCAAAACCGTCGAGCAGGCCGCGCACCGCATCGGCGCGCGTGAGGCCTTGCCAGGCGTGCTGGCCGTGGATATCCACCAGCGCGTCCCCGGCCTGGCGCAACTGGGTCAGCGTGGCCGCGCTGCCGTTGATCCAGGCGCGGCTGCGGCCCTCGGCGTCGACCACGCGGCGCAGCAGCAGGGTGTCGTCGTCGGCGAAGCCTTGCTCGTCGAGCCAGGGGCGCAGCGCGGCGGGGCGGTCGAACTCGGCCGCGATCTCGCAGCGCGCCGCGCCTTCGCGCACCACGCCGGCCTCGGCGCGCGCGCCGAGCGCGAGCTGCAGCGCGTCGATCAGGATGGACTTGCCCGCGCCGGTCTCACCCGTGAGCACGCCGAAGCCGGCGGCCAGTTCGAGGTCGAGCGAGGGCACGATGACGAAGTCGCGCAGGGCGATGCGGCGAAGGCTCATGGCAAGGGCGGTGAATGAACAACGCGATTGTCACCGGGCGCTCAGGCCCCTTCGTTCCAGTGCAGTTTTCGCCGCAGCGTGTCGAAGTAGTTCCAGCCCACCGGGTGCAGCAGGCGCAGCGAATGCTCGGAGCGGCGCACCACGACGCGGTCGCCGTGCAGCAGGCTGGCGAACGACTGCATGTCGAAGCTCGCGCTGGCGTCGCGGCCGGCCACGATCTCCATCGCGATCTCGCTGTGCGAGGGCAGCACCACCGGCCGGTTGGACAGCGTGTGCGGCGCGATCGGCACCATCACCCAGCCGCCGATGTCGGGGTGCATGAGCGGGCCGCCGGCCGACAGGGCATAGGCGGTGGAGCCCGTGGGCGACGCGATGATCAGGCCGTCGGCGCGCTGGTTGGCCACGAAGTGGCCGTCGATTTCCACGCGCAGTTCGATCATGCTGGCGACCGCGCCGCGGTTGACCACCACGTCGTTGAGCGCCGTGGCCTCGAACACGCAGCGGCCGTCGCGCCACACGCTGGCGGCCATCAGGCTGCGCGCCTCTTCCTGGTATTCGCCGCGCAGGATGGGGCGCAGCACCTCGCGGTAGCTGTCGAAGGGGATGTCGGTGATGAAACCCAGGCGGCCCTGGTTGATGCCCACCAGCGGCACGCCGTGGCGCGCCATCTGGCGGCCGATGCCCAGCAAGGTGCCGTCGCCGCCCACCACCAGCGCGAGCTGCGTGTGGCAGTCGATGCCGGCCACGTCGATCGTGGGGTGGTCGGTGATGCCGGTGTTGAGCGCGGTCTGCAGCTCCAGCGAGACATCGCAGCCCTCGGCCATGAGGAACTGCGCGATCTCCTCGACCGCGTTGCGCGCGCCGGGCGCCTGGTACTTGCCCACGATCACCACCTGCTCGAAGCGCAGCGGGCGAAGGGCCTTGGGCGCAAGGGCGCGCGGCAGGTGGGGGGCATTCATGCGCAAATTACAACATAGGCCCATGGCAATATGCCCCGTGCATTCCCCTGCCATGAACGCGGCGGGAGAGGCCTTCCGTAGAATCTTCGGCATGCTGGACGATCGCTCGAAGCTGCTGCTCAAGGCGCTGGTGGAACGCTACATCGCCGACGGCCAACCCGTGGGCTCGCGCACGCTGGCCAAGGCCGCGGGGCTCGAGCTCTCGCCCGCCACCGTGCGCAACGTGATGAGCGACCTCGAGGAGCTCGGCCTCATCGCCAGCCCGCACACCTCGGCCGGGCGCATTCCCACCGCGCGCGGCTACCGGCTGTTCGTGGACACCATGCTCACCGTGCGGCGCGACGAGATTCCCACCGTCTCGGCCATTGCCGCGCCGGGCATCGAGTCGCCCCAGCGCGTGATCAGCCAGGCCGCGCACCTGCTGTCGAGCCTGTCGCAGTTCGTGGGTGTGGTGATGGCGCCGCGGCGCGCCTCGGTGTTCCGCCACATCGAATTCCTGAGCCTGTCCGAGCGGCGTGTGCTGGTCATCATCGTCTCGCCCGAGGGCGAGGTGCAGAACCGCATCATCCAGACGCAGGCCAACTTCAGCCAGTCGCAACTGGTGGAGGCCTCGAACTTCCTCAACTCGCACTACGCGGGCCTGACCATCGAGGCCGTGCGCGAGCGCCTCAAGACCGAACTCGAAGCGCTGCGCGGCGAGATCGCCGACCTCATGAAGCAGGCGGTGGACATCGGCGCCCAACCCGCCGAGCAGGACGAGGTGGTGGTGGCCGGCGAGCGCAACCTGCTGTCGGTGAGCGAGTTCAGCAGCGACCTGGGCAACCTGCGCCGCCTGTTCGACCTCTTCGAACAAAAGACCCAGCTGGTGCGCCTGCTCGACGTGTCCACCCAGGCCGACGGCGTGCGCATCTACATCGGCGGCGAAAGCCAGGTCGTGCCCTTCGAAGACCTGTCCATCGTGACCGCGCCCTACGAGGTCGACGGCCAGGTGGTGGGCACCCTGGGCGTGATCGGCCCGCAGCGCATGCCCTACGACCGCATGATCCAGATCGTGGACGTGACGGCCAAGCTCGTGAGCAACGCACTGAGCCACACCAAGTGAGCCGTTGCGCGTGGGCGCGCACCTACAATGCGCGCCTCCCGGGCCGTTAGCTCAGTTGGTCAGAGCAGAGGACTCATAATCAAGAGGCCAAAGCGATTAACCGGCGGTTTCTTTCGGATTGGTTGCTTGATTCCAACGCTTTGAAATCAACCACTTACAGCGTTCTGGCGATTTCGCCGGATTGCTACCGAGGAAGTCGGCGGAGGGTCGCTTGCTACATTCTTGCTACTGAAGGAGAAATGGCGGTTTTCGGCGCCCCTCGGGGTGTTGAAAGCGCAGTGAGTTGAAGTTGTTTTATGAATGGGCCGTTAGCTCAGTTGGTTAGAGCAGAGGACTCATCGAAATGGTGACCTTGCCGTGAAAGCGGCAATGGAAAAACCGGGTGAACTCAGGGAAACCGTCAGCCAGTCAATGGCCCGGCAATCCTGAGCCAAGCTCGCCGAAGGCAGGTCGAAGGACCGGTAGGCGAGAAGGTGCAGAGACTAGGGTGTGAGGAGCCAATCCGATAAGCACCCCAAGAGCGCCCGGCACCCTAACGCGCGAAGCAATTCGCGGCGAGGGTGGTGAGATAGTCCAGGGAATGAGGAAACTCATGCGAACCTGAATCCTTTGGTCGTTGGTTCAAGTCCAACACGGCCTACCATTCATAAGACAATTGGACCCATGCCCCGCACGCCTTCAAGCTCCGCAGACCGCCCCAAGTGGCTGCGCTTCGAGGCGGGTGACGAAGAGTCGCACGAGCTGTTTGCACCCGGTGCCAACTGGCGCAAGCAGGATCAGTATCCGGCGCTCAAGCCACTGGACAGCTACACGCGCAACGACTACCTGCGTCTGGCCTGGGAACTGTTGCGGCGCATGCCGCGCTACCGCAGGCAATATCGCAAACTCGATCAGCTGGGCATCAAGTCGCCCAGCTTTTTCAAGTCGAGTCCCAAGCATTACTACACCAGCGACAGCCCCCCGGCTTTTCCGGGCTGGGCAACATGCCCGCTGCGTGGTCACCAGTGCGAACCGCCCATTGCAGGTCAGGACGAGACCTTCGGCTCCTATATCGCGGCGCAGGAGAAAGCGGGGCAGCCATGGTTCGTGATGAACCGATACCGCTGGGTCATGGACCTGTGGGGGATCACCTACGTGCCGAACCCGGCCACGCATTTCGACCACTTGCGCAAGAGCGGCTTGTTCGGTGCCCCCGCTGCGGCAGTCTCGGTCATCTCCAACGAGGCACCGGCAGACCGCCCGCAAAACATCAGCACTTACCTTCGCGCCAACGAGGTGCTGGTTCGCCTCCGGCTGGACTCCTCGTTCGATCAGCAGGTCGAGTCAATTCGGCATGAATTCGAGCGGGCTCAGGCCATTGCGAGAAAACGCCCACAGCGTGCGCTTGATCCATTGCCGGCCCCCGGCCGAAAGTTGATGGGCAAGGCGGTTCTTCGGGATGAAGACTTCGCGGGTGACTTCTCCCCTCGGGCGGCAGCGAAAGTCGGCCGGGTCTTGCTCAAGCATGTTGAACTGCATCCGTTTTGGCTCAGAACCTGGGACGCACTCGCTGACGCACGAAAAACTCAAGGCACTCTGACTCCGAGACTGGACCGCGAGATGATCGTCAGGCAATTCCACGCTGACTACGGGCATCTTGACCATCCGACCGGGGGCGCGGCGGGGAAGGCGGCCCAACGGCGCCGCAAGAACACAGACTTGATCGACCTGATCGGAGCCGCTATTGGCTCGTCCGCCATGGTGCCGAATTGGCGGGCCCGCAGCGAGAAGTACATTGAAGAAAGCGACGACGCCTTCCGGCAGATCGTCGCCATGGCCTTCGCGATGAAGGCAGATTGACCAGGCTTTAGGGCCGTGATGCGCCACGCGACAGATGCATCACCAGCCTGGTCAGCATTCGACGGCTTCCGCGTCGTCATCGTCGCCCCACAGTTCGGGCGGCGGTTCCACCGCATTGGACAGCGTGAAGATGTCGCCCAACGGGACTTCCTCGCCGCTCACGGGCGGTGGAGTCGTGATGTCGAAGCCGATGGACTCGAAATAGGCCACCTGACGCTTGTAGGCCTTGGGCTCCAGCAGAACCTGCAAATCGTCGCCGTGTTCCCAGCAGCGGTAGGTTGTGCGGTACATGTGCTTCACGTCGCGGAGGTCCAGCGCGCTCAAACCCGCACGCACTGTCCCGCTGAGATGCAACCTGTCGAAGGCGCTGACCAGTTCGGCCTTCAGCTTGGCGAGGGTCCAATCGCGGGGCTTGGTCATCTCCAAGACTTTCATCTTTGGATAGCGGAGCACGATCTCGGACCGAATCACCGTTTTGGCGAACTCCATGATGGCGTCCCGATTCGGCAAGTTAGACGGCAGGCCTCGCGTGTCGTACAACTGCTTGGCCTTGTCATAGAACTTGTGCGAGGAACTCTGCGAGTGCTGGCTCCGGTAGACCGTTTCGCCGTAGCCATAGGTGGACGTGTCGATTCCCGCGTCAACCATCTTGTGTGCCAGTTCGACCAGCACGCGGCTGATCGGCGTATCTGGCGGCAGGGCCAGATTCACCCCAACGTCCAGACGCTTCAGTGTCATGCCTTCGTCTGCTTCAATTCGGCGCTTTTCATCTTTGCCGAGTGGCAGCGCACTGGTGATATGTGCAGCCTTGTAGGACTCCAGCACCAGATTCGGCACATCGCAGGGACCAAAAACGTTGTGACCTTGCATGTATCCAATCACGCTACCTTCGACAACCAAAATGTCTTTGGTGGGCAGGTACAGACCGTGAAGGCCTTTGTCTTGGTACTCACTATTAGGGATCAGAAAGCGCGTTGCGCGGGGAGGGCCAGAGTTCTGCGCGCCTCCCATTCGCAGATCCGGCAACATCAGGTCGCATTGCGTTGTAATGGTGTCCACAAATACTTTCTTGGGGGTCAACATCTCAATCTCACTTCCTTCATGCCATAGACCCATATTGGTAGTCGTAGGTCTATAAGCTGGTATGTCTAATCACGTCATACATGGCATATCTGCATAACCAATATGAGCAGCTATTCATGTATTACACGGTGTGGTCGCGCCGAGACCCGGCGCAAAATGGTCAAGGTCTACGGCGTCATTTGCTGACCTCCGGTGCTTGAATGCGGGTCACGCCTGACTCGATGAAGGCATCCAAGTCCTTGCGGCGGTATCGCACCGTGCGCCCGTACTTCACGTAGGTCAGCGGGTACCGTTTGGTGCATCGCCAGACCGCCAGCGTTTTGGGGTTCTTCAGCCCCAAGTAGGTTGCGGCCTGGGCCTCGGTCAGCAACTCGTTGTTGATCTCAATCTGCTTCATTCATCGCTCCGTCGTTTCGATGGGTCCAATGTAGGTTTCGGTTAACGCGGAGCGCGCAGTTTGTTGATCTGCAAATCGCACGTTTCATGGCCGGAAGACCTTGCGAAGGACCACGATGACCGGCATCCAGAACTCGCGTCTGGCGAAGTCACACGGCGCTTGCCACACCTGATCGCAGGCGGCTAAAACGGTAAAGCGCGAGCCGAAACGGCCACCGACCAGACTGGCCGCTGCGCTCGCGACTCACTGCGGCTGCGCCGCAAATCCCCCACCGCACACATGACAGCCCGTGCCCTAGTCAGCACTGGCGCGCCGCTGCATGCCGTGCTCAACCTCGAAAGGAACGAGAGATGAACCGAATCGGCGAAGGAGAGACGAAATGGCTGTGAAGCTGGTTACCCAAGAGACGCTGACGGACTGCGGCTTGGCCTGCGTCGCCATGGTCAGTGGTCAGTCCCTGGCAACGGTGCGCAAGGTCGCCATCAAGGAGCTGGGCTATCCGAAAGATGGCCCGTACACGACCACCCACGAGAACCTGTTCAAGCTGCTGGCCCATTTCGGCATCGGCCATGGCAAGAAGGCACCGTTCAAGAGCTTGGCTGCCATGCCCTCGCTGGCGATCATGGAGACGCGCAAGATGCCCAGCACGGGCAATTCGCATCTGGTCGTTTTCGAGCGGTTGCCGGACGGCGACGAGCGCGTGCTCGACCCCGGCTTCTGGCTCAAGCAGCAGGAGCGGCGGGACTGGAATCGCATCAAGCTGGACACTTTCGTGCCGGTGCTTCTCGCTGAGCAAACAGGCTCGCCCAAGAAGGGCACCAAGAAGACTACGGCTGAAGTGGTCGAGTCGGCGGGCCCTGACGCGAAGACGGTTGGCGTGGCAACGGCCAAGACTCCAAAAACGGCAGTGGTCAAGTTGGCGGCGGGAAAGCTCAAACCGGTTGCAAAGAAGAAGGCGTCGATAACGCCGATTGGGTCGGCTGACGGCGGAGACGTGTCGCCAGCTTCGGAGCTAATGTCCCCCGACACTTTGGGCGGCACCTCCGAAGTGCCTGCCACCGACAGCGGCGAAGGCAACGACACGTCGGAGTGACCCCATGCTGCTGGAACAGTTGCTGATTCAGCCCATCAGGCGAATCGACCTGATCCAGCCATGGCGTGCAGCTGGCAGGAACGTTGGCATGGTGGCCGACAGCTTGCTGGCTGGTGCCATGGCGATCCACTTCGCGGACTCCGCACTGGTGTTCAGGTCACCCTTGCGGTTTGCCTGCTGCCAAACTGGCACGGTCATTGGGGTTCGGTCCAGCGGTGCGCCATTGACGCTGGGCTATCGTTTCGACGTGGTGCCGTCCGAGGATGTCGATGGGCTCTTCGCCGCATGCGAGCCCCGGCTTTCACTGACTCCCGACCAGTGGTCAGGCCTCAGCCGCTTCGGAAAAGCGGAGTCCGTGTTCTTGCTGGCCGACCTGAGCTGCCTCGGCAAAGACTACGTCCTGCGCCTTCGGTTGCTGGACCGGGGGTGGTGCAGCATCAGATACCGGCCAGACCTTGACGGTGCCATTGAGTTGACACCAGAGAACGCGCGAGTGGAGGTTCCTCGCGTTGTCGTGAACTCTCCGGCCGACGAGTTCGGCTGGCTGCATCCCGCCAGCGCGTACCCGTTTGTTCTGGACGGGCGGTACTGGCGGACGGCTCATCCGCGAGATTGGCCGTGGCCTTTGGCGAAGGGGTTGCAAAGTCAACCGTCCGGTGCCTTTTTCAAGGAGGTAATGACGAGGGCTCTGCATGCGAGATTCGTACAGCATGAGTCTCTGCGGCGCAGGCTGCTCAACACGATGACTACGGTGGAGGTAAATGGCTTGCCGTGGGAGCTGTTCGATGGCGTTCGCCGTAGCCTCGCTAACCTTGGGAGAGGCTACTTGTGAACCTTAGCGCCGGTCGTCGCTGGCCGCGACACCGGAGGAGATTCCAATTCCGAAACCCTGGTGCGGAGTTGCTCGACCGTCTGAAGTAGCTCACGGTTGACGGCTTCTACCGAGGACGACTTCTGGTTTGCTGCCTTCAGTTCCTCCAAGACACTGGCCTGCCACTTGTCGCCAGACGAAATGTTCTCTTTGTCTTGGTTGTAGGCCGCAATGGAAACTACAAGAGCTACCAGGGCGAGCACTGCGGAAACAATGACCGAGCCGACTGCAATCCAAAGTTGAACCTTGGTTGTGTGTTTCGCTTCCTCGTCGCGCCGGTCGAGCTTTTCGAGCATGGTGCTGGCCGCTGCCGCAAGCTCTTGAAGTGTCTCGGCGGATTGGGCTGTCATCTGCCCAGTCAATCTCACCATCTCGCGATCTTCAGACCGTTCACGCGCCAATCTCGCGTTGTATTCGGCCATGTGGCTATTGAATTCCAGTGACTTGGTTTCGATCGACGGAGAGAGGCTGGCGGGGAACGCGCTTGCCTTTGTCAGTCGTTCAAACTGCAGCCGGGTATCGCCCAGTGCTTGGCTGGCCTTCCGCACTTGATCGAAGATGCCATGCGTCGAACCGAGAACCTGTTCCCTAAGCTTTTTGAATTGATTTGCTTGTTCCTCCACCTCATTGCGCAGGAGGCGGTCCAGGAACGCCGTCGCTGGCTCATTGGTCGCTCGGATGATTGGTTCTCGGTCCTTTTCACCTTCGCGGGCAGATCGAAGCCCGTCCGACAAAGCGTAGGCCTCTGCGATGCTTTCGACCGTCTGCGCCGACAGGTTGGCGGCCTGCTCGGCAGTCAGGCCGACCCGTTCTTGCTTCAACGCGTAATCGGGGGAAAGGCTTGCAATGCACGGTAGAAATGCCCTGACGCGTTCGACTGCATCAGTGGCGGATAGCCCATTGAAAGCCTGAATGTCGGACACACGCAAAGGGAACAAGTACAGCTTCCCGATGGGTGAATCGACCTCGGCAACATGCTTCATGAAGATGCTGAGGTCGAGCCCCTTCTTCTTGGGCGGCTCAGCTTCGGCGCCCCCGGAATCAACTGCGTCAACCATTACTTCACCAACTCCATCAACTTGCCGAAGCTGTCCACCACGTCGTACTTGACCTGCTCCGGGGCGAACTTCTGGTTGATGTCGTCGAAGAACTTTCGGGCGCACTTGATCTTGGTTTTCTCGATTTCGCGCAGCTCCATGGAGGACATAGTCCCCTTGGTCTCGGCTACGAAGTAGACGTGCTTGACGGCGCCTTCCTTGAATGAGATGGCCCAGTCGGGGTTGTAGTCACCTACTGGCGTGGGGATCAGGAACCCGCGTGGCAGCTTGGCGTAGACCACCACTTCGTTGCTGGTGTCCAGCTCCTTCACGAACTGGCGTTCGATGTTGGAGTCGGTCAGCACGTAGTCGTAGATGTGGCGTTGCAGCTTGTCGCCGGCCTTGCTGAAGTCTTGCTTGGTCAGACCCGCTGTGAAGATGTCGAGGTCGAACTTGTCTTCCACCGGGTCATAGGCCAAGTGCTCGATGATGACCGTGGCCTTCTGCTCGTTAATCAAGCGGATGGCTTCGGCGATGAAGCTCTCGGGGTTGGTCTTGAACTGTGCGAAGACCGCGACGTTCATGCCCTTCAGGATTTCTGCAATCGTGCGGCGGGTGAGCTGCGTGCCTTCGGCCAGCTTGCCGATGAGGTCGTACTTGACGGCCGAGTGCACCGACAGGCGGTTGACCTCGGTTTCCGTGGCCTTGAGCTTGAACGCTTCGCCCGACTTGATGCCGTCATAGGTGACGGCCTCGGCCTGTTCGCCGCGCTGGATCGTGTACTGCAACGGGGTGACGCGAAGGCCTGCGTCTTTGTCGTTCAGCACGGCCACGGCCTTCTGGACCAGCTCGGCCTCTTCGAAGCTGACGCTGTAGGCCGCCTTGCGGTTGATGCGGTTCCACAGGGCTTTGAACTCCTGCTTATCGAAGTTGGCGTTGAGCGGGTTCTTCTTGGGGCGGCGGTCGTCGCCGATCTCTGGCAACTGGCTGGCGCTGAACACGCTGTCGATCAGCTGGTAGACCTGGGCCGCATAGGGCTTCAGTTCAGGCGGCAGCTCGGCCAATGCTTCAGCCTTCTTCGCGTCGTGATAGGTGCCGGTGATACGGTCGGCATCGTCGGTGTAGTCGTTCTTGAGCAAGTACTTGTAGATCTGCTTGGCCAGCTGCGGGGTGACTTCCACGTCGCCGGTGGCCGTCTTCAACACCTTGCCAGTGAAGAAGGCTTCATCGGCCACCTTCGGACGGGCAGACAGAGAGTCGCTGATGTCCTTCTGCAGCGCCGCAACGAAGTCCTTGTAGCTCTCGCTGGCCACCACGGTGAGCACATTCACGTCATGGACGATGGCTGGATGGTCCATGCGGTCGCCGTTCTGGTTGACGGACAGGCGCAGGCCGCGGCCGACTTCCTGGCGGCGCGAGATGGTGTTGTCGCTGTGCTTGAGCGCACAGATGACGAACACGTTGGGGTTGTCCCAGCCTTCGCGCAGCGCCGAGTGCGAGAAGATGAAGCGTACGGACTTCTTTGCGTGCAGTTCTGGGCTGTCGCTGGGCGAGGGATACGACAGGAGCGTTTCCTTGTCCTTCAAGATGAGGTCATAGGCATCCACGTCGTCAGAAAGACCTGCGTTCTCACCTCGTGCCGCCACGGACGGATCAGCCAGCTTCTTCGTCTTCTTGTCGATGGAGAAGTAGCCGCTGTGGGTCTTCTCGGCGGTGATGCCCTTCAGGTACTTGACGTAGGGCGTCTCGTCCAGGTCCAACATCTCGTTGAGGTAGAGGTTGTATTCCTCTTCGAAGATGCGGGCGTACTCACCCTTTTCGTCGGACTGCGAGTAGTCGCGGTACTTCGCCACCTCGTCGATGAAGAACAGCGTCAGCACCTTCACGCTTTGCTGGAACAGTGCCTGCTCCTTGTCAAAGTGAGCCTTGATCGCCTCGCGAATCTGGATGCGGCGCAACGCTGCTTCGGTCACGTCGCCGGTGGCATCGCCCACCGTCAACTGCAGCCCGTTGGTGAAGCTCAAGGTGTCAGTGTTGGCATTGATGTCCGACACCACGAAGCCGTCGCGGTATTGGTCCAACCCGTTCGAGAAGCCGTCTGAAAAGAGGTTGTCACCCTTAGATAACTTCCTAACCACGCGCTTGATGTTGCCGCCTGCCAGCTTCTGCTCGAACTCGACGCGGGCCTCGGGAGGCTTCTTGCTCGAAATTTCGATGGATTGCAGGTACAGGTAGCCCGCGGTGCCCGATAGGCCCTTCACCGCGATGCCGCGCACGGCGATCTTCTTCACCAGCTTTTGGTTGTAGGCGTCCAGCGCGTCCAGGCGGTGAATCTTGTTGTGCGTGGTCCTGTGCGTTGCCGAGTACCGCAGCACCATCAAGGCCTTGAACTCCTCCAAGGACTTCAAGGTCTGCGCGCCTTCCATCTTTTGCGGCTCGTCCAGGATCAGGATGGGCCGGTTCGCGCTTATGACATCAATCGGGCGGCGCGACTGGAAGTCGTCCAGCACCTCGTAGATGCGGCGGTTGTCGGCACCACGGGCGGCGAAGGCCTGCACGTTGATGACCATGACGTTGATGCCCGCATCCGAAGAAAAGCTCTCCAGATGGTGCAGCTGCTTGGAGTTGTAGATGAAGAAGCGCGCCTTCTTCTGGTAAGTCTCCAGGAAGTGCTCGGCGGTGATCTCCAGCGACTTGGCTACGCCCTCACGGATGGCGATGCTGGGCACCACGATGATGAACTTGCTCCAGCCATAGCGGCGGTTCAGTTCGAAGATCGTCTTGATGTAGCAGTAGGTCTTGCCCGTGCCCGTTTCCATCTCCACGTCGAGGTTGACGCGGGCGACCTTGTTCTTCACCAGCGTGTCAGACACGGGCAGGTTCTGGCCGCGCTGCACCTGCTGGATGTTGTCCAGCAAAGCAAGGTCAGTCAGCGCCAGGTCTGCGTTCTTGAAGCCGGAGTCGGAGAACAGGTCTTCCGTACCCTTCTTGGCTTGGCCGGGGTCGATGCGATAGGTGATGGTCTCTGCGGATGCGGGCGGCTGGCCCTTGAAACAGTCCACCACGGCTTGCACCGCCGCAGACTGGTAGGCCTGGGTCTTGAACTTGAGTTTCATCGTCGGCCCTTCAGATGCACTTCACTTCGGTGGCGGGCGATAGCAGCTTGAAGATTTGCTCCACGTTGATCTTGACCGAACTGTCCTTGAAGCCCGCGTCGCGGAACACAACGCGCAGCGGCTGCACCTTGGCCAGCTCTTTCACGAATTCCTCATCGACGTCGCCGTGCGCATCGAAGCAAGCTGCCAGTGCATTGCCGTCCACCAGGAACACGTCTTTGCCCTGGATGGCTTGCTTGGCGATAGGCAGCGCAAGGTCAACGCCCCAATCGAGCATCACTTGGAACAGCAGGTCTTCTGGCGAGCGATCGGGCTTGATGTTGTCAACGAACATGTCTAGATTTAACTTTTCATGTGCGTCTGGCGCGTAATACACATCCGCCATATTCGAAGTGTCGATCTTTAGGCAGCGAAATCCGATGTCAATCTTCGTATTGGAGCTTCTGAATGTATTGCCGGCACGTCGAATTCGTTCTTTTGCTATATCTGAGATGTAGGCAAATCCTGCGGCCGCTGCGGGACTTTCTGGTGGGCAAGGCTCGGGCAGCTGAACAAGAATGAATCTTGTGTTCGTGCCGCACGCGGCATTTCGAGCAAACACCGCGTGTGCGGTTGTGCCAGAGCCTGAGAAAAAGTCGAGGACTATATCCTCATCGCCTGAAAGACACTGAGAGGCCAACGATTCAATCAGCTGCGTGGACTTCGGGTGCGGAAATAGCTTTGCGTCAAATATGTCCTGAAGTTCTCGCGTGGCCTGGGTGTTGGGTGGTGCGATCAGTGAATTCGATACTTTGTCATCCGCTTTAGAAACCATCCAAGTTGAAACCGGCACCGTGTCGAATTTCGCCTCATTCTTGAAACGCTTTAGCATAGGTCGGCCAGATGCATCCGCAGGGAAGATGACTCTGCCCTCGGATATCTTTTCTGCCATGGTCTTTCTGCTGTAAGGCCAATAGCGGCCCTGAGGCGGTAGAAATTCGTTTCCCGTGTTCGGGTCTTTAATGGGGTAGTAGACATCGCCACCCGCCTTGCCCGCGCTCAGGTTGTCTGCTTTCCAAGGGCCGCGAGGATCATTGTCCGGGTTCGTGTACCCAGCATAGGTTCGGCCAATACCTGCAAGCCGGTCCTTATTTTTGCCGTAGCAAAGTACATATTCGTGATCTACGCTGGTGTTATCCACGGAGTCCATTGCACCACTTCGGCGCTTCCAGACAAAGACGCAGTAAAAGTTTTGGGCCCCGAAAATCTCATCACAAAGAACCTTAAGATTTGCTGCCTCAGAATCGTCGATAGAGATGAAGATGACCCCATCTTCACGCAGGAGATGTCTTGCCAACCGAAGTCGTGGCAGCATCATGCTCAGCCAATCTGAATGAAAGCGGCCATTCGCAGAAGTGTTTGCGCTCAGCTTATTACCGCTGTTGTCCTTTTGGTTAGATGCGCGCAGGTACTCTTCTGTCTCTTGGGCAAAATCGTCTTCATAAATGAAATCGCTGCCTGTGTTGTAGGGCGGATCGATGTAAATCATCTTTATCCGTCCAAGATATGTCTCCTGCAGCATTTTCAGTGCATCTAGGTTGTCACCCTCGATGAACAAGTTTTTCGTAGTGTCGAACTCAACGCTTTGCTCTCGGATGGGTCGCAATGTTTTTGCGATGGGCGCATTCGCTGTCAAAACAGCCTCGCGCTTACCGGGCCAATTTAGTTGGTATCTTTCCTGTGTCCCGTCCAGCAATACAGGGGAGAGTTCTTGCTGTAGTTGCTCGAAGTCAACGGACAGCCTTAGGTTGCCGGCATCGTCGCGTCCCTCTGTCACACAATGAGGGAATAGTTCTCGAAGATGGGAAATGTTTTTTTCAACCAGATCCGGCGAGTGCATTTTTAAGGGGTTCATGGGCGCGGCTTACTTATGTAGTTGACTCTTTAGTTTTTTCCGAGCCTGTAGCCAGCTCGAACCAATGCCCAGAAAAATTCATTGTTGTTCACGCGAAATCGCCATTCTTGCTTGTAAGGGCGTGAGCCTTCCTCTACGTCGATACCGAGCATCGCAAATTCATCATTGAGATCCCCGTTGCAGTTGAAGTAAATGCGGCACTCTGTCCCCCACTTGTTTGGTTGCCGCTGATAGCCACGACCGATCACTGGCATTTCCCCAGTAATCTGAAGGTAATCGGCATCGAATTGTTCAATTCCGTTTGGATGCACCTCTGCTTCCAAATAAGCGCCTGTCACGTTTGCGGGAAAGAAACTGATATTCATTGAGACCTCCGATTGATTTCTTGGATTGATGGGGAGCCGGTTATTTGCTCAGTTGGTTGTAAGTGCTTTGACTAGGTTTTGGAGTGCGCGCAATTCCGCGTTGATTTCCACTTTGCGATTGAACTGCTTCTCCTTGTTAAGACGAGCTTCCGTCTTAGATATCTCTCGCTTCTTCGCCATCACTTGTTCAGCCCGGACTATCAAGTCGCGTAAGGGCTCATGCGTTCTGGCCGCGATTGGCATTAGCCGTTGCAGCATTTGCTCATAGAGCCCGCCGAGGTCGAGGGCCAGCGGCAGCCTTGCGCGCTCGGACGTTGCGGGCATCCACCCTGACTCAAAGTAATCGGAGCAGACCCAACTTGCCGCATCGGTTTCGCTGGGCCGCTTGTAAGCGGCCACCACCTGTATGCTGGCCTCGGCCCCTTGGCCCCGAGTCAGTTCAAAGATGATCGGGAATTGCACTGCGCCGTCGATGCACCGCAGTACCTCTCGGTGAAGTTCTGCCGTCTTCAGTTGGATCGCGAAGACTTGAATCTCCGGCACATCCGGCTTTGCGGCTAGGTTGATCGTCTCTGGTGCCAGCTTGTAGCGCCAGACTATCTGCTCCACCTGCTCCACAAACAAGTCTTTCAAGCGGGTGTTGGCGCCGCTGTGCTCGTAAATCTTGTTCTTGGGCAGTACGCGGCCAAACTCCGCTTGCTTGGGGTAGGCGAACAAGGCGCTCATTCCGCCTCCTGGATCACCAGGAAGGTGATGAGTTCGAAGTCGTCTAGGCCGGAGATGGTGTTGGTCAGCGCCGTGGTCTTGCCGCCGGTGAACAGGCTGTCCAGGTCCTTCTCTTCCTTCACCTCGATCATGGAGCGGATGGCCTTGCCCAGCAGGTCGGAGTACACCTGCATCTGTCGGCCCTCGGCCGTCTCTTCATTGAAAAGCTGGGTCGCTTGCGGAATGGGCTTGTCTTGGCCCTTGCAGCAGGTGCGAGCCAAGTCCAGCAGCCGCTTGACCTCGGTGTGGTCGTGCACCACATGGCCAGCCCGGTCGATGTAGACGAGGTAGTAGGGGTGCAGCCGGTTGTGCTGGTTGACGTTGACGCCCGTGTTGAGGTTGCGCAGCGTGAAGATGACGCCGGGGTGCAAGCCCATGGTGGGCTTGGCGGGCACCACGGCATGCATGCCGTTGGGCACGTTGTTCAGTTCGCCATGCTCCTTGACGTAGTTGAGCAAGTCCATGCGGAAGTCGTTGAGGCCGAGGTCGGTGATGGATACGCCGGTCTTCAGGTCTTCCAGCTCGATGACTTCATCTTGCAGGCGGCGCAGCTGCTCCTTGCGGTACGACACGTCGTTGGCTTGCGCGGACAGCACGTTGTCGTCGCCGGTGGCGGTCACGTCCGCAATCATCATGCGGCTCTCCACCCGGTCCTTGAGATTGATGTACTCGTCGAGGGTGATGTCGGGCCAGTAATTGACCAGCTGGATGCTGGTGTTGGGCGAACCGATGCGGTCCACGCGGCCAAACCGCTGGATGATGCGGACGGGGTTCCAATGGATGTCGTAGTTGATGAGGTAGTCGCAGTCCTGAAGGTTTTGGCCTTCAGAGATGCAGTCCGTACCAATCAGCAAATCGACCTCGGCGGGCTCGCCTGGTAGCACAACGGCTTTCTCCTTGGAGCGCGGGGAGAACAGCGTCAGCAACTCCTGGAAGTCGTAGCCCTTCTTGAGCGTGGACTTCGGCGCGCCCTTGCCGGTCACTTTGGCGGTGTGCAGACCATGGGCTTCTTGCAACACGGGGGCGAGGTTGGCATAGAGGTAGTCGGCCGTGTCTGCAAAGGCGGTGAAGATCAGCACCTTCTTGTTGCCAGGGTTGATTGGGTTAGCGATCTTCTCCAGCACATGCGCCTTGAGGTGTTGGAGCTTGGCGTCGCACTCTGGTGTGATCTTGTTCATCGAGGCCAGCAGCGTGTCGATGAGTTCGAGGTCGCCCTTCAGGTCGCGCTCCCACGACGGCAGGTCCATGTCGCCGAGGCTGATCTTGACCTTGCCACCGATCTCGCCGGATTCATCGTCGAGGATCGGAAGTTCGTCGTCGTCGCCTTCAAGGTTCGCCAGCACTTCGGTCAGATCACCCACGCTGGCCGACGCGCCCGACTGGTTGAAGGTGGCAATCTTCGCCAGGGTGCCTTGGTGATTGCGGCGCAAGGCGTTCAAAGTCAGCCGGAACGATTCGACCGAGCTTTCCAGCCGCTTGAGCAGGTTCACCGTCATCAGGGCCTGGAGGCTCTTCTCGCGGTCGGCTTGCTTGAGGGTGCCTTTGCCGCCCACCTTGGTGTCGTAGGCCTCTTCGTACTTCTTGAGCCGGCTGGGCAGGATGTAGCTGACCGGTGCGTACACCGATAGCTTCAGCAAGGACAGCTGGGCAAAGATGTCGTTGAAGCCCATCACGTCCGTGCGTGCGGTCAGCGGGCTGTGATACGACAAGGGTTTGCGGCGCTCGGGGAATTGGCCGATGTCCTTGGTGTCGTAAAAGGTCTGGATGTGCTTGCGCGAGCGTGCGATGGTCACGCTGTCCAGCAGCTCGAAAAAGTCGAAGTCGAGCGAGTCGAGGATGGCGCGTGCGGTGCGTTCTTCCGGGGGCAGCTTGGCCCAGTTGTTGAACGCGGTCTGCGCACCTCGGAAGATTTCTTCGACGCTCTTGCCCGTCTTGAGCTTCTTGCTGAGGATTTCAGAGTCACCCTCGTAGGCCAGCGCCAGCTGATTGCGCAGGTCGGCAAAGCGGTTGTTGACCGGGGTGGCTGACAGCATCAGCACCTTGGTCTTCACGCCTTCCTTGATGACCTTGTTCATCAGCTTTTGGTAACGCGTCTCCTTGTCCTTGTAGGCGTCGTTGTTGCGGAAGTTGTGGGATTCGTCGATGACCACGAGGTCATAGTTGCCCCAGTTGATCCGGTTCAACGGCGTCCCGAAGGATTCGCCGCTGGTGCGGCTCAGGTCCGTGTGGCAAAGGACGTCGTAGTTGAAACGGTCCTTGGCGAAGATGTTGGTCTTGAGGTTGCGGTTGTAGTTGAGCCAGTTGTCGGCCAGCTTCTTGGGGCACAACACCAGGACCGACTTGTTCCGAAGCTCGTAGTACTTGACTACGGCCAGGGCGGTGAAGGTCTTCCCAAGGCCCACGCTGTCGGCCAGGATGCAGCCGCTGTAGGTTTCCAGCTTGTTGATGATGCCGGTGGCTGCGTCTCGCTGGTAGTTGAAGAGCTTCTTCCAGATCAGCGTGTCTTGGTAGCCGGTGCGGTCGTTGGGGAGCACGTCCTCGTCGATCTCGTCCAGGAACTCGTTGAAGATGTTGTAGAGCATCAGGAAGTAGATGCTCTCGGGCGAGTTCTCCTGGTACACCGAGGCGATGTGTTCGCAAATTTGCGTGGTCACGTCCTCCAGCTTCTCGGGATCGTTCCAAATCTGGTCGAACAAGCTGAGGTAGGTGGCGGCGAAGGCGGGCTCGTCCATCTTGTTGACGAGGTTGGACACCGCGTTGCCTTGCTGGTAGCCCAAGTCCACTGCCGTAAAGCCGTGGAGCGGCATGTAGGCGGTGTCTGCGCCGTTGGCCTGGACCACGGCAAAAGGCTGCATGGGTGCCTTGGTGCGGTTGCTCTTGAACCGCGCCTTGCGGCGCATCCAGTCGGCGCATTCCTTGGCGATGGCACGCTGGGTCAGCTTGTTGCGCAGCTGAATCTCGAACTCGCTGCCGTACAGGCTCCGCTCGCGGTCGAGCTTGGGGATGTGGAATTCCTTGCGCTCTTTGCGAATCTTGTCGGTGACCTCGCTGGCCGTGAAGGTGGGAGAGGTGAAGATGAAGCTGAGTTCGTCGATCTTCTCCAACTCGGCCTTCAAGGCCTCGAAGGCGTACATCGAGAAGCACGAAGCGGCGATCTTCAGCCGTGACTTGGGCTTTAGCGTCGCCTTGAGGTCGTCACCCAGCAACCGGGTGATGTTGTCAATCAGTTCCATGTTTCTTCTTCCGCTCCCCAGCGTTGACCGGCGCATCGGGCGCGGCTTCCAAGCCGTGCTCTTGCGCGTAGGCCAGAACCAGCACCTCGATCATGGACGCGACGGATCGGTGTTCCCGTGCCGCCGCCAGCTTCAGCAACTGCTTGATGTCTGCTGAAGTGCGGATAGACAAGGTCTCATCCTTCAGTCGTTTCATGGTCGTGCACCCAAATGGTCTTGTCCTGCAAATGTACTGCGTTTTGCGGGCATTGGGTGCCGTGGCGGTCGGTGGACCGCCACGGTGATCCATCAGTGGTGCATTTACTTGGCTCGGGTGAACTGCCAGGCGGTGTCGAAAGGCAGGATCTTGCGGATCGGAGGCAAGGGGTCGTAGGGATAAGGGAACGCGCGGATGCGGCCTTGAACGACCACGCTGCCGGTGTCGTAGACGTTGACGATCAGGCCGCACCAGAGGTCAAAGCGGGTGTAGTGGCCCATCCGCTGCTTTTCGGTGATGTAGACCTTGTTGGCCCGGAAACGCCGTTCGATGTATTGAGCGGTGCTCATAGATAGCTCCTGGTAGATGCGGGAAATTCCGCCCGGAGCCTTTACAAGACAGCACTACAGAGACAGAAGCATGGTTGGCCAGGGCGCCTTCTGCCAATTTGCGATAGCCAATGTGTATCAATGAAGTGAGTGCAACACCATGCCAAGCAAGCTGTCGAAATGGGGTAACTCGCTCGGTGTTCGAGTGCCGAGCCATATTGCCGAACGGGCCGGTCTGCAATGCGGCGACCACCTCTACATCCGTTTGCTCGATTCGGGCGACATTCTGGTGAGGGCGGCTCGTCCTGGCGCGGGCCCGCCGGGCTACGCCGTCCCGAATGGCGACGCGCCCATCCCTGCGGCCAAATCGTCCGATGATGGCGGCTGGGATGTGTGGTGATTTCTGGTTCGTCTGAAGCGAAGTCACACCGAGATTGCGGCCGGTTTCGCCCCGCGCTACTGTGACGACGCGGCGGTGGCTGACTTCAACTGGTCAGCCGCGCCGCGCAAGCAAATCTGCCGATCGCTGCCGGTCACCCCCAAGGGCTGAGACGTTTTGTCTCAGCCCTTTGTCGTTTCTGGCGGGCAGGTTGGCGCAACCCCATCTGAAGGAAACCCCATGTCTCAAGAATCCGCCATGCCGCCCAAGGCAGGCCCTGCATCGCCCAACGATCCACTGCCCATCGCCATCCACCCGCCCGTGCTCTTCGAGTTGGGCGATGTCGTCGCCACGCCGCCCGCGCTGCGGTTGATCGAAAAGCGCGGTGGGAACGTCCTCGACCTGCTGCGCCGTCACCAGCGGTGCGAGTGGGGCGCCATGTGTGCGGAGGATCGCGATGCCAACTGGCAGGCTGTTTTGTCCGGCGAGTCACGCATCTTCTCGTCCTTCGACATCGGCAAGGAGGGCGACCCGGCAGTCGTGTGGGTCATCACCGAGTGGGACCGGTCGGTTACCACGGTGCTGCTGCCCAGCTGCTACTAACCCCAAATCACCGTCCGCAGGCCGCAGCGCAAAGTTGCAGCCAGTTCAAGCCGCCGTGCCGCGTTCGCGCCGCACGGCTTTTTTGTCGCTGCGTTCGTAGCGATAGCACGCACTTATCACTACCAAAATGACCACCAAAAAGCCGCACGCATCGGCTGGCACCAAATCGCCAGCGTCGAGCGAAGAATCCACCGCCAGTACCGCAGCCAAAACGGCAGAGAAGCCGCCGACCGGCTCCGTGGCTGGCTATGTCGCCTCTGCCAGCTCGAAAGCCACCAAGCGGGCCTATGCCAGTGATGTGCGCCATTTCATCCAGCACGGCGGGGCCATACCGGCAACACCGGCCATGGTGGCAGAGTACTTGGCGAAGTTGGCCCCAGCCATGAAAGTGGCGACGCTGGAGCGGCGCTGCGTGTCTATCGCACAGGCCCACCGTGACCAAGGGTTGAAGTCACCGACGCGGGCCGACGTGGTCGTGGCGACCATGAAAGGCATCCGCCGCCAGCACGGCACCCGCCAGCGTGCGGTGAAGCCCATCACCCGAGACGTGCTGCTTGAGATGCTGGCCGTGCTCGATCAGCAGAAGTCACACCCCACCAAGGCAGCGCGAGACAGGGCCTTGCTGCTGGTCGGTTTCGCCGGTGCGTTCCGTCGCGCTGAGCTGGTGGCCTTGCGGGTGGAGGACGTGGCCTTCCATGAGACGCATGTGGAAGTGCTGCTGCGGTTCTCCAAGACCGATCAGTTCGGCAAGGGGCGGTCGGTGTTTCTGCCGCAGGCCAGCGGCGAGCGGTGCCCCATCAAGAGCCTCAAGGCGTGGTTGGCGGTGGCCGGCATCGAAACCGGCTGGCTGTTCCGCTCGGTGACCAAAGGCGGTGTGGTGTCTGATGACCCGCTGACGGCGCAGTCAGTGGCCTTGATTGTGAAGCGTGCTGCCAAGGCTATGGGGCGTGAACCGGAGGAGTTTTCGGGCCACAGCCTTCGCGCAGGCTACGTGACCACGGCGGCAATGGCATCGTTGCCCACTTGGCTCATACGCGAGCAGACCGGGCACCGCAGTGATGCCGTGCTGGCACGGTACATCCGGCCGGTCGAGAAGCGGAAGATTCCGTCGCTTTTGTAGTTCGTGTTCGTGCGGCGGCGTAGAAAGTCAACCCAAGAAGCTTGACCGAACCGCCGTCCTCCGGACCTTTCGGTCCGGAGGGTGGTCCCTGACAAGCCAGACCCCCCATCATCAGCCTTCGGCGTCAAAGGCTCATGGTGGAGGGTTGCGGGTTCGCCCCCAGATAATAGCCCAGGTGACCATCAATCTTCCATTTCCATGACCTCATTCATTGCTTGGCTAGGTGTCGACTCCCGCGGTCCGACGTCTATGTACTTTGCGAGTGATAGCCGCATATCTTGGGACAAAGTGCCTGGGGTATGGGACTGCGGTCAGAAGGTCTTTGCAGCGAGCGCAGGGGCAGAAGTTTTTGGGTTCACGGGATACGTCTTGCTTCCTCAAAGCATCCTCGGCAAGGCTTGCTCCTTCATCGACCGGGGAATGCGTTCCAGCAGCGCCAGCGAAAGTTTCGAGACCCGAGTGGCTTGGCTCAAGGACTTGGCCGAGCGTGAAGTGGCCATGCATCCGAACCGCCGTATTGAAGACTTCACGATCTTTTACGGCCAACGTTCGGGCGTGGGTATGCCTCCGAATTCGACTTTTCACTTGCACGTTATCTCTTGGGACTCAAAGGCACAGGTTTTGAGTGCTTGGCCGGTAGTCCTGCCCAGACGCTCTGGGGTACTCAAGACACATGGGACAGGTAAGTCCGGTGTAGACAAGTGGAGCGATGCATGGACGTTGTCAGACCAAGGAAATACCAGTCGCACTATGTTCAGTGCGTTCTGTGACTCGTTGCAAGCGAAAGAAGATCCGATGTCAGGGGGCGAGCCACAACTGGTCGGCCTTTACCGTCAAGGGCCTGGTCAGGTGTTTGGTGTGGTCACTGAACGGGGGCCGAGTCTGCACGGGTCGCTACTTCTTGATGTCCCACCAAGGGTGAAGATTCAGTGGCGCGACCGGCTCTTCCAGCGTGTGAGCGCGAGCGGCGAATTGCTAAAGCATGCCCAACCCCACAGCCGACCCGCCCAAGTCGGCGCACCTAGCTGACACCCCGGCTGAAGGAGGCGGGGTCTTCGAATATGGGGCACTCAACGCCATCCTTGTGAGGCTGGGTTCCAAGTGGCTGTTGCCTGACTGCCAGCAGCAGCAACCTGAGTCGGCGGCCACAGCAGGTTGTCCAGTAGTGCGACGGTCTCACCCAGGCTCGCGGCTTCGATGCGATTCTTGTTCAGGAAGGCTTGCCACTGGCGTAGCTTTGCGGCGTCTTCGCTGAACTGCTGGGTCAGTGCCAAGGGCCGCTCGGTGGGCAGGGCGGTCTGGCGTCGGGCAAAGGTTGCGGCAATGGCTGCTGCCAGCGTGGCGCCGTCCAGTTCCGTGCGCCGTGCGATCACCGCCAGGTCGAAGAAGTCCTTCATGCGGCTATTCGCTTGCCCCAGCATGACCATGGCCTGGTACTTCTCGGCGATCACGGTGTAGACCGGATAGACCCGCAGCGTGGGGGCTGGGAAGTCGCCCAGCAAGGTGGGGTAAGCCACTGTTTGTGGCCCCGGCGTGACTGCGTCCCCGAAACCCACGTCGATCTGCAGGGCGCAGCGTGCGGAGCCGATGCGTGCCACCAGCGTGATGCGGGTGCCGCCGTAGGTGTTGTCCTCGCGAATGGCATCGGCCTTCACGGAGCCGGAGTCAAACACGATGCCGTCGCCCAGGTCCATGGCGACGATGTCGCGGAAGGTGGCGATCAGGTTCGCCTCATCGTCGGGGCCGAAGCCGAGCAAGTCGGCGTCTCTGGTCGGCCGGTGCGGGGTGTCATACCAGAGGGCAAAGAGCAGGGCGCCCTTGAGCAGGAAGCGGTCGGCGTGCGGTGAGGCGCTGACGCGAGCCAGCAGGCGCTCCATGCCGAAGCGGTTCAGCAGCAGGCTGTAGTCGTCGCCGCGTTGCTTGGCGAGGGTCAGCAGTCGGGCCAGGATCGACGCGGAGAGGTTGCCGGTCATTGCGTCACCGCCTCTAGGTAGGGCTGCATGACACGTTCAACCCGGTTGATTTTGGCGAAGTGGCTCAGCTCGGCCATGGTGACCTTGCGGCTGCGCCAGGCATCTTTCAGTGCCTCCAGCGCCACGTCCAGGCCGATCTTGTTGCGGAACTTGAAGCAGTCGGTCACCGTCTTGGCGGCGCTGTACACGCGGATGGGGGCTCCATGATCGGTCACGGTCTCGATGCCGTCGCTATAGGCGGTGCCGCGCAGGCGCGTGATGCGCAGCGTGGGGTAGCTCAGAGCCGGGGTTTGTGTCGCCTCGGGCAGCGCGATCCACACTTCGTGAGGCAGTTGCGTGCCGATCTCATGGAATTGCAGCGCACTCAGAAGGCATAGCACGGCCTTGGGCACGCGCTGGCAGACCTCGATCAGCGTCTGGTGCTCGGTGACTTCAGCATCGGGCAGTCCATACAGGCCACGGCCCAGCCGTTGCAGCTTGCCGGCCTGGTGCAGCCGGATCAGCAGCTGCGGTGACCAGCCATGCTCGCGCACATCCGCTGCCCGCAGCACGCGCTGGTGCCGGGCCAGTTCGAGGATGTGGTCAGACTGGTTCATGAGGAGTGAGTTTAATATCTGCACTACTTTTGTTCAAGTGATGCGAAATTCAATCAACCCCGCGCCGTGGTTCTACTGCTCGCCGATCTTGCGCATGGCCGCCGTCGCTTCTTCCATGGCGTTACGAACCGGGGCGACGATCAATCGAGCGTAGACCTTGGTGGCTTCCGGGGTCTTGTGGTTCAGAACCCTGCCGATGATGGGCAGGCTGGTGCCACTGCTGGCCAGCCAAGAGCCCAGCGTGCGGCGCAGGTCATGGATGTGCAGGTCACGCATCTCGTAGTGCTGCAAGTGCAGCCCGTGCTTCTCCGCCAATGGCGTGTAGCGTTCGATGGTCTGGACCGGGAAGTCGATGGCCTCTTCGAGGGCCAGTTGGTAGTCGAAGGTCTTGGCCGTTGCCTTCTCCGCCAACGCCTCAACCAAACCCAACGCCGTGCCGCGCGCCAGCATGCGCTCCCAAGCCCCTCGTGGCTCCACCAAATGACCGCATTCGCCGGAACCAGGGAACACGAAAAGTGAATTGCTGCCTTCGGCGGCCTTCTTTCTTCGTTCCAGAACCTCGATGGCCTCGGGGGTCAGCAGCACGGTCTGCGGCTCGCCGTTCTTCGTCCTCTCGATGTTCCATTCCTTGCGTTCAAGGTGAACATCCGGCCATTGCATCGACATGACGTTGCTGCGGCGTGCGCCCGTGTACAGGGCGAGTTTCACGAAGTCACGCACCAGCTCGTTCGTTTCATGCTCCATGGCCAGCATGAGGCGGGGCATCTCATCGGGGAGTACGAATCTTGAGCGGGACTTCTCCCTGTACTTGTCCATTCCCCGGCAGGGATGGTTGCCGTCGAAGTAGCCCCACTGGATGGCACGGCTGTACATCGAGCTGATGAGTGCGATCACGCGGTTGGCCGTCGTCGGGATGTGGCCCATCTTTGCGTGGTGGGAGATCAGCTGAGCGCGCGTGATGTCTGACAGCCGCAGCTTTGCAAGGTTGACGCCGTACCTGTTCGTGTCGATGTGGCGCTCGAACTTCTCGATGTCTTCCTTGTGGGACACCTTGCGGACGGACGAGTGCCGCTCGTAGTAGACCTTGAAGAAGTCGGCCAGCGTTATCTCACTGCGTCGTTCGCGCATCGACTCGGCAGGGTTGAGGTCCTGCGCGATGTCTGCATTCAGCGCCGCGACCGTCTTGCGAGCTTGCTCAATGCTCACATCCGGGTAGCGCCCGATCTTGATACGCTCCGGCCGGCCTTGGATGCGTCGGTAGAGCAAGAAACTCTTCCGGCCGGTCTTGCCGACGCTAATCGCGAGTCCTTTGGTGTCCGTGTCGTAGAAGTAGGCCACGCCTTCGCGCGGCAGCGTCAGCCTGTCGAGGACTCGCTTGGTGAAATTAAGGCGGTTGCTGGGGGTTGGTTGGTCTTTGTGCATGCGGGAAATCTTGCTACGCGGTGGCTACGAGCCCCGTGCCTTTTGCAGAGATAGATCGCACGCTTGCTACGCCGAGCGTTGATCGAGGCCGGTCACGGTTTACCGAGACTTGCCGTTCGACCCGCAGGGCTGTTGATGTTGTTAACGTCCGTTGTCTGCAGATGGCGACGAGTGGCGAAAAACAACATTAGCCGTAACCATGCTCATAATCCTTTGGTCGTTGGTTCAAGCCCAACACGGCCTACCAAAAAGGGGTGCAGCAAAAGAAACGCGAAAAAATGCTGCTATACTTCAAGGCTTCGCGGCTGTAGCTCAGCTGGATAGAGTACTTGGCTACGAACCAAGGG
>VFQP010001656.1_pt1 | contig 28477 bp, 21 predicted proteins | sample 3512351 | NCBI WGS metagenome assembly VFQP01 (sample SAMN10412372, study PRJNA504923) | tailings metagenome | isolation source: Relicate 1 Philex TSF1 revegetated site | place: Philippines: Tuba, Benguet | collected 2017-08-29
CCCATCTGGACCGAGACCAAAGAAGACCGCGAAGACCGGATCCGCAAGCTTCTGGACGCGACGCTCGGCATCGTCACCGACGCACCTGTCGTCGAGGTGCAGAAGCGCATCGAGACCCACCGACGCAACATCCGCGACCTGGAAGGCAACATCGTCTCGCTCAAGGAGAAGCAGCTCACCGCCCCCAAAGACGCGATGCTTCCGGGCGTGTTGACCGACACCGTCGACAGCCTGGCGACGAAAATCGCCGATCACAAAACCCGGATAAAAGAGAACGAGGCGGCTATCGCGGCGGCGAAGGCGGAGATCAAGGAGGCGCTGACCAAGTCGGGCGTCGAACTCGCGCCGGAGCAGCTCGACCTGCTTCTAGATGGCGTTCTGTCTGGCGATCTCGTCCGTCTCGTCGCCACTTTCCACGCCGCGAAGCTGATCGACGGGCAATTGGCGAGGCTCATGACGGCGACCGCAGAAAGCCCCGGAGCGGCCCGCAAATACTTCGCGATGCACGCGGCTCTTTTCGCGCTTCTCGTGCACGCGCAGGACACAACGATCAAGAAGATCGACACGCAGTACGTGCCGAAGCTCGATGCGATCCTGAAAGACCTCGCAGCCGCCAAGGCAAAGACGCAGGAGTTGATGCGCGCCGAGAACCGGCCGGATCAGAAACGCGCGCTCGAAGCGAACCGCGACAGCCAGAAGCTGGCGGAGGAGGCGGCGAAGGGCTACCGGCGTTACCTCACCCAGCAGCGCGAGCAGCTTGCCGCCGCGCGCACACGCGCAACGCACGATCTTCGCATCGCCGACAATACGTTCGACACCGTCGAAGCGAGCCTCGAACTGCGCAATCTCATGCGCGACAGCGCGACGTCATTCGAGGCGATCCAGAAACTCGAGGCGCCGACGTTCGAGCAGATCTTCAAAAACGAGGAGCTGCGGCGCGAGTTCGAGAACCTGACCCGCAAGCTCGACGCCCCGACGAGCTGACGCTCGCTCACTGTTGCTGAGAACCGCCGAACCATACGCGCAACAGGGCGCGCCACCGGCGGCCCCACGTGACGCGCTCATCGGACAGCGCATCGAGGAAATCGGAAAGCCGTCGGGATTTCACGATCGTGTACAGCGTAAGGAACGCCGTCGGCACGAAAACCGCGAGGAATGCCAGGAGTCGCCACCACACCGGCTCCTGCGTCCAATCGAACAGGTTCATACCGATGAAGCCGGTCGTCACCGTTCCGACCAGGCCGAACGTGGTGACCACCGTAAGCCGCACGACGGTCTCGTTCTGCTTCCGCGTGGCTTCCACCTCCAGGAAGTTGCCCATGTCCTGCAGCTCTTCGCGCACCTCGCCATAGAGATCGTCGAGATGCAAATGCCGGCGCGTCATGTCGAACAACTCGCGCACCTGCGCGTGGTTCGAGATGCTGTGGAACCAATAGCGGTGGGCGAAACGCAGGAAGTTCTCGTGCGCGGCGCGGATGTCGCGCCGGAAGACGCGGTTGGCCTTCGCGTTCGTGATGTCGAGCCGGCTGATCGCACCCACGAGGCGATCCGAGAACATGTGCAAGGCCGCCTTCTGGAAGTGCGCGATCAGGAACATCAGGAAGTGCTGATGCCGGAAGCGTGACAGCAGGCCGCTGTCGCAGCTCGTGAAGAAGTCGTCCGACGCATCGCCGGTGACCACGAGCGTATGGCCGGACGCATGAAACCGCACACTGGCCGCCTTCTCGCCGCCCGAGCTGAAGTTGCGATCGTAGCAGTAGCGGGTCTCGAAATCGGCAAGATAGTTTTCGGCGTAAGGCAGTGTAGACTGTTCGCCGGATTCATTTCCCAGCGCGAGGCGGATCGAATCCGATCGCGAGAGCGTCTCCGCATTGTCGAGCGCAAGATAGGCCATGTAGGGCATGCGGTAGTATTCGAGCTGCCGGTAGCGCACGAGGCCTTTGACATCGCGGTGGTGAAGCACCATCGGCGCCATCAGGAACTCCCAGTGCGCGGCGGTCGACGGCGCACGGTGCCGGCAAACGAAAGCCAGGAACTTCTCGCGATTCTCGTAGTCGGAAGCAGCCAGCACGCGGCCATCGCTCGAAAGCCATTCGACCTTCCAGGGACAATGGCCGCCTCGGCCGCTGTCTTCCCAGTAGGCCGGATAAGCACGGCCGAAGCGGAACATGAGGTTCTGCGCCGTCTCGAAGGAGATGTCATCGGTATAAACTTCGACAGCGAGCAACGCGACGTCGATATCGAAGAAGAAATAAAGGTCGACGTGTGCGACGCGCAGATTAATCGGCTCGTCCCCTTGGTTGAGCGTAACGCGCGCGCCCTGCACGTCCGTACGTCGCATCACCCGAATGGGACTTTCGCCATAGACCTTGCTGACGGAGCGGCCGATGCCCTGTCCGTAGAGAAAGCGCTGCACCGGCGGCAGGAAGGTCACGAACTCGTTGTAGTGGCGGGACTGGAACTCGGCAGGATCGCCGAACTCGTCGTCGACCTCGTGCCAAGGATTGTCGGGGCTTGGCTTTTCGAACTGCTCCCAGTGATCTTGAAGATGAGCGTCTTCATCGAGCGGAAGCAAATAGACCGGCCACAGCAGGATTTGGCGCAGATGCTTGACGCGCTTCTCTTGGATCATGGCCACCGGCGAGGTTTTAGTTGCCCCAGTCAGCCCCTGATAATCACGCCTCCCTCGGCGCCGCAAGCAGCAAACGAGAGAGCCCCGTCATTGAAGCGTCACGAAACGGAAGCGGCGACTCAGAGAAGAAAGATCGAGGCGAGCCCTAGAAATGCGAAGAACCCGACGCAGTCGGTGACCATGGTCACGAACACACCCGAGGCAGGCGCCGGATCGAGCTTGAGGCGATCTAGCGCCAGCGGAATGAGAATCCCCGCCAGGGCTGCCGCCAGCAGGTTCACCACCATGGCCGCCCCGATCACCGCGCCGAGGCGTCCGGATCCGAACCACAGGAATACAATAGTGGCCATTACGACCGACAGGATCACTCCGTTGAAAAGGCCAACCAGTGTTTCGCGCGTGATGATGCGCGGCGCGTTGGCGGCACCGAGTTTGTTGGTCGCCAGGGCGCGCACCGTCACCGTCATAGTCTGGGTGCCGGCGTTTCCGCCCATCGAGGCTACGACCGGCATGAGAACCGCCAGCGCGACCATCTGCTCGATCGTGGCGTCGAAGAGCTTGATGACGAACGACGCGAGCACGGCCGTCCCGAGATTCACGATCAGCCAGGGGATGCGACTCCGCGCCGTCCCGGCGACACTGTCGGCCAGACTTTCGTCGCCGACGCCGCCCAGCGCCCTCATGTCCTCGTCGGCCTCGTCCTGAATCACCTCGACCACGTCGTCGACCGTGATGACGCCAACCAGCTTGTTGTTCTGATCGACGACAGGCGCGGAGAAAAGGTCGTAGCGCTCGAACTGACGCGCCACGTCCTCTTGGTCCGCGGTGGCGAGGACCACATGCAGGTCGGCGTCCATGATCTCTGAAATCGGCACATCGCGCTTGGTACGAAGCAGCCTCGACAGCTCGACACTACCCAGCACCCGAAAAGTTGGATCGACGACAAAAATTTCGGAGAAGCTGTCGGGAAGATCGTCCGTCTCACGCGCGTGCTCGATCACCTGCCCCACGGTCCAATAGGGAGCCACGGCGACAAAGTCGCTCTGCATGAGGCGTCCGGCAGAGTCTTCCGGATACTCAAGTTGCCGCTCGAGGGCCGCGCGCTCGCCTCTCGGCAACTGGGCAAGAATTTCATCGCGGTCGGCCTGCTCGAGGTTCTCGATCAGATACGCCGCGTCGTCCGTGTCGAGCTCCGTGACGGCTTTGGCGAGCAACTCGTTCGGGAGCGCTTCCGAAAGCTGGTCGCGAACGCTCTCGTCGATCTCGGAGAGCACTTCGTAGTCGAAGGCCGGACCCAACGCCTGGATGAGGGCAATACGGTGCTCAGGGCTGAGAAGCTCGATGACGTCCGCAAGGTCGCGCGCGTGCAGATCCTCGACGAGCCCCGCGGCACGTGGCCCATCGCCATCGTGAAGGGCCAGCGCGACGTCGCGCACCAGATCAGCCACGCTGATCGCGTCGTTTTCCGGACTTGCCATTTCGTCCATGCTTGACTTCCAAGCTCCACCGGCCGTGCGTCGGCCGCGACACAGTGCACCGTGGCCTCGATGCATCAGACGCGCCTAGGGAAACCGGTGATTGGCCTATTTTTGGGGCCAGCGCTAGCACAGCCGTCACATCCGCGACACTGAAACCCAGCAAATAAGTTCAACGCGCATGAGTGGTTGCAATTTAAGTACGAAACCTTTTACGAACCGTGGTTCAATGTGCGGCAGCAACGGCGCCTGACGTGTCGAGCCGGATGCAGGAGACAACGAATGGGCGCCGGTCGGTGCAGGTGGCTGGTTTTGGGAGCGGCGCTCGCTGTGAGTGCGGGCGCCGTCCTGAACGCCCGCGCTGAAACTCCGCAGCCCACGATTCCGGAAACGCATTCGCCGTCGGCGACGCAGGGCGCGAACGGAACAGGCCCGCAGGTCAATCCGGGGGCCACTGATCTGCGCCCGACGCTAGGCCCGCCCCCCGCCGTCACCGAGTGCGTCGGGCATCCCGATGCCCTCGGCGTTTCGCGTGTCGTCGAAATCGATACGACAAGTGGTCCCGAGTTCGGCGACCAGTACCTCAAGACCGAAACGAAATTCCTGGAGCCGGGCGAAGTCGTCCTGACCTTCGATGACGGCCCAATGCGTCGCTATACGTTGCCGATCCTGGATGCGCTCGACGAGCAGTGCGTGAAGGCAACGTTCTTCTCTGTCGGACGTATGGCCATTGCTGATCCGGCTACCCTTCAGGAAGTCGCTCGCCGGGGTCACACGATCGGAGTGCACACCTGGTCGCACAAGAATCTTGCCACGCTCGGCGCCGACGCCATGAAGCGCGAATTTGAGCTCGGCCTGTCGTCCGTGGCCGCAGCCGCCGGCACGCCCATCGCACCGTTTTTCCGTTTCCCCTATCTCGGGCACGGAAAGACGTCCCTCGCTTACATCCGCAGCCGCGGAATGGGGATCTTCGGCATCCACGTGGACTCGAAGGATTTCCGGACCAAGAGCCCCGGCGTCGTCCTCCGCAATGTGATGGCCCAGCTCGATCACGAGAAAAAGGGCATCCTTCTCTTCCACGACATCCAACCGTCGACCGCCGGCGCCTTGGCAAGCCTGCTCGCGGAGCTCAAGACACGCGGCTACAAGGTCGTCCAGCTAGTCGCGAAGAACCCGCCGGTGACACTCCCAGAATACGATGCCATCGCCGAAAAGTCCCTGAAGGCGAAAGCCCTCTCGGCTGCCAATTCACCACTCGCCAAGCGGGCCGCCACTTGGCCGGTTTCTGGCGAGGAGCCGGCAGAAACGGCTGCCGCCCCCGCACCCAAAGCGGCGCCCCCCGCGGACACGCCGGCGCACCGCTCGAGCAGCAAACCGTTCGATTGGGCCAACCCCTCGAACGATCCGTGGCAGCTCAAGGCTTTCGGACACCAATAGCCGCGGCCGGCGGGCCGAGAAGCCTCGGTCCGATCAAAAAAGCGGCACTGAACGTCGAAGTGCTTGATCACGTGCCGGGAAATCACCGACAGTCCGGCCGCATCGAACGGATCTGGACACGGGAGCAGCCAATTGCGCCTGCTGATCACACGCTCGGCCGTCATCCTCGCCGCATGGGCTGCCTGGACTGCGCCGTCTGTCGCCGAAGACTGCGCTGATCCCGCGAAGGCGCTCGGCGTATCCCGGGTCATCGAGATCGATACATCGAGTGGCGCCATCTTTGGATCGGCGACCAAGCGCGAGAAGGAAGAAAGCTTCCTGCAGCCCGGTGAAGTCGTCCTGACTTTCGACGACGGCCCGGTTCCCTGGGTCACGCAACCCATCCTCGATACGCTCGATCAATTCTGCACGAAGGCAACGTTTTTCTCGGTCGGCGAGATGGCACTGTCCTATCCGTCGATGACCAAGGAAGTCCTTGCGCGCGGCCACACCGTCGGCACGCATACGTGGTCGCACCCGAACAATCTCCGCCATCTCACCATCGATAAGGCGAAGGATCAGATTGAGCGCGGGTTCGCCGCCGTCTCTCTGGCCGCCGCTACGGGCATCGCGCCGTTCTTCCGATTTCCTGGGCTCAACGACAGCGATGAACTGCTGAGCTATCTGCAGACCCGCGGCATCGCAAGCTTCACGGTGGATGTCATTTCGAATGACAGCTTCATTGGCAGCCCCCAGCGCATCGCAGACCGCACGATCAGCCAGACCGTTGCACGCAACGGCGGCATTCTTCTCTTCCACGACCTGAAGCGGCCGACCGCGAAGGCCCTGCCGGCGATCCTTGCCGGTCTCAAGGCCAAGGGCTTCAAGGTCGTCCACCTCCGGGCGAAGGAGACGATAACGCCCCTGGCCGCTCTCGACGCCGAACTGCAGCCCATCCTGGCCAAGGCGCCCTCGCGCAATCTAGCCCCGTTCCACGGCCCGGTGCCCTCGCCCAAGACCGCCGACGGCCAAGACCCGGCTGTCAGCGAGCTGGCCCCGGCGGCCAAGACGCGATTGGCCGACACGCTGCCCGCCCAGGACAAGCAACAGGCATCCTCGCAACCGCTCCGGCGGCAAGCCAGGCCGGCCGTGTCCAAGACCCGGCGCCACCGTCGCCCCGCGCATCCGGCCTAGGGGCCCGTCGCCCACCGAGGGCATTCCGGCTGTAGCTCCTGCCATATTTCGGGCGTAAGCTCGCGAAACGTCCATCCCCTCGGGGCCGCGACAATTTCCGACGGAAATCTCGCCGTCGCCGCGTTCAATGATGGGACCGGATCGCGACAGGTGGATTATACCGCCTCGACGCTGCGCGATCTCCCTCCGCCGTCCGCGGGCGCGTATTCGGTTCACGCCCTATCAAGGTGCCGACATGTTGAAAGTCTGGATCGCGTGCGCCCTGCTGATCGTGTCTGCTGGCGCCGCGTACTACATGACCGGAGGCAAGATCTGGGACCAGGCCCAGCAAGCCGTCGTGTCGCTCGTGCCGGGCCATAAAGCGAACGGGCCCCAAAACGAAGCGAAGGGATCGGCGAACAAAGCGAAGTCGGACCAGGCCGGCCCAGCCCCGAGCGTTTCCGTCGAGGCCGCCACGGCCGTCGCCACCACATCAACCGAGGACTTGCGCGGCATCGGCACGCTGCAATCCGACGAGTCCGTCCAGATCACAACTGAGATTGCGGGCCGCATCACCGAGATTCCGCTCTTTGAAGGCGCGCCGGTGAAAGTGGGCGACATCATGGTGCAGCTCGACGACGCATTAGCTCGCGCCGACGTCGACGACACGCAGGCCAGGTTCAACCTCGCGCAGGGCAATCTGGAGCGCGCGAATTCGCTTGCACGTTCCGGCAACGTCACCGAACGCGCACGCGATGAAGCATCCACCAACTCCGAAACGTCCCGGGCCGCCCTCGAACTGGCTAAAGTCCGCCTGTCCAAGCACACCATCCGCGCGCCCTACAGCGGTGTTGCCGGCATTCGCAAGGTTTCTCCTGGCGCCTACATCACCGCCGGCCAGCCCATCGTGAACCTTGAGAAGATCGACACGCTCAAGGTCGACTTCAAGCTGCCGGAGCGCTACCTCGCGCAGGTGAAAAACGGACAATCCGTGGAGATCAAGGTCGATGCTCTTCCGGATCAAACATTCACCGGCACCATCTACGCAATTGACCCGCACATCGACGTCAACGGCCGCGCGCTTTCGATCCGTGCGCGCCTCGAAAACCCCGACCTTGCTCTTCGTCCGGGCCTCTTCGCCCGCATCAGCGTAAAGGGACAGGTGAAGCGCAACGTGCTCGTCATACCGGAAGCTGCCGTCGTCCCGCGCGGCCAGGACAAGATCGTCTACATGATCCGCAACGGTCAGGCCGTCGAAGCCAAGGTAACCCTCGGCAACCGTAGCAACGGCATGGTCGAAGTGACGGAAGGCCTCGACGAGGATGCGACGGTCGTCACCGCCGGCCAGCACAAGCTGAAGGATGGCAGCAACGTCGAGATTGTCGTCGGTAGCACGCCCGGCAGTCGCGCGCGGGGCACCTGATGGGTCTCTCCGAACTCTGCATTCGCCGCCCGGTCTTCGCGACCGTTCTGAGCCTGGTGATCGTGCTTCTGGGCGTGGTGTCCTACACGCGGCTCACGGTTCGCGAATATCCGAACGTCGACGAACCGGTCGTTTCCGTGCAGACGCGTTATCCCGGCGCTTCGGCCAAGATCATCGAATCCCAGGTCACCCAGATCCTGGAAGGCTCCATCGCCGGCATCTCGGGCATCGACGTCCTGGAATCCTTCAGCCGTTCGGAAGAGAGCCGCATCAGCGTTCGCTTCCGTCCCGAGATCAACCAGGACGTCGCGGCAAGCGACGTGCGAGACCGCGTGTCACGCGTACGCGGCCGTCTTCCCGACGAAATCGACGAGCCGATCATCGCCAAGGTGGAAGCCGACGCTCAGCCCGTCATGATGCTGGTGTTCACCAGCCCGGTTCTGAGTCCCCTCGAGATCACCGACTACGTCGACCGCTTCGTCGTCGATCAGCTCAAGAACCTCAACGGCGTCGCCGACGTAACGATCTACGGCGAGCGTCGCTATGCCATGCGCATCTGGATCGACCGTGAGCGCCTTGCGGCGTTTGCCCTCACGGTGCAGGACATCGAGATTGCGCTACGTGCCCAGAACGTGGAGCTTCCGTCCGGCCGCATCGAAAGCGCCAATCGCGAATTCAGCGTTCTGTCCCGCACCGGTCTTGTGACACCCGACGAGTTCCGCAACATCGTCATCAAGGTATCGGACAACCATCAGGTGAAGCTCGGCGAAGTCGCTCGCGTCGAGCTTGGCGCAGTCGATGAGCGCCGTGAGAGCCGCTATGGCGGAAGAACCGCCATTGCAGTTGGCGTCATCAAGCAGGCTGTTGCCAATCCGCTCGACGTGTCCTTGGCAGTCCGCGCGCTGCTTCCAAAGATCAACCAATCCATGCCGAACGGCATGCAGGCGGATGTCGGCAACGACGATTCCATCTTCATCGAGCGTTCGATTCAGGCCGTCTACCACACCATCGGTGAAGCGATCCTGCTCGTCGTTCTGGTGATCGTTTTCTTCCTGCGCTCATTCCGAGCCTCGCTAATCCCCATTGTCACCATCCCGATTTCGCTCATCGCGACGTTTACACTGATGCTAGCTTTCGGATTCAGCGTGAACACCCTGACGCTGCTCGCGATGGTGCTGGCGATCGGCTTGGTCGTCGACGACGCGATCGTCGTGCTGGAGAACGTCTACCGCCACATCGAGCACGGCATGAAGCCCGTCGAAGCGGCGATCAAGGGCACGCGTGAAATCGGCTTCGCAGTGATAGCCATGACGCTGACGCTCGCTGCCGTTTATGCACCCATCGCTTTCGCTCCGGGCAAGACGGGCCGGCTGTTCCTGGAATTCGCGTTGACGCTCGCGGGCGCGGTCATCATTTCCGGGTTCGTCGCGCTGACGCTTACGCCGATGATGTGCTCGCGTCTCCTGCGCCACAATCCCAACCCCGGGCGCATCTTCCTGCTCATCGAGCGCATGCTGAACGGGCTCGAGAACGGTTACAAGCGCTCGCTGGCTTCTGCGCTCGCAAATCGTGGCGCCGTGATCTTTTTGGCGCTGGTCGTCGCGGGGTCGAGCTATTTCTTTTTCGTCAACCTCAAGGCGGAGCTTGCTCCCGTCGAGGATCGCGGCGTCATCCGCATCCGCGGCACGGGGCCTGAAGGCGCGACGCTCGCCTTTATCAGCCGCTACAGCGCCCAGGCCGACGAGTTCCTCGCCGACATCCCCGAGGTTCAGTCGCGCCTCGTCATCAACGGAACTCCCGAGGTCTCGCGGTTCCTCATCTTCGCGCCCCTCAAGGATTGGAGCGAACGCGAACGCACGCAACAGCAGCTTACGCGCGAGTTGACGCCCAAAACGCGTCAGGTCGCGGGTGCACAAACATTCGTCCAGAATCCCGGCGCCTTTGGCCAGCGCGGCAACGCACGCCCCGTCGAGTTCGTTTTGCAGTCATCGGGCACCTACGAAGAACTGCAGGCAATTTCCGACAAGCTCGTCGATGCGCTCGCCGACTATGGCGGTCTGGAAAGCCTCGAAACCGACCTCAAACTCAACACGCCCGAATTCCGCATCGAAATCGACCGCGCCAAGGTTTCCGACTTGCGCCTCGACGTGAACGTCGTCGGCCGGACGCTGGAAACGCTACTCGGCGGTCGTCAGGTCACGCGCTTTGAGATGAATGGCGAGCAGTACGACGTCATGGTGCAGCTTTCGGAACAGGATCGCTCGACGCCCGCAGCACTCGATACGATCTTCCTGCGCTCGCCGACGGGCGAGATGATCCAGCTTTCCAACATCGTCAAGGTGATCGAAAGCGTCGCGCCCAAGGAGCTGAAGCGCTTTAACCAGCTCCGTTCCGTAACGCTCTCGGCGAACATTGCACCGGGCTTCGCACTCGGCGAGGTTCTCGACCATCTGGAACGAACGGCGCTCGAGGTCCTGCCGAAGACGGTCCAGACCGATGTCAATGGCCAGAGCCGCGATTACCGCGCCTCGAGCCAGAGCCTTGCCCTCGTCTTCGTGCTGGCGCTCGGCTTCATTTATCTCGTACTCGCGGCGCAGTTCGAAAGCTTCCGCGATCCACTGATCATCCTCATCACGGTGCCGCTTTCCATGTGCGGCGCGCTCGGCACGCTCTATCTCGTTGGCGGCTCGCTCAATGTCTATTCGCAGATCGGCCTCGTGACGCTCGTGGGCCTGATCACGAAGCACGGCATCCTGATCGTGGAGTTCGCAAATCAGCTCGAAGCCGAGGGACGCACGCGGACTGAGGCCGTGATCGAGGCTGCGAGCCTTCGCCTCCGCCCCATCCTCATGACCACGGGCGCCATGGTGCTCGGCGCCGTGCCGCTCGCGCTGGCTACGGGTGCGGGCGCTGAAAGCCGCGAGCAGATCGGCTGGGTCATCGTCGGAGGCATGAGCCTCGGAACGGTATTGACGCTCTACGTTGTGCCGACGGTTCTCAGCATGATCGGCTCGTCCCACCGTGCCGAAGAGCCGGCGGGCAAAGCGCTGCCCGCCGAATGAGCAGGCACTAGCACCAGCGACGGTCGGCGCCTTCCGCATCGAGCACGTGACCTGAGACGCTGCGACCCTTGCGGCTCGCAAGCTGCAGCGCAATGGCCGCGAGATCGGCGTCCGAGCCTGCGCCCTGGCCGCCCATGACGGCGATCGATGACGGCGGAGCCACAGCGTTGATTCGAATGCCCTTGTCGGCCCAGTGCTGCGCGAGGGCACGCGTGAGGTCGGCCAACTCTGCCCGCAGCACGTCCGCGAGCATCATCGCACGTCCGCCTGCCATCTCGCCGACGCGGACGACGTTGAGGATCGAGCCCTCGATCCACACCAGACCCATGCGGTTTGCCGCCACTTCCGTGAGTTGCAGCGGCAGGCGAAGCGTATCGGACACGAGATCCTCGACGTCCTCGATCGTTTCGAGCTTGCTCACGGCGCGCGGGTCGACCGCCACCAAGTTGATGACGGCATCGATACCGCCGAAATCCTGGACAGCCGCCTGCACGAGGCGCACGGCCTCCGCATCGCTCTGCAGGGGATCGTTGAAGAGCCGGATCTCCGACGCACTCTCCGCCAGCACTGCGGCGAGCTCCGTCATTTCCTGGCTGTCTTCCGGCGACTGAATGATGAGGCGCGCGCCATGGTCGGCGAACGCGCGGGCAACGTCGAAACCGCAGGCCGACGTCAGGCCTGTAATGAGTACGCGGGCGCCCGAAAGCTCGGGCATAGCGACAAGCTCGCAACTGCGAGAAATCACGCTCATCAACATCAGGGCAAGTCTCCATCGTACGCCGGACAAAGAGGCGGCCCGGACACGACGATACCATGCCGATTCGCCTAACGACATCTAAACGGCCCCCCGATTCGGGTGCTCGCTAGGCTGGCTCGTGGCGCCTTTGCGGCTCTCCCCCGGGAGTGCGCTTCGTTGGGGGAAAATGCCGGATCATTCGCACCGTTCCGGCAAAACCTGTGGATGGAGAACGATGCATTGAAGCAACGCTACCGCTAAGTCGTCTTACCGCCTTGCGATATGCTGGTGATACTGAGCCCCCCTCACATTGCGTTAGGCCCAGAAGAGCCTGACTCTCAGACCATGCGATTCGCACCGGGAGTCGGGTGCCGCGTCTTGAGAGTTTCGGGGAAGAGCAGATTATGACGCGAAATCAGAGAGCCTCACAGACAATCGTCGTGGTGGCCATGGGATTGGTGGTCGGCGCAGGCGCCGTCGCACTCTATCAGCACGCAGGCTTGCCTGGACCTGTCGCGGCCACTGCGGCCCTCGCGGTCTACTTCCTTCTGCTCACCGCACACGCGTTCGTCTGGCGCGGTGGAAGCCACGCGTTCAATCCATCCAAAATATTGGACCGCCGCGCAGATCAGATCAGTCGTCTGAGGGACGTTGCGCGCCCCGCACCGGTATCTCAGCAGACGCAGATGACTCGCACTCCAGTGCGCCCACCCGCGTCGCCTCATGCGCTGCCGGCACGCGCGCCGCTCAACACACCGCCCCCGGGCAGAGGCACCGCTCCGGCCGTTCCGCCTCCGATTCCGCGCCCGGCCGATCGCATGGGTACACCCTCGCAAGGCTCTAAGCCCATCAACTCGAACATCGATCAAAGGCAGGATGATCTCGAAGACCTCTTTTCGTTCCGGCCCGCTGCCGATGAAAAGAAGCTCCCGCCTTTCGTGACGGGCCGCGTCACTGGACCCGCACCGCAAGAGCCGACGCTTTCGGCGCCGGCCCGCCCGGCCGCGCCGGCCAATGGCCGTCAGGTCGCACCTCCGCCACCTGTCCCGCCGCGCCAGTCGTCCGCCCCGCGCGAAGCCGACGTGGAGGTCATCCAGGACGCCATCAAGCGCCTTCTGGAAGAAGTGAATGCCGCAGAGCAGCAGGAAATGCGTGCGGCCCAGCAGAAGACCGCTGGCCCGACGCCGCCTCCTCTGCCTGCACGCGCGCCATCGACTCCAGACGCGTCAGTCGACCGTTCGATCGACGCTCTGCGCATGACGGCAGGCTCCATGCGGTCCGCGATCGCACCGCAAGCTGGGCCGCGCGAAGCCGCGCCGCCGCCTCTGCCTCCGTTCGTACGGGGCGCCGGTCAGCCGCGCCCGCAATCCCCCTCGGACGCGCGCGCCCGGCTGATGGCCGACGCGATCTCCGCAGGCCGTATCGACGTCTCGCTTGAGCCCATCCTCGGTCTCGAAGACCAGCAGACGCGTCACTATGAGGTCAGCGTTCGCCTGCGTGACGTCGACGGCAATCCCCTTGAAGTAGAGGGCGGGCCGGATTTGCACGGAACCGGCTTGCTGCCGTTGTTCGACGGCGTTCGCATCACGCGCACTGCCGCCGTCGCCCGCCGGCTCGACGAGCGCGGCAAGGGCGGCTCGGTGTTCAGCGCTTTCAGCGGCGAGTCTGTCGCCGACGAACACTTCCTCGGCGAGTTGGCCGAGACGCTCCATCAGCGCGCAAGCCTTGCGAGCCAGCTCGTGCTGTCGTTCACGCAAACGGACGTGCGCGGCTTCTCGACGCCGGAGTGGGATTCACTGGCCGACATGCGCTCGCTCGGATTCCGGTTCGCGCTCTCGGCGATGACCGATCTCGACATGGACTTCGAAGCGCTTGCCGAGCAGGGCTTCGTGTTCGTGAAGCTCGACGCATCGGTGTTCCTGCAGGGACTTCCGGCGCCGAGCGGACGCATTCCGGCGAACGACGTCTGCCGCCATCTGGCCCAGCATGGCCTGACGCTGGTGGTTGACCACATCGAAGACGATGACCAGCTTGCCCGCGTATTCGGTTTCGGTGTGCTCCTCGGCCAGGGCCAACTCTTTGGCGGCGCACGCCCGGTCAGAGCCGACGTCGTGAGCGCTAGGGCACGCACTGTCGCAGCCGAATAGCATTGGCCATCCCAGCGGCGCAAGCCGCGGGGATGCGCTTGCCCAAAAGCGGCGCAGCGACTACCCATGCGAGATGGAACACGCAGCACCCCGCCTCGACATCCCAATCCTCACTTCGATCTCCGATCTCGCCACCGGGCGCGACGTCTGGCTGACCGATGTCTGGGGCGTAATTCACAACGGCGTCGAGCCTTTCGCTTCGGCTTGCGACGCCTGCACACGCTTTCGTCTCGCGGGCGGAACGGTTCTTCTGCTGTCGAACGCACCTCGCCCGGCAGCAAGCGTGGCCGCTCAGCTTGACCGCATCGGTGTCCCACGCTTCGCGTGGGATGCGATCCTGACGTCCGGCGACGCCGCGCGCTCCCTTGTCGGCACCTATGCGGGCAAGCCGGTTTTTCATCTCGGCCCCGAGCGCGATCTCTCGCTCTATGACGATTTAGGTGTCACGCTCACCGACGCGACGTCTGCCGAAGCCGTCTCGTGCACCGGGCTCTTTGACGACGAGATCGAAACGCCTGACGATTATGCGGAGATGCTGTCGGATTTCGCCGCCCGCAAACTGCCCATGGTGTGCGCGAACCCGGACCTCACCGTCGAGCGCGGCACGAAGATCGTCTATTGCGCGGGCGCACTGGCGGCGGCCTATGAAACGAAGGGCGGCGGCGTCGCCTACGCTGGCAAACCCTACCTTCCGATCTACGACATGGCGTTCGCGCTGGTTGAAAAGCTCAAGTCGAAATCCATCTCGCGCGAGCGCGTCCTCGCTATCGGCGACGGCTTGCGCACGGACATCAAAGGCGCAGCAACGGCAGGCATCGACAGCGTCTTCATCGCAAGCGGCGTCCACGTCTCCTCCGGCCTCACCGACACAACGCTCTCCGAACTGTTTCCAGACCCCGGCGTTCGCCCCATCGCAGCCATGGCGACGCTTGCCTGGTAGGCTAGCTCGCCACCGTCAGCACGATCTTTCCAATGTGCTGGCTCGATTCCATTCGCGCATGCGCGTCGGAAGCCTTCAGCAGAGGAAACGTGCTGTCGACGATAACCCGCACCTTTCCGTCGACGACGAGGGGCAGCGCATGGGTTTCCACCGCACGCGCAATCCCGCCTTTGACGTCGGTCGATCGAATGCGCAGCGTCGAACCTGTCAGCGTCAAGCGTTTCAGCATGACGCGCATCATGTCGACCGTGACTTTCGATCCCGACTGGTAGCCGATGTTGACCAATCGGCCGTCGTCTGCGAGTGACCGGATGTTGCGGTCGACATAGTCGCCGCCCACCATGTCGAGGATGACGTCCACGCCGCGTCCACCCGTCTCGGCCTTCACCACCTCGACGTAATCCTCCTGGGTGTAATCGACCGCCCGGGCCGCGCCCAGCGCGAGACAGGCCTCGCATTTCTTCGCGGAGCCCGCCGTTGCGATGACCTTTGCACCCAGCGCCGCCGCAAGCTGAATGGCCGTTACGCCGATGCCGCTCGTACCGCCGTGCACGAGGAACCACTCTCCCGCCTTCAGCGCGCCGCGCTCGAACACATTGTGCCACACGGTGAAGAACGTCTCGGGGATGGCCGCCGCGTCCACCATCGACAATCCGTCCGGCACAGGCAGCGTCGCTGGCTCTTCGGCAATCGCATACTCGGCGTACCCGCCGCCGTTGAGCAGCGCCATCACGCGATCGCCGACCTTGAAGCGCGATGTCCCGCTGCCGACGGCTGCGATCGTACCCGCCACTTCGAGGCCCGGCAGCTCCGAGTGCCCCTTGGGGGCCGGATAAAGACCTTTGCGCTGAAGCACGTCCGGACGGTTGACGCCCGCAGCTTCGACCTTGATCAGCACCTGGCCTGCCGCCGGCGATGGCACCGGACGCTGCTCCGCGACGAGCACCTCGGGGCCGCCTTTGCCTTGGATGGCTACGGCGGTCATCGTTGCAGGTAGTGCGCTCATCGACAGCTCCTTGGGACAGATCATTAAGACGCCAATACCCCGAGCCCGCCGCCGGTTACAAGTCGAGGCTGCCGTCCCGAGACACTTGAGCGGAATGACCGGAAATGACACCCTGAACAAAACAAAGTCAGGTCACGGGAGAGTGCGCCATGGACTGGGACGACGCGAAGCCGAAGGCGCCCCGCACCGCGAGCCTCGGCGACAACCTCGAGACGTTGTCCGTGGCCGAGCTTGAGGAGCGCATTGCCGCCTTCGCGGCGGAGATCGAACGCGTAAAAGGGGAACTGGCGCGAAAACGTTCCCACGAAAGCGCTGCCGCGGCCCTTTTTAAGAAGCCCGGCGACTGACGATCCCCCTAAAACCCATTAGTTTCTCCGCAATTCCACTACATTGACCAGATCAGGCCGGCCCGCTAGCATCCGCCTCCCTGAAACTTTGGAGTGGCCTTGACGCAGGAATGCTTGCGGAAGCGCGAATTCTTCTTCTGCAGACAGCATGACCCACTAAGTCGGCCGCAAACAGCTTGATTGAACTCCTCATTGTTCTGACACTAATCTTCATCAACGCTCTATTCGCGTTGTCGGAGCTCGCAGTCGTATCCGCGCGTCAACCCAGGCTCAAGGCCATGGCGGCGTCCGGCAAGAGAGGCGCGAGCAGCGCGCTCGCGCTTTCCGCAGATCCCGGACGCTTCCTGTCGGCCGTCCAAATCGGCATTACGCTGGTTGGCATCATCAATGGTGCGTACTCGGGCGAAACGTTCGGCGAATACGCCTACACAGCCCTTCGCGATGCCGGAGTTTCCGAAAAACTCGCGGCCCCATTGGGCTACGGCACCGTCATTGCCGTGATCACTTACCTTTCTGTCATCGCCGGCGAGCTCGTGCCGAAAACCATCGCGCTGCGCAATGCGGAGCGTATCGCCTGCATTGTCGCGCCGGCTATGACGGCGTTCTCACGGCTTGCTCGTCCGGTCGTCTGGTTGCTCGACGCGTCGACCCGGCTTGTTTTTCGCACATTCGGACAAACCGAGCCGAGCGAGAACCATGTCTCCGACGAAGAGATCGCAATCATGATCTCGGAAGCCGAAGCCGCTGGCGTGCTCGAAACGCACGAGCGCGAGATGATCTCGGGCGTCATGCGCCTTGCCGACCGCACTGTGGTCGGCCTCATGACGCCTCGCACGGATGTTGACTGGATCGACATCACGATGTCCGAAGAGGAAATCAAGATGGAGCTGATCGAAACCCCGCATTCGCTGATCCCCATCGGAGACGGTTCGATCGACACCCTGGTCGGCGTCGTCCGCGCGCGCGAGCTCCTGGCGGCCATCCTGTCGGGCGAAGCGTTGGACATTCGCAAGCACGTGCACAAGGTTCCGATCATTCCGGAAACCATGGACGCGCTCGACGTGCTAGGCATTCTCCGCGAAGCGGACGTTCCGATCGCGCTGATCCACGATGAATACGGCCACTTCGAGGGATTGTTGACGCCGGGCGACGTCCTGGAAGCGATCGTCGGAGCCTTCAAGTCGGAAGGCGAGGAACCGAACGCGGTCCAGCGCGCCGATGGCTCGTGGCTGCTGGCTGGCTCCATGCCGGTGGACGAAATGGCAGCCCAGTTCGGCATCGCCCTTCCCGCCAAGCGCGATTACGCGACCGTCGCGGGCTTTGTGCTGGCTCATCTCCAGCACATCCCGCGAACGGGCGAGACCATCGAGACGGGAGGCTGGCGCCTCGAGGTTGTCGATCTGGATGGCCGTCGCATCGACAAGGTTCTGGCGTCGCGTGCTGAGACTCCGCTTTAACCGCATGTCTCAGATGTCTCACATTGAAGCACTTTGTTTAGACATTTCCTCACGGCAATCGTGAAGATGAAATCGATTCGAAATCGACAAGTGTTAATCGTTCGTTAGGGATCGAGGCGTAAAGTCCTCCGTATCCAGACATCTGGATCCTGGGGTGGTGCCTAGCCACCCTGTTTGACGCCTCCCTGTTGACTTCTGAGCCGCCGCGAGGCGGCTCATTTTTTTCCGGCGCGGCTTTTGCAGGGTCACTCACGTTGTCCACGAGTTATTCGCGGTGTCGTCTGTCTCTATATCGGCCAACTTTGTTAACTCTGGCCTCTTAGGATTGAACGATGCTATGGTGATAAAATAGTAGGCGTCTGTGTCGAAGCGTATCATGAGCAATGGTTCAAGCGTAGAAAGCCTGTTCGCGAAGAAGGGCGAGACGGTCTCTTTCGGGGAGCGTTTCCAGGCTTCGGAGCAGTTCGATCGGGTCTTCTCGGAAGGCATGGCGCTGGTCGAGAAATCCGCTGCCTATCTCGATGGCGAAGGCCGCCGCGAGTCCAAAGGCCTCCCCAGCCAAATCACGGTTCTGTACGCGACCGAGAGCATGCGCCTCACGACGCGGCTTCTCGAGCTTGCGTCTTGGCTGCTTATTCGCCGCGCATTGAAGGAAGGCGAGATCACGCCGCAGGAAGCTGAAGCCAAGCGCGCACGCGTCAAGCTGCAGACCCTCGGCCGCCCGGCCCACACCAAAGGCTTTGCCGAATTGCCGCAAGGCCTCCGCGACCTGATCGACGCGAGCTTCCTCCTGCACGATCGCATTGTTCAGCTCGATCGCGCGATGGTTCCGCAGGCAGCCGATGTCGACTCCGCCGCACAGGCCGTCAACCCGGTCGCCAATCAGATCAACACGCTCGAGCAAGCGTTCTCGACGGGCCTGCGCCGCGCGGCATCCCGCTGAGCCAGCGCGTCGAGCGAACCGAATAGAAAAACGGCCCGGTTGGAAACCGGGCCGTTTTTGTTGGACGGCAGTCGCTCCACGGCCCGCACTCGCGAGCCGGATCGACTACTCCTTGAGGAAACCTTCGAACTTCTTCTTGAAGCGCGAGAGACGGCCGCCGCGGTCCATCAGGCGCTGATCGCCGCCCGTCCAAGCCGGATGCGAGCTGGGATCAATGTCCAGGTGAAGCTCGTCGCCTTCCTTGCCGTAGGTCGAATAGGTGACGAACTCAGTGCCGTCGGTCATTTTGACCTTGATCTGGTGGTAGTCGGGATGCAGGTCGGCGTCTTTTTTCATGACCGGATGCTCGTTCATCGTGGGGGCCGAGGCTGCAAGGCTGCGCGAACAGAATGCGCAGCGCGCCCGAGAGCGGCGGGATGCCGTACGGCACGACCCCGAATTTCTGGATGCGCTTCTATAGTCGAGATGCCCCGGCTGCACAAGCGCCGAAAAAGCCCGTATCTTTGAGGACTTAACCGGGATGACCGGGCAATTTCGAGCGCGTCGGCCGCAACGGGCACCTAAAACGCGGCATTCTGCACCTAAGGGCCGGATAACGTTGACGCAGGGGTGGGATGTCGAGCATGGTCCCGCCAAATAAATGTGACACCGGAAAGGTGCGCTCCAGGGACGCTCATTGCGAAAGACCAGGACTTGACCTCGACCGACAATTCTCCGGCGCCAGCGCTTCAACAGCCGGCCGCCGGTGCCTTACCCTCTGGCGACGATGCCACTGCCGCCGGGCGCCGCTCCTTGCGTCCCCTGCTGGCGCTCAAACCCTACCTGATCCGCTACCGTCCTCAACTCGCCGCCGCATTCGTGGCTCTCGTCGTGTCAGCCATGGCGATGCTCACCGTGCCGATGGCCGTGCGCCGTATGATCGACCACGGCTTCGGCGACCGCGACGGCATGATGATCGATCAGTACTTCATGATGATGATCGTCATCGGTGTGATCCTGGCCGTGGCCAGTGCATCGCGCTTCTATCTCGTCAACTGGATCGGAGAACGCGTCGTTGCGGATCTGCGCGCCGACGCATTCGCGCATCTGGCGCGCCTCGGACCCGACTTCTACGAGCGCACGCACTCCGGTGAAGTGATGAGCCGCCTGACGGCCGACACGACGCAGGTCAAGGCCGTTGCGGGCTCCGCCATCTCCCAGGCGCTGCGCAATATCATCATGTTGATCGGCGCGCTCGTGATGATGCTCGTCACGAGCCCGAGCCTCTCTCTTCTCGTGCTTGTCGCCATTCCGGTGATCGTATTGCCGTTGATCGGCTATGGACGCGTGGTCCGTCGCCTCTCGCGGCGCGCCCAGGACACGCTCGCAGAAGCGTCCGCCTATGCCGCCGAAAACCTGGCTGCCGTTCGCACGATGCAGGCCTTCGGCCACGAGGACGCGGTTGCAAAACGCTTTGCGAATGCCGTCGAGCGTTCATTCACGGCGGCACGAGAACGCATGCTGGCACGCGCCGGTTTGACGGGCCTCGTAATCCTGCTCGTCGTCTCGAGCATCGTCGGCGTGCTCTGGTATGGATCGGCATCGGTCATAAGCGGCGAGATCACCGGCGGCCGGCTCGGACAGTTCGTGATCTACGCGCTCTTCGCTGCGGGTGCCCTTGGTGAACTTTCGGAAGTCTGGGGCGAGACCACGCAAGCCGCCGGTGCAGCAGAGCGCATCACCGAGTTCATGACCATCGAGCCGGAAATCAAGTCTCCCGCAAACCCGGCTCACCTGCCCAAGCCCGTCAAAGGCGAGATCGAATTCCGCAACGTCCGCTTCGGCTATGCAGGCCGCCCCGGAGTGGCCGCGCTCGACAACGTGTCATTCCGTGTCGCGCCCGGCGAACGCGTTGCCCTCGTTGGCCCGTCCGGAGCCGGCAAATCGACGATCCTCAATCTCATTTTGCGTTTCTACGATCCGGCCTCCGGCAAGATTCTGATCGACAGCGTCGACATCTCGACGTTGGCGCTGGAGGAACTGCGCGCGACGACCGCCGTCGTGCCTCAGGAGGTCGCGCTGTTCGCCGACACGGTGGCCCAGAACATCAGCTACGGCACGCCCGATGCCGCGGAGACCGATATCGTGCGGGCCGCAGTGGCTGCGCAGGCCGACGGCTTCATCCGCGCCCTTCCGCAGGGCTATGAAACGCGTCTTGGCGAACGCGGCGTGTCGCTATCCGGCGGACAGCGCCAGCGGCTCGCCATCGCGCGTGCAATTCTGAAGAATGCACCCATCCTGCTGCTCGACGAGGCCACCAGCGCGCTCGACACCGAAAGCGAAGTAGCGGTGCAGCGCGCGCTCGAGAGCCTCACCAAGGGCCGCACGACGATCGTGGTGGCGCACCGGCTATCGACGGTCCAGAACGCGGATCGCATTCTGGTGCTGGACAAGGGACAGATCGTCGAGAGCGGAACGCACCGTGAGCTGACCCAGCGCAGCGGGCTTTATGCGCGCCTTTCCGAACTGCAATTCGGCAGCGAAGCGGCCGAGTGAGCCGCGCTGGCGCGTGCCCTTAAGGCGCCTCGACCTGCGGCGCAGCCGCAGCCGCCGACTGCTGACCATGACGGGCCAACACGGCCCGCGCGCGATGCACCACTGAATCCGCGATGGCCGCATGACCTTCCGCAGTCGGGTGGAACGCGCCCGAATACGTCGACGCCAGGAGCACCTGGAACCACGAGAAGCTCTGCAGCTTGAGCACCTTCTGCATGACCGAGCCGGCGACATGGAAGTTGCCGGTGAGAAACGCGTCGTTTGGCGTCCGGAACCAGCGCAGGCGCGCGGCATAAGGTTCATAGTGGGCCGGGTTGTAAGGCGTCCATACGCCGTCGTGGCGGCGCGGTAGCCGGAGATCGTCAACCAGGGGCCCAAGGCCATTGGTGTGTCCGGCGCAGAGGCCACGTCCGACGAACGTCTTGCGATGATCCTCAGCAAACGACCACCCATGCAGCTCCGCGCTCGTCTGCATGATCTGGTCGAGCTTGTCGGCAAGCCACGAGCTGGAAAGGGCTGCCTTCTGCGTGATCTTGAATTCGCTGAACACCTCCATGCCCGCTGACCCGTCGCGACACATGTTGCCGGCATCGTCGAGCAGCGCGAATGGCGGATAGGACGTGAGGATCACGCGGTCGCTTTCATCCCACGGCACGTGCAGGATCCCGTGGATGGCACGGTTCATCGCCTTGTAGCGCTGATCGAGACGGGTCAGCAGCTCCTGGCTTTCCTTGTTGCCGTGCACCTGTCCGAACCAGCCGCCAAGGCTGCGAACCAGGGACTCGTCTGAAAGCACCGCGTTGGCAACAAGGCGCGCGAAGCCGATGTCGTTGCCGCCGACGGACATGAGAACGAGGTCGATCTTGCGCGCCTGATCCGCCGGACACTTCGAAAGCGTAAGGCCGCCCTTCAGCTCGGGGATCACGCCGTTCATGTGATAGGCTTCGGGCATGTCCACGATCGGCGCGTCGCGCTTTCCGCACTGGGCGTCGGCGACAGCGGAGATCTGCGACAGGTCCGGCGGATTGGGCACCCACTCGTTGCCCTTGTAGCGCAGGAAAAGCCCCCACGTGACTTCGGCGCCGGAGCACGCGAAGCCCGCATAAGTCACGGCGCGATGTGGATCCTCGAGCGCAAGCTCGAGTGCGGCACGGAGCTGATACGAATAGAGCGAGCGATGGCAGGCCTGGTCGAGCCAGCGCGCATTTCCCTCGACGAACGCGTCGTCACCGACCTGCTTCCACGGTCCGACGCGCGCCGGATAGCCGCCGAGATCGCCGGCATCGCCGCTGCTCTTGCCATATTCAACCGTGCGCTCGGGCGAGAACCGCACCGGCACATCGGGGTTGCCTTCGCCGGATCCGAAGCTGTCGCCGATCCCGACCACGAAGATGTCGCGCACCTTGATTTCCGTCGACGCGACTGTGATGCCGCCGACTTCCACTCGCACGGCGAGCCCCGAAGGATACGGTGCCGCGAACAACATCGGCTCCGTACAGGCCCGGGTCACGGCGCTCTCTGCACCGGGGCTTTGTCCCAGTTCGGATGTAAACCAACGGCAATCGACGTTTGTCTCCGGGAGCCCCTTCAGCGAAACCACTACGCGATGCCGCTCGGGGTTCACATAGTCGCTCTTATCCGGACAAACGTAACGATTGCGCCGGCCCGCCCAGCAGGTCTTGCGGTACATGGTCTCCGCCCATCCTGCTTCGTGCCGCCGCGCGAGCGCATGCTCGCTTGCGAGAACAGGCGCGGCATCGCGCTGCTCGGGCGATAGTGCGAGATAAGTCGCGCGGTGGACCTCGGTGTCCTTTGGATCGGCGAAGAAACGGAACGGATTCTCCACGCGCCACTCGATCTCGACCGACGTGAGCGGCACCAGATCTCCGATGCCCGGACCAATGGGCTGAGCGGAGTCGAGCGGAGCTTGCTCTCCAGGAGCTTGGAATGTGCGCGGCGCCAGCAATGGATCGATCGCATCGCCGACCGACGGCACACGCCGCGGTGTGTCCGCCGGCGGCAATGCTGGAGGCGCTTCCTGATAGCCGGCCTCTGGCGCTTGTGCGTTCGGGGGATCGCTCTCGTACTGCCGGAAGCCATCCGGCGCACCGCCCTGATCTACGGGCGGAAGCGGAGCATCGACCGATTGCGCCATGACCGGCCCGGCCGCGAGCCCAAGGGCGACAGCGCAGAGAACGATGTGGGAAGCGCAGAACCGAACCATACCAAGCAAAATTCCGAAAATAGAATGTCCGAGGGGAGGCTAGACCCGGCGGCGCCAATGAGCGAACCACAGTCTCATGACACGTGAAAGTGGAGAAATATCAGCAACGTCGCGTAAAACATCGCGGCTTGGCTTGATCATCGCGCGGAAATACGGCGCAACAAGGCAAAGCGGCAGGAACACTGAGAACGCGTCAGATGAAACACGAGCTTGGCCGGCCCGGAATGCATCCCCCGCCAGGCGGGCCTGATCGGCCAGCGATTGGCTGATGTTGCGCGCGGCGCCGGAGGCCTCCGAACGGCCCATGGAGCGCGGATCTCCAGTCTCGGCCACGAGGTTCGCGGGTACCGGCAGCCGCCCATGTGCAAGATGCTCTGGCAGCGTAAGCGCAAGTCGTGTCAGCGCCAAACATCGCGCAGCCGGCTCCGACAGCAAATCCGCACTGCCCGTCTTGGTGTCGCCAAGAACCGCTAGTCCGAGCCGAATTGCCGCACCTTCCGTCTCCTCGCCATACCGGGCAAGCTCCGTGGTGTCGGCGATGCCGTCCTCGTACAGTTCGCGCGCATATCCCTCGAGCGGGGCGACGAGCAGATCGCGCGGCAGGGCACGTCGCGCGGCGATCTCGATCACCGCATCCGCTATCGGATGTCCGGTTGGCGAACCGGCAGCCAACACGTCCCGCCACCACTGGAATTTGATCTCACCGATTTCCGCCTCGCGCGCCGCAATCGGAATGCGCTTCAACTCCCCGAAGTAAGCAGCCAGCGTCACGAGATCCTGCTGGGCCGGCCCAGGGGCGAGCAGCGCTGAAAGGTAGCGATCACGATTGAAACTTCGGGCCGCCTGCTGCACCGCTTGAGCGTTGCTCATGCGCGATAGTCCCTATTCGACCGCAATCAGAGCTGCTGCGATTGGCCGGCCTTCGGCGAGCAGCACATTATAAGTGCGCGCCGCCGCGCCTGTGTCCATGACCTCAAGCCAGAGCCCCGCGCTTTCGAATGCCGCACGAACATCCTTTGACGGGCGCGCCACCGTCCGTCCGGTTCCGAGAATGAGGAAGTTGATGGTGCCGGCGAGGGAAAGCGGCTCCGAAAGAGCCGCGCTGTCCAACGCATCGAGACTCGTTACCGGCCAGTCCCAGATGCCGGATGGCAAGCAGAGAATGGAGCCCTTGTGGCTCATGCCTCCAAAGCGGAAGCCGCCGTTGCCGTAGGCTTCGATTGGCACCTGCTCCGGAAGATGGGCCCGCGCGCCCATGGGCCGCGCATCCTTCCCTTACGAGCCGACCGCCGCGCCAGCACCGGTCTTGGCAGCGTTGTCGCTCCAGTCGCGCTTGATGCCGAGATAGTCGATGACCGGCGCGGAGATGAAGATCGACGAGTAGGTACCGATCAACACGCCGAACAGCATCGCGAACGTGAAGTTCTGAATCACGTCTCCGCCAAGGAAGAAGAGCGCGAACAGCACCGCGATCGTCGTCACGCCCGTGAGGATCGTGCGCGACAGCGTTTCGTTGATGGAGAGGTTCAAAAGCTCCGTCAGCGGCATCTTCTTATATTTCCGCAAGTTCTCGCGAATTCGGTCGGCCACCACCACGGAGTCGTTCACCGAGTAGCCGAGAATGGTGAGCAGCGCCGCGACGATGGAAAGATCGAACGCTAGCTCGAACAGCGAAAAAATGCCCGCCGTCACCAGCACGTCGTGGAAGAGGCCAAGAACCACGCCGACGGAGAACTGCCACTCGAACCGGAACCAGACGTACGTGACGATCGCTGCGATCGACGCCAGCACGGCGATGAGGCCAGTCATGCGCAATTCGCTGGAGACCGCCGGACCCACCACCTCGATGCGTCGCTGCTCATATCCATCGCCGAGCGTGTTGAGCACCTTGTTGGCCGCTTCCTGCTGCGCATCCTCCTCGCCGGGTTGCTGCTCGACGCGGATCAGCACGTCCGCATCCGACCCGAAGCTCTGGATCTGCACATCGCCGAGGCCGAGCGCGTCGAGCTGACTGCGCATCGCCGCCACGTCGGCCGAGCCCGACTTCGCGCGCACTTCGATGAGCGAGCCGCCTTTGAAGTCGACGCCGTAGTTGAACCCTTTGACCATGATGATGCCGAGCGACAGCACCATCATGACGATCGAGAGGCCAACGCAAAGGTTCTTGTACTTCATGAACGGCAGCATCGTGCCGTGCGGGAAGAAGTCGTGACCCTTGAAGTCGGGCACTAGAAACATGGGAGCTGACCTTCCTTAAATCGGAACAGTGAGCGCGCGGCCCTTGGCCTTCGCATTCTTGAGCCACATGGCAACCATGAGGCGCGTGACCGTCACGGCCGCGAACACCGACGTCAAAATGCCGAGCGTCAATGTAACGGCGAAGCCGCGGATCGGACCGGAGCCCAGCCAGAACATGATCACCGCCGCGGCCAGTGTCGTGAGCTGGCTATCGATGATGGTGACGAACGCGCGCTGGAACCCGTTCTCGATCGCCGCTATCGGCGTGCGCCCCGCTCGCAATTCCTCGCGCATGCGCTCGTAAATCAGCACGTTCGCGTCGACCGCCATTGCGATCGTGAGCACGAAGCCCGCGATGCCCGGCAACGTCAGCGTCGTGCCTACCATCGACATCAGCGCGAGAATGAGAACGGCGTGCACCAAGAGGCCGAGGACGGCATAAACGCCGAATGTGCCGTAGGCAAAAACCGTCAGGATCACGGTCGCGATCATGCCGACGATTCCGGCGATCTTGCCCGCCTCGATGCTGTCGGCGCCGAGCGACGGCCCAACGGTACGCTCCTCGACGATCGTGAGCTTCGCCGGCAGCGCGCCGGAACGCAGCTGAATGGCGAGGTTGTTCGCGGATTCGACGGTGAAGTTGCCCGAGATCTGCCCCGAGCCGCCGAGGATCGCTTCGCGGATCACCGGCGCCGAGATCACCTTGTCGTCGAGCACGATGGCGAACGGCTCACCTACGTGGCTTTTCGAGAAGTTGCCGAACTTGCGCGCGCCGGACTGGTTGAACCGGAAGCTGATGATCGGCGCGTTGGTCTGATGGTCGAAACCGGGCTGCGCGTCGACAAGATCGTCGCCTTGAACGACCGGCGTTTCGGCCAGCACGTAGGCAGACTGGTATCCCTCTTCCTTCTCGTCGGCTTCATAGATCCGGTAACCCATCGGCGGGCGCGAAGCCTTGGCTTCCTCGACCGAAATCGACGGATGCACCGAATGGAATGAAAGCTTTGCCGTCTTGCCGATCAGCTCCTTGAGCTGCTTCGTATCGGAGAGACCGGGATACTGCACGAGCACGCGATCACGGCCCTGCTGCACGACAGTCGACTCTGCCGTACCGAGCGCATTCACGCGGCGGTTGATGGTCTCGATCGAAGCGGCTGCGGCGTGCGAGAGCCGCTCTTGGATGCCGTACGACGTCGGCTTGAGAAGAACGAGCCCGGGCTCGGCGCCCTTTTCTACTTCGCTATCGTTGCCGCTCGTCCCGAGGATGGCATTGCCGATAGGCTGCACGAGCTTCTTGAGCTCCGTAACTGCCCTGTCGGTGTCCTCTGGCTTGACGAGCCGTACTTGCACCGCATCGCCCGCAACGCCAATACCGGAGAAACCGATCTTCGCGTCACGAAGCGTCTTGCGTGCATCCTCGCGCAGGTTGTTGAGCCAATCTGTCCGCAGCTCTTTCTCATCGAGCGCCAGCAGAAGATGCGCACCGCCCTGCAGGTCGAGGCCGAGCGGCATCTGCCGTTTCGGCAGGAAGCCCGGCCACGATTCCAGCGTCTCCTTGGAGACGAAGTTAGGAAGCGCGAACAGGAAGCCGACGAAGATCGTTGCCAGGATTGCGAAGATCTTCCAGCGCTCGAAATGCAACATAACGGAGCGAACCCCTCCCCTGAAGGTTTCTGGTTGGACAGCGCAGACCGACGGGGGCGGCGCTGCCTGGCAGTTATTTCGTGACGGTTGCGTCCTTCACCGGCTCGCTCTTGGAGCGAACATCGAGCAGCGTGCTCTTGAGGACGCGAACTTTCATCGTATCGGTGAGATCGACCTCGATCTCGTCGGAGTTATCGGGAACGCGCGAGACCTTTCCGATGAAGCCGCCGGACGTGACGACGGTGTCGCCGCGGCGTACGCGCTCGATCATCTCCTTGTGCTGCTTCTGACGCTGGTTTTGCGGACGAATGACGAGGAAATAGAAGATCAGCACCATCAGCAGCATCGGAATGAGCAAACCGCTGAAAGGGTCTGCCATTGGGCTGCCCGATTGGGCGTAAGCCGAAGAAATAAACATGGGAAACTTGTCCTCGTCGGATCGTCTAGAGATGCGATAAAGCGAAACGCGGCCGGCCTCGACGGAGGATACTCCGCAAGCCCGTCCGCCAGAGATCGGCCGCGACTATAGTGCCCGGGGGGCGCTTTGCAACCCTTGGAGAACGGGACGGAAACGCTGTTTCGGATGCCGTCTGGCACGCCCCGACTCTACCGAGGTATACAGGCCCGAACCTTTCCAGCGACCGTGGCAAACCGACTTCGTCCCGTTGGATTCCGTCAGAAAATCAAGGCTAACTCGATTATGAGCAACGACCACGATCTTTCCAGCCGCCTGGACCGCATTGCGGCCGCGCTAGAGCGTCTGGCGCCACCGCCTCCCGCCCCGGCGGACTTCAACGCCGCCGATGCGTTTGTGTGGCAAGCCGCCACGCTCTCGTTCATGCCGGTCCCCGAGGTGAACCGCGTACCGCGCTCTCTGCTCAAGGGCGTCGAGGGCTCAGCGCGCCAGCTCCTCGACAACACGCAACGCTTCGCATCCGGCCTGCCCGCCAATAACGCGCTCCTCTGGGGCGCCCGCGGCATGGGGAAATCCAGTCTGGTGAAAGCGGTACACGCGGAGGTGCAGGATCAGCTCTCGAAGACCCAAAGTTCGGCGGGACTGAAGCTGGTCGAGATCCACC
>VFQP010001658.1_pt1 | contig 28413 bp, 29 predicted proteins | sample 3512351 | NCBI WGS metagenome assembly VFQP01 (sample SAMN10412372, study PRJNA504923) | tailings metagenome | isolation source: Relicate 1 Philex TSF1 revegetated site | place: Philippines: Tuba, Benguet | collected 2017-08-29
GGAGCGCTTCGCCGGCCTGCCCCTCTTTGTGGAGCGCGTTGACGCGGACGGCAAGCGCGTCAGCAACGTGCGTGCCAGTGCCTGCGGGCCGCGACCTGCCGCAACGTCCTGGCTGCTTCACGTGCCCTCCCTCATCACCCTGGCATGTGCCCGCATGCCTGTGCAGGTGCTGGTGCTGGACGAGCTGGACGTGGCCTCAGGCTCCACGACGTGGCACCTGGCCGACGTGCGCGCCAACGCCACCACCAAGGGCCGAGGCCTCAGCAAGCGGCAGCGCGAGATGAAGATCGTCCTGCCGCTCGCGTCCATCACGCTGGCCCGGGTGTACGTAGACTTTTAGCCAGGCTCTCCTGACATGGCCGAGCTGCTGCGCCTGCTGCGCGGGATGTTCATCGGCACGGCGGTGCCCGATCGCGTGGGTCGCGAGGCAACCCCGCCCGGCGGCTGGAATCAACTGCCCGCCAGTGGTGTGCAGCGAGGCCACCCTGTCTCGTGCCTTCCCCGCTTTTTGGAGGGCACAGCCATGCAAAATATCCCGCGCCGATGGTGAAGGAGGGTGTGGTGAAAGTTGCCGCGTCGACAGCCAACAGCATGGCCAGCAGTGTCGAGGAGTCCTAGCACTAGAGCGTGCTCCGCAGGGGACCACACGGTGGGAGCGCGCCAACAAGAGAGCTAGCAGGAGCGTGCAGCGCAGCGAGAGCGGCTCAGCAGGAGAGCCTTGGTGCAGCGCGCAGTCGGAATGGCGTCTCTGCCCCTGAGCGTCGCCGCCGCAGCTGCGGCAGGACCAGCATACAGAGGTCGCCGGCGACGTGGCCCTCCAGATGCGTGCGTGTGTGCTCACATCATCGCGCGGAGAGTTCTCCAAAGGAAGGGTGGGAGGGGTGCGCGCCAGAGCGCGGCCAGTCCGTGAGCGGTTGCACCTGCCACGCCGCTGCGGCGCCGGCGCAGGTGGCGTCCCCGGGCGCTGCGCACGCTGCGGTTGCCCCAGGACTCGGAGCGCTTCGCCGGCCTGCCCCTCTTTGTGGAGCGCGTTGACGCGGACGGCAAGCGCGTCAGCAACGTGCGTGCCAGTGCCTGCGGGCCGCGACCTGCCGCAACGTCCTGGCTGCTTCACGTGCCCTCCCTCATCACCCTGGCATGTGCCCGCATGCCTGTGCAGGTGCTGGTGCTGGACGAGCTGGACGTGGCCTCAGGCTCCACGACGTGGCACCTGGCCGACGTGCGCGCCAACGCCACCACCAAGGGCCGAGGCCTCAGCAAGCGGCAGCGCGAGATGAAGATCGTCCTGCCGCTCGCGTCCATCACGCTGGCCCGGGTGTACGTAGACTTTTAGCCAGGCTCTCCTGACATGGCCGAGCTGCTGCGCCTGCTGCGCGGGATGTTCATCGGCACGGCGGTGCCCGATCGCGTGGGTCGCGAGGCAACCCCGCCCGGCGGCTGGAATCAACTGCCCGCCAGTGGTGTGCAGCGAGGCCACCCTGTCTCGTGCCTTCCCCGCTTTTTGGAGGGCACAGCCATGCAAAATATCCCGCGCCGATGGTGAAGGAGGGTGTGGTGAAAGTTGCCGCGTCGACAGCCAACAGCATGGCCAGCAGTGTCGAGGAGTCCTAGCACTAGAGCGTGCTCCGCAGGGGACCACACGGTGGGAGCGCGCCAACAAGAGAGCTAGCAGGAGCGTGCAGCGCAGCGAGAGCGGCTCAGCAGGAGAGCCTTGGTGCAGCGCGCAGTCGGAATGGCGTCTCTGCCCCTGAGCGTCGCCGCCGCAGCTGCAGCGCCAGCGTGCTGCTCCTCGTCGTCGTGCTCGAGGCCACCCCCTTTCCAGGACACCCCGTCCGCACCTGCCGCATTGGCGCACAGGCAGGCGCACACGCAGCGCCTTTCCGTGGTGGCGCGCAGCAGCCAGGTGCGCAAGCGGGCCGTGTGGGCGTGGGGAGCAGTGGGGCTGCTGCTTTTGGCGCTGCGTGCAAAATCCCCGGAACAAGCTCTGCTCGCCCTGCGCAGCGGCTGGACCCCGCGCCGAGGAGCGTGGGCTCGTGGTGGCCCTGGCTCACGCACGGCAGCAGCAGCAGCGGGGGCGCCGGTGCTGCTGGGGGCAGCGCGGCGCTCACCTCTTCGCACGTCCCGCAGTCCTCGTCCTCGCCCACAGTGAGCAGCGCCGTCAACGCGCAGGAGCCCCCGGAGCGCCAGTGGGCGGCCTCTCCTCGCGGCGGCGCAGCGCTCGACGCTGGCAGGGCGCCACTCGGCCCCTCGCGCGCCCGGGGCCAGCAGCACAGCACCAGCAGGGAGCTCGAGGGGAGCGAGGAGGGCGTCGCGCTCTACCTGCAGCAGCTCCTGCAGGTCGATGGCCGCGACGGCGCGCTGGGCCTCGCATCGCCGCGCCTCCCCGGCGTGCTGGTGCGCTTCTGCGTGCCCGAGTATGTGTCCGCCCCCGGCCAGCAGCTCGTCATCGTGGGCTCGGTGCCCGCGCTCGGCAGCTGGGACATCGAGCAGGGCGCGCGAATGGCCTGGCACCCCGGCCACCGCTGGACCGCAGAGGTCCGCCTCGAGCCGGGGTGGCACGGCGCCCTGGAGTTCAAGGTGTGCGCCCCTAGGGGCGGAAAAGAAAAGGCGGCGCCCTTTTCCCTCGGAGGCAGCGGCAGAGGCGTGCCGCTCAAGGATAGCAGTGGCTCAGCGGGATCGTGATCTGGGCCATGCGCAGCCGGGTGCTGCGGGATCGCGCGCGCAATCGTCCGGCCCAGATCTGCCGCCTGATCCGCCCCCTCGGTGGTGCGCCTGCTGGCCGCAGGTGGCCATGGTCGACCGCAGCTCCCACGTTTGGGAGCCAGGGAGCAATCGCCTGCTGGTGGTGAGCGCAGCGCGAATGCGTTGCTCGTCGTCGCTGCGGGACGCGGCGCACACGCCGCCCCCGATCCCGCCGCATGAGCATGGTGTGCGTTGCGCCGCTCCTGTGGCAGGTGGAACGCCCACGGCAGCCGAGCTTGCCAGCCAGCAGCAACGGCGGTGGCGGCAGCGGCAAGAAGCGGCGGCTGCAGAGCCGCCTGCAGGCCAGCGGCATGAACGGCGCGCAGCGGCAGTGGGCAGCGACGGGGCCAGCTTCGCCCCGCGCCGACGGCGGCCGCAGCAGCGCACAAGCGGCGGCGGGGCAGGGAGACGCGCCGCTGCAGCGGCAGGAGGACGAGGAGCCGCAGAGCGGCAGGGCGGGCGCCGGCGGCGGGCCTGTGCTGGACGTCGAGTGCCTGTGGGGCAAGGCCGAGGCGCCCGCGCCCCCGCTGCCGCCGTCGCTCCTGTGCTCGCCCACCAAGATGGGCGTGCTGGCCAACGGGCAGCCGCTGGCGGCCGGCGGCAGCAGCGGCGCGCCCACCAGCGGCGCCCCTGCCTGGGCCAGCGTCGTCATGGCGCACTGCCAGGTGGTGGTGCCGCAGCTGGACCCGGCGCTGACGCACCCGAGCGGCGGCGGCGGCGGCGCCGCTCCCGCGGACGACGGCGCCGCGGCGCTCGCCTCGCCCGCTGTGCCCTCGGCGGGCGGTGGGGCTGGCAGCTCGCCGTCGTCCCTGCAGCTGGTGCTGGTGGGCAGCGTGCCGGCGCTGGGCTGCTGGGACCCCGCCCAGGGGCTCAGGCTGGCCATGGACGACGCGGGCATGTGGCGCGGCTCGCTGGAGCTGCCCATGGGGTACCCCGTGCAGGCCAAGGTGAGACGGGGATTGCGCGGGGGAGCTTGACGCAGCACACGATTGCGCATCTGCTGAGGAAGCAAGCAAGGCCAGCAACCAAGTTCGCGCCTGCCGCATGCCACACGTGGGTGCTTGGCGTCGCAGCTGGCACTGTGGGACGCCAAGGCGCAGGCCGTGCGCGCCTGGGAGCCGGGCGGCAACCGCCACATCCGGCTGCCCGAGCCCCCCGCCAGCGCGCGCACCAGCGGGGCCGTCCTCACGCCGCTGCAGCCGGGAGGCGCGCAGAGCGCCAACGGGGCCGGCGCCCTCGCTGCCGCGGCGCCCGGCGCCAGCCCTGCACTGGGCGGCGGCCCCGACGGCCTCTGCTGCTGCGACGACATGCCGGCAGCCAGGACGGCGGGCGCGCCGTGCTGGCCCGTGATGCAGGACGGCGAGTTCATGCTCCTCACGCACTGGGGCATCCCCTCCTTCCCGCACCTGGTGTTCCTGCCGGCGCTGCTCGACCTGCCGCCCCAGCAGAGCAGCCCCTCGCGCGTGCTGGCCGCCGCCGCGCCCGCGGGTGCGGGGGAGCAGCTGCCGCCGTCACTGGCGGGCCCCCAGTCGCACCCTCTGCAGCCGGCGTCGGCCGACGCCGGCGCGCCCGGCAGCGGCGGCGGCGGCGGCGGCGGGCGCCTGGCCTCGGTGCGCAAGCTTCCGTCCAGCGTGGTGTGCCGCTTCATGGTGCCTCACCTGCCCACGCAGCCGCACCAGCACCTGCTGCTGGTGGGCAGCACGCCCAAGCTGGGCAACTGGGACCCCACGCGCGGGCTCAAGCTGCAGTGGGGCCCCGGCCACTCGTGGCAGGGCAGCGTGCCCGTGCCCAGCGAGGACCTGCACGAGACGGTTGAGGCCAAGGTGGTGCTGTGGGACGGGCAGGCGTACCGCTGGGAGGCCGGGCCCAACCGCAGCCTCAGGCCCGCCGAGCTGCTCATCACCACGGGCGTGGTGCCGCGCGGCGCCTGGGGCGAGGTGCTCTACATCCTCTACCCCGCGCTGCAGCAGCAGGGAGGCGGCGGTGGGCGCCAGGGAGGCGCCGCCACGTCCGCCCGGCACAACGCCACGGGCCGCACGCCGGTGAGCAACTTGGTGGTGCTGTGGGGGAGGAGGGTGGCGTCTGAGGCCAGAGGGTGGCGTCTGAGGCCGGTGGCGTCGCTCATGCGCTCGCTGTCCCCGCTGGTGCGCAGGCGGTGGTGATCCCCCAGGACCTGGCGGCGGCGCTGGCTGGCGCTGCCTCCTCGGCGGCCTCGTCCGCCTCACGCAGCCTGCAGCGGCAGCAGCAGCAGCGCGCGCTGCGGGCGGGCGGGGCGGAGCCGGGCGGCGCGGCGGGCGCGCACGGCGGCAGCGGGGCGGGGCAGGGCACCAGGGACGAGCTCTCGCAGGCGCCGCCTGCGCCCACGCTGACGGCGGCGCAGGAGCCCACCGTGGTGAGTGGAGTCAGCCAGGAGGGGGGGCGGCTTAGGAGCGCGCACCCGGGCGCGCCTGGTGGGTGAAGGAGAGGGTCGGCCAGTGCACACCTGCTCAGGCTCGTGTGTCGCACTGCCTGCCTCCACTCGCGCCCACCGCACTGCAGGCGGTGCTCCAGATGGTGTCGGGGCTGGCGGCGCTGGCGCTGCACGCTGCGGGCAGCGCGGCCGCCGGCGACGCACTGCTCACGTCCCCCGGCAGGAACGGCATGGGCGCTAACGGCCACGCCGGCGCCTCCTCTGGCGCGGGCGCACCGAGCGCCGGCGGGGAGGGCGGCGCGGCGGGCTCTTCGGCAGCCTCCTCCGCCTCGTCCTCCTCCTCGCCCTCGCGGGGCGGCGCGCACCACGGCGTGCACAACGGCGGCGTGGTGGCGGCGGCGGCGGCGCAGCAGCACGCGCAGGTGGTGGCGGGCCTGGAGGCGGCGGTGGAGCAGCTGAGGACGCAGGTGGCCGAGGCCAACTCGCTGCGGCAAAAGGAGGTCGAGGCGCTGCGCAAGCAGGTGAGGTAGGGTGAACCTGGGGGCGGCTTTGTGTGGTCAGCAAGCAAGCTAGCCCGCGCTCACTTGTGGTGCGTGCACTGTGCGGCGCTTGTTGTCGGTTGGTCGGCAGTTGGCCGAGGCGAGCAAGGCGCTGGCGTCGGAGGAGGACGAGGTGGAGGTGCTGCACGCGCAGCTGGCGGCGCGCGCCGCCGAGCTGCGGGGCATGCAGCAGCAGCTGGCGCGCGCCGAGGCCACCGCCACGGCCGCCGTGGCCGCTGCCACCACGGCGCTCAGCAGCACCACGGCGGCGGCGGCGGCGGGCAACGGCGTCACGTTGAGCCACGTGGCCATGTACGGCAGCAGCGGCAGCAGCGTGGAGGACGACGGGCTGGTGGGCGAGGGCGTGGCTGCGGGCGGAGGCGGCGGCGGCGGCGCGGGCGCTTCGTCCCTGGGCAGCAGCAACGGGCACCTTTCCACCCCGCAGCAGCAGCACGTGTCGCACGTGGCGGCGGCCACGTTCCAGAAGCTGACGGAGCAGATGGCGGTGCTGCAGCTGGAGGCGGACACGGCGCGGCGCTCGCTTGCCGAGGCGCACGCGGCGTGGGGCGCCGAGGTGGCGCACCTGCGCGCCGAGGTGAGCGAGGCGGTGGCGCAGCGGCACAAGGAGGCCGAGTGCGCGCGCCTGGCGTCGGCCACCGCCGCGCTCACCTACCAGCAGGAGGTGGCGGCGCTGCAGGCGTCCCTGGCCGACACGCACGCCGCGCACCAGCGCGAGCTGGCGGCCGCGCAGGCCAGGGCCGAGGCCGTGGCCGCCGCCGCCGCCAACGAGACGTCGCGGCTGGCGCGGCAGCTGGCGCAGGCGTGCGCCGCCGCCGAGGCGCTCGAGGCGCAGCTCATGGCGCAGCGCGCCGCCACGGCCTCCCTCAGCGCCAGCGGCAGCTCGGAGCTCAGGCGCCTCAGGGCGCTGCTGCACAGCCAGGCGCACGAGCTCGACCTGCTCAGGGGGCAGCTGGCAGACGGGCACGCCGCCGCAGCAGTGGGCAAGCTCAGCGCCGCGCACGCGCCGCCCGCCGCCGCCCCGTCGGGCGCGCCCGCTGCGGGAGGCGCCGCCGCCGTTGACGCGCCGCCCGGTGCTGCTGCGCCGGGCGGCGCCCAGGCTTGGTCCTCCCTGGCTGCGGCGGGGCCCTCCTCCGCTGCTGCCTCATCCGAGGAGGACGAGGCGCCCCCCGGTGGTGGCGTGCCCGCCGTGCCCAGCCACCTGGCGGACGTGATGGCCGAGGTGCGGGCGGCAAAGGCGGCGCTCGAGTCGGCGGCCAGGAACACGCCGGGCGCCGGGCCCCTGCCCCTGGTCAACCTGGGCCTGGGGCCCAAGAGCCACCCCGTCGTAATGGGGCCGCCGGGTGGCGCTTCGACGCCAAGCAGCAACGGCAGCAGCAGCAGCAGCAACGGGCTGCACCCTCACCTGAGCGGCGCTCCGGGCGGGGGCTCCTCGGCGGCGGGCAAGCTCAACAACATTGTGCCGCTGCTGAGCGGCGCGCAGGCGGGCGCTGGCAGCAGCAGCAGCAACGGGCACCACGGCGGGGACGGCAAGGGGCGGCTGGAGGGCGGGCCTGGTGCTGCTGACGCCAGCAGCGCGGGGGAGGACCTCCCGGGCAGCAACGGCAACGGCCACGGCGGCTTGGCGTGACGAGCCCTGGTGCGGGGCAAGCGCCGCGAGAGGGGGGCTGGCCCGCGCTGCATCGTGATGACGTCGTGAATTTTCACCGGCGACACAGGGCTTGACTTTTTTGTGGCGGTGGCGGTGGCCTCTCGAGGAGCGAGCGTGTGTGTGTGCGGGAGTGTCGGCGCGCGAGTGGTGGTGACGCGGTGGGGCGTGGTGGTGTGGTGTGGAGGTGCGTGGCCTGCCTGCTGCCGCGACGTGCAGAGGCGGCGGGCGCTGATTCCTTTCGTGGGTCCGGATTGCACTGGCGGGTGGCGGCGCTGCTGCTGGCGCATGTCCCCCTGCTTGCCCTCACCGATCCGGCAGGTACCGGTTGTGAGGGGCGTCAGAACTGCGCTGCTGGCTGCCTTTGCTGGGTTAGGTTTCGCGCGCTGAGCTGGGCGCCACGCCGCTGCGCTGCCGTCCACAATCCCCTTTGTGAGGTGCCCCGTGGGGCGCGAGGCGGCGCGGGCGCGGCGTTCCCGTCGCAAAGCCAGCAGAAGAGGGCGGCGCCAGACGACGAGTGCATAGGCCGGCGCGCGCGCGCGGGCCTGCCCAGTGCAGCCGCATCCTGTGCACCGCCTGCCCTGCTGCTTGCTGGCTTTGCGCTGAGAGCGCCGCCGCCTGGCGCAGCGCCGTCCTCCTTGCACGCGGCGGCCCTCGCTCTGGCTTGGCTTAGGAGGGAGCGAGCGCCTGCTGGTGGCTGCGTGTGGCTCTTGCCGTGTTTGGTGGTGGTGGTGTCCCGTGTCCCTGTCCCTGCAGAGGGTGTTCGTCTGTGCTGAACGTGCGTCTGTGGGCCAGCTCGCCCCAGGGTCCTGCTCTAGCTCACCAGATCCGTCGTCAGGCTGCCTGGGCGCCTCCAGTCTCTGCGTCTCTGCTCTGTGGCTGAGGAGCCTTGTGCGTGCGGGTCGCGCGAGTGCGCCGCCTCACAGCTCCCCCCACCCACCCCCCAAATGAAGAGTGGCTCCGCTGTGTGGCTCCGCACTGCTGTTCCTTCCGCCCTGACACGTGGCGCGCCCAGGCGCTGCCCGCTTGGGGGCCTAGCTGCTGCGCCCGTGTGCGCAGCTCGTCACTGCCCTGGGGACGTCCCTCTGCTGCAGGCGTGCTGCTCCACCGCAGCAAGGACACCACGGGGCTGATGGACTTTCTTGTTGTCGCTTGGGGGAGGAGAGGCCCACGCCTGCGGGGGGCGGCGAGCAGCACTCCGTGTGGCCAGGGTGGCGTCCCAGGGTGCTGTGTAATGCTGGGGAGGCGCTCGCTGGCAGCGGACCCTCCCATGGGTGGGTGGTGCAGCGCGGCGGCAGTGTGTGCGCACGGGCGTCCGGGCGCGCTTGCTGCGCTTTTGCCACGCGCCACCCTCGCACCCGCCGTGTACACATTGCCACCAGTGCGCCGGGGCTGCTGCCTCGGTGGGAGTCGTGACGTGCTGCTCCTGCACCACGCCGCCCCCAGAATCTGGTGTGGGCCCTGGTGTAACAAGTTGTACAACAGGTGTTTGGGTGGAGACCGTCCCTGCACCGTCCCTGGCAGGCAGGTAGCAGCATCGCTGGCCACGCTCCTCCCCCCTCATGACTTGATTCTGCCCCCGCACAGCTCTGCATGCGGGTGCCTGGACTGATCGTGGCGCTGGAGCGGTGGCCAGGGCAGGCAGCGGCGCGCATGTGGCCGTGGGCGTGATGCTTGCGCGGCGCTTGCACCGTGGTGCACGGAGGAGCTGCGAGCAGCGTACGAGCACAGAGGAGGCACACCGGAGGCAGCCTGGGCGTCGCCCAGCCTCCTTTGAACCGCGGTGCACCCACTCGCACCTGCGGCACAAGTCAGTCTGGTGAAGTTCGTCGCCGCCGTCCACGTACTTGCTTGTCTAAATCTGGACCGAGTTGCCGAGTTCTTTTCGTGGGGGAAGGCGTTGGTGGGGGCCCTTCGTGTTTGTTCGTGGTGCCTTCGCTCTCTGCTGTTGCGGCCCAGTGTGGCGTGCGCGCGTGAGCCATGTCCTCACGCGCGCCTGAGGTGCCTCTCTCACTCTCGCACAGAGTCTTCAGGGAGAAACAAGGGGGCGGAGCGGTGGAGTGGAGCCTTGGGGTGCGCGACGTTTGATGCTGTTGTGGTGTGCGCTCTGCTGTTGCGTGCGTGGGCTGGTGGTCATGTGTTCGAGAGCTCGTGGGTCGCGGCACGTGGGCCGGTGGGGCTCTCTGCTGCCGCCTCCCCACACGGGTTTGCTGCTGGGGCCTCTGCGGGGCGTGCTGCAGCCTCTCCTGAGTCCTGCGCGCGGAGTTGCGTGAGTTGCTGCTTCTGGGGAGCCAAAGGTGGGCACGGAGCCCCTCGACCGCCTGCTCAGTGATCATGAGCTGGCTCGTCCAGTGCGCGCACAGCTCGCAGGGCGTGCTCGAGCAGACTCTGGGTGGCTCAAAGGGGGCAAGGTTGGGGCTGGGCCACGTGTCTGTCGTTCTCTGACCTCTCTGGGGGCGCGTGGCTGGCTGGCGCGAGGCGCCGTCCGCAGACACGTGTCTCTCTGTTTGGAGCTCTCGGGCTGCTCGGAGGAGCATCGACTGGCGATGTGTGCACGGACTTGGGAGGGACAAGGCGCTGTGTGCCTGGGGTGGAGACTCTCTGTGCAACCGCACTGGTCGCACCGGAGCCTGGAGCAGCTCAATGATGCAGTTGCAGCGCCCACCATATGGCTCCGGTGTCACTTCGGCAAAACGGTCGACGACGGAAAAAGGTGTGAGCCGTCGTTGCGTGTCTCAAAAAAAGGTCCGGAGAGTGGCAAGCTGAGAGCTCAGGCGGTGAGTGCCTTTGCCAGCGAGGTGCCCAGCGAGGCCTTGGCGTCAGGGCTGACGGGCTGCGCGCCCAAGTAGATGTCCCACAGCGCGCGGGAGAGCTGCTGGCTTGACAGCCGGCCCACCTCCTTGCCCTCCACGCGCGTCACCAGCTGAGAGCCGGCCTGCACAAACACGACCTCGGTGCCCTGCGCAAGCAAGGCCACGCATCGCAGCAGCAGAGCGCTTGGTCAGCAGCGACGCCACGCAGAGCGCCGAAGAGCGGCCAGTCGCTGCTCGGTCGCCGCATCATTGCCACGTGCCTTGTGGAACTGCACGCTGTCGAACTGGTGCTTGAAGGCCTTGATGTCCTCCTCGCGCCCCGCCTGCGTGCCGGGGGGGGGGGGGGGGCGGCGGGCAGGTGGCCAGCGTCCGCTTCGTCTCCCTGGGTGCTGCTGGCGCTGCACGGGGGAAGGTTTTAGGTGCAGCCCGCACCTTTTTCAGCGGAGGCGCCAGGCGCTCCTCCAGCGCGTCCAGGAAACGGTCGCGCGTCACCGAGCCGAACGTGATGACGAGCCGCATGCTCTTCTCGATGCTGTTGTCCGCCACAAGGCCTGCGCGCAGCGAGCGCACGTCGGGGCCCGGGGCAGAGCAGCTGGATCAATCATCACACCCAGAGGCCTCCTTCCATCCAGCAAGCCGGAGGGTCGCTCACTGTCGAAGAGCGCCTGGTCGCCAGCCAGCGCCTTGGGGTCGGCCTTGCTGCCGCCGAACTTGTGGCCCAGCACCCTCTTGGCGGCGGCGCTGTCCACGTACAGGCCCAGCGCGTACACGTTGACCTTGATGCCCAGGATGCGCTTGGCCCGCACGCTGCGCGCCCGCGTGGCAGCACGAGTCGTGAGATGGCCACCCACCGCGCCTGGCTCAGGAAAGCAGCTGCTCAGCCGCGTCCCCGCAGACGCCACACCTCTCGAGCTTGTGTGAGCTCACCCAAGGCCCAGGAGCGACGGGCACGGCTTGTGCGCAAAGCAGAGCTCGGGCGCAAACTCCGTGGACGTGTGGGGCTCCCTGCGCTTGCCGTCCGCGGCCTGCAAGCCCACGGAGCTGGAAAGGCTCGAGCTGCTCAGCGACGCGAACGCTGGCGCGCGAGCCACCCTCCTCCTTCGATCGCCAGCCTCATCACGGGCGCCAACGGGAGCCAGCAGCTGCAGGGCGGCGGGCGCCGCGCGGAACGTCAGCGACATCTTGCAGGGCTTGTGCTCGTGCTGCGGAATCCGTTCCGACCAAGGTGTGGGCGTTAGAGGCCCTCATCAAGGGTTTACGAAAGATCACGCTCTCCCGCCCGGCCCCCACAGCTGCACCAGCGCGACCACCACGGTCACGTCGTCCATCTTGCCGCCGCGCGGGAAGAGGCGCTGCAGGAAGGACCCGTGCGCCGCCGCCAGCTCCACCGCCCACGGCGTCCTGCACCGCCAGGCACGCGTGCAGCAGTGGTGTCACGAGCCAAGGGGCCTGCACATCGTTGGGTGCAATAGGGTGGTCCAGAGGTGGCCGCGGACCTGGCGTTGGCGTCCCGCGCCGCGATGTGCGCCGCCTGCGTGAGGCGCTTGGCGATGAGCGCCGCCGTGCTGGCCGTGGCCGCCTCGGGCCCGCCCGCCGGCACGGACTGGGACACCACTGACAAAATCTGCGCGCAAAGGGGCCCTCCTCATGTGTGGGTGGCGGCAGCTGCGCCCACCTCGTCCCCCGTGTGGCCGCCTGGCCCCAGTCGCACCTGCTCGTCCCACAGGTTGTCCCACAGCCCGTCCGTGGCCATGACGATGATGTCGCCGTCCTGCACCGGGAACTGCGCTCAGGGACATGGGGCACACGCCAAGCACCATCACCGTCGAGTGACGCACGACCGTCGCGTGCCCGTCACCCAGGCGCCCGCCACCACCACCAGCCCCAAGGTGTGTGCGCACGCACCGCGTAGACCTGCGCGTCGGCCGCCGTGTCAGTCTCTGGGAACTCGTCGGGGCAGGCCAGCTGGTAGGGCATGTTGAAGGCGTGCTCCTGCACGGCTGTGGCGCCCACCATGCGCCCGCCCCGGATCAACCTCAGCCCGCTGTCCCCCAGGTTGGCCACCTGCGCCCAAGCACGACGAGAGAGAGAGAGGGAGAGGCACACAAGGTGAACTGCCGGCTCACAGCTAGCCACCAACACGCCGCCTCCCCTCCCTGCCCCGCACCCCACAACAGCCCGCCCCACCTCGAGGACGCCGGGCGCCGGGCGCAGCACTGCCACGCAGGCCGTGCAGCTGCCGGGCAGCCGCACCCGCGTCTGCGCCGCGTCCATGGCCGCCTGTGCGCCTGCGCACCGTACACATCAGAGCACGCGTCGCCAGCAACGGCACGCACTGGACAGGGCAAGCACCAAAGCGCATGCAGCGTGTCAAGCAGCGTGGTGATGTGTCTGCCCCGTTCTGTACACGGGGCTGCTGCTTTGACGCCCCCTGCTTGTTTGAAGGGCCTGCTTTCCATGTCGGTGGGCGGTTTAAGCGACCGCAGGGCAGCCTTTGCTGCGGCGCCTTCTGGCCCACCTGTCTCTTACGGGACCTGTTGACCCAGCCCGCCGCAGGCAGTCGGCCCCAGTGGTGGCTGTGCCGCACTCACTGCAGGTGCCCTGGGACGCCTCGAGCGCCACGGCCATCTCCTCGCAAATGCCGCGCGAGTAGGCCGCCACGTCCACGCCGTCCGTCACCCAGCCGCCCACGCCGTCCACCACACCCAACGCGCCGCCCAGCCCGCCCTCGGACATGGCCCCCAGCGCCGCACCGGCGCCCGTCACGATGAAAAAGGCGTCCTCCCCGCCCTGCTCCACCTGCGCTCTCGCGTGGCGCCCCCAAGGTGCACGCAGCCGCGCGTCATCATCGGCGTCGGTGCAGTGGGCGCACGCTCAGCAGCGCCCCCCCTCTTCCCTCCACTCCCTTCCTCTCACCTTGGCCTCGTGTGGCTCCACCTCGCCGGCGCACACGAGCTGCAGCACGGCCGCCTTGGCCTTGGGCAGGCCCACCACCCCCTTGGGGGCGGGCGCGGCGCGCGAGGCGGGCGTGGGTGAGGCGCTCGGAGGGGCAGCTGCGGGCGGCTGCTGCTGCCTCGAGACGAGTGACTGGGTGATGCGCGTGACCTCGGCGCCTAGGTCCTCCAGGTCGGGGAAGGACGAGGGGGCGCTGGGGGCGGGAGGGGCGGGAGGGGCGGAGGCGGCTGTGGGTGCAGAGGTGGAGGCGGGGGCGGCCTTGGGCTGCCCCCACTGGGTGCTGGGCACGGGCGGCGGCGCGGGGCGCGCGGGCGTGGGCGCAGGCGCACGGGCCGTTGAGGGGGCGCCGTTGCTGCTGCCCGCGCGCGGGGTGGGCGGCGCGGAGGATGGCGCTGCGCCAGTGCTGGCAGGCGCGGGGCCGGCGGGGGGGGGCTTGCTGCTGGGGCGCGGCGTGAGGATGCTGCTGGGGAAGGCTGCGGGCGGCCCCGGCTGTGGGGGCTCCGCCTTGGGCGCTGCGGTGGGCGCGGCGCCAGCGGGGCTCGAGTCCTGCGCCACGCCTGGGGTGGAGGCGGCCGAGGCAGCAGAGGCGGGCGCGTCCTGCGCGTTGCCGTCCTCCCGCTCCTGCGCCTGCTGCTGCTGCTGTTTGGTGCTCGCGGCTGGGCCAGATGAAGTGGCGGCTGACGCGGGCACCTCCTGCTTGCCCTCCTCCTCCTTGTCCTGCTTGCCCGCGGTGCGCTCCGCCACACGCGAGGTGCTGGCCTCTGCCGCGCCTGGTGCGGCGGTGGCAGGCGTCCCCTTCTCGCTGGCCACCGGAGCGCTGGGGCTGGCGGTGGCGGTGGTGCTGGGCGGGGACTGCCAGGGGTCCTGCACCGCACTGGTCTCCAGGCGCTGCACGGCTGGCGCGTCGGCCTGAGAGCGGGTGGCCTCTAGGTAGGCCGCCACACTGGACAGGTCCCCTGGCCGGGGGAGTGGGGGCGCGCCGGGACCCGAGCTGGACGCCTCGCCCTCGTCACGGGTGCCCTGCGCGCCTCCCGCGGTGGTGGTGGTGGTGGTGGTGGAGGTGGCGGCGGGCAAGAAGAGCTCCCGCCCTCCCGCCAGCAAGGGTAGGGCAGCGCTGGCGCCGGCGCCGTTGCTGCCGCTGTCTGGCAGGTCAGGCGCGGCGTCCTCGGCGACTGCTGCTGCGTCCGCTGCGTCCGGCGCCGCGACGCTGGGGCCGTCCGCTCCCGCCGCCACCGCTGCCGCCACCGTGGCATCCACGGCCTCTGGGCTGGCCGCGTCCCTCGAGGGCGACGGCGAGGGCGAGGGCCACTGCTGCTGCTGCAGCAGCTCGGCCTCCCTGGCCTGCAGTGCCTTTTGCAGCACCGCCACCTGGCCAGAGGCAAGGGCCGCCTCTGCCGCCGCACTGGCCGCGCGCCGCTGCGCCTCGGCCTGCAGGCACCCACCACCCCACGCCCCACACCACACAACAAGTGAGCAAGCGTGCCCGTGCGCCGCGCCCTCCCTCGCGCGACGAGTGCTTCGTGCCCCTCGTGCTGCTGCTACAAGGGTGGTGGCGGCAGCGCGCCTCACACCTTGCTGGCCTCGTAGGCGGCCTTCATCTCGGCCAGCTGCTGCCCGCGCAGGGCCAGCTCCTCACGGATGGACGTGAGCTCGGCCAGCTGGGCGCGCGCCTGCGTCACACAAGGCAAGCGCACGCGCAGGCTGGACGCACCAGGCGTGGAGCACGAGCTGTGTGAGGCGCGCTGTGCCCACGGACCTGTACGCCCCCGCTCCCCCCACCTGGTGGCACCCACGACTGACCTGCATGGCAGCGAGCGTCACCTCGGCGGCCAGCCGCTGCTTGTCGTTGGTGGCGCGGTCCGCCAGTGACTTGGTCGACTGAAGCTGCTCGCGCCATGCCGCCTCGGTCTCCTTGACCTGCGCACCAACAACAAGCACGTGACCGACCTGCCGCCTTGCGTGCCTCATGCCACCAAGCTCGCCTCCCACCTCCCCTCCCCAGGTGTGTGCGCACCTTGGCCATGAGCTCGGCGCGCGTGGCCTGCAGCTGCTCGCGGTACTTGACCTCGAGCTGCTCCAGCTGAGCCTGAGAGCGCGCGCAGGGACAGGTGGGTGGGCGCGCAGGGACAGGTGGGTGGGCGCCAGGCAGCAACAGAGAGCAATCACCAGATGCACCGTCAGATGCACGCGAGCCCCCAGAGCCCGTGGTGCACGCACGCACGCAAGCAAGCGCACCCGCTGGTCGCGCGCCAGGTCCTGCCGCGTGGCCGCCACGGCCGCGTCCCTCAGCTTGGCGGCGCGCGCCGCTTCAAGCTCCAGCGCCTGCCGCACCGCCGCCTGCTCGCGCTGCCGCGCCAGCTGCTCCATCTCGGCCTGCTTGGCGCGCACCGCCGCCTCGCGCGCCGCCGCCGCCGCCTGCTCCCTCTGCTCCAGCAGGCTGCGCACGCGCTGGCCCAGGCTGGTGGAGGGCGCGGCGGGCCGGGGCGACGCCGGCTTGTTGGCGCCGCCGCCGTCCTTGGCGGCCGGTGGCGCCACCAGCGGCTGCAGGCGCATGATGTGCGCCGTGACGGCGCGCAGCTCCGTCTCCCGGTCGGCCAGCTCGGCCCTCAGCGCGCGCTCCTTGGACCGCTGAGCAGGCGTCATGGCCGCGCGCAGCAGCGCCGCCAGCTCTGACACGATTTGCGCCAGGTCGCGCCGCAGCCGGCTCACCACCTGCGCGCGTGCAGTGGTGAGAGGGCGCAGCTGAGCCCAGGTTTCAGCCACCGCTCTGGCCACAATCCATCGCGCCGCGCACCTGCACGCCGGTGCCGTCCTGCTCCCAGCGCGCCTCTGCCTCTGCCAGCGCGGTGGCCAGCTCCTGGTGCTTGGCCTGCAGCGCCTTGGCCTGGGCCGCCGTGGCGCCCTGAAGCTGAGGCGCCACCTGCTGCGCCTGCAGGAGCGCACGGGGCCGCGAGTGCAGGCGTGAGGCACGAGGAAGCAGCGCGCATAGCGCAGTGTGGCCAGCCCGGGGGGCGCGCGCACCTGTTGCTCGAGCGCCTGCCTGCGCGCCTGGATCTCCTGGCTCAGGCGCAGCTGGCGCGAGGTCAGCTGCCGCAGCTCCTGCAGTGCGAAAGGTGTGTGTGTGTGGGGGGGGGGGGGGGGGGGGTGGGGTGTACGGTGGTGAGCTCTGGCTATGTGCGCCTCCTCTGCCAGTGGCACGACACGCGCACAACCCGTTCAGAGCTGGGCGCACCCCGGGCGCCTGCTTGGCCTGCCAGGCGGCGCGCGCCGGCGCGGGCGTGACGGTGCTGCTGCTGCTCGCGGTTGCGGTGGGTGGTGCGCCGGCCGTGAGGTTGACCAGGTCGGCGGCCAGGAGGGACTCCACCTCCTGCTGCACCTGTGAGCGCCAGCGAGGTACGCCAGAGGAACAAACATCCCAGGCACGGCCGGGTGCGGGAAGAGCATCCCAACACACCCGTGTGCTCGGGCTGGTCGCCCGCACCTCCTTACCTGTGTGAGCTGCTGCTGGCTGTGCGAGGCCTCCTGCCGGGCGCGGGCCAGCGCTGCCTCGAGGTTCTGGCGCACGGCGGCCAGCTCCTGCGCCTTGGCCTCGGCGTCGCGCGCAGCCTGCACGCAAACCACGGACGTGGACGGTGAGGTGCGCCGCTGCTCGTTGCGTCCGCAGCGCGCGCGCTCTTGTGCGCCCTGCACGGGCCTTGCCTGCGCGGTGGCCTGCTCCAGCTGCTGCCGCAGCTGCTGCACCTCCTGCTCACGAGCCGCCATCAGCGCCATGGTCTGCTCCACGGCCGAGGCCATGCCCTGCGCCTGGGTGTCCAGCTCCGCCTGGGCGGTCTGGGAGCAGGGGCAGGGGAGATACAAGGGGATGCAGGCGCGCTGCGGAGAGAGCACCTCGTCCCTGTCAGAGGCCCCCCTCCTCTCTCCCCCCCTCAGCTCCGCTCTCACCTGCCCAGCGGCGCGTGTGTCGTCCAGCTGCTTGCGCGTCTCTGCCAGCTCCTGCTCGCGCTCCCTCAGCTGAGCGGCCAGGCGCTCCACGTCGCTCACGCCCTGGTCCGCCTGCTGCTGGATGGCCTGCACCCGCACCTCGGCGTCCCGCGACGCCCGCGCCGCCAGGTCCTGCTGCGTGCTCAGCTGCGCACGCGCACGCACACGGGGCGCAGCGCGGTTGTGGGGCGTCCAGCGCTGAGTCCCTGGTCGGACGCGGGGACAAGGGCAAGGAACGGATGGCCGCACCTCTCTCTCCAGCTCAGACACGCGTTGCTGCAGCAGCACGTTGACGCTGGTGAGCTCGGCCACGCGCGCCTCGAGCAGGGCCGCGCGCGCCTCGGCCTGCAGCGCCCAGTGCGGGGGGTGGGCTGGGCGGGTGGCGCCTGGGCCTGGGCCTGGGTGCGCCGCGCTGAGGTGCACGTGCGCAGTGCTGCCCTGAGGCCCGCACCTGTGCCAGCATGTGGCGCGCGCGCTCCAGCTCCTCCTTGAGCAGCTCCAGGCGGCTGGTCACCTCGGCGCGCTGGCCCTCAGAGGCGGCCAGCTCCTCGCGGCCCGCCGCCACCTCGGCTGCGTCCAGCGCGGGGCGGCAGCCCCTCTCAGTGTGCACCAGAGCGTGCAGCCAGGTGGTGGTGTGGGGGCAAGGGGCGCCCATTCAAGGCGCACCTGAGAGCTGGTTGGTGCGCGCCTCCTCCATGCTGAGGCGCTCCCTCAGCGCGCGCACCATGGCCTCCAGCAACGCCACCTTGCGCTGGGACTCCTGCAGTGCGCAGGGGAACCCCAACCACGCCACGCGCCTGACTGTCAGGCACGCGTGCAAATGCTCCCTGAGGAGGGTTGTGCCGCAGAGCCAGTGACTGGGCACCAGGGCGCACGAACGTGACGCACCCGCAGCGCCCGTTTGGCCGCGTCCGCCTGCTCCTTGGCCGAGTCCTGCATGCCGCGCACGCATGCACCACATGCGGACAAGACCTGGGGCCGCCGAAACAAAGAGTGGGAAGGGCCGTGAGCCGCCCACACGGCAGGATAAGGTCAGGGGGTGCGCTCACGTCCATGCTGCTGAGCTGACTCTCCCGGTCGCGCACGTCCGCAGCCAGCGCCTGGACCTGCGACTCGAGGTCAGACGCCACCTGCGCACACACGCACACCAGGTGCCACCCCGCTTGAGGTCAGAATCGCGCTCTTCCTGCGTTACGGGGCGCGCAAACGTTTGCCCCGCTCACCCTCAGGGCCGCGGACAGCTCTGCCTCCTTGGTCTGCAGACCCGTGCCTCCGTTGGCGCCTGGACCTGCGGCCGTCACCAGGGTCGCCTTGGGCGCGCCCGTCACCGCCACCGGCGCAGTGGATGACGGCGACGACGATGATGGGGCGCGTCGTGGCGCCAGGGAAGGCGCTGCCGGCCCGCTCGCCGCCGCACGCTGCTGGGCGTGCGCTGCTGGGCGCGTGGTGCCGCCACGGTGGTGGTGGGGTTCTGCCGCCGCTGCCAGGTGGCTGGCACCAGCGCCCACGGCGTTGAGGACGGCTGGACCTCGGGCGCCCGCCGCCTGCTGCCTGCCCGCCGCCACCCCCGGCGCGGTGGGCGCTGCGGCGCCGCCGCTGTGTGGCCGCGGCACCCCGGTGCGCGCGCCCCCACGCCCCACAGGCGGCCTGGCGTGCACGAGCTGCTGCAGGCCCAGGCCGGCCCCGCCTGTCCGCCCTCCGCCCAGCGCGCCCGCGCCGTCGGCCAGCTCCAGCAGCAGGGACGAGTCCCGCCCAGGCCTGCGCACCACCAGCACGCAACGTCATGATGGTCAGTGTCCTGCGTCCGTCCCATCCACAGAAAGCAGCACAGCAGGTCCCGGCGCACACCTGCCGCCGTGTCCGGGCAGAAGCATCGCCGCCAGGCCCGCGGCGGCCAAGAGACCAGCGAGCAGCGCCCCGGAAAGAGCCCCGCTGGACCCAGGAACCCAAGCAGAGTGGACCTGGTGGAGCGGCTGCTGCGCCAGAGCCGCCTGCAGCACGCGCCGATCCACCTCCTCGAGCGCCTGCGCGCGAACAGTCGAATGCCGCCAGGCGACGCCCACGGGGTGTCGGCCACTGGCGATCGCACGTGCATTTGCGTCTGTACCGCTCTGGTACGTTCTGCACTGGCAGCTTGCTGGCCACGCATCGCCCCGCGAAGAGCTGCAGGCCGCGTACCTGCCGCACGCCTGGCGCCGGCGACGGGCTGCCAGGTAGGCCGAGCCCTGCGTTGAGGCGCAGCGGCGCCACCACCAGCACGCGCAGGATCTACGCGTGGCCTTGGCGCTTCTCGTGGAGCTTGCTCCCTCCCACGGCGCGCGCCAATCGCCGCACAAAAAGAGCCGCACCTGTTGCTCCGCTGCCGCTCGTCGCTGCCGCTCCGTCTTCGGCTACTGCCAGCGCCCTGCACCGCGCCGCGTCCTTAGTCTCCTGTTGCCCTGCGGCCCAGGCGCTGCGATCCGCCACCCCACGGCGCAGGCCGCTTGGAACTCCTCCGCAGCGCGCTGCAGAGCGCAGCGCTCCTCCGCAGAGGCCCGAGCGCGACCGGCTCGCCATCAGGTGGGTGAACGGAGAAGATGCGATCGCTGCGCAGCGCAACAGAGCCGCGAGTGGAGCGGCGCCCCCAAGCGAGGCAGCACGGTGGCTCCCCGTCGCTCCCCGTCGCTGCAGCAGGCGCAGCGGCTCCGCCATCCTGCTGCAGCCCGACACGCTGAGCCTGTGTGCAGTGCTGTGGCTCCGGGGGCCTTCACCCAGCACAGCGGGATCTGCGTGGGGCTTGCCTTGGGGCGCAGGACCGCAGGCGCGCAGGACATTGTCAGGAAGGCACGGCGTCACAGCCTGCGTAAGCTCACACTCGGTCCACGGCCCGCAGGCATGCGTTTGGGTGCGCGCAGGGGGCCGTGCGACTCTCCGACGGCGCGCCAACCCTGTTTGCTACCCTGCCTCGCTCTTGCGCCGAGGGGCGCAAGAGCGGGGAAGCGTGGGGCGTGAGGCGTGAGGCCCGATAACTGAGCGGTGATGCTGATGAACTGCTCGCGATTCCAAGCTGGAAAGCACCCTGCAGAGCAGCGCTGCGCAGCTGTGTGGGTGGGCGCGCCGGGTGGCACCTCCCTCTGCTCAGAGCTCGCTGGCAGGCCGGACAGGACCGCGCAGCCAGTGGAGTGAGGGGTCGCAGCCTGTTGCCGCCACTGCCCCACGCCGGCGCCTGCCGCCAAGCCTCCAGCCCATGGCGCGCCTCAAGCGCGCTCGAGCGCGGCAATCGCTAGGCTCTTCACGACATGTCGGGGACTCCTCCTGCGCTCGAGTGGGCGTGGAGCCGCAAGTGCGCTCTCGCCTTGGGAGAGCTGAGCCGCAAGCAGCGATCAGAAGAGGGGGAGCCGCACCACCCGCGCGGAAACAGCAGCATCCTGGTGGGGGAGCGGAGCAAGTGCCAGCAGCAGTCACACGCGCTGCGCCTTGCGCACGTGCCTGCTGCAGGCCGCACACGCCCGTCGCGCCGCCGCCTCACCCAACCTACAGCATCGTGGCGGTGCGCTGCAGCGCTGAGCTTGGAAGGAATCTGCAGGCTGCGTGCAATGCTCCCACGGAGCTGCTCATCATTCTGCGCCAAGTGCTGCGCTGCAGGTCGTGCGGAACGCCTTGGAGGAGGATGCCGGCGGCCGGGGGGACGTGACGACGCAGGCGACGTGCGTGTGCGCGCGCGCAGCTGCTGCTTGAGCAGTGTGGGCTTGAGAGTTCTCTGACAGTGGCCTGCGCCCTTCCACTGTCTGGCCCGCGCAGGGTGGCGCCCGACACGCAGGCTGAGGGCACGTTCCTGGCCAAGAGCTCTGGGTGCGTGGCGGGCCTGGCGGTGGCTGACCTGGTCTTCCAGCTGGTGGACCCCAAGTGCCAGGTGGGTGGTGGTGTTGTCGGGGTGAGGCTATCTCGGCTTCCGCAGAGAAGGGTCGGCGCCTGCACCCACAGCCTTGCTGCGCGGCGGCCTGCGCCTGCGCGCAGCTGACGTGGCTGGTGGCGGACGGCGACCACGTGGAAGCAGGCACACGGCTGGGGCGGGTGGTGGGTCCGGCGGCGTCCATCCTGGTGGCCGAGCGCGTGGCGCTCAACTTCATGCAGGTGCGATGCGCCTTGTGCGCTAAAGGTCAAGCGCTGCGCCCTGACAGCGTGGTCTGCTGCCGTTCACGCCGCCGCTGCACGGCATGGCTGCGCTACACAATTCCTGCAGCGGATGAGCGGCGTGGCCACGGCCACGGCAGCCATGGTCAAGGCCGTGTCGGGCACGCGCTGCCGCGTGCTGGAGACGCGCAAGACGGTGCCCGGGCTGAGGTTGCTGGACAAGTGGGCCGTGCTCATCGGTGCGCTGCTGTTCGCGGGATGTGTAGCGCGGCGCACGCGAGGAGCACACGCGTGCCCCTGGCTGCAGTGCGGTGCGCATGTTTCCTCCTCCTGCTCCTCGCAGGCGGCGGCGACAACCACCGCATGGGCCTCTACGACATGATGATGATCAAGGACAACCACGTGACGGCGGCTGGGGGCGTGAGCGCCGCCATCCAGGCGGCGGAAAAGTTCATCCAGGAGCAGGTGTGGGGGCGTTTGGCCCTGTGGGGTGGAGATGGAGCGTCCGCACGGCGACGAACGCGTTGAGACACAACGTGGGCTGCGTGCTGCTTGATGCCGCGAGAGCAGGGGCTGACGGACATGCGCGTGGAGGTTGAGACGCGGACCTTGTCCGAGGTGGAGGAGGCGCTGGGCGTGCTGCGGTCAGGCGCCGCGCCACACGTGTCGCGCCTCATGCTGGACAACATGACACGGTGCGCAGCTACCCTAGCTGTGCAGAGGGGAGGGGGAGGGGCAGCAGGCCTGTTGCCGCAGGCAGCGCGGTGACCGGGCCACGCGCACCGCCCATGCCGCGCAGGCGAGACGCGGCTTCGCCCGGCGGGGTGGACGTGCGCCTGCTGGCAGAGGCCGTCCAGCTCATCGACGGAGCCATTGACACGGAAGCCAGCGGCAACATCACGCTCGAGACGGTGGGTTCGTGTTCTTTGAGGGTCTCTGATGAGACGGTGGGAGAAGCACCGCGAGAGCGACGAGTGTGTGCTGCGCCCGTGCTGCTGCGCGCTGCCTGCAGGCTGGCGTCATCGCCGCCACTGGCGTCACGCACATCAGCGTCGGCTCCCTCACGCACTCGGTGGCGGCCATGGACATATCCCTCAAGATCGTGCTGCTGGGGCCGTCGGCTGCATGAGGACACGAGCAACCGCCGCGCACCCGCCCCTGCACGCACACTGCAAGCGCCCTGGTTCATCCATTCAGGCGCCACGCATCCTGGATGCCAGCAGCCTGAGAAGGAAAGCTTTACGCCGCGCCTGTGCAGCTGCCCCGCACGCGCCTCCACGGCAGCAGCAGTGAGCAGCGGCCAGGAGGTCCTAGGAGGAGGAGCGGCATCAGCACACGATGCGCTGCCCGCTGCCAGCAGCGCCAGGCCATTTTCCGGCGCTGGCGGATCGCCGCTGAACGCACGGCGCTCCCATGGCGACCAGCGGCGCGCCCCAGGCTCTAGAGGGCGCCAAGCCGGGCGCGATGGTGGCCGCGCAGCCGTTCGCGAGCTACTGGGCTGGGCCGGTGGTGTCTCCTCAAGGCGCGCCGGCCAACGCGGCGACCGTGGTGTCGGGCGATGAAGGCTTCGCGGGGCTCGTCATCGTGGAGATCGAGGTCACCAAACAGACGTGGGACGAGCACGCAGTCTGGTACCGCAACGCGACGCTCCGGGCGGCCACCGCTGGGCTGCGCGAGCCCAGGCCACGAAGGTGTGCGGGGTGTGCACGGCAGCTCACGAACGAAGGGGACAGTCCCACTGACAGCAGTGCCTGGTGCACAGGCGCAACATCGACGTGGTGCCTGTGTGGCCATCCTGGTGCAGGTCCATCCTGTTCCTGCCGGTGCTGCCGCCCACGCACCCGCTGGCCGTGGCGTGGGGCGCCTTCATGCTGGCCGTGGACCTGGTCTACACGGCCTTCTGGGTGCCGCTGGGCATCGCATTCTGCACGGCGTCCTACGGCCAGCCCGGCTCGGGCTGCACGTCGGCCGACCTGGTCGGAGGTGCGCGGCGACTCTGCGGAGCGCCCTGCTTGCTTTAGGAGCGCAGTGTGCTCATAAAGGCCCAGACCTCCGCCTCTCCTCCTCTGCACAGAACCGTGCTGCGAGCGCGCTGCAGGCTGCATCTACACGGCCAACGTGCTGGTGACGATGCACACGGCGCTCATCCTGCGCCACAAGCACCAGCGCGTCAAGGTGCTGGACGGGCCCATGGTGCTCTACTACCTGCTGACCAACACGCTGCGCTTCTGGCTGGACCTGCTCTCGGTGGTGCCCTTCATCTACCTGCTGGTGGTGCTGGGCACGCCCAGCCTGCGGGGCGACGGCAACACGCAGGGCGCCAGCTGGGTGGGGTTCCTCTCGCTGGTGCGCCTGGTGCGCCTGATGCGGCTCGTGAGCCTCAGCCGCATGGTCATCAGCAACACGCTGTCGGGCCGCTTCCAGGACCTGGTGCAGCGGCTCAACCTGACGGTGCCGGCCATGTACGTCATCCTGCTCTGCTACTGCCTGGCCATCGTGCTCAACCTCGAGGCCTGCATCATGCTGCTCATCGCCTACCTCGAGGGCGTCGACAACAGCTGGCTCACCAGCGTGTCGTGGGAGGACTTTACCGCCGTCACCGAGGCGGAGCAGTGGTACGCCGCCGTCTACTGGGTCATCACCACGGTGCGCGCTACCGTGGTGATGCGTGGGTGCGCACGGGCGAGGGAGCCACCCTGGCCAGCCGCGTCCCGCAAGCATGTGAAATCCTCGGTGCGCCCGCCTCATGTGTGCTCGTCACGCGCAGTCGACCACGACGGGCTACGGCGACTTTGTGCCCCGCAGCGTGACGGAGCAGGTGTTTGCCAACCTCTACATGATCATGGGCATGGTGATGTTTGGCCTGCTGGTGGGCACGGTGGCCAACTCGCTCACGCGCGCCTCGGCCTCGGCCACAAAGGTCTACAAGTGAGTGCTTTGAGTTTGAGCGTGGTGGGTGCTGCTTGGCGCGTGCGACCGGGCAGTGTGTTCCTCGCCTCGAGCGTCTGCACCACGGACGCTGCGTGCGCGTGCCTCGTGTCCGCACACGTGTCCGCCTCAGGTTCCGCAAGAAGATGATGTCCATTGGCGACTGGCTCGACCAGCACTCCATCCCGCCAGAGGTCCAGAAGCAGGTGCTGCTTTGTGTGTCCCAGGTGCCCGTGCGCACTCTGCCGCCTGCCGTCGTGACCCAGGCCAGCTGCACTGGCGCCGCACCACTGCTCGCTCGCGCCCCCCGCAGGTCAAGGACTACTTTTCGGACGTGTGGGTGACGCGCGACGAGGTGTCGCTGGACTCTGAGATCTTCAGCGAGCTGCCGGCGGGCCTGAGGGCCAAGGTGGCGCAGTACATCACCATCGACATGGTCATCCGGGTGCACCTGTTCCGCGACCAGGAGGACGGGCTGCAGGGGCTGCTGGCGTCGGCGCTCAAGCCCGTGGACCTGGTGGCCGGGCACGACGTGTGCAGGCAGGGCGAGGAGGGGGACAGGCTGTGGATCTGCTCCGAGGGCGAGCTGCAGGCGCTGCAGGTACGGAGGACGGGTGGGGTCGTGCATGCTGAGCGAGGGAGGGGGAGCCGCCTCGGCGTGCTGCTGACTCAGGCCCCAACGGCTGTGCCCCGCGTGTGTGCGTGCGCGCAGCACCAGTCTGAGCCGGCGTACCCGCGTGTGCCGTGCCTGCTGGGGGAGAGCGTGCTGCGGGGAGACGAGCTGCCCGCCTTCCGCCTGCGCCCCTGGACGCTGCGCGCGCGGGGCAAGGTCAAGCTGTGGGAGCTCAAGCTCTCGGACCTGGGGCCCATCCTGCGCATGCGAGCACGAGCGGCGGACGAACAAGTTGCTTGGAGGGCGGTGAGGGCACCGTCCGCATTGGCGCCACACCGCGCTAGCAAGAAGGCACCACACCGGCAGACCGCCGCCCGCGCCGCCTCCTCAGGTACCCGCGCCTGCGTGAGGACCTGGTGGTGTTTATCCGCAAGCAGCTGCTGTCGGAGCTGGGCTTCAACGACCCGGCGGCCGGCAAGACCTCGGTGCTGGGCCACTCGTGGTGGGTGGGTGGGGCGGTTGCGCGTTGCGTGCGCAGCGTGCGTCGCGCCCCTCCACACGCGCACCCCCTGGCGTGCCCCGCGCAATGCAGGTGCGAGAGCGTGGCGTCCATCGCCGAGGCCTTGCTCAAGCAGAGCGCCTCGGTGGTGGACGCGGCGGCGGCCGAGCTGCGCGCGGCGCGCCTCGAGGACGGCGGCCTGCTGGTGCTGCTGGACGGGCTGCTCGAGTTCAGCATCATGCGCAGCAAGCGCATCACGCTGGTGCAGCAGCCGCAGCACCCGCCGGTGGAGCAGCAACCGCAGCAGCAGGGCGAGGTCGCCTCGCCTTTCGTCGTCGAGCAGACCACGCCGCCCGGCGGGGTGGGCGGCCTGCTGCTGTCGGCGGGCTCTGGAGGAGGAGCAGCGGCCCTCCTCGCGTCGCCCTCCAAGCCGTCCTCGGCCTCCCAGCAGCAGCCGGGCGCCCTGGCCAGCCTCCTGACGCTGGCGTCGAGCCGGCAGGCGTCGGCCAGCCTGGGGGCGCCGGCGCTGCAGCACGCGCACAGCGACCCCGCTGCTGCGCTGCTGGCGCCGGCGGCGGCAGCACTGCCAGACGGGTCCAGGCCCGCGCAGAGCGCCAGCGCCACCACACCAGCGGCGTGCGCGTCGTGCGGGCGCGCCGTGTGCTCGTCCTGCCGGCGCACGCTGGTCACCACGGGGGTGCCCGTGCTGGTGGCGGTGCCCGCGCCCGCCAGCTCTGGCGCGCAGGCGGGGCTCCAGGAGCCGCCCGACGCGACCCCTGGAGGGGGCCACCCAAGCGGCCCCGGCGCTCGCGGCGGCTCCCACGCGGCGGCGAGCGGCGGGAGGGGCGGCCCCCCGCAGCACGAGCCCGGAGGCCGGGCGGCGGACCCCCAGGACTCCTCCTCGGCCCCTCCGCTGCCGCCGCAGCAGCCTCAAGTGCTGCACCGCAGCGTGCTGCTGGCCAACCTGGGCGTGCACGGCCTGCACCCGCCCGGCGCGGGGGGCAGAGGCCCGGCCGGGTGGCGGCCCATGGCGCGCACCAGCCAGTGGCACGGCGTCAACACGGTCAGCATGGCGGGCGCGCACCGCCGCAACCTCTCGCTCACGTCCATCCCCCAGGAGAACTTTGGCGAGGGCTACGGCATGTGGGGATAGCTAGGAGGAGGGTTGCACAAGTGGCCTCTTCCGCTCGTCCGTGGCCGCGCCACACGCCACAGAACGAACTGCTCGCTCGTCCTCCTTGCCGCTTCCGCCCAGAGAGAACTTGTTGTTGGTGGTGGTTCTTCTTCTTTGGTTTCTGCAGCTGAAATGACGAGCGCCAGGGCCGTGCCCAGGGGAGCTTCCTCTCTAGCGCTGAAGGTATCCTCCTCTCTATGCACTGCATGTTTGTCGGTTCTGCATGAGCTCACTCGCCTGCTTGCACAACCCGTGGGTTGCAAGCTGAAAGAGCGCAGCAAGGCGTTCAGGGGAAGAGGCCGCTGGTCGTGTAAAAGTCCTCGCCCTTGTTGTCGCGCATGAAGGAGGCAAAGCTGCTGTACTTGGGCGCCCAGCCGCCCAGCAGCTGCCGGGTGGCCGTGTTGTCGGCGCGCTTGCTGCGGTTGGGGCCGCCGTCCGGCTGCGTGAAGGTGACGGGCGCCTGGCCGGCGAAGCGCGGGCTGGCCTGGCACGCGTCCATCATGTCCTGCGTGCGTCTCACGGGGGACCAAAGACCTTGTGCACACGGTGACAGGAGGAAGGAGCCGTGCGGCACCCGGTGGCGCAACGACCACTGAGCCGAGGACCGCCGCTGCTCCACACCTTGAAGGTGACGGGGTTGTTGTCCGAGCCCAGGAACACCTTGTGCCTGAAGGGGCCGCTGCCGCTGCCGTTGAGCACCTGCGAGCGCGCGGCCCAGGAGAAAGGGGTGGGAGCGAGTGCAGGATCGACGTTGCTCAGCGAGCGCCTGAGGCCTCGCCCTGGTCCAGCACCCTCGTCCCCAGCGCAATTGCTATGCCAGACCTGCACGGCGAGGTCGGCGGCGTCCTCGTAGTGCAGCAGGTTGACCACGTAGTCGCCGGGCCGGGGCACCTGCTGCACCTTGAAAAAGTACGTGTGCGCGCCCCGGTTGGCGTGGTAGAGCCCCACCAGCCGCAGCACGTTGCCCCCCGCCTGCGCAGCGATGCCGGCAGGCAGAACTAGGAGTGTGAGGGCGCTGCACGAGGTGTGCGTCGGGCGCCTTGCCCACGCGCGGCCCTGATCCTCCTCCTCCACACGCCACACGCACCCGGAGCACGAGGTCCTCGGCGGCCAGCAGCTTGTCGGTGCTGGGGCTGGCGCCCTCGGGCACCACGGGGCAGTCCTCGCGCACCACGCTGCCGTCGTCCACGCTGCACACGCCCATGCTGCTGGTGAAGACAAAGCACGAGTCGGGCAGCGAGTTGTCCCACAGCGTCATGGCCGCCGCCACCTGGGGACATTCATTCGTGTACAGCGCGCGGGCAATGACAGGAGCTCCTCGTAAGCAAGCAGGCGCCCACACTACAGCCTGCCTGCGTCCCCCCCTCCCGCCGCTGAGCACGCACCTCCTTGGCGTAGTCCTGCGACCCCGAGGGCGGCGCGCTGAAGAGCACAAAGGGGTAGCGGTCTCCCGCCGTGAGGCTGCTCTTGACCAGCGGCTGGAGGCCCATCTTGGTGAGCCTGTGCGTGCGTTCGCGTGCACACCGGCGCCGTGGGCGGCCCGCTCGTCGTCCCGCCCCCCCCTTCCGCAGCGCAAAGATCCGCGGCACGGCACAAGGACAAGGATGCTTGATGCCCGCATTGCTCTCACCGCTCGTGGCTGTTTGTGCTGTTGGTGACTGCGATGACGCGGGCCGAGGGGTGCAGGCTGCGCCAGAGCTGCCCAGCGTAGCTCCCGAGCACGCCCGGCCCGACGATGAGCAGGTCCTTGCTGTCGCGGCGCGTCACCGTCATGACGGTCGCGGATCCGCCCCTCCCGCTGGCCGCCGCTGACGCCCGGACCGCTGATCGAAGATGATGCCGACTGGCAGCAGCGGGAGAAGGCTGCGCGGATCCGGCGTGGCAGCAAGGTGCGGAGGAAGAAGAGCTCGTGGCCGCCGCTCGCTGCTGCTGGACGCTGATCAACCTTGTCGGGCGGGGCGCTTCGACTTGGAGAGCAGC
>VFQP010001659.1_pt1 | contig 28407 bp, 25 predicted proteins | sample 3512351 | NCBI WGS metagenome assembly VFQP01 (sample SAMN10412372, study PRJNA504923) | tailings metagenome | isolation source: Relicate 1 Philex TSF1 revegetated site | place: Philippines: Tuba, Benguet | collected 2017-08-29
GACGCGCCACACGAGCACCGGGGCGCTCGCGTCGAGCGTCTTCACGATGGAAGCGATCTTGTTCGTGGACGCCATGGTGCGTCGCGATGACGCTGCGCTGCGCAATCGTGGTCTAGATGCTGAGGGTAAAGGCAGGGGCAAGGGCACGCCGAGTGCTGGATGCGCAGAGCGATGGCATGGCAGGCAGCAGGGGCAGGACCTGCACCGACTCATCCCCCATGGCTGCTCTCCCCACGTGGAGCACGGCGGACGGCCAGCTGTCGCCGCCTCCTCACCTGCGTGGCGGTGTGCGTGGCAGCGGCGCTTGGCGGCTGCGCGAGAGGAGCGTGGGCCTCAGATGTAGCACGCCAGCACGCCCAGGTGGCCCAGGTGCGGCGAGGATCTCCTGGCCCCGTCGTGCACCCGCCGCGCTTGCATGCTCCTCACCCGGTGGCCCCGCGCTCGCGGCCGCAGATGGGACACCCGCACATCGCCCGCGCATCAAAGTGCCTCGACGGCTGCACCCTGCACGGGACGTGCAATGAGGAGATTGGCAGGTGCGTGGGGTCGCCTTGGCCGCGCTCACACGGGCGTGTGTGGAGCCGGCGGGTGGAGGCCATCAACGCACCACGGATCCCAGCGGCAGGCTCGCATCATGCAATCAAAGCGCAGGTGCGACTGCCCCAAGCACAGGAGCGGGCCGGCCTGCCAGACGCTGCTGGACCCGCCGCAACTCCGAGAGCGCTGCACGGCGCTGCTCTACCCCCACCGCAAGGAGTGCCTGGCGACCGACCCCGGCCCCTCGTGCCTCAACGAGTGCAACCAGCGAGGCGTCTGCGTCTCTGGCTTTTGCCACTGCAGGCCAGGCGAGCAGAGCGGCCTGACACGTGCCTCCTTGTGGAGGGTGTGGGAGGCTCGTGCTTCACGCGGCATGCCGGGTGGTCATACATGGCGCAGGCAGCTTTGGCGCCGACTGCTCCCTCTCGCTGGGCGAGGACGGCCGCCCCGTGCTGCTGGCCAACTCGACGTGGCGGACGCGGCAGAAGCGCCCGTGGGTGTGTGAGTGCCAAACAGCCGCCACGACCTCTACGGCTGTGTGCTATTCCTGGGGTGCATGGTTGTGACCTGACGTGGCGGGTGCTTTGCTGTGCCTGCGTGCGCAGACGTGTACGAACTGCCCCCGCACCTCACCTCATGGTGGGTGGGTGCGGCGCAGCTTCACGTGCTTCAACAAGCAGCAGCGCCTGTCCTCAATCTTGTTGTCACGGTGGAGCCGTATCGGCACAGGGTGAACGCCAAGCGGCTGGACCGTCCCACGCACACCATGTTCTGGCAGCGCCTGCTGGGCAGCGGCGCCCGCGTGGCCGACCCCGAGCAGGCCGACCTCTTCTACATCCCAGTCAGTCACACAACTAGCTGCTGTCAGCAACGCAACGCCCTCCCGCGGGGCTTCAGGCGTCAAGAGAGGGAGCGTGCCCGCGTGGGCCGCGTGCCTGGGCGCGCAGATCAGGCAGCGGGGCATGCACGACCGCCAGTGGCTGGCCGAGGCCGTCGACTATGTGCGGCGCACCTGGCCGTTCTACGACAGGTTCCACGGCCACCGGCACTTTCTCTTCCACACGGGTGAGAGAGGCACGTGCTTTGCTCGCTGTGCCGTCGAGAGCGTGCAAGCTCAAGAGAGCTCACGAGGCTTGGTTGCGCGCCGCGTGGCTGGGCAGGTGACCTGGGCAAATGGGAGGCGGACCGGGCCGCGGTGGAGGCCGCCGACAACGTGACGTGGCTCACGCACTGGGGGCTGTACAAGTGAGCGAGCGGTCCCTTGCGGCACACGCCGGCCATGGTCGTACAGATGCGAGGGGGGAGCCTGCGTGCGTGACAACGAACGCACTGATGGTGCTGGTGTACGGTTGCTGCTCCTGCTGCGCCCGCGCACCTTGCAGAGACCACAAGCTCGCGGGGTGGAAGGCCGCGCACCGGCCGGGCAAAGTGCGTGGGTGGGCCGCCTGGACAGCGCTGTGCACTGTCGCCGTTGACAGGCACCAGCAGCCGTCACACTTCGCACTGTCTCGCTGTGGCGCGTTTGCCTGGCTGCAGGACATAGTGGTGCCGGTGCTGGTGTCGGCGGGCCACTACAAGCACTTTGGGATGGACCGCACGCCGCTGCACCCCATGTTCCCGCAGGGCAAGCCCAAGCGCAACAAGGTAACGCCGTCGTCAGTCCTGGTTTCCTTGGTGCCTCACGTATGCCTGGATGGCCGGCGCTTGAGCCTCCGTGAGCTGCGAATCCCACGCGCAGGTGCTGTTCTTTGCCGGGCGCATCTGCGGCAACCGGCAGCCGCCAGACAGCAGCAAGCCCTGGCCGCACAACTGCGGGCCTGGAAATGACTTCTACAGCGCAGGAGTGCGGCAGGCGGTGAGCGGTTCCGAGCGGCTGCTGCGCGTGGATGCTGCGAAGAGCTGGCGGGTCCGCCGTGGCGCGCACCGCTGCGCACCTCTTGCGGCGCCTGGCTGCAGGTGCACGCGTACCATGCAAACCGGACGGGCTGGAAGGTGGTGGTGCACGAGCGCAAGTGAGGCCCTAGGCTCCGGGACCGGGAGTGTGCTCTGCGCTGCTGCAAACCACGCACTGACGCCGCACCACCCGCCGCGTCCGCTCCTGCGCAGCTACGGGCGGGCGCTGGCCACGCACAAGTTCTGCCTGGCGCCCCTGGGGGGCGGCCACGGGCAGCGGCAGGTGCTGGTGGCCTTCATGGGCTGCGTGCCCGTCACCATTGGTGAGGCGCCCTGCGCAGCTCATGCATGGCTGGGGGCCGTCGCAGCACCTGCGCCCACACGCGTGCCACTGCTGTTGCTGTTGCCCGCGCATCGCTCGCTACGCCCCAGGTGACGGCGTGCTGCAGCCGTTTGAGCCCGAGGTCCCCTGGGCGCGCTTCTCAGTGCAGGTAGCTCGCTTGCACCTGACGGTTGTCAGGTCAGGTCAGGGGTCGCGCGGCCAAACCTTCCTCAACCACGCCTTTCCGACGCCCCCTATCGTTCGCTTTTGTCGCTCGGTGTGCAGGTGGCGGAGCAGGACGTGCCGCGGCTGCACGAGGCGCTGGCCCAGGTGGACGACGGCGCGCAGCTGGCCCGCATGCAGCGCGCGCTGCGCTGCGCCGCGCAGCACCTCATCTGGACGGGCATCATGGGCGGCTTCCTCAACGAGACCGGTGCGATGCCTGGCAGGGGCGGGAGCGTGTCCTGCTGGGCGGTGGGGGGCGGCAGGGTGCAGGGACCGGCTGCACACATCCGGTGTGCTTGCTGTGCACACCATGGGCACGGGCTCTATCGCACGCAGGAAAGTACGACGCGTTTGAGACCATCCTGGAAATCCTGCGGGTGCAGCAGGCGCACCCCGGGGCCAAACCAGAGGACTACACGCGCCTGGACGCCGATTTCCGGCGCTTTGTCAACTGCGGGGCGGACGGCGACCTGGGTGGGGAAGAAGGCGCACCAGGTGAGGTGCTGTGCAGCCAGGCTGCCAGAGTGTGGGGCACGGCCCACACGGGTCATGCTCAGCACGCTGCCTCATCGCTGGCCAATCACCCCAACGCAGGGCCCGACGGCGACGCGACATCAAGCGCCGTCTTGCCAGATCGGTCCCAGGACGAGGCGCCGCAGGTCTGCACGCACTCCATCCTGGACAAGTGGGCGCTCCCCTGCCAGCGGTGCCTCGTGGGCGCCAGCCCCACGCACGGTTTCCCCGGCGGCGTGCAGTGCTGCAGGGGGAGCTCCCGGGGCACGAGGAAGCGCGTGGACATGAGCCTGTGCCCGCGCCCCTGGCCATGATCCTGTACTGCCATCTCGCCAGCAGAGGCGAGATGTACCTCGGGCGCATGCGTGAGATGCCGCGGTCTTCGGACGGCGCGCTCGCGACGCGGAATTCCTCAGTGCGCGTGGACAACGCAGCACAATGCACTTGCGCGTTGCGACGGGCCACTGCTGCTAGGCGCCGCAGCAGGCAGCTCGCCGGACTCCAGCGCAACAGTTAGCAGAGAGGCCGCCCCCCTCAGCGTCCCCTGAAGAAGGAGAATGCCACAGGCTGAGGAGGACCACGCGTCGGAGGGCAAGCTGGTGCCGGTGCAGCACCACGCGCGCTTCGAGAAGAGCCTGGCGCGCAAGGTGCCACCCTTCCTGGTGCTGCCTCTGGGCGCGGTGCTCACCGTCGCCGTTCTCCTGGCCATCATGCTCCCACTCTACTTCTCGTTTGCCAGGTGAGCAGCAGGTGGCAGTGCTGGGGGCAGTTTTAGTGCAGGCGCCCGCCTCCAGCAGCCTGCAGCGCGCAAGGCGAGCCTGCTCTCTCTCTGCAGCAACATCGACAAGCAGATCGTGCCCACCGTGTACCCGGGCAACATCAGCGTGGGCCAGGTGCAGACGTCGGGCAAGATGGTCGTCCAGGTGCGCAGCGCTGTGCGCCCACCACCAGCGTCCTCCCCATGCCTCAGCAGCTGTGGCGTGGTGCAGCAACAGGGAGGGGGAAGGCCATTCTGCACGCAACGCATCTCTAAACCACGTCCCTGCCTGCAGCTCGACTTCACCGACATGAACCCCGAGATGCACCGCACCACCTTCATGGGGCGCCTCATCCTCCCCGCCGCCTACACCTCGCCCACGGCGCCCGGCATGGCCGCGCTGCCCGACAACATGACGCTGCTCATCGTGGTGGGCGGCACCTCCTTCCAGGTCTCCGGCGGCGACACGCTGACCGACCAGTCGATCTACTTTATCCTCAACAGCATCTCGCCGCTCTACACGGTGAGGCGGTGCGCACGCACGCGGGGAGAGGGTGCAGGGGAGCAGGGCGTCCGCGGCGGCGGCGTGGGCAGACTGGCGCGCAGAGCGAGGGAGCGCAGGAAGCAGCTGCCCTGGGCTCATGCTGCCTTGCTGGCTCACGGGCCTTGCTGCGTGTGCCGCTGCCCCACACCTTACCTGCAGTACCCGTTTGACCGCTACACGCTGGATTTTCGCATAGTTGCCTCGCTGGTGAACCAGACAGACACCTCCAGCCTGACGGTGAGGTTGCGCCGCCAGCGCTTCGCCTCTTTTCTGCTTCCGCGCGTGCTCCCAGCCACCTGGCGGGGGCAGGGTCTCCCCCGCAGGGCGGGGTCGGCGCAGGGCGGGGCACAGCTGACGGCGCTATGCGCACGTTTGCGGCTGCCGCCACGTGTGCTTTTCCTTTTGCGTCGCACGTCAAACGGGCCACTGATTGGCGCGCAGCACGTGTCCTGACGCGTGTAGTGCGCGCGCTGTGCACGGTGGTGCGTCCGCAGGGGACGTTCCTGGACATAGGCGTCGTGCTGGTCAACGGCGTGCAGGGCTGGAAGGTCGAGCCGAGCATGACTGGGTACACCGACGCAAAAACCGGCGCCACGGGCGTGCGCCTCTACACCGCGCTTCAGCGGACTGGCGCCGTAAAGTTCTTCTCGGTCTTCATCGTGCTGCTCCTGTGGGCCATCTCCCTGGCGGTCTTTGTGATTGGCCTCAGCTTCGTCACGTCAAGCTCGCTCGAGGTGAGTTGTGAGGGCTTTGTGAGGGTGCAAAAGTGGTGGAGCCCCCGGCGTCGACGCAAGGGCCCAGAAAGATGGGCGGCAGCACACTGCGGGCGTGACCCGCGTGCGGCGCGCCGATCCTTTCACCTGCGCCGCAGGTGTCGTACGAGGTGCCGGCGCTGTGCGTGGGCCTGCTCTTTGCGCTGCCGTTCGTGCGCGAGGTGCGCGGATCGCTTGTGCCCTGCGAGGCCCGTGGGCGCGCGGACGCGCGTGCCAGCGCAGCCGCCGCCCCAAGGTGGCAGCACCTCCTAAAGGTGCCGCGTCGCGTCGCTGTGGCCACTGTGTGACGAGCTGCAGGTGCAGCCGGATGTGCCGGACGTGGGCGTCGGCGTCGACGTGTGCGGCTTCTTCTTCAACGTGCGTCGCCCTCGTGCATTGCTTGCTGAACGGCTCTCTCATTCTCCGTGGGGCGTGGAGCCACGTGTGGCAGCGGCTGCTCGCCTGGCGTGCGCGCAGATGATCCTGGTGGCCCTGGCGACGCTCCTGGTGCTGGGCGGGTCCATCAACCGCTACTACTCGCGGTTGCGGGTTGAGCTGCGGGACAACGGGAGCTTCAAGGTGTAGCTTTTTGGCGCCAGGACGGCGTCAAGGGCTGCATGCTTGGTGGCCACCGCAGGACGCCAGTGCACCTGCACTCAACAATTCATTCACTAGGCGCATGGAAGGATGCATGATCATGGCCCCGATGGGCCGCTTTTCCTGCGCGCCGAGACCGCGCCGACCTTGAACCTCGCTCGGGTGGCCTTTTGACTTTTCTTGGACCGCCGTGTATGCCCCTGCTCCTGTTCTTGGCTCTGAGAAATCGCTTCCTGATCAGGCACCGGCATAACGCCGTTCGGTGTCGTGCACTGTGGACCTTTATGCGTCAGAAGTGCGCAGAAGAGCTCCCACGCTCAGTGGCAGGAGCAGCTGGCTCGCGAGCGAGGCGCTGCAGTGCGATGGGGCGAGGAGGGAGGGCGGCGGCGGGCGAGCTGCGCGCGGCAGGACGAGCGCAGCGGCGGAGACTTCTGCTCGCGATGCTCTGCTTCGCGGCGAGCTTGCAGAGAGGCGCAGGGGCTGCGCAGGACCCCGCTCCGGCATGGCGCCGCGAGGTGTGCGGCAGGTGCTCGCTCAGGAGCGATCGAGCATCAGCAGCAGGAGCACAGCAACCCAGAGGGCGCTAATGCGGTGCTGCTGCTGCAGAAGTACATACTGCCGATCCTGAGGGCCGGGCCCAACAATCAGGTGCCAGGGGGGGGCGCGCGCCGCTGTTCGTGTTCGTTTGCGCGTTCGTCCGGGCTGCAGCTTCTCCTCAGGTGGCCGGCGTCGCCAGCACAGGCGCCCCTGCGTCGCCGCAACGCCTCTGTGCCTGTGCTGTGCGCAGTTGCGGCACCTGCGCTTCATGCTGGCGCTGGCCAAGCAGCTCAACCGCACGCTCATCCTGACGGGCATCACCAAGCACTACACAGACAGAGGGCCGCGCTACCGGCTGCCCAGAGCCAAGACAGGCAGCCCGCCAGCAGGTAAGCCATGCCGCCGACTTTGCCGCCCCGGTGGCGCCTCGAGGCTACAGCCTCTCGCCGTGCCCGGTCGATTGCACACACGCAGGGGGAGCGAGCGCAGCAGGCAGCGAAGCAGCAGCAGCAGCAGCAGCAGCAGGACCAGGAGGAGGAGGCGCAGGCAGCGGCGGCAAGGGCAGGATGTCCTTGGAGGCAGAGGGCGCTCGGGGGCACGCCAGGCAGTGCTTCAAGGAGGAGATGCCCTACCAGATAGAGTTCTCCGAGATCCTCGACAGGCAAGGTCCCACCAAGCGCCGCGGCGCGGTTGGCCGTGTTTGTAGCTGTTGGGAGCAGCGCCGTCGGCGGCGACGAACGCACTGATGATGTCTGCGTCTGCGAGCGTGTCCCGTTGGCCTTGGCGGCGGCGCAGGCAGTACGTGGAGCAGTTCACGCGCGTCACCACCGCCGAGGAGATGAAGGCGGCGGGGTGGGACGGCGTTGTAGGTGAGCCGTTGCGCGCGGGCGCCTTGCTGGAGCGGTCCAGGCCTCTCCAGAGCCCCGGGGCATGAAAGGCAGGGCCTCGAGGCCTCCTGGGCCTCGTGTCCAGCCGCCCTGCCGCACAGCGCCCTCTCGCGGGCCGCTGCCCCGCCGAATGGATCAGCGGCAGCGCGGGCGCTGGTCCGGGCGCGTTCATCACTCCGAAGCCCCAACCACTGAGGTGTCGTTTCATCCACCGTTCCTCTTTGTGCAGACGCGCTGGTGTACGCCAACGACACGTACAAGCTGGACAAGCTCATACCCTACGTGCACATGACAGCCACCGCCGCCAAGGTAGACGACGGCGCTGGGCCACGCTGCTGGCCTCCTCTTGTCGAACCCCGGCTGTCGCTGCATCGCTTCCAGGCATCGCCACGGAAGCGCGAAGGCCACGGAGCAGAGCGCGTGGGCCAGCCAGCAGGCTCGCGGCGCGCGACGGCGGGGCCGGGCGCGGCGAGAGAGGGAGGGAGCGTTGCGTGCATGTGCGCGCTGGGTGTGAGAGCGCAGGCGCAGATGTACCACGACCTGGCCGTGGCCACCACCTCCCCGCACGTGCTGCGGTGCAACCAGACGGCGATCCAGGCACTGGCGCGCAAGATCGACCGCTGGAGGTGCGCCGCTTCCACAGGGGCGTCACACGGACGAGCCACGCTGCGGCACACAGCGCTGTGGGACGCTTCGCGGCCCCGCATCCTCTTCCTGGGGGAGAGACCGTGCGGCGCACGCGAGCGGGGGCGGGCTCGTGCTGCGGGCGGCAGCGCCGCCGCACGTGCGCACGCGCGCGTCGCTGCTGCCGGGGTGACTGCTGCGTGTGACGCCGCGGCGTGGCGTCGCGCGCCCCCCGCTGCTCCCGTGCGCGCAGGGTGGTGATGATGATGTTCCTGGTGGTGGGCCACGGGGAGGTGGTGTCACTGCCGGGGGAGGGGCTGCAGGCGCCGCAGGACGCCGCCAGCAGCAACAACACGTGCTGGCAGGACCTCTTCCAGGTGCGTGTGGCGCCCGCGGTGGGTGGGTGTGCTGCACGCATGACGGGGCGGTTCACCGCCGTGGCAAGGCAGCAAGGATCAGCAGTGAGGAGGACCCCGGCCATGGTGGTTGCGTGCGCGCCTCGCTCTCGGCCGCCGCTGGCCGCTGGATCCCTCTCAGCCTCCAGCCCCAGCGAAACGCATACCTGGGAGCGTGCCGCAGGGCCCCATTCGCTACCAATGTCGTGGAAGCAGAACGGGCGGGCGGAGCGCGCCGTGGGCGCCTGAGCGAGCTGGCCGCTGCGTTTGCGTGTGTGTGCGCGCGTGCTGCGACATGCGCCCAGGCCAACCGGCGTCTCAAGGGCAACGCCTGGCTGCACGGCGTGGCGCAGCAGTACATCCACGAGCACGTGGGCCTGGAGCCCTTCCTCGCTATGCACGTGCGGCCCCAGGCAGACGGCTGCTGGAAGGTGAGAGAGGCGCGCGCAGGCTGCTCGCCGCCGTCGGGCCGCCTCGCGGCTGGCTCTGCGCCGCGCTGGCGCTGAACAGTCGGGTGGCGCGTGCGCCTGCCCACCTTTGCGGCCCCATTGCTGCTGCATGTGTGCTCCACTTGCCGAGTGCGCTTGCCGCAGCGATCGATGCAGCGCAGCTTTTGACACAGCGGTGCTGTCTCCGTCTGGCTGCGTGTGTGTGAGCAGATCGTACCGATGGATGTTGCGTCGAGTCATCTGTGCTGTCTCTGTGTGGCTGCGTGTGTGCGCCCGCGCACACCGCAGCGATCGATGCAGCGCAACTTTGACCCGGCGGTGCTGTTGCCCTGTACAGAGCCACGTGGCTTGTGGTCTGCGCTCTGTTCGCATCCGCAGCAATGGATGCAGCGCAACTTTGACCCGGCCGTGCTCTCCCGCAAGGGCGTGTGCTGGGCTGGGCACGACCAGCTGCACCTGGTGGTGGGGCCCAAGGCGGCGGCCGCCATGGCCAAGCACAAGCTCACCAAGCTGGTGGTGCTCACGCACCCCAACCTGCAGCCAGTCATCAACGAGATGCTGGAAAAGGTGCGGGGGGCCGAACGGGAGGGCTTTTTCCCATTGCGGGGTGTGGCGCATGCTGCAGCTCCGCAGTCCCACTCGTCGACGAGATGCCGGGAAAGATGCGGGGTGGGGGGTGGGCAGGAAGGGCGAAGTGGCCATTGCGAGGCGGGGGCGGGGCGGGCAGGCACCCGCCCGTTGCGATGATGCAGCGGTTTGGGTGCCCTTTGGCCCGTTACGCAGGGTGGCGCTCTCGCCTCGTGCGTGCAAGTCTCTTGCTGCGGCGACTGCCTGCCTGTGTGAACCTCCAGGTGAACCTGACGGCCACCTACATCGTGCCCAGCCGCGTGGCGTCCATCGCCCGGTGCCAGGACACCTCGTCCACCTTCCTCATGCTGGTCGAGATGCAGGTGCGAAGCACCGCATCACGAAGCTTCCTCATGACGCGGTCCGCGACATGGCCATGCGCCCGCCCAGCAGGAGTTCGCGCCGGACAGCGACATCGATTGCTGCAAGGCTGATCAATCACCCGCTGAAGTGCGCACGCGAGATGAGGCTGCTCCATGGCTGCTGGCTCGTGCCGTCCCTGGAGCGCGCGCTGTGCAGGTGGCGGTGCAGAGCGCCGTGTTCCTGGGCACGGCCAGCTCCTCCATCACAGAGACGGTGCTTTACGAGCGCCTGGCCAACGGCAACGCAGCCAACGAGTACCTGGACCGGCCCTTCCTCAAGGCGCCGCCCAGCCCGCCGCCGCCAGCGGCAGCGACGGCTGGCTGACCGGCCCTCCGAACAGGCGTCGCACGCGCGCGATTCATGGCAGCTGCGTGCCCGCGCGACGCGCGTGCGCTGACTTCCGGGTGTTTGCATGTCCTTCGCGCTGTTGCTTTTGCTGCTCTCCGGGCCTGCAAACTGCGCAACTGATTGCCCGGTTGCATTCCGTGAGTCTGCCAAGCACTGAGCGGGCGTGATGAATGCTGCAGCAAGGAAAGGAAAAGGAGCAGCGCAGACGACGCTCTCACGAGCCGCCGCTGCCGTTGGCGGGCCGCCGCCGCCGCACCACCGTGCCCTGCAGCGCCGCAAACAGGCCCCCACCCGCTGCGGTGTCCTCGTGCACCACCTTGACCCCTACGCCCTCCGCCTTGCCCTCCCCACCCGCTCCCAAGCTGTCGCCCCCGCCGGCGGGCCCCAGGCACTCGATCAAGTGAGGCAGATGCCCCGCAGCAGCGCCGTCGCCCTCTGAGCCCATACTCGCCGCGCCGGCCAGCGGCGCGGTAGAGGACGCCGTCCGGCCCTCCCCCTCCTCTCCCGCCCTTGAAGCAGCCGCCGCTCCCCCTCGCGCCTCCTCTTCCGGTAGCGGCCCAGACGCCGCCGTCGCCGGCTCCCCGGCCGCCCTCCCTCCCTCGCTGCCCTCCTCCCCGCCTCTGACTTGCGCCCCCCACGCCGCATGCTGCGCCGGCTTCTCCAGCGGCCCCCTCGACGCCGCCCGGCTGCCGCCGCCGCCGCCGTCGTTCCTCTGCCCACCAGCCATGCCCTCCCCGCCCAGCACCTCCCCATCGTCACGGGACGCCCCCACCTCCTCCTCCTCCTCCTCCTGCACCCTGTGGGCCCCGTAGCGCGCGCCGTAGTCGTCATCGTCCCCCGAGTCGTCGCTCACGCCGGCGGCGTACGCCAGGTGCTGGCGGCTGGACGGACGCGACCGACCTCCCGCCGCGCCCGCAGGCACGCCGTTGGCGGCCACGGCACCGTCCAGCCCCGCCACGTCCGCCTGCGGGCGTGCGGCGCGGGCGGCTGGCGGAGCGGTGGGGAGGTTGGCGCTGGAGGCGGGGCGGGAGGAGGGGGCGGCGGGGCCGCCGGACGACGACGCCCCGCTGCCGCCGCTGCTGTCGCGCCGCAGGGGCGCGCCGGCGGCGCGGCGACGGAGCGAGCCAGCGCTCCCGCCGGATGGAACGGCGCCCGAGGGCGGCAAGGGACGCGGCGGCGGGCCGGCGCTGCTGTCCATGGCGGCGGCGCCGGCGCGCTGGCGGCGCCTGCCTTGGCCCAGCAGCGCCTGCAAAGTGTTTGATGGGACAACGTGATGCAAGACGCGCTCCTTCTTGATTCTTCCTTCTGCCCTCTAGGAGAACACCTAGAAACTCAGCCCATAGTTCAGTTCAAAGGTTCACCTGCGTGTCGCGGATCATGGTGGCCAGCTCCTCCTGCAGCCTGTGGTGCTCTGATGATGACGAGGCGGCGCCGTGCGGCAGCGTGGGGCCCGTGGGCAACGCGGCGGCGTGGGGCGCCGGCGCGCCGGCGGCGCCGGCGGTGCTGCTCACCCTGCGGCGGCGTGGCGGTAGCGTGAAGTCGTATTGATGCCGGCTGACTCAAGCGACCACGTGGCCCGCACGCTTCCCGTCCCCTCCTCACCTGTGCAGCACGATGGTGACGACGCCCAGCGCTAGCGCCGCCGCGCCGCTGGCCAGCGCCAGCGTGGAGGCGGCCGCCGCCACCAGCACCGTCACGGTCCAGCTGGGCGCCAGCCAGCTCAGCACCCGCCTCAGCAGCCCTGCCGGCAGCAGCCACACATTTCACGCCAGCGGCACGCTCCTCGTCACGCACAACGCACGCTCCCGGCGGCGACCAACGGCGTGTGCGCGAAAGGCTTTGCCCGTGCACGCGACCAGGCGTTCGCAGCGGCGCAGCGAGGGCGGGAAGGGGGCGCACCTAGCTTGAAGGCCACGTCCAGCTGCGCCTTGTAGACGGGCGGCGGGGGCAGCGCGCCGCCGGGGCCGCCGCCGCCGCTGCGCGACGCCAGCGTGACGCGCACAGACGCCAGCGCCGGCGCCTGCCGCTCCACGTACCTGCACACAATGCACACGACGGATTGGTTGGGTCGGAGGGCAAGCAGCTTTGCGACCTTGTGCGCTGCTGGAGGCTGAAGCGGCCATCACGGGGAGGCTGGCAGGGAGGCGGGCGCTGCTGCGAAGCACGTCGAGGCGCGCACCTGGGCATGAGCTGCACGAGCGTGAGCCGTTCGTCGCGCAGCAGGCCCAGCACGTGCAGCGGCAGCAGGACCGTGCGCCTGCAGAGCGGCATCGGCGTTGCGGAGTGGCTACCTTTCCCTGTTCTGTGCAGCTGCTGAGAAAGAGAGCGACGCGCACGCGCGGGAAGAAGGGAGCCACACACACCTGGTGAGGGCCCAGAGCAGCGAGGGAGGACGGGGCAGGTGCGCGCGCGTGGCGCGCGTCAGCAGGCCGCCCTCGTAGTCGAGCAGCTCGCACGTCACCTGCGGCCGCCACCAACGCCACCACCGCACCCGCTCAAAGCTGACGCCTCGCACGCGCACGGGCCCCACGCCACGCAAGCTTCGCAGGCCCATTTGTGCGCAGCCTGTGGCAGGGGCCTGTGTGGCCCATGGGTTGCTGCACACGGGCGCTCGCTCCCAGCGATTGAACCTTGAGGATCCTGAGGATGGCTGAGGACAGAACCTTTCCTGAAGTTAGAGGCAGCAAAGCAGCGACGAAAGCACCTGGAAGAGCTCGTGGTAGTCGGGGGGCAGCTCCAGGGCCAGGTGCAGCGACACGGCCTGGCCGGGCGGCAGCGCGCGCGGCGTGGGCGTCCCGCCGCCACCGCCGCCGCCACCCTTGCTCTGCCGGAGCGAGCGTGCGGAGGGGGCGCCTCCCCGGCCGCGCCCTCCACGGACCCTGCTGCCTGTGTGGCCACAAGGACACCAGCATCAGGCACGTTGTTGCTGGCTGCGCCCTGCTGAGCCGAGGGCCACCTCCTAGACCGCCTTCACAGCCGCCCTCACCTTGCGCTCGGTCCTCCTCGTTGTCGTCCTCCTCCCCATCCACCCACGCGGCGCCGCCCCGCCGCCGCGCCGCCTCGCGCCGCCGCCCCCGCCGCCGCCGCTCCTCCCCGTCCCGCTGCCGGCGCCTGCCCGGCGCCTTCGGCCCGCTCCCCTCCGCCGCCCGCGGCCCCGCCCGCCCCGCGCTGCTGTTGCTGCCGTCCTCCGCGCCCTGCTCCCCCTCGCCGCGCCGCGAGCGCCGCCCGCCCTCCGCCTCGCCGTAACCTCCCTCCTCATCATACTTATCGTCTCCAGCGTCATAATCCTCCTCAGCCTCCTCCTCATACGCGTCGTCCCGCCCGCCCCGCCGGCTGCCGGGCGGCGGCGGCGGCGGCAGCGCGCGCTCCGCCCTGCCGCCGCCGCCACCCGCGCGGCGCCGCGCGTACATTGCGGCCAGCTGGCTAGCCGACCCGTCCGGCGGCAGCATGGACAGCGCGGCGAGGCCAGCAGCCGAGCCCCCGCCGTGCCAGGCGCCGCCCAGCCCTAGTGAGAGCGCCAGGCGGCCCACCACACCGCCGGCGGGCGCGCTGCCGGGCGGCGGCGGCAGCAGGCTGACGTGCGCGACGGCGGCCGGCGTGGAGTAGTCGAACTCGAGCGAGCGGTGGATGTGCGACTGTACATGCGTGACGTGCCTGCGGCCACCGACGCGCCACCGATGGACCTGTGGTGAGCAATGCGCTCGTTGCGGCGCGCTGGAAAGAAGAAGCACCCTCTCTGTCGTTGTCACCTGGCGAATCCGAGCAGCGCGAGGGCGAGCACGCCAGAGAGCGCCACCATGACAGCGAGCACGGCCAGGCAGCCGGCCAGGGAGGCGTGCACCGACGTGACGCCGCGCACCACGCGCAGCGCAAAGCGCAGCACCGGCAGCACCAGGCCGCTGAAGAGGGACATCAGGCCGGAGCCCGCCGCGTGGGCCACGCCCTGCGGAGGAGGCGCGAGGTGGGAGGGGAGGGGGCGGCAGCGCTCACGACACGCCTGCCCGTGACATCATCGCGCTCACCAGGATGCGCACGCCGCGTCCTTGCTGCGCTGCGCGTGCAGGGTTGTTGGCGCTGAGGGAGGAGCCTCACCTGGCTGCGCGTGCTGGAGCCGGCGCGCTTGGAGGCGGAGGTGGCGCCCCCCGAGCGCAGCGGTGGCGGCGCCCTCGCGATGCCCACCATCCTGGCCACGCACGCCCAATTGAGCGTCAAGGACGTGCTCTTGTGCTTGTGCGTGCGTCACGAGAGAGAGAGGACTCCTCAGGCTGCTGCGCTCGGGCGCATTCCGCCTGATGTGACAGGCGTTGGCGACGTGCGAGGCCGCAGCGCGCTCTGGTGCTGGTGGCGCTGGAATGTGATTTGTTCTGTGCGTGCGTCGCCACGACTGCGGTCGCGCGTGGGCTCATCGCGATGGGATGGCGGGGGTCCCGACGCGGGCTTGCGCGTTTGGCAGCAAGAGCTAGCTCAGCCACAGGTGTCTGTGTTGAGCTTGGGAGCTTGGCAGCAGCTGCACAGCTGCTCCGGAGAAGAAGAGGCACAGCACCTATCGCAGGCGCGCCAGACCAAGATGGCGGAGGGCAGCGGAGACATCTTTGTGCGCAGGGCGGTGCACGGCGACGAGGCGCAGCTCTACAAGCTGATCCGCAGGGCGCAGAACAGCCTGATGGGGGCCGTGGTGCGCGACGCGCTGCGGCGGGGCTGGGACGTCTACCTCAAGTCCACCGCGCTGTGCACCGGCGTCACCGCCTACTCCCTGGCGCTGAACCGGCCGCTGCACGAGACGCTGCTCTTCGGCGCGCTGGCGTTCTCCTCCGTGTGGGTGCTGCTGCTCGTGTACATCCGGCTCGAGGTGCGCACGCCATGTGCCCGGGAGCACATGGCCGTCCCTCGCTCACCACGCCCGCTGCGCAGCCCTGTGTGTGTCACCTGCAAGCCTGCTTCGCCAGGCATAAAGATCCTCACATGCGGTGGTGCGTGCACGACTCTGCATGCAGGTGGACATGCAGGCGCGCAAGGCGATTGAGCAGGACCTGGAGAACGTGGACGTGAGCTACGGGCCAGCCACCCGGGGCAGCTACATGTGGGTGGTGTGCCGGGGCGACGAGGACGACGAGGAGGAGGAGGAGCAGGGGAGTGACCAGCAGCAAGACGGGACGGCGGCGGGGCGGACACGAGCGGCAGGCGGGGCCAAGCCCACGGCCACCATCGTGGCGTGCGTGGCGCTTTCCAAGGAGTCGGCGTCAGAGGCAGAGGTCAAGCACCTGGCCGTGGACGAGGCGGAACGGGTGCGTGGCGGGTGTGCTGCTGGGCGGGGGAGTACTCGCTGGCCTGCCTTGCGTGAGCGACAGCGGCGAGCACGTCCCTCATATGCCTGGCCTGCTCCCACTGCAGGGCAAGAAGATTGCGGCGACGCTGCTCAAGCACTTGCTCAAGTACGCCAAGCAGCACGGCGTCTCGCGCCTGGTGGCGCGCGTGAGCTCGGCGCAGCGCGCGGCGCAGCACGTGCTGGCGCAGGCGGGCTTCAAGCTCGCCGGCACCACCAAGGTCAACTCGTGGTTCAGCGCGCACAAGCTGACGCTGGAGCTCGGGCGCGGGTGACCGTTCGTGACCTCTTGCGCGTGCCTGTCAATGATCCTTCCTTCCCCAAGGTCCTTCGCAGCGGTGCTGCAGAGGTGCCCTCGTCGTTCCGGCGGCAACGCTTTCCGTGCTTGCAGGTGCTTGCCGTGCTTGCAGTGCAACTCCTCAGGTGGCGGGGGCGCAGAGTGCGTGCGCTCGGGGAACAGGGCCGCAACGTGCAGCGATGAGTGAGGCCCAACGTGGGGCGGTGCTGAATCCGGCAAGCGCATCAATGGGAGAAAGAGCTAGTGTACAAAGTGTCCGCCAGTACCAGCGGAGCTCCACAGGACGCCAAACGATGAACACACGAAACGGTCCCGTGCCGCCTGTCCTGTGCGCGCCACGTTTGCCTACACTGCGCACGACTCAAACACACCCAGCAGCAAGATCCTGCAGCAACCAGAGAGAACCCGGCAAAAGCAATCCCAGAGTTTGGCGCGCCCCGGACGCACGCAGACAGCGGAACAGCACAGCAATCTCGGTCCGCAGGCATTCACAAGCGCGCCGCTCAAGGGTGACACGCACACACACACACGCTAGCGCACATCCACGCGGGCTGCCTCTCTCTGGCGCCTCGGGCCGCCGTTTATCTCCCCTGGGCACTGTCACCTCTCCCTCTCCTCCTACTACACTGCTGAGCACTCTGAAGCGTCCTCAAGCTCGCAGCTGCAGGGCACACGCACGCACGCCGCAGCAACTCTCCCCAAAGCGCTCCTCCCTAGGCTCGCCTCCCAGCGCTCACAGCAGGCCCCAGCCCTCGACCAGCGAAGGCACCTGCCCGCCGCCCGCCTCGCCGCCCTCCTCGCCTAGCCCCTCCCACTCCATGCCGCCCGGCACAAAGCCCTCAGCCGCGTCCGCCATGCCCGCCAGCGCCCCAAAGCCCTCGTCCAGGCCGCCGCCAAGCGCGGCGAGGCCGCCGCCGCCGCCGCCGCCGCCGCCGCCGTTGCCGCTGCGCTTTCCAGCCATGTGCGGCGAGGAAGGCACCACGCTCAGCCCCGAGCACGGCACCAACAGCACTTCCTCCTCCTCCTCCTCCTCCTCCGCTCCCCCTGCCGCCGCCCTCCCTCCGCCCAAGCCACCGCCCCACCCAGGCCCGCCGCTGCCCCGATCCACGCCCGGCGCCGCAGCCCCTGCTCCTCCGCCACCCGCCTCCCTCACGCCTCCCTCCCACCTGGCCAGGCCCGCTCCAGCCGGCGCCGCGCCGACGCCCGCGGCGGCACCGCCACCGCACCGCCACGACGTGGCAGGCCCGGGGCTGCGCGTGCGCTCCAGCAGCAACACCTCCACCCGCGGAGGCCCCTCCCCAGGCCGCTCCAACTGCTCCAACTGCTGCTTGGCGGTGACCCCGCCAATCGGCGGCGCGCCGAACGAGCTGTGCTGGCCCCGCATCAGCCCCCCGCCCACCGCCGTCGCGCTGCCGCCGCCGCCGCCGCTGCCGCCAATGCGAGCCGGCGGCGGGCGCTCCGCCTCGGCCTCTGCCGCCCCGCCGCCGCCCTGCTGCCTGTCCGCCCCCCGCAGTGAGTGCAGCACCGCGTAGAACTCAACAGGGAAGCCCTCCTCCTCCCCCGACGGCGCCTCCTCCTCCTGCTCCTCCACCTCGTTCCAGCGCCCGCCGCCGCCGCCAGCGCCACCCATGGCGCCCTGCGCCGCCGCCGCAACCGCGCCGCCGCCGCCGCCGCCGCGTCGCTCGCCCCCGCCGTCGACGGCGGCGGCAGCGGCGGCGGTGGTGGCCGTCGTGGTGGTGGTCGCCACCGTGGTGTCCGTCGCGCCCTCACCTGCCGCTGCCGCCGTCCCCGGCGGCACCTCAGACGCGCCAGGCACGTCCCGCACCCGCGCCCGCCCCGCCGCCGCCGGCGGCCGCTCACCCGGCGGCGATGCGCGCACGTCGGAGGAGCAGGAGGAGCCGGTGCCGCCGGGCAGCGCCGGCGTGGGCGCGTCGGGGGCCGGCGCCACGAGCGCCGCCGCAACGGTGGCCTCTAGGGCGCTGCGGCTGAGCACGCCCAGGCCGGCGTGGTGGTGGTGGTGGCCCTGCTGCTGATGCTGGGACGTGCCGTCTGGTGGTGTTGGGCCGTCGCCGTCGCCCGCTCCCGCCGCCTGCGCCTCGGCGCCCGCCGCCGCATCGCCTTGCGCGGTGGCGTGGCCGTCCGCAGGTCCGGCTCGCATCACCGCCGGCGCGGCAGCCGCGCCGGCGTCCGCCGCCGCCACGGGGAGCGCTCGGGGGCGCGCGCTGCTGCCGCTGCTGTCGTGCCGGTTGCCCACGCCGGCCGCCGCGTCCGCCAGGGGCGGCGCGGCGGCGGCGGCGGCGGCGGCGGCGCTGGCGCCCGCCTGCGCGCGCTCCGACGCGAACGGCGACCGCGGCGCCTGCCGCTGCCCACTGCCAGGCGCCGCCGTTGCCGCAGGTGGAGCAGCGTGGTTGCCCGGCAAGATGAGGTTGGCGCGTGCGTGCGGCGCGGCGTCACGCCGCGGCTCGGAGGGCGGCGGCGGAGGAGCGGTTGGCAGGGCCTCAAGCGTCGTGTGCTGTCGGGGGTGCTGCTGCGAGGTGGCGATGTGGTGCAGCGGCGGGAGCGCCTGCTGCTGCAGCCGAGTGGGTTCCAGAGGCGTTGATGCGGTGCCGGCGAGGTGCTCGGGCCACGCGCCGGCGTCGCGCTCCCGCTCCTGCTCCCACCCGTGGTTGGACGGCGCATACGGGCCGGGCGTGAGGGACGGGCCGGCGTGGTGCGCCATCAGCGGCGCGGGCGAGGGCTGGTGGTGCAGCTGCGTGGGCTGCGGCGGCGGCCAGAGGCCGCTGCCGCCGCCTGCCGCGCCGTAGTGCAGGTGCGCCGCGGGAAGGATGGGCGGCGGCAAGCCCGGCGGCAGGCGATAGTGCTGCTCCTGCACTTGCTGCTGCTGCTGCTGCTGCTGCTGCTGCTGCTGCCAGGGCAGGTGCTGCCAGGGCGTCCAAGGCGGCAGGTCGTGGTGGTGGTCGACGATGGCCGCGTCGGCGAAGCGCAACGCCGGCACGGCGCCCGTCGGCAGCGCACCTGTGCGACGCAACACAACACGACAGGCGACCGCTCCCTGCCGTTGACGCTCTTGCCTTGGTACGCGCAGCGGCTCTACGTCCCTTGCGTCCGATCCTGATCCGCGTCGTGCTGCTGCGGACGGGCAGGCTGCGGCGCACGCACCTGTGAATCCGTCGGAGCCGCCAGCGCCCAGCAGGGCCAGCGCCCGGCTGCCCGCAGCGCCCCGGCCGCCGCCTCCCTCATCCGCCGGCGTCACGACCGGCGCGACCACGCCGCAGTTGCTGCCAAAGCCGTCTCCCATGGGGCGGTGGTGGCAGTGGTGGTGGTGGTGCATCGCCTGCTGCGGCGGCTGCGGGTGCTGCTGCCAGAGGTGCGGCGCCGCGTGCGCCGCCGCCGCCGCCGCGGCGTGCGGGCTGAAGTGCAGCGAGGCACCGCCCTGCGAGGTGGCGCCGTGTGGGCTGGGGCCCAAGCCCGGGGGCGCGCCGAGCAGCAAGTGCTGCGGTAGGGCGTCGGCGCCGGCGTGGCCCGTGCGCCCGCCGTGCGCGCGCGGCTGCGGGTGCGTCGGCGGGGGCGAGGGCAGCGGCGCGCCGCCCCAGGCGAGCAGGGAGCCGTCGCTGGCACCGCTGCCAAACGGGGGCGGCGTCCAGGCGGCGGCGGCGGCGGCGGCGGACGTGCGAGCCGCCTTGGTGGGCCGTTGCGTGCCGGCCTGCTGCAGGCCTGGGGCTCCCGCCGCCGCCTTCTGCTGCTGCTGCTGCCGCTGCTGGTGCAGCAGGAGGTTCTGCTGGTAGAGCTGCAGCTGCTGCTGCGCATGCTGAGGTCGCGGCGTGTGCGCCGCCGCCGCCGCCGCCGCACCCGCCGCGCCCGGCGAGGCGAAGCGAGGGCTGCCGGCGGCGGCTGCGGCGGCTGCGGCAGCTGCTTCGTGCAGGCTGGCGTGTGGGCGCTTGAGCCCCTTGAGGAGCACGCTGCTGCCCGTGGCCACCAGCCCGCTGGAGGTCACCACGCATGGCGTAAAGCCCTCGTCGAGGTCATCCACGTCCGCCACGGGCGCCGGCGGCGCGCCGCCGTGGTACGCCGGCGACCGCGCAGGCGCCGCCGCGCCGCCGGCGAGCTTCTGCCGCTTGCCGCCGGCGTCGGCGGCGGGGCCGGCGGCCGCTCTGCCGGTGCGCTTGGGCTCGCGCGGGCGGGCTGGGGAGGCGGGCAGCGCTGCGGCGGCGGGGTCCCACGGCGTGGCCGGGGAGGCGGCGGCCAGGCGGGGCGCGGCGGCCGGGCCGGGCGTGCGGGTGAGCGGCGCCTCCTCCTCCTCGTCGCCGTCGTCGCCGTCGTCGTCGTCGTCGTCTCCGTCGGCAAAGTCGTCCATCGGGTGGCGGGAGGCGCTCCTGCGCGGGCGCTTGTCCCCGTCGCCGGCAGAAGCGCCCTGCTGCGGCGCGGCGGCGGCGGCGGCGGCGGCGGCGAGCGCCCGCGACGCCTGCCGGCTGGCGGTGGCGGCGCTGATGGGGTCGGTGGCGGGGACGGTGAGGTCGGAGCAGGAGGAGGCGGCGAGGCGGGCGTCCACCTCGGCGGCGATCACGCGCTTCCAGTGTGCCAGCAGGCCCCTGCAGCACGCGGCACACAGCGCAGCGCAGAAAGCGGTCATCACCACAGTCGTCGCTGATGAGGCCTCATCAAGTGATGGACGGGTGACGTGTGCTCCGGTGTGGGCTGGCACCTCATCTTCCGCGCTGCCTTGCCACGGCGGTGAGCCGCCCCGTCGTGCAAGCAGCACACATGCAAACATGCGGGGTCGGCTCAGTCGGGCGGAGTCGCCGACTCACTGGGCGGCGGTGAGGACGCGGGCGTCGGGGTGCGCGGAGCCCACGAGCAGCCCCCGCACGACGCGCGCCACGCGGCAGGCGGCCAGCAGCTCGGGCGTGAGGGGCAGCGCGCGCAGCAGCGCCAGCAGCAGCAGCAGGTGCCCGGCGTCGCCCTCCTGCGCGCAAACGCCGCGCGCACGGCCACACGTTGGTGCACGTGTCATGCTCGCGTGCCTTTTGCGGTGCGAGACATCGGATACGCCCGGTAGCTGGGCTCCGGCCCTGCCGAGGTGCCCAAACAGATGCAAACTCCCCCCCCACACACACGTTGACGACCGCTTCGCCCCACGTCGCGGCCGACTGACCGTCAAGATGTGCGCAGAGGACAGCTTGACAGCGCGCTAGCAAAGCAACCTCACCTGCGCCGCCACCTCCAGGCTGCACTGCAGGGCCAGCACCTCGCCCAGACCCAGCTGCCGGCCGCCGCCGTGCCCGGCGGCATCCGCGCCTGCGCCGAGGCCCTTGTGCTGCATGAGCTGCTGCTGCTGCGCCACGACGGCGCGCAGCATGGCCTTGGCGGCGCCGCCCCAGGCGTGCGAGCGCTGCTCCGCCGCCGTGGCGAGCGCGATGCCGGCTCCAACTAGCTGCGCCACGCGCTGGCGCGCCGCCGCGCCGCCCTTGCCCTGCGGCGCCGGGGCGCGCGCGCGGCCGCGGGGCGACGCCGGGCCGCCCAGGAGGGACGCGGCGGCGGCGGCGCCCGAGGGGCCGGCGGCGCCCGCGCCGCCGCCGCCGCCAGAGGCGAGGGTGTGGAGGTCGGCGGCGGCGTTGGCTGCCGTGAGCGCCTGCGGGCGACGAGACAGGCAAAGCATCAGTGCACAAGAGCGGGGCCTTTGGAACGCTGCCGTCGTGCCGCCGCGCCAACTCGTTCACGTGCAGAGCAAGGGAAACGCAAAAAGAGCGAGCGACCCCGCACCTGCAGGCACGTGTGGATGTCAGAGAGGCACGCCTGCACCTCTCCGGCCATCAGCGGCGGGCGGGCGGCGCCGCCCGGCGCCCCTGCGCCCTCCACCTCCTGCTGTGCCAGCGCCGGCGCCGGCTCGAGCGGAGCGGCCGGCTCCACCTCCATGCGCGCGCTTGCCTGCCCAACCGCTTGCCCTGATGGCGGCGGTGCTGGCGAGGGCAGGCGGGCCGGGCCAGGCGCCGCGTCCACGCCGCCCTGCGGAGCGGCGCCGGCGCCTACTGCTGCAGGCGGCGGGGCGGCGGGCGCGGCGCGGGGGGGCTGGCTGGCGGCGGGCGGCGCGGTGACGGAGGGCTGGGTCGGGAGGCGGGCGCCGGCGGCGTTGCGGGGGCGCAGCTGTGCCAGCAGCTCCTCAGCGGCGGCCAGGCGGGCGGAGAGGGAGGAGGCGACGGAATTCTGCCGGACCAGGGTGGGCGCGGCGTGCTGCTGCTGCTGCTGCTGCTGCTGCTGGTGTTGCTGATGTTGTGGCGGAGCGGGAGGAGGCTGGGTGTGCGTCTGCAGCAGCGTGGCGCCCAGCGTAGAAGGCCCGGCAGCGGCCTTGGCGGCAGGGCTGCGAGGGGTGGAGGGCGGGGAGTCGTGGAGGATGGAGGGGCCGGCGTCGTGCAGCGCGGCCGCCCTGGTGGCGGGGGCGGGGCGCGCGGCCGCTGCGGTGGCCGGCTGCGGCGCGGCGTGGGGCTTGACCACCAGGAGGGACGGCACGGTGCTGCGGCGCACGGTGCAGCAGCACAACCAGGCGGCGACGAGTGAAGGTGGGAAGGTGGCTGCGCCGCCCCCCTCGGAGCACGATTGTGACCCGCGCGACTCACAAGACGGGCAGCTTGACGCCGCCGCCCTTGAGGAGGCGCCTGGACTGCGCCGCCGCCCTCGCCGCGTCTCCGCCACCGTCGCCGCTGGTCTCCTCTGGGGGCGGCCACAGCAAGGAGGTGCAGCGTTCGGGCCTGCCCTCCCCGCCGTCGGGCAGCCCTAGCGCGCCGGCGAGCACGGCCTGCTGCAGCTCGGGCGCCACGTCAAAGCGCAGCAGCGCCTGGCCGTTCCCTGCTGCGGGCGCTGCGGGCGGATCGCCGCCGCCGGCCGTGCCTCGGTGCTGCTGGCAGTGCTTGACGAGCGCCGTGGCAAAGCCGCGCATGCCTTCCAGGCTCGGCCTGGCCACCGTGACGACCTGCAGCGCTGCGAGGGCGTCGCCTCCCGGCCGCACCGGCACCAGCGCCTGCTTGGCCTGCAGCCGAACGCCGCCGCTGCTCGGTGCCGCGGCCATTGGTGGCCGCGCTCTCCAGACGAGCGAGGCGCCGAGCGCTCACAGATCAGCCTGCGCGGCCGCGTGCGAGCGTGAGGCGCAGGCGCTGCGACGCGGGAGCCTGCAAGGTGCGTCGAGATCCTGCTGCGCTGCTGCGGCCCCATCGACGCAACCGCACCGCCCCCACCAGCACGCTTTGAGCAGCGCGGAGTGGAGGAGCAGGCAGCGGAGCGCCAGGAGCGCTCTGCGGTATGGCCGCTCCTGCCTGTTCTGCCCCCCAGGCGCCGCACCTCTCGGGAGGCCCCGCTCACTCGGCTCGAGGCTCGCTGCCGCTCCAGCAGGACGAAGCAGGCTTCGCTGCGGGCGTCGCGCCGAATCGATCGCCGCGCTCTGATCGAGTGGCTGCAGGCTGCGGCTCTCTTGGACGCGTGCTGGGGGCGCAGGTGGATCTGCTCTCGGGCCGAGCGCTCCGCGTCACCCCATCGTGCCGTGAGGACGACGACCGAACAGTGTGGTGCACACAACGACTAGCAGTCGCAGGCAGCGCTTCGCCGGGGGCCGAGCAGCTCTCGATTGAGCTGATCGCGCATGGAGTGCAGACCCCTCTGCGGGTCGAGCGAATCGATCGATCGGCACACAGCAGCTGCTCCCCGTCCTCCCCCAAGGCCAACCATGGCTCAGGCGGCGTTTGGTCGCGCGTTCGTGGCGGCTGGCGGGACGCTGCTGGTGCTGGGAGGCGCCACCCTGGGCCTCAGCTTCGTCACCATGACCATCACGCGCATCGTGGTGGACCAGCAAAAGGCGCGTTGCGTGCGTTGGGCAATTGCGCGCACCTGCGCCTGGACCTGTGCAGGGCGGGGGGCACCTGCACGCGTGGCGTGCTTGCCGCGCGCCTGACGCCCCTGCTGGCTGCTCTGCTCTGCCACGCAGAAGAAGCAGCTCATCGCGTGCCGCTGCTGCTCTGGCAGGACCAAGCTCCCGTGCGACATTTGCAGCGGTGCGCGGCACGGTGCTCCTGCGCACGGCATCGATGCGTCGGCGGCTGGCTGCGGAGCTCTGCTTCAAGGACCTGCCCACTGCGTGTGATGCGCTGCAGGGGAGCGCGTCCTGCGCTACCACCCCTCGGCGACAGTGCCCGTCAACCAGCGCGTGAGCCAGAGCGCGTGCGCCATGTGCGAGGGCACGGGCGACCAGGTCTGCCTCAACTGCCTGGGCGAGGGGCAGGTCATGCCGCTGGCCGGCGGGCTGCAGGAGTGCATACGGTGGCTGGACGCGCCGGCGGCCGAGGCGCCACCGCCAGTGCTGCCAGCTGCAGTGGCGCCAGCGAGCGCTGCGCGAGGGAAAGGCCCAGCGGCCACTGGGCAAAAACCGTCTGGCGGCTGAGTCTGCCTACGGCGGCGTGCTGCTGTACCTGTGGCGTTCTTGTCATGTCGTCGTCCCATTCATTCAATCATGCTTCGCTCACGGGACGTCCCCCGTCTGCTGAAATCCTCGCACGAACCATTGCATGGACACCCCAGAGACCTGAGCCAGGGAGCCCTCACAGGATCCACACGCACTGGAAGCCACACCCACTGGAGGCGAGGCGGCTACGAGGGCGGCTTGTACTCCTGTGCGTAGGGCGCCGCGGCCGACGGCGGCGTCACGCACTTGCCGGTGCAGCGCACGTTGCCCGCCAGCCCGCTCAGCAGCGAGCCCTGCGCGCCCGCCGCGCCGCAAAAGCTGCAGACGGCCATGCTGGGCGTCCGCTTGAGGTAGTACCACGTGCGCCTGTGGCCCCGCCGGTGCAGGCTCACCTGCAGCCATCACGAGTTCGTGAGCCGCGCAACGACACCGTGAGCCCGTGCGGCTACAGGGTGAGCAAAGCAGAGGTGCAAAGCGCTGCAGGCGGTGCTGCAGGCGTTGGCGGATGAGAGGCCTCACCCGGTGCTTGGGCACTGCGCAGAGCTGAGGGCCTTGATCAGCCTCTGACGGCGCGCTGCCTGGCGCGCTGCCTTGCTGCTGCCACTCGCGATCAGCGCCGCTTGAGGGGAAGAGCAGCGCGTCGAGGCCCAGGTGCGGCGGCAGCGGCCGGCGTAGCTGCTCCTCCCTGGCGCCGATCTGCTGCTGCTCGTGGCTGCGTTGATGGGATGCTCCACCAGCGATGCTGCTGAGCTGCAGCGCAGAGGAGGAGAAGGAGGCCGCGCTCTGCTGCTGCGAGCGCGGCGGCGTTGCCGGCCGCGGCCGGAGCAGCACGGGCTGGAGCGCCGCCCATCCGCCCAGCACGCTCGCGTGCGCGGAGCCCAGCAGCTGCTTGCCCCTGAGCGCTGTTGTCGCGGCGCTCAGGATCATGAGGGAAGGCGCGGCCATCGGAGCAGCTGAGCGCCCCTGTGGCGGTGACCTGTCAAGGGGATGGAGAGGATCCTCAGAGAACCACAGACTCACAAGCGCTGCTGCTGCTGCTGCTGCGCTTGGTCCAGCTGGCGCAGCGGCCCTGCTCCTGGGTGGGGACGCATGAGGGCTGTGGAAAGGATTCCACACGAGCGCTGCGCAGCGAAAGCTTGACGAGACAGCGGGATGGACAGCGAGACGGCGACGTTGACTGGAGGCTACGCGCCCAGCCACGGGCATCATGCTGGCGCTGTCCAGCCTCTGGCTCAGAGCGTCTACAAGGCGGACAAGCGCACGCGCACCGACCTGGGCTGGATGGTCGCGTGGCTCGTGCTCCTGGCGTTCAGCTTCCTCGGCGGCATCGCCATCCTGGCGCAGGGGTGAGCGCTAATGCAGAGGCAAATGCACCTTCTCGCCAGCACCGTCTACGGTGCTCCTCCACGGGTCAGAGAGCAAGCGGGAAGAGGGGACGCAAAGAGCCACGGCCGCGGCCTCAGTGGCCACGCAGCACCGCAACCGGGTCGGGCGGAGGCGCTGCCGGCCCCGCCTGTGGCCGCCTGGCACGCTGGCACGGTCTCTTGTTCCTGAGCGCTGCTGACGCAGTGCGGATCATCATGTGACGCGCTCGCAGGGGCAAGGCGGAGGCCGAGATTGGGAGCTCGCTCTTCTACAGCCAAAGCCTGGTGCGCCGCCCGTCCCTGCACCCGCCGCGCCCCAGACACGCGTGCGCGCCCTGCAAAGGCTCTCCACTGGACGGTGATCGACCGTGCCTGCCCTCCCGATCGCCTGCGCAGACGTGCGACGCGCAGACGTGGGACGCGTCGTGGAGCAAGCTCTACCCCAACGGCGCCCCGCCGCCGCCCCCGCCCTGGGGCAAGACCAACTCCAGCTCGTACGACGACGACGACGGGCCCGACGCGCTGGGCTCCTCGCTGGGCAAGGCCTGCGCCGTGTGGCTGCCCATCACCGTGATCCTGGGCATCCCGCTCTCGCTGCTGTTCGTGCACCTCTTCAAGAAGTGGCCGCTGCTCATGACCAAGGCCTCGCTGTTCGGCACGCTGGGCGCGCTGGCCGTGCTCACCGTGGTGTGCCTGGTGCAAGTGCTGCCGCTGGGCATCCTCATGCTGCTCTTCCTCATCGTGTTTGCCATCACGACGTGGCTCGTGCGCAACGAGCTGGAGCTGTGCGCCGAGCTGCTGGGCGTCGCCAGTGAGTCTTTGCTGTGAAGGGACCAGGGAGGGATGGTGGGTCCCGTTCGCCTGGGATGCAGTGGGCCGCTGGGCGTCGCCAGTGAGTCTCCGCTGTCAAGGGACCAGGGAGGGATGGTGGGGCCCGTTTGCCTGGGATGCGGGGCGGCGCCAGTCACCGAGTGAGTCCTCGCTCTCTGGGATGCGATGAGCAGCGGAGGTGGGGTGGTGGCGGGGCGCTGCGTGTGGCCCTGTATTCCCCGTGCTGAGCACGGCGCTGCGATGCGTCGAACCACACCTGATCTACGCAGGCCGCGCGCTGACGGACAACTTCCGCCTCATCCCCACCGTGCTGGGCGTCAACCTCGCCACCATTGCCATCCTCATCTACTTCATGGTGTCGTCCACCGTGGCCTTCACCATCGGCACCAACGCGCGCAGCTACGCCGTGGACAAGGCCGTGCCCACCAACCCCGCCGTCACGACCGACGTCGGCCTCTGCTACGACGCCCAGGGCTGGAGGTCAGGCATCTTGCCGCTTCACGCCGCCAACCCATCCCTGCGGCTCCCCGCCATCGTCCTGCAAGGCCCACGCTGGTGCGCTCGTCGCTCCTCGTGCCCGCAGGGTGGACTGCTGCTCGTGGACGATCTCCGGCTGGCCGCTCTTCTACATCGTCCTCACCTACATCTTCATCTCGTGGACCCTCTTCCTCGCACTCCAGGTGGGACTTGCGTTCGTGTGCACGGCAGCGCTGGCGCCACCAAACGTGCTCAACGAGGGAATGGGGAGGGAGAGGGACAGGGCCGCTCGAAACGACGCGCACCACAGGGTGGGTTTGCTGCTTGTCTCTTTTCACCCCGCCACGCGCCCGCAGGTCAAGCTTCACATCGTGGCCGACCTGACGGCTCAATGGTACTACCAGCCACCTGGTGAGGAGGGAAGCTTGGGCCCGGGGCTAGCGAGCCTGGTCGGCGGCAAAGCGCTTCTTGATGAACGGCGCAGCTTCCGCGCGTTCATGGCTCGACGGCCGCGGCAACTGGACCTTTGCCCATGTGCTCCTGTGCCCTTGTGCGCATGCGTGCTCCAGGCATGGTGGCCGGCGCGCCGGGCAGCCCCTCTCTCAAGCTGGCGGTGCGCCACGCGCTCACCACGGGCTTTGGCACGGCGGCCTTCGGCGCCGCCATCCTCTTCCTCATCGCGGCCATCCGCCGCAGCCTGCGCAACGCGGCGGGCAAGAACCTTTGCTGCGCGATCATCAACTGCCTGGCGCAGCCGCTGCTGGCGCTGCTCGAAATGTTCACAAAGGTGCGGCTGCAGCGGAGCGGGCGGAAAAGAGCTGTGTGGCAGGGCAACGGCGTGCGCGTGTGTGAGGAGCGGCCCTGCTGATCCGCGGTGCGTTCCCTTCCCTACACGTGCAGTTTGCCAGCATCGCGGCGGCCATCACGGGCAAGCCGCTCGTGCCGGCGGCGCGCGACATGCTGAACGCCTTCAAGCGCTGCTTCCTCCAGGTGACGGGCACTCATCACGTGATGGGCCTCTGCTGCAGCCCGCATCGCTCTCCTAGAGCTGCACCCGTGTCGCGCACGCGCCTTGATGGTGTCACGTTGCGTGGCGTGGCTGCGTGCATACGCTGAGCAGACGACGAGCGTGTGGTGGGTGCCGGACCTGGTGACGAGCGTGGTGGTGCTCAGCGCCTCGCTCACCTGGAGCTCCATCCCCTTCATGATCACGGCGGCCGCGTCCAGGGGCAACTGGGGCGCCGCCTTCCTCACGGGGTTGGTAAGGCGCGGTGGTCTGGCGCTGAACACTCCCCGAGCAC
>VFQP010001660.1_pt1 | contig 28396 bp, 44 predicted proteins | sample 3512351 | NCBI WGS metagenome assembly VFQP01 (sample SAMN10412372, study PRJNA504923) | tailings metagenome | isolation source: Relicate 1 Philex TSF1 revegetated site | place: Philippines: Tuba, Benguet | collected 2017-08-29
TGTGTGTGTGTGTGTGTGTGTGTGTGTGTGTGTGTGTGTGTGTGTGTGTGTGTGCTGTATACAGTGTGTGTGCTGTACTACCCCTTGGAGAGGCTGCTACCCACATACACCTGCATTACATCCCTTCTCACCATAATCTACCTTCACACACCTCCATACACCTCACACACCTCCACGCACCTCACACACCTCCACGCATCTCACACACCTTCACACAACTCACACACCTCCACACACACACCACCATACACAGATATCCAATTACAAATCAGAGCGCTATGCATTGGAACGTGACCGAGAAGCTGCCACTGCTGAGCTAGAGGAACTCACACACCGCCTGGGGCCCCCCCTGCTGCTGCGGCTGCGCACAGAGGGGCCCGGGGCCATTGTGTCGTTTGAACAGCAGCAACAGCTGCAGCGGGTGGAGCATATGCGTGATGAAGCCCAGCAGGCGGTATGATGTGGGGTGGGGTTGTGGGGGGAGGGGTGGTGGGGTGGGTGCTACTGCCCATTGCTATGATGAATGCTGCTCACCACTATCAAGCTATTCTGTTGTGTTTCTCTGGTGTTTTTCTCAATGTTATATGTGGCGTACAATATTGTATTGACCAAGATGGAGATGGTCAACACACAACCATGAACAAACCCTGAAGTCAACAACCCTGAGGAACAAAAACCTTGAGGGTCGAAATCCCTGAGGAACACCCCATGGTCCCCCCATGAACAAACACCCAGGCGGAGAAAGCACGTGCAGCACTGGCTCGTGCACGTCGTGAGTGGCAGGTCCAGGAGGGTGCGCTCCAGGGTACCATTGGGGAGCTGAGGGCCCGACTGGCTGATGTGGAAAACAGTGCAACAAATGGTACAACTACTGCTGCGTTACTGCGGCAACAATTGGAGAGCATGCAACGGTATTGGGAGACTCTGAGTAGTGGTGGTGGTGTGTAATGGTGGTGTGTAATGGTGGTGTGTAATGGTGTCTGCGGGTATGCTACTATATAGTGAACACATGTTATACACACACACATATACACACTCGTATTATACACACATACACACGCTCGTATTATACACACAACACACACATGCCCACTCACAGAGAATTAGAGTGTGTTCGTGCCTCCAAGCAAGCACTTGAGCAGCAGCTTCAGTCACAGGTAGCACTAGTAGCAGCACGCAAGGATGGGGAGATACAAGCATTGAGGGCAAGACTGGATGCTGCTACTCAAGCTGCTACACTACGGTATGCAGTGAGTGTGTGTGTGTGTGTGTGAGAGAGAGTATGTGTGTTGACACAACAACAATCCTCTCAGCAACAACAACATGCAAACACACACACACACACACCACACACACACAGGGCAGTGGATGTACCTGCATCAAGCCCCCCACACCACAGCAATAGCAATGAGCAGCATGTAGCACATCAATTACTCGCACGCCTGCAGCAGGCTAGTGATGTTCTTGCTGATGTCCTTGCAGCAGGCCATGTGGCGAGGTATGTGTGAAACAAGTGTATTTGTATTGGTGTATTTGTATTGGTGTATTTGTATTGGTGTATTTGTATTGGTGTATTTGTATTGGTGTATTTGTATTGGTGTATTTGTATTGGTGTACATGAGGTGTAGGTCATATTGTCTGTGGGAAAAGAGTGTATTTGTTGTACATGGGGTGTGGTTTATATTGTATGTGCTGTAAGGTGGTGGTTTTTGTGTCTGGTGGTTTTCATCCACCCGTGCACACATCCACTACCAAACCTACACACGCATGCTCCACCTCTACCACCTCTACCACCACCTCTACCACCACCTCTACCACCACCTCAACCACCACCTTGACCACCACCACCCCCTTCTGTAGGGCAGCACAGCAGCATGGGAGCCCCCTCGCAGCTGCTCTTGCAGAGTCACAGCAACAGGTGACTGCGCTGGCCAAGGAACTAGTCCGTGCCCGCTCCCCACACCCACCCACCCATACAGTGGGCAACCCAGGCAGCAGCCCTGGTCCTGCGGGTGTGGAGGATGCTACTCAGCGTGCACAGCGTGATGCTGCGCTGCTCGTGGAACATGAACGTATGCACCGTCGGCGAGCAGAACGACAGGCTGCTCGATCAAGTGCACGGTATGGATAATGTCAAGTGTTGAATACGGTGTCGTGTTTTGTCATGTGCCTGCAGTGTATGTGCTTGCAATGCGTGTTGTACTTCCTGTTGTGCAGGTATGAGCCTGCCCACCCATATACAAACCTGCAAAGGTGTGAGGCACTACAGCACAAGCTGGAATCCCTGCTGCAGACAATTGAGAGTGCTGCAGAACAGGGCACCTGTCTGACGGGAGGTGCCGAGGGGACCCGGCCCACCAAGGGGATGGGGTCGAGCACAGGGGCCAAGCGCAAACTCAAGCTGGGTTGCAAGGGACGGGCATATGAGAATGATGATCTTGTGTAAACATTGGTGGAAGTTGGGAAGTATGCAACACCATAACAAAGAACCAATAGATCAGCAGTGACCTGATCATGTCCTTTCGCATGTGCACTGTCATGTTGGCAGGGGAGCTGGGTCATGCACATAATGAGTTTGACCAATCAAACTCAAAAATGTTGATCAACAAAAAACATAGCTCTCTCTTTTATGCTTTTCACTGTGCACAAGCAGCACAAAATTGCACAAAACTCTCTCCAAACGAAGCAGAGAGCACTACTCCAAACAGTACACCAAAAACAGATCCTCGTTGTTGACCCTCGTTGCACGCACCTCATACACCCAACAAATTACACGATGCATACCACGATGTATACCACACTCCAGACAATACCAACCGCACGACATGGTACCACATCGGCAGCAGCCATTGGACGGCATCGTCCACAGCACACCCACCATTCCCCATTCACACCATTCACATCACCAACACGAGCCACATACCTCTGTGCCGCTAAAAAGAAAAAGAGTGACTCCAACCCTGACTCCAACCCTGACGACCCACGTTCCCTGCACCCCAACGTCATCGGGTTGGAAGACCTCGAGGGCTTGAAAGACTTGAAAATCAGTGCAGACAAGTTTGCTGATGATCTTGCACGTCGTGTGGTTGCTGGGGAGCTGGGAGAGGATCGCCTGGCCAAGGACTATAGCCTGCTTAGCGAAGAAGTGGAGGCGCTTGCTCGTAGTGTGAGTGATGGCCTTGGTGGGACGTCCATCTACCTTGTGGGCATGATGGGCAGTGGCAAGAGCACCGTGGGCAAGCTCCTGGCGAGTATATTAAAGTATTGCTATTTTGACACGGATGGGTTGATTGAGCAGGCATCCAACAAGACGATTGCACAAATGTTTGAGGAAGATGGCGAGCAGGACTTTCGCGACGCAGAAACCAAAGTCTTGCAGGTAAGAGAGGGTCGGTATTGGCACATTGCTCTCTCCGCACACATCCACACACATCCACATCCACCTCGCATAGGAATTGCAACCATACAAGGAGCTGGTTGTGGCGACAGGTGGTGGGGTGGTATTGAGAGCAGAAAACTGGGGTGCCATGCAGCATGGCATTGTGGTACGTTTGGAAGCCAACACCGACTTGCTGGCCAAGCGTGTGATTGCACAGGGCAAGGGCAGCCGACCATTGTTGTCAGACGATGGGCAGGAGCAGGTGGACGAGGTGGCAGCCACACGGGCACGACTGGATGATATTTTGGCAGCACGGGAGCACTTGTACAGCAATGCAGATGTGTCAGTTTCGGTCGAGGGGCAGGCATCAGATCCATTTGGTGCACCGACAGCAGTGGTGGTGTACAGGATTTTGAAGGACATTGACGAGCGTATCAAGAGCGCAGAGCAGGAGCGGGAGGAGAAGAAGAATTTTATGATTGAGGGGTTGGATTCTGCGCCTTCCAGCATGAAGGTAGTTGACCTGGGTGGGGTGATCTTGGACGATGCCGAGCAAAGCTGATTATATTTTGCCCTATTTTCTCAAGGTTTTTAATCGTAGTAGTCTCACACATGCACATTTCTACGCATCATCATGTCCGCACTAAATTCGCACTAAATTGGTACTATCATGGAGGCTATCATGAGGCAAGAACACGTAGTTGCAAAGCGATTAGCCTGACATTCCCCGCACCTGCTGGACTCTATGGCCCGCTTTGCTCCCCCTACTTCCTTCAAGGATGAAGAGTCTCCACCCTACTGTTGCTACAACGCGTCAGTGCCTGTGTTGGCTGTTTGTGTGGATCTGGACGATGTGCTCCTGCCTCCCAAACGCAGCCAGACAACCCTGGAGCCTGTGGCCCTTATGGAGTGGATACACGGATTCTACGTGACAGTGGATAGCTTATTGGCAGAGTTTCCCGACCTGTGGCGATTTTCAACGATGCACTGCACTTTCAGTCTTGCCCCGTTGTTGCCATTGCCCAGTCAAGACAAAGCCGACGTTTTGGCAGCATTTGCACAGCGGTTTCTGCACACGTGCGCACAGGTGTGTTGTAGAGAGAGGTGTGGTGATCATGTGGGTAATTGATGTCATCCCACCACCTCAACAACAGATGAAACTGCCCAATGGACAGCCACTACAGCCCAAGATTGCAGTGCACATTGGACCGGCGATCAGTGGTGTCCTGGGTCGCAGTCGTTTGGATTTCGAATTCATTGGTGCTGCTGTGCACGCATCCCGCATGCTCGCCCAGCGCCTCCCCCCAGGCGTGCTGGTGGCCACCCGCATGGCCATGGACGCAATCACACAAGCACACGACTGGAAACCATGCGGCAGTGTGTTGCTGGGTGATAACAACACCATGGTCGAGGTGTATGTGTACACATGTTTACCATGGCGTGAAGAGTGCGCCAACCTCGTGGCCACCATGGCTGCCTGCCTGGCAAGCAATCCGACCCCCAAATCCACCGTCATGTCATTGTTGTCCCCTCCTTTTGACACATGTGTACATGGGGCTGCGAAAAAAGCACCACCACTTGAATGGGGGGATATCAAGGCAGAGCTCCATGCTGTGCCGGTGGTCAAGTCACTGATGGATGAGGATGCCGATGCCATGATGGTCAAGTCCCAGCAGCCCAAGGCGTCGATGCAGTCCCATGACATGCATACCATGACACTGCCATTGAATGCATCGCAAGTGGCACATGATGTGTGGTCGCTGCGGTTTCTTGATGAGCATGTGGATCGGCTGTACGAATCGTGGCTGTCTGGGTCATTCCACGGGGTAGGTGTTTTTTGGTGGGGTGATGTGGGTGGTTGATGGGGGGTGGTTGATGTGTGTTGCATGGTTGCATGAATGAAAACAAGGATGCTCGATCAATGTTTTGCTTCACCCCTACACATCACCCATGACCTCCACTCACCCCCCCCCCCCCCACAACCACACAGATCAACCTCCTCGTCCTGGCCCTACGTCTCGTCAGCGTCATGCTCTCTGTCGGCACCCTCCCCCCCCTGCTCTGGATGGGGCCCCTCGTCCTGTGCCTGGTCCCTGCATATGCCCTCATGGGCTGGCCCATCACATGCACCCGCCACCGTGCATGGATCTTGGTAGTGCATGTGTTGCTGTTTTGTCTCCACACGGTGCATGTTATGGGACCGTGGTTGATGGCGCACTCATCGTCTGCAGTGCGACGGGGCCAGCAGTATGCATTGTGGCACTTGTGTGGAGCTGACACACCCATGGTCAATGCCCTGTTGCAGGTGTGGTGGTGGTGGTGTAGGTGGGGGGATGAATGTGAGTCAGAACATGTGTACACATGGTGCAATGTTTGTTTCTTAATGAAATTTGTACCAATGCATAGTGTACATGTACAATGGAATGTCTGTTATTTTAATGTTTTTTAAACGCAATTTGTACATGGTCGACATGCATATACCCAATCTGCCTGCACCACCACACAGCAACACATATCAACTAATACCACCACACCTACATCGACACACATACACACCTACACCGACACACACCTACACCGACACACACACACACCGACACAGCTTCCCTTTCGTTACTTTTGTGTGCTGCAAGTGCTCAGCATGTCACTATTGCTTTCATTTGCTGCACAAAGCTGTCACGCTGCAGTAGCTGCTATGGATGGTATGGGATTGATTGCTGGTTGGGATGTGACTGCTGGGATGTGACCTGCTGGTTGTTGTGCATTGTCAGATACGTATGTCACATATGTCACACATGTCACACATGTATGTCATTGTTGCATATGTCGACACATGCGTGCATGCGCACAATACACCAACACATCCTTGTGGGGCTTGTTGTATACACACACAAACACACACACACACACACACACACACACACACACACACACACAACACCCTTCTGCATGCACACATCTCCACACATCTTCAATCTCTCTCTCTCACACACACCAAAACCCAGGCATGACCACCTATTCCCACTGCCTCACACGTACATGCTTGGGGTGGCAGGGTCTTGTTGGATGTGTGGTGTCAACAATGATAGCATACATCCTGCAGTCACGCAGCGTGCACCGCTTTACACTGGAGATGACGAAAAAACATAAAGACACAGTGCAACACCAAAAGATTGCCTAGGCAGGGGTTTGCTGGGCAGTGGCTGTTGTTGTAGCTGTTTTTCATCAACATGTTGCAGCTGTTTTTCATCAACAACAACACCGACTGCGTCAGTCCGTCGGTACTGTTTGAGTTTTATTGGTACTGTTTCGGCCTGTGGGTGCTTTTGTGTGTGTGTGTGTCTTTCCCCACATACATTCAGGACACCACTACATAAAAATATGAAAAAACAGGCATGTGCTTGATGATGTTTCGTAGTAGGTTTGTGCAGTGTTTGTCATGATGGTGTGTACCGACAAGTCATCATTCCTATCATCCCACAATCATTATTACATGGGTGTTTCACACATGTGGATACTTCTTGTCCAGCAGCATCTGTACAGGCACACCCATACAATACCCCTTATTGCACACCTATACAATATCCCTTACAACCATACAATACAATACAACTCATGCCTTTCAAACATACGTTGTGTACACAATTATGTGTCTCATGATGCACATGGTCAACAAAATGGTTGACCATACAATGTGCATGTCAATGCTCTGTGGGGAAGATGGTCATGCACACCTTGCCCTGGGCACCATTCTGTGCTTTCTTTCTTGGTTACTTTCACCGTTTCTCTTGGTTACTATCAAGCCACCTCTTCATACTCATTCATCATACTTGTTTATTTGCTGTTGTTTATCATCATGTGTGTTTTGCATCATGTGTACTGCGTTTCTATTGCCTTGTATTTCTGGTCATCATGTCACTCACCGCTTCTGACCGCTTTGTTTTCTTTTTCGGGTTGACCATTGTTTGTACACGGCGTGTACACACTCCGGACTGCATGAGATTGCCGTCACCCCTTTTTTCTACACACACACACGTGTTTTCCTGTAGTTGCCACACACAACCTTTGTGTTGTGTTGAGCAGGGCGCACGTATGTGTTTGGGACATGCACACACCTTGTCACAAGTGCTATGATTTACAAGTGCTGTGATAATGTGTGTGGGTATGTATGTGTATATGCCCACCGCAATTTGTGTGGTTTTTTCCACCATCGTCAAGAGTGCGCATGTTGTGACAGGTTGCACGTCACATCCGTGTATACGTTGTGTTAGCCATTGTGTTTGGGAAACGCATGTTGTCGCTCCTCTGTTTTGTTATGCAGCCAGGCTTTGCACGTTGTCATTTTCTCATTTGCATCAAGCAGTGTGTTACAATTTCAACCATGTTGAAAAATACCGAGTTACTGTTTCAACTCTCTGAAAAACACTTTGCTGTCTTTTAAAAAACCAAGGGACGACTTTGCCCACCAAAATCGACTGCCCACCAAAATCGACTGCCCACCAAAATCGACTGCCACAAACGGCATCACTTGAGAAACAAAAACGCAGCCACATCCGACAGCGAAACAATCCCCTCTACTTTCTTCGTATCCTTGTCCACCACAAACACCCTCCGCACGCCCGGCACCGACAGCCGCTCCACCACTGTCCGCAGTGGGTCGGCCGACGTGCACAAAAACACCCGCTGCTGCTTGGAGGGCATGGTTCCCCCACTCCCATTGGGCCACTGGGCACTCGCATTTGCCAATGCCAGCGCTTGCCCCACAGTCAGCTCCTCCCACTGCAGCCGGCTGTACGCATTGCCTCGGGCCAGCATGGAAATGTCCCCTCGTGCGTAAAAGTCAAGCAGCCCACCATTGTCGTCAATGACTGGGAGAACACTCACACCAGTGTCGAGGAGCATTTGGAGGGCGGTGGTGAGTTGGGTGTCGAGGCGGACACAGTGGAGGGGGGCGACCTTGCGATAATCGTGACGCTCCTTGCCCTGGGGGTGGGTGGGGGGTTTGGATCATGTGTTTTGTTTTGCTGGCTGGGGGAGGTGATTGTGAGGGATGCAACAACAAAAACATGTTCAACCCCTACATCCACCCCCAACCCCACACAGTCAACACCCCCCCACAGTCAACACCCCCGCCACACGCGCCTGTTTAGGTTGTGATGCCTCTGCAGTCACCAGTGCACAATCATGGGCCCATGTTCCAATTGGCAGGGCTCCAATAGCAGTGCTGAGTAATGGAAGGGAGGAGGCAGAGGCCCTAAAGTGCCTCATGAGACATGCAAGCACCCCACTGAGTGTGGCTATGTGGAGGACATCACTGTCTTGACCTGTTGGAAAGGAGAGGGGGGGTATTGGAATGGAGAGGGAGAATGTGGTGGTGTGCTTTCACACGGGGTGGGGTGCGTGGTGGGGGATGTGGGGTGGGGTGCATGTGATGATGCATCACACACCACACCAATTGCAATCAATTATCACACAACATCAACCATGTGACACCACACAACATCATCACACAACAAACAACTCAACACCATACACCACACCACACACACACCACACGCCATGCGTCACACAAAACGCACACCACACACAACACACACACACACACACACAACACCCACACATACTATCAGGGTCCTTGCTCAACACAGGGGCCATGGAGCATCGTGCTGCAAACAACTTGTCCACCACACCCTGGAGCTGGTCATTGGGTGTGCAATACACCAGGGGACGTGGGGGGCGACCTTCTACGGCACCTTCCTCCCTCAGACTCCTGAAGGGTGGGGGTAGTATATGTTGGTGCATATTGGTGCCTACGTTGTGTGTATGTTGGGGTTCATGTATATGTGTATGTTGGTATTCATGGATATGTGTGGATGTGTGTGTGTATGTATGTTGTCGTGTATGTTGGTGATCATGTATGCATGTGTATGTTGGTGATCATGAAGGTGTAGGTGTGGGTTGGTGATCATGTGTGTGTAAGGCCCCAATCACCACCAATCACCAGTGTGTATATATACCGTATGGTATGTAGGTCCATCTCCGGTTCACTCATAGTGTTTCCAGTAGAACTCACACTCCGTAACTTCCTGAGCACATGTATGAAATCCGAGGCACTGATCATACCCACCACACGAGCAGTCCTGTGTGTAGAGTGGTGTGTGAGCAGGTAGTGTGTAAGGAGGTAGTGTGTGAGGAGGTAGTGTGTGAGGAGGTGGTGTGTGAGGAGGTCGGAGTAGAGGTAGGAACAAGAAGAAAAGGGTGTGGAATGTGTGAGGAGGTGGTGTGGGTGGGTTTGAGCAAGAACACAGAAGAAAAAGAGGGATGATGTGTGTGGTTTGTTGTATTTGAGATGTACAGCATCTGCTGTATATGTGAGAAAAGCACACCTACACACACTCACACATTAACCAACACCAACAAATACATACACAAACACCTACAAACACCTACACAGGCACACCACCAACTACACAAACACCTACACAAACACCTACACAAACAAACACACACCGTGGGTCCCATAATGGTGCACTGGCTATTCCTTGTTCATGTAACGCATGAAACGCTTGTCGTATTGGCAGCTCCACATCCAGCACCACCACCTTTCCACTCTCTGGTATCAATTCATAGGCAGTGTGTGTCGTGAGAAACTCATGCACCTTGCCACGTGTGAAAGAGGGCTCATCACGGGGCTGTGTGGTGTGGGTGTTGGTGGGGGTGGGTGTGAAAAGGGGGAGGATGGGGATGATGGGGATGGGGATGTTTGTAAAAATATGTGACATCAAAGGACAAAAAAACCATTGTGGAAAAACTGCTCTACAACACATACTGCTTGAATGCTGGCTGGGACGCTTTCTTGTGCCTGCCCCCCATCTGCTGCATCCATATCCACATCAGTGGTGGTTGGTCGTGATGCGCTCGTCATGCTCTCCTCCACAGGGGGGATGACTTGTGGTGCAGGAGGGACAGGATCTGGAGGTGGCGTTGCTGGTTTGTCTGCAGCAAGAAATGGTGCGTTAGGGATCGCAGGGGGTTGCCTGTTTGATGATGGGGATGATGACGGGGGGACGAAGGGTTGAATTGAAAAAGGGAGGGATTGTGTATGCACAGATAATCAGTGCTCTGTAACTGTACACATACAGCCAGGAACAACACACATACGTGGATGGTGTGGTGGTGCTATCTGCCCGTCGCACAAACAGCCAGTTGTTGACATTGCCCAGTGGATCTGGCATGTATGGCTGTGTCTCATCATGCCGCCATTCCCCATCCACAATAAACTTGTACTGGTGGTACCTGTGGTGGGCGTTGCATCGTGTACCAATGGATGCACACTGCAGCAGTTCTGTCACCACGTACCCTGGTGGTAGATGCACAATCACGGAAAATACAGATGGCTGTCCCTCTACTGGTGCCATGGGAACTGTCTCTACCCATCGTGTAAACGAGCCACATAGGTGCACCTAGAGGATGGGCATGATCACAAGAGGTGTGAGATTGTACACACTCTAAACAAATCATGCTTGTGGTGGGGCAAGCTATAATTGAATACAGAAGCATGGTTGGCAATGGTGGGGGGGCATACACACAGACAACGGGTCGGAGAAATCCACACTACACGCCAGCCAGTTGTGGCAACAACCACCTACCTGATGGCCTCCAAACCTCCATACAAACCGTGTCGAGACGTAAAACGATGACATGGTCTAAGGATAGTGCTGCATGGCAATGCTACACAACGGCATCTGAGCTGTAGGAGCGTGTGCCAATAGTTTTCGGGGCAGTGACACAGTGATACAGTGATTGTGTGGTTGTGTGGTAGTGTGGGTCTGCATGTATTGGCTATGCAACATAAGAGGGGGGGTGGAAAAAGATATGACTTTAGTTGTGCGTCAGCGGGTGCGCCCCCCAGACATTGTGTGCTTGGGGGTGCTTGGGGGAGCCAGTGTTGTGTGGAGGACGCACATGGTGTTGTGCAATGGGTGTGTGTGCAACATCCTATGTGGTTGTTGAGCACACACACACAGTGCAGGCCACCGATCTGCTCTCTTTTGTTCAACACACCCATTTCCCAACATCATTTGTAATCCGACATTGTTTATACTCTCCAACAGACCCAGCACAATGGCAAGCATGCGCTGCACCATCACACCATGCCCAGCTCGTGCAACTCAACGTCTCGCTCCATGCATTGCCCCAAACTCCACACGCAAACCCACCCTGTACAGCCTGCTAAACACAACCAACATTCCTGCAATCAACTCTAGGTAGTAGATGGAACCCATTTGTCCACAACTTTCCACTCCATCACCATCCATCATCCATCACTCAGGCCATGTCGAGGATCCACCCTCCGTGTGCATGCAGCTGCACAAACTGCAGGGGATGTGCAGGGTGACATGCTGGTCCCCTCTGCAGCCAACAAGAACTGGGTGCGTGGGCTCGCCATCACCGCAGCAGTGTTTGCAACCGCTCGAGGTGTGGGATTCCTGCCTGCACACGGTGTCGCGTTTGTGCACCTGCTGGCAGTCGCTGCATGGATGGGCTCTACAGTATGGGTGACATTTATCGCAGGACTCACCATGGTGTGGAGGAAAGTCTGTGGGGGTGCGCCCTCGTGTACAGGGGATGTGTACAGCGCCCATACACAAACTCTCACCCACACAAACCTACCCAGTTTAAAAACATGCCAAGGCAAATGTTTGGCAAGGTGCAGTCCAAGCTGTTTCCCATGTACTTTGCGTTGCACGCTGGGAGCATCGTGGTGTGCGCAGGATGCCTGGCATTCGGTGCAGCAGGGGCTGGCGCCATTGCCAAGCCTGCTGCTGTATCGCTTGGCACTGCATTGGTGTCATCCTTGCTCAATTTGCTTGTGCTGGAACCCAGGGCGACAGAGGTTATGTTTGCACGCTATGCATTGGAAAACGCACCCACACGGGATGAGCAGAAGATTAAGCAGTTGATGAAGGAGTTTGGCAAGTTTCATGGCATAAGTAGCTTGGTCAACCTGGTGAGCATGGTGGCTGGGGCGTCGTATACATGGTGGTTGGCGAGTGCACTGGTATAGATGGGCGGTCATGCATATGTGTTGGTGCGAGCATATTTTGCTCTCGCAGCTGTTTCATATTCTTGTTGTATCCAGGCGGCTCTGCTCCATATCATCTGGTTGCTGTAACACATATGTAACACATATGAACTTGTGGGTAGGCAGGAATAGTACAACCTGCAGCATCATCAATTTGGGTTTGCGTCACGTACTGCCTAGACGTGTGCATACTCGTGTAGACCATCCATTCCGGCGTGTGCACAATAAAAGTCGTAGATCTAGCACAGTTGCAAGTGGCGGAATGGGAGGAGAATTTGGTGTGTGGCATGTTGTGTGACCTGGTCTTTTGTGTGGGACACTCTCATATCACACATCACATATCACATGTCACATATCACATCACGTTTCCCACCACATGCATCACAGCGGATGTGCAGCGGGCAGGCAATGTGGCGCCATTCCTCACGTTTCCCAACGCCCGGGACCTCAGCGAGGCCGTGCCAGCCATCCAGCCAGGTGTGTATGTATGTGCGTATGGAACACAAAGATCATATATTGTTATGCTGGGGCATGCATAGTGCCCAGCGTATGGGTGCACCTGCGTTGATATAATACCATGCAGCATCCATGCACTACCATCAGGACGTCTTCTTCGATGCAGCAACCCTATGATTGCCGAGGACGAGGATGTGCGTGTGCTACGACAAGACATGGGCGTATGTCACATGGTGTGTTTGGGGCATGGTTTGCCGGTGCATGCTGAGCAATATACAACCTTGGGTAGCCATGCCATCCTTATTGTGTGCTCATAGTGCACACCATGCACACCATGGCTCCTGTCAATCAAACACATATCACCCACACACAACAGATTGATTTGCGTTCCAAGGACGAAATCAAGGAGGATCAAGATCCACTGCTCACACGTGATGTGCATGTAATTGACTACTTTCGCCAAGGGGATCGTCTCATGGTATGGCTGTGTGGTATGGGGATGTTGTGTTATTGTAGGGGTACTATGACTATGTGTTACATCGGCGGTGATGGGGGGGTGTTGTGGTACCAAGAATAAGACCTGACACATTTCCACAAGCACACTGCATGCACCACATTCAACACACGTATTGTGTAGCGCATGGCAACATACCCACACACAGGCACGGTCATTATCGGCGACAGTTGTGAAGGATCGTGTGTTTGGGGCTGGGCCACGTCTGCATAGAGTTGCGTTACTGAGCAAGTATGCATCCAGTGTGCATATTGCACACATATTGATGTACACATATTGATGTACACATATTGATGTACACATATTGATGTACACATATTGTATGTATACATATTGTACACACTTTGATGCAGTATACATGTGTGTACACATTTTCACACGCACACTACGTAAGCACCTTGTACCCACCAAGTGAATTTACACACAATGGTATACACGCACACAGATCACGATTCTTTGGTGCTCTGCTGGGGCGTGTGTCTCTCACCACATGGGGGTCTGCATTGGGGTGGGCATTGGTCAACCGTCAAAAGTCAAAGTCAATTATTTTCCAGTATGTTGGAATTAATTGTTTCTCTCTTTCTCTCTCTCTCTCTCTCTCACACACACACACACACACATCCCCCACACACAAACATCCCACACAGAGCGGTGAATGATGGTGGATTGGAAATGTTGTATGAGATCATGTTGGAGACATCACAACCAGAGGTGGCAGCTGTGTTGAAGATCATCACCAAGGCACTTGAACATCAACAACCAGTCATGTTTTTTTGCAAGGTGTGATTGTGGGGTGTGGGTGTGAGGTGGGGTGATATTGGTAGTGGGGGGTGTGATGTGGGGTGGGGGGTGTATGGAGGGGGTGTATGAGAATGGGGTGTATGAGAATGGGGTGTATGAGAATGGGGTGTATGAGGATGAGGTGGGGTGGGCCAACATACAGTGCATACTACACACATTCCACCCCCTCACTTACACACACATACACAAAGTACACAAAAACACAAAAACATACACAAAAACACACCCCCAATCCCCCTCTTGTAGGTTGGCAAGGATCGCACAGGCCTCATTGCAGCCCTCGTGCTCCTCTCTGTAGGGGCAACCAAAGAACAGCTGCTGGTTGATTATGTACGATCCGATGCCTACCATGCAGTTGCCCTGGGTGGCTTGGAAAAGGACAAACGCCTGGCCGGGGTGGACTGGGATATCTTTGCTCGTGCACCAGCCACAGCAATGCGACGTACATTGGCATACATAGGTGATAAGTACGGATCGGTGGAGCGCTACTTGGATGAAATTGGTATGGGGGGGTGATGATTGTGAATACGATGGGGGGGGTGATGATTGTGAAGCGGGGGAGGGGGTCATGCACACACACGTATCAACATGTGTTGCACAAATACGATGGCAGACTGTGTCAATATGCTTCATGCACCTGCATGGCACACACACAGGGTTTGACCATGCATGGCGGCAGCGGTTGACCATTGCATTGACCAGCGATTGGATGGGACCCCCACCAGGTGCCCGACCACCTCTCCCTGCCACCGCATCACCACCCACCACCAATGCGATGGGTGTTGCTGCAGCAGATGACACACTCCTCTCACATGCCTCCAGTGGGCACCCCCCACCCCCACCATCCCCCCCCGCAAGTGACTTTAGCTTTTCTGCGGCTGGAAGTGGTGTGGTTGGTCACATTGCACGGCTGGAGAGTGTGCTGGGTGACACCCACCCACCACCAACCTACGGTACCCCACACAACAACAAGGATCTGATAAATACTGATATACTTGATAATGATGTGGTCAACGAAATGGTCAACAGTGGAGAGGATGCAGAGGATGATGCTGTGCTGATCGAGGGACCAGTGGTGGCAGTACAGGGTGGTGTGGAGGAGGTTGCTGATCTCGTGCTGCCCTGTGCTGTACTGGGGGAGGTAGGGGTGGCCGTGGAAGCACCAGCAACAGCACCCGGGAAAACAGAAGAATCAAGCATGGTGCACAAACAGGGTGGACTCGCATGGGGGGGAGGTGCATAGTGAGAGCATGTGAGAGCATGTGGGGTGTGGGAGATGTGGGCCCCTCGTATCGTGGGGCACATGTGTTGTATTATGCTCTACATCTATGATCTCTATGATGTTGTTTCTCGTCAATGTTGCTATTGCAGCAGGTTTTTATTGTTTGTGTATAATGGGCACCAATGTTTGGTTTTTGTTACAATGTGTGTGGGTGCCTTGCACACCGCACTGTTGCCACAACTCGAGCGTGTGTGTGTGTGTCAGGTGGTGTGAAGTAACACTGGGTGAGCATTGATGATCTTGTCAAGCCCCTCGTCAGCAACATTGACAGTCACAATAGATGGATGTCACAAGAGTCCAAAAGCACACACATGATCGTTGCACACAGCGGCACAACGTGTCTTGTTATTCCCCCATGTGAAAATTGTGATCAAAAGAGACTTGTTTTCTTCATGATGCGGAAAAAATCTTCTTCAGTCACCTCCCCGTCCCCATTCCTGTCTGCCTCATCAATCATCTGTGTGTGGGTTGTCAAAACAAAACATGTTGATTTTTACACACTACTTGGGTTGTATTGCTCCTGATGCCCTCAACACACACGACATACACAACAACCAACCCACCCACCACCCACCCACCACCCACTACCTCCTGCAGTTCCTCGTCTGTTAGGCTTTCGCCCAACTCCTTGGCAACGCGTTTGAGGTTTTTAAACGTAATAGTGCCTGTGTTGTCATCGTCAAACAGCTTAAAGGCCTTGATGATTTCCTCACGAGAGTCACGTTCACCCATCTTGCTCGTCATCATCGTCAGAAAGTCGTCAAAGTCGATGGTCCCGTTGCCATCCTTGTCTGCGTCTGCGATTAGCTTTTTGATCTCCTCCTTTTTGGGTTCAAATCCCAATGCACTGTGTGTGCGTGGTGGGGTGCGTGGTGGGCATCCTGGTGGTGTATGCGATCACGTGTGTGTGATCATCCACCATCGCGTACCGCATCGCAACCTTGAGCTCCTTGGCATCAATGGTGCCAGATCCATCGGTATCAAATAGATCAAACGCCTCACTGTGTGGGTGGAAACGGTCGGGAACGTTTGGATGACAACAAAAACCCATGTCTGTTGAACACAACAAGATGCCACACACCGTATTTCCTGCTTTTGCTCCTCCGTGAGACCCGATGTGCGGCCCTTTTTATCCCTGCGAGCTGTTGCCACTGCCCTTCGATAACTCTGTGTGGTGTGTCGGCAGGAGATGTCTGCATGTTCAGATGTTCAAAGACAATTGTTGTTGTGGGTGTGCATTTCCATACGTGCATAGTGATTGAACACGTACCATGATGTGTATGTGGACAAGATCAGCGCTGCGATTGAAACAAGAGGTGATGGATGCAGATGGTTTTGTGAACAGAGAGAGAGCTTTTGCTTTTATGGTGTGCAGCAGGACGTGTGTTGCAGAATTGGCTGCGGTTGTGCAAAACTTTGTGCAAAACACCCAGAACAAAAAGCCAATGATGCGCTCTGTGTTCATACAAAAGTGAGTTTACACGTGGTTGTCAGTGAGATCGTACATCAACCGCAACACGGATGTCAACAGCATAAACACAGAGCAAACAGCAGCAAGGTACACCCATTTCTCTAGTACAGAACATATGGCAGTGCTGAAACGTCTGCAATAACGACGTACGACAACGCCCACACACACACTCGCACACTCGCACACTCATGTCCGGGGGGTGAAAACTGCATTGCGCACTCATGCGCATCCCACAGCCTCTCCACAACAGAAACAGCACACACACAAGGTGTTTTACACTGCAAAAACCACACATCCCACCCTTGCACGTGTATGTCACAGCAGGGATGAACGCATGGCATGTACACTTTTGTGCATCTATCAACATCTACCATACCAACACACATGTGGTCATGATGCCCACACACTTGTAATATCCAACAAGATGACCGACACCATAACCAATGCTGCCCCCCATCAGAGGGGTGTACACGCATATGATGACACACATCAATACACTTTATGCAAATGGACTACAGTCACGAGTGCACAGCAAAACTGACATCACACTGTGTAGACGTATATCAACGCGTACACGCACACACAGTGGCATGCATACACAGTGGCATGCACACACAATACATGTGTGCATCAGGGACAACATGCAGTATCCCATATCATCATCATTATCCGCTTGTCAACACCATCTACGCATCATCATCATGTGGTAATCAACACCATCATCATGCTCATCATCATACGTATCATCATCATACTCATCATCATCAACAACAACAAGAGGACACTCACCCTTGTATTAGGAAAAAGGAAGTGTTCTGGTGGAAGATATTGACCAGTCGCTCACACCATTGACCTCCTCAATGGTGTTGCACATGAGTGTGAGTTTGCTGCTATCACCCTCAAGCTCATAGTCCATCACAAATCGACCCATGCCATCCTTGCGACCAGAATATGCCTGAGGGTATGCGTGGGGAAAGCGATAGGGGAATAAGAGAACGTGGGTGGGTGGGGTGGGTGGGTGGGTGGTATTGGGGGAATAAGAGAACATGGGTGGGTGGGTGGGTGGTATGGGGGGAATAAGAGAAAGTGGGTGGGTGGGTGGGTGGCATGGTCAAACAACATGTTCTATGGCTCCAAGGAGCATGCGATTGGGTAAGACAAGTACATGCACACTTGCACACACACACACATGCACACACACATATATGCACACCCCCGTATGCACCACCACTATCCAGGTACCCCCCCCACAACCCACAACCCACCCCCACCCCCCCCCACACCTGTATATTGTGCCCTGATGTTGCAATTGCCTGTGCAATCTCCGCCAGCAACCCCGCCCTATCTATACACACCACCCTCAGCTTTGTCACAGCATTCATTGGGTCCAACACACTACTGTCCGTCAACACCCCCGCCATGCTCCCTTCCCCCACACCATCCCCTTCGCTCTCTGTGACGACACTGTCTTGAGTGGGGGTGTAGAGCGCAGCGTGGCGGGAGAGAAAGCGGGAGAGCTTGTGTCGGGCACTGCGGGTGCGGGCAAATGGCAACCACTGCTCGTGTCGTTTCAACTGTTGGGGGTGGATGGGGTGGGTGGGGTGTGGGTGGATGGGGTTGTATGTTAGGGTGTGTGGGGGGGTTGCATGTTGGGGGTGTGTGTGTGGGGGTGTCAGGTGTGTAAACATAAACACAGAAAACATAAAAACACCAAAATAACACAAAAAACACAAAAAAAAACAATCAATCACCCATCATACCGTGCTGACTGTTACAGGCCCATCATATGTAATCACCTCCACCACTTCTGCATTTTGCAGCACATGAGAGGCGTGCACAGGTTGGTTGTTCACTTTGGCATAGGCCATCTGATTGCCCACATCGGTGTGTACATGATAGGCAAAGTCAACCACAGTAGCACCCTGTGTGGAGAGAAGGAGAGGGGAGTGTGCAAGTGTACGTGTGTGTGCAGGTGTGTAAAACAACACACACCCAACATACACTAATACACAACAAAAAACACCAACACACACCTTGGGTAGTCGCATCACCTCCCCCCTGGGTGTAAATACAAACACACCCTGACTCAACAAGTCATCCGTGACACAGTCAACAAATTCACGGGCGGTCAACGATCCCAAGAACTCTTCCTGCCACTCACGGATGGAGTTGAGCCAGTTGACCCTACGCATGAGGAGCTGTTGTTCCACTTTGCTGTTGTGCTGCACAGCCGCCTGTATTTTTGTAGGGGGTTGGGTGTGCAGGGGTGTGTGTGTGGAGGGGGTGGGTGTGTATGTACGAATATGCAGCATGAGTATGTGCATGTGTGTGGTGATGGTGGCATCACAGGTCAGGCCGGGCAAAATGTGGCTGGAAGCACAACATCCCACAAAGCACAAAACACACCAAAACACACCATAAAACACACAAAAACACACCTTGAACACAGCATCCCCATCCACGTCACGCATGACCGTCCCCTGCAGCCCTCCCTCTATACGAACACCATTGATATGCGCCACACCGTTGACCTTGCCGTTGACCTTGCCGTTGACCACACCATTTCCTGCACCAACAGCCCCCTGGGGGGTACCATTGGCCAGCCCATTCCCATTGCTGTTTTCAGTTGTACCAACACTTCCATTGGTACTGCTTCCATTACTACTACTCCCATTGACACTCTCAAGTGTTTCCCCAGTCAACTGCTGTGACTGTGCCTGCTCCAAAAAGTCTATCACCTTACTCGCCGCCACCCAATTCTCCCCTGCAATCCCATATTCTGCATACCGCTGCATCTCCTCTGTTCGAATCTGCACCTCGAGTGGAAACAGCTTGCGGGATCCCAATGGCAGCACCACAGTGTGGAGGGACTGGTACCCGTTGGTTTTTGGGGTTGCGATGTAATCCTTCATACCACCGGGGACAGGGGCCCACATGCTGTGCACCACCCCAATGACGTGGTAGCACAGCTGGGCGCTGGTGCCACCGTACAGGAGAGGGGAGCGGAGTTCAGGGCGTTCTTTGAGGACAACACGAAGCTGGGCAACATCTGATATGTCACGAAAGTCAACCTAGGAGGAGAGGGAGGGGAAGGGAGGGAACAGTGTGTTGTTGGGTAATGTCGAGTGGGTGGGTGGGTGGATGGGTGGGGGGTGGGTGGGGGGTGATACTCTACGTACACATACAAAGAAATGTATGTACATGTAAAGTAATAAATACACATGAAAACACATACACAAACATGTCTGCAAATCAACAAGCACATAACGCACAAGCACTTTCAACACAAGCATAATCAACATAGAACCACCAGCATACCCGCTTATCCTTGGCACGCTTGTATACACTGTACAATGACTTGTATCGTATTTCAACAGCATACCCATCCACACGGGACAGCAGGTAGGTGTCCTTTGCCAGGGTATCCTCCAATACCTATAGGCATGTGGTGTGTATATGGTGTGTGTTGTTGTTGGTACGCATGATGTGTGTTGTTGGTACCCACTGTTCCAATGCAATGTACACATGCTCCCCACCATCAACACACCCCAATCAACAACACAGCCCCAATCAACACGCACCCCAATAACCACACACACCCCAGTCAAAACACACCACCCACACCTTTTTTGCTTCTTGCAACACAGGCTGCTGTTCCTCACACAGCCGATCCAACTGGGCCCTATATTGACGAAACGCCTGAGGCTCACTATATCGAAATGCCAAGTCCTCCAGCTCCTCCTTGACTGAATACAACCCCAGTAATCGTGCCAGGGGTGCAAACACAGACAGCGTTTCGTCCGCAATGCGTTTTTGTTTGTGGGGTGGCATGGAATCCAATGTGCGCATGTTGTGCAATCGGTCGGCAAGCTTGACGACGATGATGCGTACTTCTTCTGTCATGCTGAGAAAGAGCTGCTGCAGGTCTACTGCTTTGGAATCTGCAGCAGAGGTGGATGCTGTCGAGAGGGATGATGCTGGTGGAGTGATGCTGGTTGTAGGGGATGCCACACCATTGCCCACCGCTGTTGCACCATTGCTCCCACCATTGCTGCTCCCACCATTGCTGCTGAATACGTTTCCCCCACCACTGCGCTCCCCCGTTAGCCCACGGATTTTGGAAAACTTGGTTTCCCCCTCGACAATCTTGCGCACGGATGGCCCAAACCACTTGTCAATGTCATCAAATGACACCACGTCCGTGTCCTCGACAGTGTCATGCAGCAACCCAGCAATTAGGGACTCGTGATCCATGCGCAACTCTGCCAAGATGCGTGTGACCTCAACAGGGTGGGTGATGAACGGCTCCCCTGATTTGCGCATCTGACCCGCATGACTCTGGAATGCCACCAAGAGTGCATCATACACCTGTGCTGCGTGCTCTGGTGCCAAGTATCCAACCAGAGGCTGCAAGCGGTCGTTCCACAAGTATTCTGTTGTAATCTCCATGGGCTCGAGCGTGCGGTAAAACTGTGTGATGGATTGTGGTGGATCATGGACGACGAGCAACCACCAACATATGCATGCGCCTCGCATACCGAATAATCAATTGTTTGGAGTGCAAAGCTTTTGAGGACGTTGCCTCTTGATACAAAACCCTGTATGATGCAAGCGCAATTGATGTGCCATCATGGTGCCAACGAGATAATACCACCCAAAACGTCCATCACCCCAACTATCATCACCTATCACAACCAACCACACACTCTCACCCACACACCAACTTACCTTGTCTTTACTGCCATGGCCGACACCACAGTTTCGCTCTGGGCGCCCATCCCCGGGTGGTTTGGTACCCTTGGCAGCTTGACATCGTACCCCACGCACGCATGATCGTCCTACGGGGTGATATGATCCCCCGTGGCCTGGGAGATTTGTGGTTTTGGGGGCAATGGTGATGTTGGAGGCCCCTCATGAGCCAGTCCTAGCAATCAAACACACTAGTACAGACATCACGTACCAGACGAGGATGCAAGTGAGTGGGAGTGCAGCCTGGCCTCGAGAAGCAGGTTGTTACTGTGCATCTCGCTGTACCCTTTCTATACAGCACAAAGCAAGCCTCGTTTACACCAGGACATGTTGGTACATATACACAGGATGCTGTGAACACGGGTGAACACCTCGCCCACAGTTTCGAGGAGGGGGATGGGGGATGTAGAGTGTTCCAGCTGTTGGTGGTACTGGGTTGGTGATACTTGTTTGTTGATCGTGCTGATCCTATGATGGTGATTTCCTTGTTACTCGCACTAGTACATACAGGGGGGGTGTACAAAAAACATCATGACACGTACAAACATCATCATCATGGGCGCTCCACCGCGCCACTCTCTTGTACAATAACAAGCCAAGAAAGCACAACGTGGCAATCATGCAATGTGATCATACGCAGAAAACCGTTGCTGCGAGTGTACACGGTCAAACTGCAACAACGAACCATACGTCAGGTCTGCCACACCAACAAACAGCGTGTCTGCATCGGGGCTGAAGCTTATACCAGATATTTCACCAAACAAATCCACAACCTGTTGTTGTTGATGATGGGTTGATAATGGGTGGGTTTGTATGTCCGCTACTACACAAGCACACAGTGATTGGCAACACCCATCACACACGTGCGCATCCCCCCCAAAAAACACACACAACACACCTGTGCTTTGTTCAGTGCTGCCCCCACATCATATACATGTACAAAATCAGCAGGTTCTGCTGCTGCCAAAAAACGGCCATCGCTGGAAAACCGCAATGAGCGAATGGCGCCCATGCGGCCCTGCAGCACAGCCAATGCAGTCTTGTGATATCGTAAATCCCACACACGCACTGTTTTATCTTGGTTGCCAGTTGCCACAATCTGGATTGTTGTGGCGTGAGGAAATTGTGTTTTGTAGGGTGGTCCCACATTCACACAAGTACATACATACAAATATACGCTCACACCTACACCCACAAAGACACTCAAACACAAACAAAAGCACACCTGGCCATTGGGGTGCCATGCTGTAGCAAAGCTGTAGTCATAGTGGCCATGAAGCACATGTGTGGATCGACCAGTATCGGTGTCCACTACAAAGGCATTGGGATCATCTCCAACAAGACACAGGAGCTTGCCCTGGGGTTGGTTGATTGCACTGTAATTGATGGCAAAATCAAATTCCCATGACCTGGGGAGGGATGAAGAGGGGGGTGGGTGAAGAGGGGGGTGGGTGAAGAGGGGGGTGGGTGAAGAGATAGGGAATGAGAGGGTGGATGAAAAGGTGCAAGAGTAGGTGCATGAGAAGGTGCATGAGAAACACACACACCAACACACCACAACAAACACCAACATCCCAACACATACCGCATGGATTGTTGGGACTCAACATCAAACACACGCAGCTTGCAATCGTTATTAGAGGTTGCGAGTCGCAGGGGCCCACTGGGGGCCTCGTACACCTCAATGCCATTAGTAATTCCATTATCACTCAACGTCACACGTGTACTGAGGGTGTTGGGGGGGGTGGAAGGGTGTGGGGGTAAAAGGGTGTGGGGGTGATCGTGTGGATGTAGATACACAACAATGTACACACAGTAAGGTACACACACCAATGCATACACGCCAATGTACACACAACGCATCCGATGTACAACCACCTACCTGAGTAGCAAATCTGGGTCATTCAGACGCTTGACTACCACCTCCCCATTGAAGCCACCTGCTGCTACAAGTCCATGCTTGACACACAATGTGCTCAACTGTGATGGGATGATGCCGTGATGTGTGAGCGAGGGTGGTTGAACATAAACACCCTTCTGTAGTATATACACCACCTGGAACACATACAAAACAAGAAAACACACACGTGCCTGTACTTTGCCCAAAGCATCGTCGGCACGGTAGTTGTGGTTGACGTCCATCACCTGATGATGAAGATGATGCGGTCAATGGTGATCATCAGTCACCTATCCCGATCAACACAAGCCATCCATCCACCAAAAAATACCCTACCTTGTTGCTGGAACGTGTGTTGAGGCTCCAGTGCATCACGGTGCCATTGTGCTGCACATACACATCATGCCCGGACGTGGCCCACAGCAGATGCCGCAACTGAAAGTGTACCACGCTGCTCTGCACACATCGATAGCTGCGGAAAAAATCAAAAAACGTGCATCCCTGTTGTGATGATAGGGACAACGACGTGAGTACGTACGTACAACCCGGATCAACAACCAGATTGCATCATCATGCTCATCACATCCCCACACGCACCGTTTCTGGTTGCAGTGCATCACGTTGGATATCATCCCTGTGCAGCTCACACACGTGAATCAAGTTTTGATAATTGGGGTAGGAATGCAGGCGCAATTCACGATACTCTTGGCGGGTCCTCGGTGGGTGCAGATCCTCCCATGGGATGCCCTGTGCGTGTGGTTGCATGTGTGAAAAAAACACCCCACCACTGCAGTCGTTGTTGTTGCCCATCAGCAATAGGTGTGCCATCCCATACTCAACTACTCAATAACTCACCCCCCTATCCATCCCACAGCACACCTGCAGATCCTTGCCCTGGCGATAGGCCTCGGCAGTGGTGTCTGCCTCGAGCGCCTCGTCCTCAGGAAGCACGTCTTCATCCCCCGAAAGCCCTGCCTCTGTGCAATCTGAGCATGCATCCATGGCAACCTCTTCGTCTGGCCCAGTAGACCAGGCGCTGGCGTTGAAGAATTGCTCTGCATCGTGCCAGAGCTGGGCAACCTGGTCGTCATCATCGTGGTGCTCCAACCCATGTGCAAGCCAAGCAGGATCCCCCGGCGCTCGTGCAACTTCTACTTCGTCACGCATACTGCTGGATCAACTGTGCACAAGGAAACGAGGTTGTTGTTTCTTGCACATCAGAGAGCGGCATGTTCTTTGCAGTCGTGCGTAGTTTGTGCTAGCGCGCACTCGACACTCGTGGGTTGCATACCACTTGTATCTGGCGTACGTACAGGTACGAAGGGCAGCTGCGCGAGTGGGGATGTGGAGCAAATCTCTGCTTTGTTGGGTTTGGCTCTGTTGACAAGCCAAGTGCGTGTGGTGCTTATGCTATCGACTGACAATCCCCTAGCTTCACTCAACGGGGTGTTGCAAAACAAACGCCCTTGCAGTGTCGATGCGACATGTTCAGTTGTGATGAAGAGGTTACTAGAAAGAGGCCACAGCAAACAGTGTGCAACAAAGAAAGGTTTTTGTTTGTTGTATGATTCTTGCACGGGACATTCCTTGTAGGAAAAAAGACATCAACTTCTTTGTCCCACAGCTTGAGCGCCCATCTGTGAGATCACACAGATGCCTTGCGCTCCAGGTCATCTGCATTTTGTGCAACCACCTGCGCCACGCGCACGGTTGCAACGGGGTTGCTAGAGGGCCCTGCCCGTGCAGCACGGTCTCCGTGGGTCCCAAAGCCCATAAATCCACGGCGTTCCTTGGGCTTGCTCAGGGTTCGTTGCAGTGTGTCTTTCCCTTGGCCTGTGTGTGGGTGATGACGGGTGGTGAAAACACTGATCACTGTGAGGACACTCCAGGTACACCCACACCATACCCATGGTGATGTCGACGATGCTGCTCCCTCCCGGCATGTCGGTGTGTTTGCTCCCGGGATATGCTGCACCAATGCTGTGTTGCTTGGACAACGCAGATGCATGGACGTGCACAGATGGGCCTAGATCATCCCCTTTCTTGCTTCCTGTGGTGATGGTTTGTGTCACGTGCATAACAACGCACATAGGTACGACAACGCATGCAGGTACAACAACAACTCAGGTAAATAAGTCCCCCATACACACCACCCCTACATACCAGTATAGCTCCTGGGCAACCTCTCAGATGCCTTGTGTTTGCGGTTCATCCACCGCCACGTGGTACGATGCCACCAGTAGCACAGGATGAACAGCACAGACCCACCAACCTGGATCAACACAATCAGTGCCAACACCCAAAATTGAATCAACATGTAATACTGTCGACCAAACTCCAAATGACACGACACCGTGGTGATATTGGCATAGGAGGCAGGGTCGGGCAGGTGCAGGTATTTCAAGTCCTGCATGGTGTTGTTAAGGTTGACCCCCGTGGTCCAGTTGACCCATTGGTCAAACCTTGGTACAGACTCTCCAATGCTGTTCAACACGTCTTTACTATCAGTGAGCACCGTCACAGGGTTGCCCTGGGACGTGGCGCTCTGTGCTCTGCCACTGAGGAGCACGGGGTAGGCGTCGGGAAAGTTGGGCAGGCCGCCAAAGGGGTATTGTTGGGCAGACTCGGTGAGGATGGCTGTGGCGGCATAGAGGACGCTGCCCACGGCAGCCATCATCTGGTTGGCATCGGTGGTGCTCGAGGTGATGAGGTTTTTGACTTGCTGTGCATATGCTGATGCGCCATCGTACTCGCACACCTGTGTCGGACAGGGGATGTGGAAGGGGTGTTGCCGGGTGTGTGTGGAGGGGTTGTTGCTGGACATGTTGTGTACCACCATTGTGTCACACACAGGCCTGCTAGTACTCCTACTCAAACCTCTCAAACAAAAAACCCACACACACCTCCCACTGGATGTTGCAGACCATGTTGACCACCACAAAAAACAGCGCATTGGTCAACAACCATGCCAGCAGCAAATAGGTCGCAAATGCTTTGAGTTTTTGTTCTTTCTTCTCATTATATTGTCGAACCAGCTCCAAGTTGGTGAGGTGCTTGTGGCGGGTCATCATGGCTGCCCAAAACGCCTTGCTTTCATTGCTTTGGCTGGCACCGAGTAGGTTGCTGTGAACCAGGTTTTTATCGCGGCCCAGATCACGACTTGCACTTTCCAGATTCTTGGTACCTGTGGTATGGTGTGGGTATATGGTGGTATGATGGGTATGGGGTGTATAATGGGATACAAACTGTATACAATAGGATACACAATACACCAGGGGGGTGTACAGAAGTGTGCATGGGTGTAGTGCGTGTGGCTTTGTGCATGTATGGTTGCATGTTTTTGGACACACACCAACGTACCCCAGGAAATATCATCGGTGTTGGCAAATGCATACACCTGCAGCATGTTGAGGTAGACAGGCTGAAACACCCAATACTGGAGACCAGCACCCAGGAATGACAAGATGTTGCCATGCAGGATAGCTGTGATGACAAGACCAAAGACAGACATGATGACACCCAATGCAGCCTGTGGGTGTCGATGGGTATGTACAAAACACCACACAATCATGTACCTGGCATGCTATTGGGTGAAAATAACACCGCAACTGTGTGCTCTCCATATACAACTTGCATCCATACACATCTTCCCTCCATGTACCCACCCCCTCCCACCCCCTAGGAACCATACCATAGAGGTCAGACCACTGCTGTCCTGGATGAGCCACATGATGGTTGTCACAGTAAACACCACCATGTACACGATGAAAAAGATGCAGCAAAAGTGGTGCACTGCTGCCACTGCTTGTGGTTTATTTTTTATGTTGACCACGACCTGTATGATGAGCAGAAACAAGTACCCCAACACCACCAATTGACCAATCTGTGTGTGTTTTGTGTGTGGGGGGGGAGTGATGATAGTGAGGACATGTGGTCACGCTGTGTTTGCACATGTACACCCACACACGCGCATGGTGGTGTTGCACTACACCCGCTGCACATCAACACACAACCAGGACCCCCACTCCCCTCCCCTCTCATTTCACACCTGCTGGGTGGCATAACTCGACTTGAACGTGGACATTGCCAAGTTGTAAAAAATGGTATACAGAATACCAATACCAAACCATGTACCCAACACCGTCATAATTGTCAAATACACAAACTCAAAGCTAATCACCAATTTTCGAAGCAGATTGTGGTGACTGTCGGTCCACACACGCAGCCAGTTGGACAATGTGTAGATCAGGGCAAAAAAGGTACCGTTGAGCCAACGACGACGCTGTTTGAGGAGGTCTGTGAGTTTGGTGACTGGATCTGCTTCTGCTATTGCCTCCTTGACGTATTCCAACCTACGAGTGTGTGAGGGGATGTGAGGGGGTGTGGATTGTGGGTGGGTATGGGTTGTGGTTGTATGAGACGGGGTGGGGGTACAAGGATAAAGTACCCCATGTTGTGTACACCTATCCCATTGCATTTGTATTCCACCCCACTTATACACACACAACACACACACACACACACACCTACCATACACACATAAATCTACCCATACACACACACCACCCTCCTCATGCACACCTACGCATACACCACCCTCCTCATACCTATAGCGGCAACTCTTTTTCACCACAATTTCCAAACACAAGATACGATCCTCTGCCAGGTACATGTTGGCCTCAAATGCACTGAGGGTAGCTTCTGAGTAGAGACCGTGAAAGTAGCGACGCAGGGGCTCACCCTAGATGGGGGGGGGGGGGGG
>VFQP010001661.1_pt1 | contig 28395 bp, 24 predicted proteins | sample 3512351 | NCBI WGS metagenome assembly VFQP01 (sample SAMN10412372, study PRJNA504923) | tailings metagenome | isolation source: Relicate 1 Philex TSF1 revegetated site | place: Philippines: Tuba, Benguet | collected 2017-08-29
CGATCGCAACCGCGCCGCGGCCCGTCGATGTGTTGTCATTGCCGATTGCGACGGCACCCGTACCGCCGCTCGCGGCGTTGCTATGGCCGGTGGCGACGGAGCCTTGGCCTGTCGCCGAATTTTCGTTGCCCGAAGCTACCGCGCCAGTTCCGTTCGACGTATTGCCGTTGCCTTGCGCGATCGCGCCCGTGCCGCCCGTGACTTGCGAGTTGTAGCCGGTGGCCATGGAGCCGGGTCCGGCGCCAGCCGCGACCGAGGTATTAGCACCCATGGCAATGCTGTACTGAGCGAGTGCCTGCGCCGCCGTGTTCGGACCCGCGTTTCCATCTGGGTCTGCGCCAATCGCAATTGCGCCCTCTCCAGTGGCATTGGCCAATACGCCTAACGCGGTCGAGTAATTGCCTTGCGCGTTGGCTAAAACGCCAACCGCAGTGCTCCACTGGCCGGTTGCGGTTGCGACGCCGCCGAGCGCGGTCGCTTCATATCCGTTGGCGTTTGAGTCAGCTCCGAATGCCGTCGAATAACCCTGAGCATTGGTTGCCTGAGCGCCTTGTCCGCAAGCAGTATTGGTTCCAATGCCGCCATCGTTGCCCGAGTTGACGACGGTTAGATCAGCTACGTTCAGCGATACGTCGTGTGTGTGCGCAGCGACGGGATTCAGCGAGACGTTAAATGCGCCGATGTCGACGGTGTGGCTGTGGGCGCCTGCCGAAGTCGACGTTGTATTCGGGGGATCGACGGGGTGCGTGTGTCCGCCGCCACCGCCGTTAGATCCACTATTGAAAGATGGAATGTTCACGTCGTGCGTGTGAGCGCCGTCGGTGCTCGTCGTCGCCGCCGGCGGATCAATTGTGCCTGTCGGCGTGTGGGCACCGGCGGCGGTCGTAGTGACCGTGCCCGGTACTTTCGTGACCTGCGTCACGCACGTCGCGGCCGAGGCTGCTTGTGATCCGGCCCCGAGGAGCACGGCGCTGAGCGCTAGAGCGCTGACAGTTGTGGAAAACTTTGAAAATCGAACGATGGAAAAATCAAACGCGGTTGACGCAATGACGTTGGACCCCGAACGCATGATACGCAACTCCACAACCCCTACAAAATCCTGGGTTTTTGGTTTCTTGTCGCCCCTTTCCCCCCAAGGAAACCGGCGAGGCTGATCACCTCGCTCTGAGCGCGTGAACTCTTCCGGTTCACAACTTGTCCACAGGCTGTCCCCACACTGCGCATAAGCACGTGGACGTATCAACAGCCTACCGACCATCCGGGCATTAATCGATCGTTAACTGTTGCGAGAAAGAAACAGAAAAAATGGCGGCGGCGAAACGGGGCGTTTCAATAAACGTTCACGGCCGCGCCTATTGTTTATGTGTTTCAGGGGTTTTCGTTGAACCGGGCGGGGTCGCCCCTTGAGCGGATGGCGTTGGAGCCTGCTGCGTCGCAATATTGATCCCGTAGATCCGCCAGTCGCCTTCGACATTTTCAAAAAGGAGGTCGAAGGCGACTTGCTGCGGTCGCGTGTCGAAAAATCCTGTGAGTCCGAGCATGCCATTCTCTTCAATCACGGGCGGGCGCATCAGCTTCGGCGTGAAGAAAATGACGGGCGACAAATCGAATTTGGCCTTTCGTAACGCTTCGAAGATCGACGACAAACGCTCCGCGCTATTCGCCTCCTTGAAGCGCGGCGAACCGAGGTCCCGGAGCACCGTGTAATTGCCGGTCTGATTGGCCTGGTTAACGGCAATCACCGTCGTCCGGATCAGCATGTTGATCTTGAATTCGTCCGGCAAAGCAGGCTTCTGCAGCGGAAGAGGGGACGGCTTTTCAGCGCTTTTGTTTTTGGCCGGTGCTGCAGGAGACGGCGCTTTGGGAGGCTTGCCAGCTTCCTTTTGGGCCTCCGTTCCGGCCGCAACTGCAGTGCCTGCCAGGAGAAATATAAAGATTAACCAACGCAAAGCCGAAAACATCGTTTTGACCCGTCCATAACCCTGCTCGGATACGCGTTATGGGCTCTATCACGGATCCATAACCTTCTAAAGTCACGCGAAATCCGAGCAATGAGCAATAGAAAGGCGGCCGCCGCAGATTGCGACGGCCGGTCTTTTGACGGTCTTCCAGCTTATCGGACGGGTTCCGGCGTTCCGACCTCGTCGGCTCCGCTTCCGGCCCCTCCGAGCCCCGACCAGTCGATGTGCAGAGTTGCGAACATCACCGCGGTCAGCGCGGCGAACCCGAGCAGCGCGCCGGCCAGCAGGGCGTAGTCCTCGAGTTGCAGAATGAAATAGAGGAAGCCGTAGAGCAGCGCGAAGAGGCCGGCCATGATGAAGCCGCTGCCCGGGCTATTGAGCGCCTTCGCCACATAAAGTGCGAGCATGCCGCCGGTCGCGCCCGACGCCAAGGCATAGGCCTTCGAGAACCCAATATGCTCGGCGAGCGACAGCAGCAGGACGTAAAAGAAGATCATGGCGATGCCGACGAACAGGTATTGCACCGGGTGGACGCGTTTGCCCGACAGCAACTCGAGCACAAAGACGCCCATGAAGCCGACAGCTAGGAAGAGCACGCCGTATTTCACGGCCCGCATGACGAGATCGTAGAAGTCGACGGGCTGATAGAACGTGACGCCGAACTGGTGGTTCGAGAAGCGATCGAGCCCGCCGTCCGCCAGGCCCCAAGCATGCGGAACGCTGCGTGCGAGATGGGGAACTCGCCACTTCGCCGAGAACCCGTCGGCTTTGATCTCACGATCGACGGGGAGGAAGGCTCCCGTGAAACTCGGATGGGGCCAATCGGACGAGATCTCGACTTTCGTCTCGCGGGCGGCGGGGGCGAAATTGAGCGACGACGAACCGGAGAACACCAGATCGGCGTGAAAGCTGAAGGCTTTGATCGGTGCTTCGCCATCGATCAAAGAGGGCGAGCCGGAGAGCCGGACGTGCATGCCGTTCATGTAGGAACCGGGCAGGCCGACGCTCGGAGAGAAGGGAAGCTGCTCCCGGCCGTTCACGGTCAGGGTGGCCGCTTCCTTCAGGCCCGACACGTCGCTCAAGGCGAGAACGAGGATCGCTTCACGCCATCGGACCGAGGTGGCGTTGGGATCGACCGTCGCGATGTCGGGAACGGCGAAGCTGCCGTCGATGGCGAGCGATGCCGTGTAGACATTCACGTCGAAAATCGAGCGATGCAGCACGGCGGACCTGCCATCGCCCTTGATGTTGAGCTCCTCAGGCAAGAACACGGCGCGCCGCTCCTGCGTGATCTGCAGGACTTTGTCGCCGTCCTTGCTCTCAATATGAACCATATAGGGGACGACGATAAACGGGCCGGTCAGTTGTTGCATGCCGCCCCAGGTGCGAGAGACCTCCGCCATGACCTCGCGCGAGCGCCCTTCACGCTCAGAGACCAATCCGGCGACGATAAGGAGGGGAATAAGAAGGAGGAGTATGAGAAACGCGATCAGAAAAAATTTGAATGCGGGGCTGCGTGCCACTCGCCCCGCAGATTTCATAACATCCGACATGTTCGCTCCTGCTGTTCAAGCGTCCTCGTGCTTCCGCGCACGCGCGGGCAGATTTGAGGCAGGAAGGGTTGGCGAAGCAGGCAACACCGCTATCGCCGGATACTTTGCCGAAGCGCTCTTTCCGGAAGTTGGCTGAAAATTCGCGAGGCTTCGCCGCGATACCGCCGGAGGACCAATCGTGCTACCGTGATGGAGCCGACACTGACGATTGACTTCGCCCTGTCGGCTCATACGACACCGCTGAGGGGCATCTTCATGACGAGACGCGCTGTCAGGATCGCTTGGGTGGGCGTCGGGCTCTGCCTTTTCATCGGCGCGATCGCGAGCTTCCTCACCTTAGTCGGACCGCCAGACCAGCCTTGGAAGCGCAGCTTGCGCGAACTCTCCACACTGATGGACGTGGCCGCGCTGCTATTCTGGATCGCCGTATTCGCCATCTACTGGGCGCGTAAGCGCCGCCAGGGCTAGGTGTCAGCCCGCCTTACGAGGGAAGCCCGGATGCGACGCTGTGCGTGTTGCCCACCAGGCCGCGATACCCCGTAATGCCTCCGATGGCCTCGGAAAAACTCGAAATCCTCCACGCTCCCGCGTGCGGCGCGCCCAGGGGCGTAGACATTCTTCTGGTGCACGGCATCGTTGTCGGCGGCTGGGTGTGGGCGGAGCGCTTCATGCCTTACCTCGCAGAAGCGGGCTATCACGTCCATGCTGTGAGTTTGAGCGGCCATGGCAACAGCCGCGGACGCGAGCGGCTTTCCGGTCTCACGCTCCACGACTACACGGCCGATGTCCTCGAAGCGGTCTCGCTCATCGGGCGCCCCGTCGTCGCCGTTGGGCATTCGATGGGCGGAGCCGTGGTGCAGAATGCCATCCGGTCAGGCGCGCGGTTCGCGGGTGCGGCTTTGATGGCTTCCGTTCCGCCGAACGGGCTGATGGCCGCCAACCTCGCGATGATGTGGACGCAGCCGAAGCTGTGGCGGGAGCTTTCCTCCATGTTCACTTCCGGCCTGCACGAAGCGGACTTCGACGTGCTGCGAGACGGCCTGTTCTCCAATCGCATCGATGCCGATACGTTCAGGCGCTTCGCAGAAAGAAGCGGAGGCGAAAGCGCGCTCATCGGGTTCGAGCTTCAAGGCTTGAGACCCTTTGCGCCGATGCCGTGGCAAGCGCCGCCCATGCTGGTAACGGGCGGCACCGAGGATCGCTTCATTCGCAAGGAAGACCTCTGGGCGACTGCTGCCTGGTATGGCGTGGCCGCGCATTTCCTGCCGGGGCTTTCGCATTCGCTGATGCTGGACCCTGATTGGCGAGCGGCAGCCGATTGCCTACTCGGCTTCCTTGACGGCCTTGCCGTCGCCGAAACCGGCCCGCAGCCCGCGGTGGACGTGTCCTCAGCGGCGGTATGATGCCGAAATAAGTGTGCATTTACCGTGCCGGCGCGGTTCGGCGTGCACGCCTCCGCGAGGGAGGGCTAGTATGGCGGGGATATTGTCATCCAAAGATCCACGAGCGTAAGCATGGCCGATCCCTACACGACATTGGGTGTCAGCAAGGACGCCTCGCAAGACGACATCCGCAAGGCCTATCGAAAGCTCGCCAAGGAGACGCACCCCGACCTCCACCCCGGAAACGCCGCGGCGGAACGGCGCTTCAAGGAAATCTCGGCCGCCAACGACATCATCGGCGATGCGGACAAGCGCAAACGCTACGATGCCGGCGAGATCGACGAGACCGGAGCGGAGAAGCCTCAGCGCCGCTACTATCGCGAGTACGCCGAAGCCGATCCCAACATGCGCTACACCAGGCGCACGTACACAGGCGGAAATGAAGGCGGCAGCGCGTTCGACGCGGAAGATCTATTTGCGGACCTGTTCCGCAACAGGGGCGCAGGCGGCGGCGAGCGTTTCAGAATGCCCGGCGGCGATGTGAACTACACCTTGCCGGTCGATTTCCTCGACGCCGTCAACGGCGCGCGCAAGACGGTTTCCATGCCGGACGGCAAGACGCTCGACATCGAAATTCCTGCGGGCATCCGCGACGGGCAGGTCTTGCGGCTCAAGGGGCAAGGCCGCCCGGGTCACGGGGGCGAACCTGCCGGTGATGCTTACGTGGAGGTTCAAGTTCTTCCCCACGACATCTTCCGACGCGATGGCTTCGACATCCACTCAACGTTGCCCATCAGCCTGGGAGAAGCCTTGAACGGGGGTACAGTGCGGGCTGAGACGGTCAGCGGCGCCGTGGACGTCAAGGTGCCGAAACGCGCCAAGAACGGCGCGACGCTGCGGCTGCGCGGCAGAGGCGTGCGGCGCGACAAGGCCGGTGCGAGAGGCGACCATATGCTCGAGCTTGCGATCGTGCCGCCCGAAGATCCAGATGACGAACTCGCCGCCTTCATGGCGGATTGGGAGGCGAAACACCCGCAGCATCCCCGGCAAAATCGCGGAGGCCGAGCATGATCAGCGAGCAGGAACTTTGCCGGCGCATGGACTGCCTGAAGGTCGAGGCCCTGCACCGCTGGATCGAACTCGGGCTGGTCACTCCGCAACGCGGCGCCAGCGGCTTTGAATTCGACGAAATCGACGAATCGCGCGTGGCGCTCGTCTGCGACCTGCACTATCGCATGGGGCTCGAGCATGAGAGCCTGCAGGTGGTGCTGTCGCTTGTTGATCAGCTCCATCGCACGCGGCACTCTCTGCGCGCAATCACGACGGCCGTTTCCGAACAGCCGGACGAGGTCCGCATCGCAATCACAACGCGTACGCGCATCGTCCTCGGACGGAATCCGGCGGACGATCGTTCGCGCTAAGGCCCACCGGCATCTCGACGCAGGGATGCCCCCTTGTGTGGATCCTGGTGACCGCTTTAGTAGGCCGCCACGCTTCGTTGGCTCATCAGCAGACTGAGAGGATCACGTTATGGACATTTGGTTCCGCGCCGGCGAGGCGACGGTTTTGGCGCGCGAGGGTCAGGTCACCGACGCCATGCCGGAAGTCGTCATCGGTTCCGTTAAGGGCCCGGTCGGCACGGCATTCGCCTCGATGATGGGGCAGTCCGTCGGACACACGCGCTTCTTCGTCATCCGCGACCTCAATCAGATGGTGCGTCCGGCAACGATGATGACCTCGAAGGTCACCATCTCGAGCGCGGCCTACGTCGACCTGTTCGGCGGCGTCGTGCAGGCGGCGATCGGTGACGCGATTGTGGACTGCCTCAAGGAGAAGATCATACCCGCAGAGATCGCTAACGAAGTCTGCATGATCATCACCGTATGGGTCGACTCGCGTTGCCCCGACGATCCGAACCTCGACAAAAAGGATCTCTACCGCACTAACTATGAGGCGACGAAGATCGCCATCGGCCGCGCGCTCAAGGGTGAACCGACGGTCGAGGAGCTGATTGCGAACCGCGACAAGGTCCGCCATTACGCGCTGGACGGCGTGCTCGACTAGCTCGATGCCTCACGGCTGGCCTGCCATTGGGTGGCAGGCCGGCCGATGCCGTGCCCGGCCTATTTGCTCAGAGCGTCCCGCTGCTTCAGGAGCGCGGCGAGTTGCTCCTCCTGCGAACTGATCCGATCGGCTATGAGGCTCTCATCCGCGGCACCAGATAGCGCGGCGGCCTGCTCAACGAGCTGCCTGATGTTGTCCCTTATCAGGGCGATACGCGTGTCGATCTCCGTGAGATTCTCTGGCTCGGCCATAGATGCCTCTTTCGTTGATCCGGATGGCGCTTGGCGCAATCCTATCAGTCCTTTTTCAAAAGGCCATCGCAGGACCAGGCACTTAAAGCGCAGATTGCGTGCGAACCCGTCCGATGGCATTTCGCCAGCCAGCCCATTTGCGCGCCCGCGTGGCATCTTCCATCTGTGGCTCGAACCGGCGATCGAGGCGCCACGTTTTCGCAAAGCCAGCGGGATCGGGACAAACGCCGGCCCGATGCCCGGCGAGAAACGCTGCGCCGAGCGCCGTTGTTTCCATCACCGCCGGACGATCGACAGGCGCGCCCAGGATGTCGGCGAGGAACTGCATCGTGACTTCGCTCGCCGTCATGCCGCCATCGACGCGCAGCACGGTTTCGCTCGCGTCCGGCCAGTCGGCATGCATGGCTTCGAGCATGTCCCGGGTTTGATATCCGACCGCCTCGAGGGCTGCCTGTGCGATCTCGGCAGGACCGGTATTACGCGTGAGCCCGAGCAGCGCGCCCCGCGCTTCCGCATCCCAATAAGGCGCGCCCAATCCGACGAACGCCGGCACGAGATAGACCTCTTCGGCAGGATTTGCCTCTTGTGCGAGCGCGTTCACCTCGGACGCCTTGCGCACAAAATTCAGCCCGTCGCGCAGCCATTGGACCGCCGCTCCCGCGATGAAGATGGCGCCTTCGAGGGCGTACGTGCGCCTGCCGTCGAGCTGATAGGCGATGGTAGTTAGAAGCCGATGGCGGGAACGGATCGGCTCCGGTCCGGTATTTAGAAGCGCGAAACAGCCGGTGCCGTATGTAGACTTCATAATGACCGGGGTGAAGCAGGCCTGCCCGATGGTCGCCGCCTGCTGGTCACCCGCGACGCCGAGGATACGGATCGCGCCGCCGAACAATTCGGGGAGCGTTTCGCCGAAGTCTGCGGCGCAGTCGCGGACGTCAGGCAACAGCGGTCGGGGAACATTCAAAAGCGACGCGAGGCCATCGTCCCATCGGCCCGACCTGATGTCGAACAGCAGCGTGCGCGAAGCGTTGGTGGCGTCGGTGGCGTGGGTTTGTCCGCCCGTGAGGCGCCAGAGCAAAAACGCGTCCACGGTTCCGAAGGCAAGGCGCCCCTCTCCGGCGGCCACCCGTGCTCCCTCAACGCTGTCGAGCAGCCAGCCGATCTTGGTACCGGAGAAATAGGGATCGAGAACAAGGCCGGTCTTCTCGGAGACAGTGGCCTCGTGACCGGCGGCATGGAGAGCCGCACAGGTGTCAGCGGTGCGGCGATCCTGCCAGACGATGGCGTTGTGGATCGGCTTGCCGCTCGCGCGATCCCAAACGAGCGTCGTTTCGCGCTGGTTGGTGATGCCGATGCCGGCGACGTCCTTGGCCTTAACGCGGGCTTCCGCCATCGCCTGGCGTACCGTGGTGACGACGGCCGCCCAGATTTCCTCCGGGTCGTGTTCCACCCAGCCCGGAGCCGGATAGATTTGCCGCAATTCCTGCTGCGCAATGGCGATCGGATTGAGTGCGGCGTCGAAGACGATCGCGCGTGTAGAGGTCGTGCCCTGATCGATCGCAATGAGATAGGTCATCGCGCAGGACCGCTCCGGCTAAATATCAAGGTCCTTCGCGAAGGCGGCGCGGTCCTGGATGAAGCGGAAGCGGGCTTCAGGCTTCGAGCCCATCAGCGCGTTGACCGCCTCGCCGATTTCGGTCCGGTCCCCGTCGCCGATCTCGACCTTGAGCAGGATCCGCTTCCTGGGATCCATGGTCGTTTCCTTGAGCTGCTGAGCGTTCATCTCGCCCAGGCCTTTGAAGCGACTGATCTCGACCTTGGCGTTGGCCGCGAACTCCTTCTTCAGGATCGCGTCCCGCTGCGCCTCCGTCGTCGCGTAGAACGACTTGGCGCCATGGGTCAGCTTGTAGAGCGGCGGCACGGCCAGATAGAGGTGGCCGTTCTCGATCAGCTCCGGCATCTCCTGGTAGAAGAACGTGATCAGCAGCGAGGCGATGTGCGCGCCGTCGACGTCGGCGTCCGTCATGACGATCACGCGCTCGTAGCGCAAGTCGTCGTCGCGATACTTGGCGCCGGTGCCGACGCCGAGGGCCAGGATGAGATCGGCGAGCAACTGGTTCTGCGAGAGCTTGGCGGACGACGCGTTGGCCACGTTCAGGATCTTACCGCGCAACGGCAGGATAGCCTGGGTCTCGCGGTCACGCGCGCTCTTGGCGGAGCCGCCGGCCGAGTCGCCCTCGACGATGAAGATTTCGGTGCCGGCCGCCTGCTGGATCGAACAATCGGCGAGCTTGCCGGGAAGCCGTAGCTTGCGCGTCGCGGACTGGCGCCCGACTTCCTTCTCGCGCCTGCGCTTGAGGCGTTCCTCGGCCTGATCGATCGACCATTCGAGAAGGCGCGTCGCCTGCTGCGGACTATCTGTCAACCAGTGGTCGAAGGCGTCCTTCACTGCGGATTCGACGATGCGGGTCGCTTCCTGCGTCGCCAGCTTGTCCTTGGTCTGGCCCTGAAACTCGGGCTCTCGAATGAAGACCGACAGCATCGCGGCCGCGGTGCCCATGACGTCGTCGGCCGTGATCTGGGCGGCCTTGCGGTTGCCGACGCGCTCGCCGAATTCGCGCAGGCTCTTGGAGAGCGCGGACCGGAAGCCGTTTTCGTGCGTGCCGCCCTCGCCGGTCGGGATCGTGTTGCAGTAGGAGCGGCAGAAGCCGTCGGCATCGCCGACCCACGCCACGGCCCACTCGACGGAGCCGTGCTTGCCCTCGCGCTCGACGTTGCCGGCGAAGATGTCCTTCGTGACGAGCGTCTGCCCCGTGATCTCCGAGGCGAGATAGTCTTTGAGGCCGCCCGGGAAGTGGAACACCGCTTCCGGCAGCGTGTCGTCCTTGATCAGCTCGGGCGCGCAGCTCCACCGGATCTCAACGCCGCCGAAGAGATAGGCTTTCGAGCGCGCCATCTTGAACAGGCGTGCGGGCTTGAATTGTGCACCTTTGCCGAAGATCGTTTCGTCAGGATGAAAGCGTACCTTCGTGCCGCGGCGGTTCATGACCGGGCCGAGCTTCTCGAGCTTGCCCTGCGGGATGCCGCGCGAAAACGTCATGCGGTAAAGCTGCTGGGCGCGCGCGACCTCGACCTCGCAGACGTCCGACAGTGCGTTGACGACGGACACGCCGACGCCGTGCAGACCGCCCGAGGTGTTGTAGGCCTTACCGTCAAACTTGCCGCCCGCGTGCAACATGCACATGATGACTTCGAGCGCGCTCTTGTTCTTGAACTTAGGGTGCGGGTCTACGGGCATGCCGCGGCCATTGTCGGTCACCGACAAAAAGCCGTCGGCATCGAGACGCACGTCGATCCACGTCGCGTGACCGGCGACGGCCTCGTCCATCGAGTTGTCGATGACTTCGGCGAAGAGGTGATGCAGGGCCTTCTCGTCCGTGCCGCCGATGTACATGCCCGGGCGGCGCCGGACAGGCTCCAGGCCTTCCAGAACTTCGATATCCGCGGCCGTGTAGTTGTCGGACGCGTCCGCCTTGCGGGCTCGGGTGGTCTTGTCGGTCATGCTACTCGTAAGGCTCGAGAATAGATCACGGATCGATTGGGCCATGCGCCGTCACCCCTTGCCTCTCTCGAAGGCGTGGCCCGGCGGCTGGACGCGGGACTGACACGAGCGCAGAGCCCGAATCTACGATGGTTATCGTTCTTGGGCGACACGTGGCACGGAGCGCTGTGGATTGGCAAGGCCGGGGTGCCAACCCGCCACAGGAGAACGCATTTTCCGCGCGGTTTATCAGGGCGGCCATGCGTTGAAACGACGCCAGAGGGCGATATTTGTGATCGGGAGCGTCCGGCATCTGCTATCAGCCAGTCAACGCCAATGACTGCTTCGATACGGGGCAACTCAATATCATGAACATACAAGAAGGGGCGCCCAAGCCTCGAAACAAGGGGTTGCGGGCGCTGGCCGACCAGCCGCTTTTCCTGATGCTACTGCCCGGCCTGTTCTGGGCCGGAAACTCAATTGTCGCGCGCAGCGTAGCGGGCGAGGTGCCGCCCGTAGGGCTCGCGTTCTGGCGCTGGACGTTCGCTGCGGTGCTCGTCCTGCCGCTGGCGTGGCCGCATCTTCGCCGTGACGTGCCGCTGATGCTCCGCAACTGGCCGATCATGCTGGTGCTGACGGCGCTCGGCATCAGCGTCTTCAATACGTTCCTCTATCTCGGCGCGCAGACGACAACGGCGATCAATCTCGTCATGCTGCAGACGCTGATGCCGGTGCTCGTCGTTATCGGGACCTTCGCGATTTTCCACGAGACGGTGACGCTGATCCAAGGCGCCGGAATCATCTTGTCGCTCGGTGGCGCGCTGACTTTGATCTCGCACGGCGATCCAGCCGTTCTTGCCCATCTCGATTTCAAGACGGGCGATCTCTGGATGCTGGCGGCCGTCGCGAGCTACGCCGCCTACACAGTGCTGCTGCGCTTGCGGCCCGCCGTGCACGGCCTGAGTTTCGCCTGGGCCAGTTTCGCGGTGGGCGCGACGCTGCTCGTGCCCTTCTACATTGCGGAAACATTGCTTGGGCGTCCGATGCCGGTGAGCACGCACTCGGCGCTGGCGATCGGCTACGTCTCGGTGTTCGCGTCGATCCTGGCGTACCTCGCGTTCAACCGCATCGTCGAATTGGTCGGGGCCAACACCGCGGGCCTCGCGGTGCATCTGGTACCCGTGTTCGGAACGATCTTAGCCATGCTGCTGCTTGGCGAAAGCCTGCACGCCTACCACGCGATGGGCATCGCTTTGATCGGAACCGGCATCGTGCTCGCAACCCGGCGGCGCGCTCAGCCGAGCTGAAACGGCACGTTGTCGATCAGGCGCGTCTTGCCGAGCCAGACGGCGGCAAGGACGCGGCCGGGGCGGCCGGAGGCAGGCTCGAATGGCGCGAGCGTTTCGGCATCGCGGACATCGATGTAGTCGATCTTGCTGAAGCCCGCTGATAGAAGTGCTTCGGCAGCATCGCGCGGATCGCGGCCACGGGCCACTTCCGAAATCACCTTGTAGAGCATGGGAGCGATGTAGCGTTCGTCGGCGCTCAAGTACGCGTTGCGCGAAGAGAGCGCGAGGCCGTCGTCCTCGCGGACGGTCGGGATGCCGCGGACGGTCAGAGGCAGCGCGAGATCGCGCACCATCTGGCGGATCACGGCGAGCTGTTGGAAATCCTTCTCGCCGAACAGGGCAAGATCCGGCGTCACCGCCGACATTAGTTTGCAAACCACTGTCGCCACGCCCCCGAAGTGATGCGGGCGAAACTCGCCTTCGAGCGGAAGTGCGGCGCCCTCAACCACGATGCGGGTCGCGAAACCCTCCGGGTAAATCTCGGAGACGGTCGGTGCCCATACGAGATGCGCACCGGCCCCCGCCAGTTTTGCAACGTCCCCCGCTTCGTCGCGCGGATAGCGGGCGAGATCCTCGTGCGGCGCGAACTGGGTGGGATTGACGAAAATCGACACGACGGCCCGGTCTGCGAGCGCCAGCGCGGCGCCCACGAGCGCGATGTGCCCTGCGTGCAGCGCGCCCATGGTCGGCACGAGCGCGATGGTTTGTCCGGCCGCGCGCCAACCAGCGATTTCGTGGCGCAAGTCATCGATGGTGCGGACCGTCTTCACGCGCTCATTCCTTCGCTTCGGCATCGGCAATGGGCCGATGGCTGCGGGAAGTGACGCCGGGTTCGAGCCGGCGTCAAGAGGGCGCGAGCCGTTGCGACCGCAAGACCGAAGGCAGTAGTCGGGACGCGGATGCTCCGGCGGTCAGTCCGTGGATGTCGGCTCAGACGGCGGCGGGGGCGGAGGCGGCATGGATCCGCTTTCCAACGTCCGCTCCTGACCCTTGCCGATGCCGGCCAAAGGATCGTCCGTGCGGCGTGACTTGCCTTCGAAGAACGCGCCCTGCTCGATCGCCATCGTTTGATGGTAGATGTCGCCCTCGACGTGGCTCGATCCCTGCAGCAGCACGCGGCGGCCGCGCACGGTGCCGAGAAGATGGCCACGAATAACGCATTCCTCAGCGATGATGCCGCCTGTCACGCGGGCGCGCTCGCCTATGATGACGTGCGTGCCGTAGATGTCGCCCTGCACCTCGCCGTCGACCAGGACCTCGCCCTTGGAGGTCAGGTTGCCGTGGATGACGAGATCTGCGCCGATGACGGAAGCCGTCGACGGGCCGTTTGGCCTGAACTGAGCCACGGACGACCGCGATCCGAGAGAGGACTGCGGCGTGGAAAGCTGAGGCGGGGACGATGTGCTGAGGTTCTGCATGGGAGACTGGGACCTGGCGCTATCGGTTTCCGGCTTACGGAATTGGGGTAGCATCCGTTTAAAACTCCGCGGTTACGCACGACGTTGCGCGAATTTCTGGTCGCCTTTTTTGGCGTTGTAACGTGAATTGTAGTTAGCTAGCCCCCGGAGTGGCGCGCATCTCGGCGTCCGCTCGGCATCCTTCCCCGATTACCCTGCTAGCATGTTTCCGTCCGAGGGTCATCAGTTCTGGCACGGCACCGGGCGCATCGTCCACCATGCGGCGGGGAGATTTCCCCCGGGATTTTTGCCCGTTGTTTGCTCACAATGCTGATTTATTCTTCAGCTCCGCCAAAACCTCCGCCGCGTGCCCCTTGGCGCTAACCTTCCGCCAGATGCGCTCGATCTTGCCGTCCGGCGAAATGAGGAACGTGGCGCGCTCAACACCCATGAATGTCCGGCCATACATGGATTTCTCGACCCACACGCCGTAGGCGGACGCTGTCGCGGTCTCCTGATCGGAGGCCAATCGCAAGTCCAGATCATACTTGCGTTTGAAATTCTGATGACGTTTGGGGCTGTCCGGGGAAATGCCAATTATCGCAGCGCCTGCATGCGCGAACTTCTTGGCGAGGGAACTAAATTCCTGCGCTTCCAGCGTACAGGCCTCGGTGTCGTCCTTGGGGTAAAAATAGACCACGGCGCGCTTGCCCCGGAACGCTTTCAAAGCAATGCGTTCGGGCGTGTCCGAGGGCAGGTCAAATTCAGGAGCCATATCGCCTTCGCGGAGCATCGCGGCGCCTTTCTTTTGTCGCTTTTGGTGAGCCAGATCGCCCGCGAGGGGCATTGGGGTCCAACGAGGCTGACCTGAGTTCAAGGGCGGAGCAGCGGAACTGGCGCAAGCGGTTCGTGCTCCCGATTTGTTCGCATGGTTTGATAGTCTGGTCCAGGCTTGCGACCGCTACCGATTGAGGATTTGGCGGCCCTGGCGCAAAGCAACGCAGCGCGTGCATTCGCGCTTGATCCGGCGCCAGGGAAACCGCAAAACCGTCGCGCGATACCAGCGGCAAGGCCGGGCGAACATTTTAGGTATGCCCGCCACGCCGGTGCCGTCTTTCCAACCTCGTCGGCCGGAGAACGTTAGGGGATGACGACACAACGCTCCGGCAACGCGCGGCCGCGCACCGCGCCGCCAAGGCCCCCCGGGGAGCCGCCCTATACGGCCGGCCGGCGTGCGCAGAGTCCCCAGAGCACCACACGCCGTCGCCTGCTGAGAGCGGCGCACCTCGTCGCACTTGTCGTGACGCCGATCATCCTGCTGTCGGTCGCAGCCGCCATCATCATCTACGTGCGCTTGCTGCACGGCCCGGTCTCGCTCAAGTCGTTCAGCAGCGAGATTGCGGCCAGCATCAACAGCGAGCTCGACGGGTTCGTCGCCGCCATCGACGACGCGGTCATTACGCTGGCGGACGACTATCGCGTCGAGCTGCGCCTCATCAACTTGCGGGTCAACGAAGCGGACGGCGATCTCGTCGCTTCGGCGCCCATGGCCGCCGTCGAACTCGACAAGTCAGCGCTATGGCGGCTCGCAGCCGCGCCGGAGCGCGTGTACCTCATCGAGCCGCGGCTCGCCGTAGTGTACACGGAAGCCCAGGGTTTCGCGCTCAGCATCGCTGACGCGCCGGCTTCGACCGGCGACGCGGCAAACGCGCCGATCAACCCGCCTGCGCCTGTGCCTGCCACGCGACCCCAGGTGCCGGCCAGCGGCGCGCCCTTACCGCCCTCCTTCCACCGCATCGACGTGGCGCGCATTTTTTCGGAAACGGCAGCGAAAGCGCGTCGCGGCGGGGTGGCGACATCCCGCATTCGCGAGTTCGGCGTGCGCAACGCCACGGTCTCGGTGTCGTATGACGGTCAGACGAGCGATATCAACGTCACTGAGGCGTCCATCGATCTCGAGCATATGAAGCGACGCAGCGTCGTCTCCGGAACGGCGACATTTGCATCCGAAAAAGGACCGTGGTCGCTTGCATTCCGGACCGAGGAATCCGACCGCCGGAATTTCCTCAAGCTCACGACGACCGTGCACGACTTCGTGCCCAGCACCCTGGCGAAGGTCGCGCCCGCACTCAAGCTGCTCGGCATGTTCGACACGCCGATGACCGGCGAGCTTGCCCTTGATCTTTCTAGCGCAGGCGACCTCAAATCTGCCAACCTGGCCGTAGACCTCGCGCGCGGCTTCGTCCGGCTGCCGTCCTTATCCGAAACGCCGCTGCTTCTCGACGGCGGGCGGCTCGCGATGGTCTACGATGCTGAGAAGCGCCACCTCGAGCTCGCACCGTCGAGCCTTGACTGGGGCGGGAGCCGGATCACCGTTCGCGGCGATCTGTCGAGCGATCCCGCCGCGGCGGGCGAACCGCAATGGCGCTTCGGCTTGCAATCGGTCGATGGCGTGATCGCCGCTGAAGAGTTCGACGTGCCGCCCATGCCTGTCGAGAGCTTCACGGCGCAGGGACGCATCATTCCCAGTGAAGGCCTGTTGCAGCTCGCGGAGCTCTCGCTCAAGGCGGGCGGCGGCGAGGTGCGGGTCAACGGCGAAGTTATTAATGTCGCAGGCGACTCAAGCACCCGGGTCGAAGCTTCGATATCGCCGATGCCGCTGTCCACGCTCAAGGCCATGTGGCCACGCGCGGCCGCACCGACGGCGCGCGCCTGGGTTGGAACGCAAGTAACCAACGCCAATCTCAAGTCGGCGTCTCTCAAGCTACTGTCGGGCCGCTTTCTGGATACGAACCAAAACGCCGATGCGGCCGTGGCTCCCGGCGCGACTGAGCGCCTTTCCGCCAGCATCGAAATCGCCGATCTCAGGATGTATCCGCTGCCGAAGAGCCTGCCGATGCAGGCGCCACAGGCGCTCATCAGGCTCGAGAACAGCTCACTTGAAGTGACGGTGCCCGACGCCTCGATCATCGTGAGCGAGACGCGGCAGCTTCCCCTCAAGGGGGTGCGGCTGACGATCGTCGACGTGCGCCAGGAAGCGCCCGTGGCCGAGTTGGCTCTGAAATCCCAAACGAGCCTCGCCGCGCTGATCGACACGCTCAATCACAGCGAACTTCACCTCACCGGGCAGGGCCCGCTTCCGATCGAAGGCGTCGATGGCAAAGTCGACGGTGAGCTCAAGATCGCCATGCCGATGATCAGCGGCTCGCACGTGGTCAAGGCGGAAGGCAAAGCCCGCATCACGGATATCAAGGGCAAGAGCAAAGAGCACAAACTCGACCTACAAGGCGGCACGATCGACATCAACGTGTCGGACATCGGCGTCATCGCGAAGGGCGACATGATCGTCAACGGTGTGCTGGCGCGACTCCAGATGCATCGCATCCTGGACGCGCCACCCGACATGCAGCCGCCGATCCGCATCTCCGCCACTCTCGACAATTCGGACCGCACGCAGCTTGGGTTCGACCTCAATCACATGGTCCAGGGTGCGATGGGTGTGGAGGTAACGTTCGCGCAAAAGGTCGACGCACCGCCGGCTATTCACCTGCGCGCCGATCTCACCAACGCGGAGCTGCTCTATCCGGATATGGCGTGGCGGAAGCCTCCCGGACGCATCGCCTCGGTGGAATTCGATGTGGAAGCACCTACGCCGGGCCAGATCGATCTCAAGAACTTCCGTCTCGTGGGCGATACGATCGCGATCGACGGCTGGCTCAAGGTCGACGACCGCCGCGAGGTCAGCGAATTCTACTTCCCGAATTTCTCGATCAACGTCGTCTCGCGTCTCGAGGTGAAGGGCAAGATCAACGCCGATCGCGTGTGGACTGTCTCCGCCAAAGGCTCGACGCTCGATGCGAGAGACCTGTTCACATCCCTGCTCTCGCTCAATGCGTCCGAAGCCCGGATCAAGGCTCTCCATCCGTCGGCAGGCGTCGATCTCACGGCCGAGATCGATACCGTGATCGGTCACGGCGAAGTGTCGCTGCGAAACTACAAGATGAAGACGTCCGAGCGCGGCGAGCGCATGATTGCTTTCGACGGCCGGGGCACGCTCGACGGCGGAAAGCCGCTTGCCGTGACGCTCAAGCCGGACGGTCCCAGGAAACTCTACGCGGAATCGACGGACGCCGGACAAGCCTTCAAGCTTTCGGGATTCTATCCGAATATTCAGGGCGGGCGCCTTCGTCTCGAGGTGGATCTGGAAGCGCGCGGGGCGGCCGAGAAAAGCGGCATACTTTGGGTCGAGGATTTCCGCGTGCTCGGCGATCCGATCATCTCGGAAGTCTACTCCAGCGCCGGCACTCCCGCGGATGACACCGGCGCCAAGCGCAAGAAGCAGGTGGAGCGCGAGGCATTCGATTTCCAGCGTATGAAGGTGCCGTTTTCGATCGGGCACGGGCAGTTCGTGCTGGACGATTCCTATCTCAGAGGTCCGCTGCTCGGCGCATCCATCCGCGGCAAGGTCGACTTCAACAACAAGCGCCTGAACCTGGGCGGCACCTACGTTCCGCTGCAGGGCATCAACGCCGCCGTTTGCGATATCCCCCTTGTCGGTCCCCTCGTCGCGGGTTTCGACTGCCAGGGCGTGTTCGGCATTACCTACGCCATTCAGGGGCCGATGACGCAGCCGCAGGTGCTCGTTAATCCGCTCTCGATGTTCACGCCGGGTATCCTGCGCGGCATCATGGAGATGACGAGCCCCAATCCGCAGGTGGCGCCGCTGCGCGAACAGCAGCGCGTCCCGGTCGATCAGCGGGTGCGCGCGTCGAGTTCTTCCGCTGCCGACGGCGACGGTTCGAGCGCAGTCGACGGCTGGTCGTCCGAGACGACGCCGGCTGCGAAGAAGAAGCCGAGCGATAAGAAGAAGTCGCCTTAGCGGCGCAACGCTTTCACGATCAGGCCGGCTTGAGAAGGACGTGCTTCTTCTTGCCGAGCGAAAGCTTGATCACGCCCTCCGGCGTAAGATCGGCCTCCGAGAGCTTCGCCTTTTCGTCGGTCACGACCTTGTCGTTCACCTTGAGACCGCCTCCCTTGATCTGACGGCGCGCCTCGCTCGTCGATGCGACGAGGCCGGCATCAACAAACTGGCTCAACAGACCGAGGGTATCCTTCAAACCGGCGGCGCTAATTTCTACGGTCGGAAGGCCAGCGGCAGTGGCGCCCTGCTCGAATGTTTCCTTGGCGGTTTGCGCGGCGGCTTCTGCCTTTTCGCGGCCGTGGACGAGAGCTGTTGCCTCGGTGGCGAGCACCTTCTTGGCTTCGTTGATCTCAGCGCCACCCAGCGCAGCAAGCTTCGCGATCTCGTCGAGCGGCAGCGTCGTGAAGAGCTTCAGGAAGCGGCCGACGTCGGCGTCCTCGGTGTTGCGCCAGAACTGCCAGTAGTCATACGCGGAGAGCTGCGCCTCGTTGAGCCAGACGGCGCCGGCGGCGGTCTTGCCCATCTTGGCGCCCGACGCCGTCGTCAGCAGGTTGCAAGTCAACGCGTAAAGCTGATGCGGCACGCCCATGCGCCGGCCGAGGTCGATGCCGGTGACGATGTTGCCCCACTGGTCCGAGCCGCCCATCTGCAAGTTCGTGCCGTAGCGGCGCGCGAGCTCGGCGTAGTCGTAGGCCTGCAGCAGCATGTAGTTGAACTCGATGAACGACAGCTCCTGCTCGCGGTCCAGGCGCAGCTTGACGGAGTCCATCGACAGCATGCGGTTGACCGACATGTGCCGGCCGACATCGCGGAGGAACTCGATGTAGTTGAGCTTGGCGAGCCATTCGGCGTTGTCGAGCATCAGCGCGTCGGTTTTGCCATCGCCGAATGCGAGGAACTTCGAGAAGACCGTCTTGATCTGGTTCTTGTTGTCCTCGATCGTCTCGAGGGTGAGGATCTTGCGCGTCTCGTCGCGGCCGGACGGGTCGCCGACGCGGGTGGTGCCGCCACCCATCAGCGCGATAGGCTTGCCGGCACCGGTCTTTTGCAGCCAGTACAGCATCACGATCGATAAAAGATGGCCGACGTGGAGCGACGGCGCCGTGCAATCGTAGCCGATATAGGCCACCAGCTTGCCGTCGCGGGCGAGCGCATCGATGCCTTGCGCGTCCGAGGTCTGGTGGATAAAGCCGCGTTCGGTCAGGATGTTGAGAAAATCGGATCGGAAATTCGTCATGATGGGCTGCAAAGACCTTTCTCGCCCTCGGCGTCTTTCGGACGCGGGGCCCTCGTTTCGGCAGGAACATGCATGAGGAGCGGCAGGTGAGCAAGCGACAGGGCGACACTTGGCGTGCTTTGGGCCTCATGAGCGGGACCTCGCTCGACGGCATCGACGTGGCCGTCATCGAAACCGACGGAGAGCGCGTGCTGCGCCGCGGTTTTGCGGCGACGTATCCCTATTCCGAGGCCTTCCGCGAAAAGTTGCATGCGGGATTGGCCGAAGCAGCCGCGTTGCGGACCCGCACGGATCGTCCGGGCCGGCTGATGCTTCTCGAGCAATACCTGACGGAATTGCATGCCGAGGCGATCGGCCATTACTGCGCGGATCATGAAATAGAGCCCGACAGCATCGACCTGATCGGCTTCCATGGTCAGACCGTCCTGCACCGGCCCGAAGCGAAGCTGACGGTCCAGCTCGGAGACGGCCCGCTGCTCTCGCGGCTGGCCGGGCGGCCAGTCGTTTACGATCTTCGCGCAGCGGACGTCGCTGCGGGAGGACAAGGAGCGCCGCTGGCGCCCGCCTATCATCGCGCCCTCGCGGCGGAGATCACGGAGCGGCCTCTCGTCGTGCTCAACCTCGGCGGCGTTGCCAACGTTACGTGGATCGGTCGCGACGGGACTCTGCTTGCTTTCGACACCGGGCCGGCGTCGGCCATGATCGACGATTGGGTGAAGAAGACGCTCGGCAAGCCTTACGATGCCGACGGCGCCCTCGCGGCATCGGGCACTGTACACGCGGACATCGTCGCCCGCTGGCTCAACCATCCCTACTTCAAAGTGCCGCCGCCGAAATCGCTTGATCGAAATGCCTTCGACATCGAGGCCATCGCGCATCTCTCACCCGAAGATGGCGCGGCTACGCTGACCGCTTTTTCCGCTGCTGCGACGGGTGCCGCGCTCGAGCATTTTCCCGAGAAACCGACGCTATGGGTCGCGTCCGGCGGGGGGCGGCGAAATGCGACCCTCATGACCATGATCGCGAACCGAGCCGGCGTTCCGGTGCGCCCGGCGGAGGCCTTCGACATCGACGGAGATGGCGTCGAAGCGGAGGCGTGGGCATTCCTTGCCGTGCGCTCACGGCTTGGCCTGCCGATCACCTTCCCTGGCACGACGGGTGTGCCGCAGCCGCTGACCGGGGGTCTCCTAGCAGTTGCCGACACCTGAGCCGGCGTCCGCCTCCCTCCGTATCCGCGACACTCCCGCGCCTTCAGGCACCGGGCAGCCTTGCGTGTTCATTGCGGATCTGATCAATCTCGGATCGTTCAGGAATTTGCGAGACCGAGCGTGGTCTTGTTTTAGGGGACGGGGATCATGAGCGGCGGCCTTCTGGCACTTTTGGACGACGTCGTGGCACTGACAAAGGTGGCTGCCGCGACACTCGACGATGCGGCGGCCCAAGCCGTGAAAGTCGGCTCGAAGACTGCGGGTGTGGTGATCGACGACGCCGCCGTCACGCCACGTTATTTCACGGGATTGGCCGCAGAGCGCGAACTGCCGATCGTGGGACGCATCGCCTACGGCTCTCTCAAGAACAAGCTGCTGTTCCTGCTCCCGGCGGCCTTGCTGCTCACCCTCTTCCTCCCGCAAGCCATTACGCCGCTCTTGATGATCGGCGGCCTCTATCTGGCCTACGAAGGTTTCGAAAAAGTGCTGCATTGGATCACGGCGGCGCGCCCCGCCACGATTGTCGATCCGACAGCAGCCGGCGTCGATGCCAAAACGCTCGAGGATCAGCGCGTGGCAGGCGCGATCCGGACCGACTTCATCCTTTCTGCGGAGATCATGGCGATTGCGCTCGCGAACATCACGGCACCCGAGCTTCACATCAAAGCGCTGATCCTGACCGTCGTCGCACTGCTGGTGACGGGAGGCGTCTATGGCGCGGTGGCGCTGATCGTGAAGGCCGACGACTTCGGCGTGGCGCTCGCGCGCCGCAATGGATTCATTTCCGGACCGGTTGGGCGCGCGCTCGTGCATGGCATGCCGCCTTTCCTCCAGGTGCTGAGCGTGATCGGAACGATTGCCATGCTCTGGGTCGGCGGCGGCATCCTCGTGCACGGACTCCAGGAATTCGGCTTTGGGGCGCCGGAGCACATCATTCACGACTTCGCTGAAGTCGTGCGCACCGCTATTCCGGTCGCGAGCGACGTGTTCGCCTGGATCGCGAGCGCGTTCGGCTCGGCCATCGTGGGCCTCGTGGCCGGCGCTGTCACGGCGGCGGTGGTGACCGTCGTCACCTTGCCGTTCGCGAAGGCCAAGGCGTAACTACGCCACCTCACGAGCGTTCGCGTTGGTAGACCGGCGCGACGCCGTCGGCGAACGCCGAAACGATACAGAGTACCACAAACAGAACGTGCCCGAGGATCTCGAGGTTCTCCTCGAACAGGTCGCGCGAGAGGCCGCCCGTCATTTCCGCGTCCCACATATGGCGGTCGAACGTCTTGGAGATGAGGTAAGTCCAGATTACCGACATGAGCAGCGTCACGATGGATTTGTTGGAGATGAAGGGCTCGAGGCGATCGCGCGCATAGGACGCCCACCCGATCAGCAGCACGAACGCGATATAGAAGCCGGTATTCGTGCCGCGAAAGTGCAGCTCGCGCAGAAGCAGGCATACGGCGAACACCGCGAGCCATTTGTAGTAGATCTCCGGCCGAGTGGCCGCGAGGAAACCGGCGATCGCCACGCCGAACGCAAGGATGATGGGGGAGAAAAGCTCCGCGCTGTCCTTGGTGAGATAGGGCGCGACGGCGGGAAATGTGCTCAGGACATAGATCACGCCCGCGCCGAGTGCCGGAACCAGCAAAACCCAAAGCGGCGTCAGCCGCAGTATCCGCTTGGCGGTGTCGAGGTGCCAAGCGATTGTCGCTCCCAATGCTTCCCTCATGCACGAACGCCCCTGTCGCATTGTCACTGAACTGATGTAGCCGACAGGCACAAGGGAGCGTCAAGCGGGAGCGGCCCGCTTTGGGCTTACAGTTCTCTTACAAATGAATGGAATCGCGCCGGCGGTCAGCGGCGCCACCACCAGGAGGCCCAGCGCATCCAGACGTTCCATGGCCACATGGCGGAATGCGTTGCGGCGCGCAGGTCTTCGGCCGGGTCCGATCTGGGCGCCAGGCGCGGCAGGAGCAGCCAGCCTGTGACGAAGCCTCCGATATGAGCCCACCAGGCGACGCCTCCGCCGCCGGCCGGCATGGCCAACGAACCGGTTGCCTGAATGAACTGGGTCGCGAACCAGAACCCCGCGAACAGCAGAGCCGGCATCATAAAGAAGACGGGCAGGAAGGCGATTGGCTGCAGGATATTGACCCAGGCGTAGGGGAAGCGGCGTGCGTACGCCGCGATCACGCCGGCGATGGCGCCGGACGCGCCGAGGGCAGGCACCGTCGACGACCAATTGAACACGATGTGCAGAGCCGTCGCCGCCAGGCCCGAGAGCAGATAGAGCATCAGAAAGCGCCGCGAGCCCAAGCGGTCTTCGAGTGCAGGACCGAAGACCCAGAGCGTCCACATGTTCGCGATGATGTGCAGCCATCCGCCATGCAGGAACATGCTGGAGAGGACAGGCGTCAGGTCTGCGCGGCTCAGGCCGTTCGCCGCCGCCCAGGCGCCGTCGGTGTAGCGCGCGGGAATGAGCGCGTAGTGCGCGATGAAGGCCTGCTCACCCGCCGAGGAGAGGCTGAGTTGATAGAGGAAGGCCGCCGCGCACAGGCCGATGATCGACCCCGTGGCATAAGGCCTGGCGGTGTAGGGAATCGTGTTGTTGGCAGGAATCACGGGCGGCCTCGCGCAACGAACTCCGACGCTCGGCGAATGCTAAGCGAGGGATGCACTGCCCTCAAGGTGACGCGGACCCTCGCGCCTGTGCGCACAAAGCCGCCTATTCGTCGTCGCTATCGTCAGCTTCCGCGGCGCGACCGCTCGCCGCTTCCTCGCGTTCGCGTTCACGCTCGCGTTCGCGCGCGGCCTCGCGTTCCTTCTCGCGCTCTTTCTGAGTTTCGCGGTCGGCTAGGGCCTTGGCGAGACGCATGTCGAGATAGCCACCGACCACCTGCTCGAGCTCCGGGGTCTTGTCCTCGAAGAAGTGGTTCGCGCCCGGAATGATCTCGTGATCGATCTTTATGCCGCGCTGCGTCTTGAGCTTGCCGGTGAGCTCCGCGACCGAGTTGGACGGCACCACGCGGTCCTTGTCGCCATTGACCATAAGGCCCGACGACGGGCATGGAGCGAGGAACGAGAAGTCGTAAAGGTTCGACGGCGGGGCGACGCAGATGAAGCCGTCGATCTCCGGGCGGCGCATCAGAAGCTGCATGGCGATCCATGTGCCGAACGAGACGCCGGCGATCCAGCAATACTTGGCGTCCGGCTTCACCATCTGGAGCCAGTCGAGCGCGGACGCCGCGTCGGCGAGCTCGCCCGGTCCGCCATCCCAGAAGCCTTGGCTGCGGCCGACGCCGCGGAAGTTGAAGCGCAGGACCGAGAAGCCGCGCTGCGCGAACGTGTAGTAGAGGCTGTACACGACCTGATTGTTCATCGTGCCGCCGAACTGCGGATGCGGGTGGAGGATCAGGGCGATCGGACTGTCGCTCGCCGGCTCGTGGTGGTAGCGGGCTTCGATGCGGCCCGCAGGCCCATTAATGATCAGCTCGGGCATGAAATCCTGCTCGCTTCAGTTCGGGTCAGAATGAGGTTGCTGGGCTCGAAGCGGGGCTTTTCGGTGCGGCATATGGGCGTTGTCCAAAGTTCACGACATCGTGCCCAAGAGAATGCTTGATTTCCCCGCTCGGAATTTTCATATTCAACTTTAGAACCGTTCGAAAGAGGCCGTCACGGCTAGCTTTCGCGCGTCATCCAGCGTGTGAAGCGTCTCCTTAGCACACGATGGGTGGTTGGTTGCAAGCGCTATGCGCCCTCCGGGGGCCAGCGCATTCGTAAGGTGGTGGAGCCGATGGAGCTCAATACACGAGGCCGCTATGCGGTCATGGCCATGACGGATCTGGCGAAGTACGGCGATGGTGGCTCGGTGCCGCTGTCGGCGGTCGCGCAGCGCCAGCAGATTTCGCTCGATTATCTGGAACAGCTTTTTCTCAAGCTTCGGCGGGCTGGTCTCGTTGAGAGCGTGCGGGGACGTCACGGCGGCTACAAGCTCGGCCGGCCGTCCGGCGAGATTTTTGTCGCGGAGGTAATGTCCGCCGTCGAGGAGGGCACGCGCATGACTCGTTGCTTCGGCGACGGTGCGGCGGGCTGCATCGGCGAGACCCGCTGCCTCACCCATGATCTCTGGACCGCGCTCGGCGATCGCATCGAGAGCTTCCTGGCCAGCGTCAGCCTCAAGGATGTGGTCGACGGCATCCAGCGTCCGTCATCGCAGGGGGGCGCTCGGCCGGCAATTTCCAATCATACAGTCTCAACCGTGGAGGGGCCCGCGCAGTGACCGCGCAGCGCACATATCTCGACTACAACGCCACGGCTCCGCTTCGTCCAGAAGCGCGGGACGCCGTCGTTGCAGCGCTCGATGTGTTCGGAAACGCGTCCTCCGTGCATGCGGAGGGCCGGCGTGCGCGTGCGCTTGTCGATGAGGCGCGGGAGTCCATCGCCGAACTGGTGAATGCCGATCCCGCCGAAATCGTTTTCACGAGCGGAGCTACGGAGGCGAACACCTGGGCGCTGACCGCGCAGTGGGAGAGGGTTGCCGTGGCGGGCATCGAGCACGATTCCGTTCGCGCACCCGCTGCACAGATTGCTGCCGCGCGCGGCGCCGAGATGATTGAGCTGCCGGTCACGCCGGATGGAACAGCGGTTTACAAGGCCGTTGCTTCAGGCGGCAGGACTTTGCTCGTGCTCCAGCGCGCCAACAATGAAACCGGCGTCCTTCAGGATGTGGAGGCCGCGGGGCTCTGGGCGACAGAGAACGGCGTTCGCATCCATTGCGATGCCGTGCAGGCGCCGGGGCGCATCCCGATCAATTTCCGGACGCTCGGCGCGACGACGCTCAGCCTGTCGGCGCACAAGATGGGCGGGCCGAAAGGAATCGGTGCGCTCGTCATCAGCGGCAACGCGCCTCTCTCTCCGCTTTTCACGGGCGGCGGGCAGGAAGTGCGACGGCGGGCCGGCACAGAGAATGTCGCGGCGATCGCCGGCTTCGGGGCCGCCGCGTGCGCGGCCTTGCGGGATCTCGCGGATGCGCCACGCGTCGCGGCTCTCCGCGACCGGCTCGAAGCGGAGATCCTGAGCGCGACGCCGGAGGCGATAGTGCTGGGAGCAAACGCGCCAAGGCTGCCGAACACCTCGTCAATCGCTTTGCCGGGGCATTCGGCCGAAACGCTGGTGATCAAATTCGACCTCGCCGGCATCGCGATCAGCGCCGGTGCGGCCTGCTCGTCGGGCAAGGTCGGGCAGAGCCATGTGCTCACTGCCATGGGGCTTGCGCCGGAGATCGCGCGCGGCGCGATCCGCGTCAGTCTCGGGGTCGAAACGACGGAACAGGACATCGCGGCGTTTGTCGCCGCGTGGAAACGGATTTGCGGCAGCGCCTCGCTCGCCGCGTAAACTTCGGTACAAAAAGCGCGGCCTCGGCGGGCCGCACGAAAAGGTGGAAGTGAATGGCTGCAGTTCAGGAAACGATCGACCAGGTCAAGAAGATCGACGTCGATCAATACAAGTACGGCTTCGAGACCAACATCGAGTCGATCAAGGCGCCGAAGGGCCTCAGCGAGGACATCGTCCGCTTCATCTCCGAGAAGAAGGGCGAGCCTCAGTGGATGCTCGATTGGCGGCTGGAAGCCTATGCGCGCTGGCGCAATATGGTCGAGCCGTCGTGGGCCAAAGTGAGCTATCCCAAGATCGACTTCGAGAACCTCTACTATTACGCAGCGCCGAAAGGCACCGAGGGGCCGAAGAGCCTTGCCGACGTCGATCCGGAGTTGCTCGCGACCTATGCCAAGCTCGGCATTCCGCTGAAGGAGCAGGCGGTGCTCGCGGGCGTCGAGGGTTCGCGTGTGGCGGTCGACGCCGTGTTCGACAGCGTGTCCGTCGTCACGACCTTCAAGGACGAGCTCAAGAAAGCCGGCGTCATCTTCTGCTCGATTTCGGAGGCGGTTCGCGAGCATCCCGAGCTGATCAAGAAATACCTGGGCTCGGTCGTGCCGCAGGGCGACAACTTCTACGCGGCGCTCAACGCGGCGGTGTTCTCCGACGGCTCGTTCGTCTACGTGCCGGAGGGCGTGCGCTGCCCGATGGAGCTTTCGACGTACTTCCGCATCAACGAGAAGAATACCGGCCAGTTCGAGCGCACGCTCATCATCGCCGAGAAGGGCTCATATGTGTCCTACCTGGAAGGCTGCACGGCGCCGATGCGCGACGAGCACCAGCTGCACGCGGCCGTGGTCGAGCTGGTCGCGATGGAGGACGCCGAGATCAAATATTCGACGGTGCAGAACTGGTATCCGGGCGACAAGGATGGCAAGGGTGGCATCTATAACTTCGTGACCAAGCGGGGCGACTGCCGCGGCCACCATTCGAAGATCTCGTGGACGCAGGTGGAGACCGGCTCGGCGATCACGTGGAAGTATCCGTCGTGCATCCTGCGCGGCGACTACAGCCGCGGTGAGTTCTACTCGATCGCGATCTCGAACGGCCGCCAGCAGGTCGACAGCGGCACCAAGATGATCCATCTCGGCAAGAACACGTCGAGCCGCATCATCTCGAAGGGCATCGCCGCCGGCGTGTCGCAGAACACCTATCGCGGACAGGTTTCGGCGCACAGGAAGGCCACCAACGCGCGCAACTTCACGAACTGCGACTCGCTGCTCATCGGCGACAAGTGCGGCGCGCATACGACGCCGTATATCGAAGCGAAGAATTCTTCCGCGGTGTTCGAACACGAGGCGACCACCTCGAAGATCTCCGACGACATGTTGTTCTACTGCCGTCAGCGCGGACTTTCCGCGGAAGAAGCGGTGGCGCTGGTCGTGAACGGCTTCGTCAAGGACGTGCTGCAGCATCTGCCGATGGAATTCGCGGTGGAAGCGCAGAAGCTGATTGCAATCTCTCTCGAAGGAAGCGTGGGCTAAAATGGCGTTGCTAGAAGTAAAGAACCTCCAGGCGCGGGTAGAAGAAAAAGAAATTCTTCGCGGCCTGACGCTCTCGGTGAACGCGGGCGAGGTCCACGCGATCATGGGGCCGAACGGCTCCGGTAAATCGACGCTCTCTTATGTGCTCGCCGGCAAGGACGATTACGAAGTCACCGGCGGCTCTGCGACGCTGGAAGGCGAGGACCTGCTGGCGCTGGAGCCCGACGAGCGAGCGGCCAAAGGTCTCTTTCTCGCATTCCAGTATCCGATCGAAATTCCCGGCGTCGCCTCGATGACGTTTCTGCGTACGGCCGTGAATTCGGTCCGCAAAAAGCGCGGCGAGGAAGAATTGTCCACGCCCGATTTCCTGCGTCTCGTGCGCGAGAAAGCGAAGGAGCTCGGTATCAATCAGGACATGCTGAAACGCCCGGTGAATGTGGGCTTTTCCGGCGGCGAGAAGAAGCGGAACGAAATTCTCCAGATGTCGCTCTTGGAGCCGAAGATGTGCGTGCTGGACGAGACCGACTCCGGCCTCGACATCGACGCGCTGAAGATCGTCGCCGACGGCGTCAATCGTCTGCGCGCGAAAAACCGCGGCTTTCTCGTGATCACGCACTATC
>VFQP010001662.1_pt1 | contig 28382 bp, 25 predicted proteins | sample 3512351 | NCBI WGS metagenome assembly VFQP01 (sample SAMN10412372, study PRJNA504923) | tailings metagenome | isolation source: Relicate 1 Philex TSF1 revegetated site | place: Philippines: Tuba, Benguet | collected 2017-08-29
CGGTCAGCCGAGGAAGAGGCCGACGGCGAGCGTCACGACGCCCGCCGCGAGGACGGCGGCCCCCGCGGGGAGCAGCACGACGGCCCGGTTCGGCGTCTCGCGACCGGGGCCCACGGCGGACAGGAAGAAGCCGGCCGGGAGCAGGATCGCCGCGACGAGCACGCCGGTCGCCGCGAGCCAGCGCCAGGGGCCGGCGAGGCCCGTGGCCTCCGTGAGCAGCAGGCAGACGAGGCCGAGGATCACGAGCACCCCCGCGTGCGCGTGCCCGGCGCGGAAGAACGACGTCTGGAACGCGGTAGCCGGGACCCGCCGCGTGACGACCCGGACGAGGAAGGCCCCGCCGGACTCGATGCCGACGACGGTGAGGAGGACGACGCCGGCGGCGAGGCGGGCGGCGTCGGTGAACTCGAGCACGGGGACCTCCAGGGGGCGGCGCGAGAGCTCGCGCACCGGTTTGCGAACACCGTTATAGAACATCGTTCGCGAACAGTCGTCAAGACCCCTAGACTCGGCGCGTGGCACGACCCCGACTGCACGACGACGCCCTGCGCGACCGCCTCCTCGACGTGGCGTCGCGCGCCGTCTCCGCGCACGGGGAGGCCGCGGTGACGGTCCGGTCCGTCGCGACCGAGGCCGGGACGAGCGCGTCGGCCGTCTACGCGCTCTTCGGCAGCCGCGACGAGCTCGTCGCCGCCGTCTCCGCGGAGGGCTTCCGGCGCTTCGCCGCACACCTCGCCACGGTCCCCCGCACCGACGACCCCGGTGCCGACCTGGCGGCCCTCGGTCGCGCGTACCGCGACTTCGCGCTGGCCGACCCGCACTTCTACGCCGTGATGTTCGCGCGCGGCGTCCGGCCGGGGCCGGACCGGCCCGAGGCGGTCGAGGAGCCCACGTTCCGCGTGCTGCGCGACGCCGTCGCGCGCCTCGTCCCCGAGGACGCGGGTGCTGCCGACGTCGCGCTCGGCCTCTGGGGGCTCGTGCACGGCCTGGTCTCGCTCGAGCTCGCGGGCCTCGTGCCCGGCGGGGACGACGCCCGGGCGGCGCGCTACGCCGCGACGCTCGCCGCCGTCGGTCCGGGGCTCGTGCGACGCGACGCCGACACCTAGGCCGGGAGCAGCAGGCCCGTCCGCCTGCCCACGGCGAGCGGACGCGCGGTCACCGGGCGTCGACTCCCGTGGCGGCACGCTGGCCCGCGGTGATCTCGCGGACGGTGCGCACCCATAGGACGAGCGCGAGGACGACGCCCGCGGTGCCCACCGTCTCCGCGACGGGCAGCAGCGCGAAGGTCCCGGCCGCACCGGCCGAGGAGAGCGTCGTCAGCTGCGTGGCGACGTTCGTCGCGACGCTCCACAGGAGCCACCCGGCCCACCACCACCCGAGGCCGCGGCGCGGGGCGACGACGGTCGCGGCGCGCACGTCGCGCACCACCTGGTACGGGAACCAGAACGCGACGACCGGCACGATCCACCCGAGCCAGACCCACACCCGGCTGCGCGCGTGCCCGCGCGCGGGCGACACGGCCTCGGCGAGCACGCGGCTCTCCCACAGCCACAGGCACGTCACGACCGCCGCGGCGAGCTGGACGGGAAGGAGCAGCAGGCCCACGGCGTCGTACCCGGTGAGGACCTCGGCGCTCGGGGTGCCGGCGCGGGCGGCGCGCTCGAACTCCTCGGCCGCGCCGAACGACGTGACCCAGGCCAGCACCTGCACGGCGGTGACCGCGACCGCGAGCGCGATCGTCCCCGTCGCGAGGCCCCCGGGGACGGGCGGTCGCGGGACGTAGCCGTACCCGCCGCCGTACGCCGGGGCCGTCGGCTGCCCGTACACGGGTGCCGAGGGCGGCGTCAGCGCGGAGGGACCCGCGGGCGAGGGAGCCGCCTGCCCGTACGCGGGGACGGGCGCGGTGCCGTACGCGCCGTACTGCGGTACCGGCCGGCCGGGCGCAGAAGGCTGACCGGGGACGGGGCCGCCGGGCTGTCCGTAGGGCGGGACCCCGGAGGGGTCGTGGTGCGTCAAAGGGTGCCTCCTGCGCTGGTCGGGGCGCCAGCATACTGGCGCCCCGACCTGGGCGGAGACCGGTCCGACGCCGGTCGCGGAGGCTACGCCTCGACGACGACCGGGACGATCATCGGACGACGGCGCAGGCGGTTGGAGACCCACCGGCCGATGACGCGGCGCATGACCTGCTGGAGCTGGTGCGTGTCCGTCGCGCCGCCGGCGATCGCGTCCTCGAGCGCCTTGACGACCTCGGGCTGGATGTCCTGGAACACCTTGTCGTCCTCGGCGAACCCGCGCGCGAGGATCTGCGGCCCCGCGAGGACCTTGCCCGTCGCGGAGTCGACGACGGCGAACACGGAGACGAAGCCCTCCTCGCCGAGGATGCGGCGGTCCTTGAGCTCGGCGTCCGTGATCTCGCCGACGCTCGACCCGTCGACGTACACGTACCCGCACGGCACGGCACCCACGACGGACGCGCGCCCGTCGACGAGGTCGACGACGACGCCGTCCTCGGCGAGCACGACGCGGTCGGCCGGCACGCCCGTGCGGACCGCGAGCGCCCCGTTGGCGACGAGGTGGCGGACCTCGCCGTGCACCGGCATGACGTTCTTGGGCTTGAGCACGTTGTAGCAGTAGAGGAGCTCGCCCGCGCTCGCGTGGCCGGACACGTGCACCTTGGCGTTGCCGCCGTGCACGACGCGCGCGCCGAGGCGCGTGAGGCCGTTGATGATGCGGAAGACGGCGTTCTCGTTGCCCGGGATGAGCGACGACGCGAGGATGACGGTGTCGCCGTGGCCGACCTGGACCTTGTGGTCGCCGTTCGCCATGCGCGACAGGGCGGCCATCGGCTCGCCCTGCGACCCCGTGCACATGAGCACGATCTCGTCGTCGCGCAGCGAGTCGACCTTCTTGAGGTCGATGAGCACGCCCTCGGGCACGTGGAGGTACCCGAGCTCGGACGCGATCGTCATGTTGCGGACCATCGAGCGCCCGACGAGCGCGACGCGGCGGCCGTGGTGGTGCGCGGCGTTGAGGACCTGCTGCACGCGGTGCACGTGCGACGAGAACGACGCGACGATGATGCGCTTCTCGGAGGCGGCGAAGACGTTGTCGAGCACCGGGCCGATCTCGACCTCGGGCGTGACGAACCCGGGCACCTCGGCGTTGGTCGAGTCGACCATGAACAGGTCGACGCCCTGCTCGCCCAGGCGCGCGAACGCGCGCAGGTCGGTGATGCGCCCGTCGAGCGGGAGCTGGTCCATCTTGAAGTCGCCCGTGTGCAGCACGGTCCCGGCGCCGGTCGTCACCGCGACCGCGAGCGCGTCGGGGATCGAGTGGTTCACGGCGACGAACTCGCAGCGGAACACGCCGAGCTGCTCGACCTGCCCCTCCTTGACCGCGAGGGTCACGGGCGAGATGCGGTGCTCCTTGAGCTTCGCCTCGACGAACGCGAGCGTGAGCTGCGACCCGACGAGCGGGATGTCGCGGCGCAGGCGCAAGAGGTACGGCACGGCGCCGATGTGGTCCTCGTGGCCGTGCGTGAGGACGATCGCCTCGATGTCGTCCAGCCGGTCCGCGATGTAGTCGAAGTCCGGGAGGATGAGGTCGACGCCGGGCTGGTTGTCCTCGGGGAAGAGGACGCCGCAGTCGATGACGAGCAGGCGCCCGTCGTACTCGAGGACGGCCATGTTGCGGCCGACCTCACCGAGACCGCCGAGGGCGACGATGCGCAGCCCTCCGGCGGGGAGCTCGGGAGGCAGGGAGAGTTCGGGGTGGGGATGGCTCACGGGGCCTCCTGTCGTGGCTGAGCCGGGGGTTTCGAGGGCTCCTGCCCTCGCTAGTTCGTGGGTGCGGCAGCGTCTGCCGCGGTGGTCGCGCCCGCGAGCACGCCCGCGGCGGCGAGGGCGTCGCGCACGAGCGCGACGTCGTCCTCGGTCGCCGCGACGTTCGGCAGGCGCAGGAAACGGTTGTCGGTGACGCCGAGCAGCTCGACGGCGGCCTTGGCCATGACGGCCTGGAAGCCGGCACCGTTGAGCGCGTCGATGACGGGCGTCGTGGTGAGGAAGACCGCGAGCGCGCCCGCCGGGTCGCCGGCGTCGAAGCGGCGCACGACCTCCGCGAACTGCGGCGCGACGGCGTGCGCCGACACGGAGACGATACCCGCGGCGCCGTGCGCGAGGAACGGGAGCAGCAGCCCGTCGTCGCCGCTGTAGAAGGCGAGGCCCGTCGATGCCGCGAGCTTCGCGGCGGCGTAGACGTCGCCCGTCGCGTCCTTGGTCGCCACGACCCGCTCGTGCGCCGCGAGGCGCGCGTACGTGTCGGGGGCGATGCGCACCCCGGTGCGGCCGGGGACGTCGTACAGCATGACGGGGAGGTCGGCCGCCTCGGCGATCGCGACGACGTGGCGGTAGACGCCCTCCTGGCCGGGGCGCGAGTAGTACGGGGTGACGACGAGGAGCCCGTCCGCCCCCGCCTCGGCGGCCTGCTCGGCCATGCGCAGCGCGTGGTCGGTGTCGTTGGACCCGGCGCCCGCGAGGACCGCCGCGCGGTCGCCGACCGCCTCGACGACGGCGCGCACGAGGTCCTGCTTCTCGGGGGCGTGGGTCGTGGGCGACTCGCCCGTCGTGCCGCTCAGCACGAGGCCGTCGTTCCCGTCGTCCACCAGGCGCTTCGCGAGCCGGGCCGCCGCCTCGAGGTCGACGGCGCCGTCGGGCGTCATCGGGGTGACCATGGCCGTGAGGACGGCACCGAACGGGCGCGCGGGGGTGGCGGGAAGGACCATGTGCACAAACTACCGTGCGGCGGGTCGTCGCACCGCGCCCGTCCGGCAGCGGCCGGGCGGCGTACGCGGCGGGGGCCCGGCGCTCCGCACCGCTCGCCCGGGTGCGTCCCCGCGACCCCCAGGGCGATACTCGGAGCATGTCCCGCCCCGCCTCGACGTCGAACCTCTCCCCCGCGCTCGTCGCCCACGTGCCCACCGGGCTGCTCGTGGACGGCCACTGGGGTCCTGCCGAGGGCGGGCGGACCTTCGAGGTCGAGGACCCGGCGACCGAGGAGTCGCTGTTCGACGTCGCGGACGCGAGCCCGGCGGACGCGCTGCGCGCGCTCGACGCCGCGCACCGTGCGGCGCCCGCGTGGCGCGCGACGCCCCCGCGCGAGCGGGGCGAGGTGCTGCGCGCCGTCTACGACCGGGTCGTCGCGCGGGCCGACGACGTGGCGGCGCTCATCACGGCCGAGTGCGGCAAGCCGCTCGCCGAGGCGCGCGCCGAGGTGCTCTACGGCGCCGACTTCCTGCGCTGGTACGCGGAGCAGGCGGTCCGCGCCGACGGGCTCGCACGGACGGCGCCCGCGGGCGGCAACCGCCAGCTCGTCTTCCGCCGACCCGTGGGGCCCGCGCTGCTCGTCACGCCGTGGAACTTCCCGATCGCCATGGCGACGCGCAAGATCGGCCCGGCGCTGGCCGCCGGGTGCACGGTCGTCGTCAAGCCCGCGCGGCTCACCCCGCTCACGACGGCGCTCGTGGCCGAGGTGATCCGCTCCGAGCTCGCCGACCGCGGCCTGCCGACGGGCGTCGTCAACGTCGTCCCGTCGTCGCGCGCCGCTGACGTCACCGAGCCGCTCCTCGCGGACGAGCGCCTGCGCAAGCTGTCGTTCACCGGCTCGACGCCCGTCGGGCGCACGCTGCTCGAGAAGGCGTCCGCCCAGGTGCTGCGCACCTCGATGGAGCTCGGCGGCAACGCCCCGTTCCTCGTGTTCGCGGACGCCGACCTCGACGCGGCGGTCGAGGGCGCCGTGATCGCGAAGCTCCGCAACGCCGGGCAGTCGTGCGTGGCGGCGAACCGCTTCCTCGTGCACGACGCCGTCGCGCGCGAGTTCTCCCAGCGCCTCGCCGCCGCGTTCGCGGACCTGCGGGTCGGGCCGGGCGCCCAGGACGGGACGCAGGTCGGGCCGCTCATCGAGGCGAAGGCCGTCGACAAGGTCGCCGAGCTCGTCGACGCGGCCGTCGACGGCGGGGCCCAGGTGCTCACCGGCGCGGAGCGGCCCCGCTCCCCCGGGTACTTCTACTCCCCCACCGTCCTGTCGGGCGTCGACCCGGACGCGCGCGTCGTCACCGAGGAGATCTTCGGCCCGGTGGCCCCCGTCGTCGCGTTCGGCGACGACGACGAGGGCATCGCGCTCGCGAACGCGACCGAGTACGGGCTCGCCGCCTACGCGTACACGACGTCGCTCGACCGGGCCGTGCGCGTCTCCGAGGAGGTCGAGGCCGGCATGATCGGCGTCAACCGCGGCCTCGTCTCCGACGCGAGCGCCCCGTTCGGCGGGCTCAAGCAGTCCGGCCTCGGTCGCGAGGGCGGGGAGGCCGGCCTCGAGGAGTACCTGGAGACGGTCTACGTCGCCCTCTGACGTCGCCCCCTCCCTTCTCCCTTCTCCCCCGCCGCCGCCGCCGAGCACGGGGTCACGGACCGGGATCCGACGATCCCGGTCGCGGTCTCCGTGCTCGACGGGCGGCCGGGCCGTCCTCGTCTCCGGCAGCGCGGGCGGGCCTGCGGGGCCCTCACGCCGCGTTGGTACCCTGACGCCCCGGTGACGACCGGTGACCGGTGCCCCGCGCGCCGGACGGTCGTCGCCGTCCGCCGCCACCGACTCCCGGAGAGCCCACGCCCGTGCCCTCGACGCCCGCGTTGACCACCAGCCCGAACGTCCCCTCGCCCAGCGCCCGCGTCACCACCGTCGGGTACATGATCTTCGCGTCGCGCTGGCTCCAGGCGCCGCTGTACTTCGGCCTCATCGTGGCCCAGGTGGTCTACGTGTGGCAGTTCCTCAAGGAGCTGTGGCTGCTCGTCGTGGGCGGCTTCACGGGCCGCGCGACGGATCACGCGACGCACGAGGTGGTCAGCTTCGGCGCCGAGGAGATCATGCTCGCGGTGCTCGGGCTCGTGGACGTCGTCATGATCTCCAACCTGCTCATCATGGTCATCGTGGGCGGCTACGAGACGTTCGTCTCGCGCATCCGGCTCGAGGGCCACCCCGACCAGCCCGAGTGGCTGAGCCACGTCAACGCGAACGTGCTCAAGACGAAGCTCGCGATGTCCATCGTCGGGATCTCGTCGATCCACCTGCTGCGCACGTTCATCGACAGCAGCCGGTACACGCCGACGCAGCTCATGTGGCAGACGCTCATCCACCTCGCGTTCGTCCTCTCGGCGCTCGCCCTCGCGCTCATCGACCGCATGTCCCTCACCGCGCACCAGCGCGCGGCGAACGCCGCCGCCGCGGGCGAGGGCCCGGCCGACCCGCACGCATGAGCCGGCCCGACGACGTCCCCCGCCCCCGCGCCGACCCCGCGCCCGAGGTGGCGCGGGCGGCCGCCGCGGACGTGCCGGACGTCGTCGGCGTGCCGGACGTCGAAGAGGTGCCGGACGCCGTCGAGCACGTGGCCGAGCAGGCCGTCGAGGACGAGGTCCGCGCCGCGGTCCGCCAGGCCGTGTCCGTGTCCGTCGCGACGGGCCTGTACGGCATCTCGTTCGGCGCGCTGTCGGTCGTCGCGGGCCTCGACGTCGCGCAGACCATGGCGCTGAGCCTGCTCATGTTCTCGGGCGGCTCGCAGTTCGCGCTCATCGGCGTGGTGGGCGCCGGGGGCGCGCCGGTCGCGGCGATCACCACGGCGGGCTTCCTGGGCGTCCGCAACGCGCTCTACGGCGCGCAGCTCGGCCCGCTGCTCGCGCTGCGCTCGTGGCACAAGGTCGTCGCGGCGCAGTTCACGATCGACGAGTCGACCGCCGTCGCGACCGCGCAACGGTCCCGGCGCGCCGTCCGGGCCGGGTTCTGGTGGACGGGCGTCGGCATCTTCGTCCTCTGGAACGCGATGACGCTCGTCGGGGCGCTCGCGGGCGACGCGCTGGGCGACCCCCGCGCGTGGGGGCTCGACGCCGCCGCGGCGGCCGCGTTCCTCGGCCTGCTGTGGCCGCGGCTCGCGACGCGCGCGATGCAGCTCACCGCGGCCGCGGCGGTGGTCGTCGCGGCGGCGCTCGTCCCGGTCGCACCGGGCGGCGTGCCGGTGCTCGCGGCGGCCGCGGTCGCCGTCGTCATCGGTCAGGTCGACGCGCGGCGCCGACGGGCCGCCGACCGTGCGGGGACCGCGGCCGGCCCCCGCGGAGAGGAGCCCTCGTGACCTCAGCGACCGTCTGGGTCGTCGTGCTCACCGCGTCCGCGGTGTGCTTCGCGCTCAAGCTCGCCGGCCACCTCGTGCCCGAGCACTGGCTCGCCGACGAGCGCGTTGCGCGCACCGCCGCGCTCGTCACCGCCGCGCTCCTCGCGGCGCTCGTCACGGTGCAGACCGTCGGCGACGGGCAGGCCCTCGTCGTCGACGCGCGCCTGCCCGCGCTGGGCGTCGCGGCCGTCGCGCTCGCGCTGCGAGCGCCGTTCATCGTCGTCGTGGTCCTCGCCGCGGTCACGGCCGCGGGCCTGCGCGCGCTCGGCTGGGGCTGAGGCCGTCCCGGCGCCCGGCCGGGTCTCGTAGGGTGAACCCGTGAGCCTCTTCCGCGAGACCGCCGACGTCTCCGTCCGCCCTGCCGTGCCCGGCGACGACGTCGCGATGACAGCGATCCAGGTCGGGGCGTGGCGCTCCTCGCACGCCGACGTGCTCGGCGACGACGTGCTCGACGCGCTCGACACCGTGCGGATGCGCGAGCAGTGGGCCGCGGCGATCTCCTCGCCGCCCGGTCCCGGCTTCGCGGTGCTCGTCGCGTGCGCGGGGGCCGACGTCGTGGGGTTCGCCGCGGTCGCGCCCGGCCAGGTCCTCGCGCTCGAGGTAGAGCCGCGCCACCAGCGCGGCGGGCACGGGTCGCGCCTGCTGGCGGCGGCCGTCGACCGGCTGCGGCGCGACGGCGCGGACGAGGTCGTCACGTGGGTCCTGGACGGCGACGCCGCGCGCGAGGCGTTCCTCGCCGGGTCCGGGCTCGGTCCCGACGGGCGCACCCGGACGCTCGCGACCGGGCTCCGGGACGTCGTCGAGCGGCGCTGGACGGCCGAGATCTGAGGACCGCGGGACCCCGCGTCACGCAGCCGTGACACGCCCGTGACCCGTTCGTCCCCGTGACCTGCGAGGATCGTCCGCCATGGGCATCCTCACCGACTACTTCGCCGCGCCGGACGACGCACGGGCCGCGCTCGCCGCGCAGGCGGGACCGGCGTCCCCCGACCCGCTGACGACGCAGCCGGGCTTCGCGACCGTGGAGCTCCGGGGCATCGACCCGTTCGTCGTCCTCGGCACCCTGGCGAGCCTGCTCACCGACCGCCCGTACGCCGAGGTCACGGCGGACGCCCGCCACGGCTCGCTCGTCGCGACCGGAGGTGACGAGGGGCCGTGGGTGGTCTCCGTGACGGACGTGCTCGTGGGGGCGCTCGCCTCCGCGACGCCCGCCGCGCTCGACGAGGTCGCCGCGCGGTGGGCAGCGACGGAGGAGCTCGAGGGGTCGGACCCCGCGGGCCTCGCCGACGCGCTGCACCGGCTCGCGGCGCTGTGCGTCCGCGCCGACGACGCGGGGCACCGGCTCTACTGCTGGACGAGCCTGTGACGCGCGTGCCCGGGCGCCGTCAGGCCCGGCGGCGCGCGCGGTAGAGCGCCGCGGCCTTGCGCAGCGCCTCCCGGGCCCGACGGCGGTCGCGCGCCGCGTCGTAGGCGAACGCGAGGTGGTACCACGCCTCCCAGCTCGTCGGGTCGGCGTCGACCGCGTCCCGGTACGGGCCGAAGGCCGCGTCGGCGGCGTCCCGGTCGATCCGGCCGCCCGGCGAGCGTGGCAGGTCGTCGACGGGCAGGCGGCCGCGGTCCGCGAGGTCGTCGGCCATGCGCTGCACGGTGCCGGCGAGCAGGAACTCGCGCCCGACGAGGCCGACCACGAGCAGCGGCAGCACGAGCACGCCGGCTCCGATCGCCATGGCCACGGGCTCGCCCGTGCGGATGAGGGCCGCGGACCGCCCCGCGACCTGCCACACGTAGAGCGCGAGCAGGAGCGTGACGAGGACCGCCCCGACGATCGCCTTCCACGGGCGCCCGGCGTGCGACCGCGCGCGCGAGCCGCCGTCCCCGGGCCCGGGGCCGTCCGGGCCGGTCGACCCGCCGGGCACGCTCACGCGAGGTCCAGCACGTTCTCGAGGCCGACGGTCAGCCCGGGCCGGCCCACGACCTCGCGCACCGCGAGCAGGACGCCCGGCATGAACGAGACCCGGTCGAACGAGTCCTGCCGGATGACCAGCTGCTCGCCCGTGTTGCCGAACAGGATCTCCTCGTGCGCGACGAGGCCGCGCAGACGGACGGCGTGCACGCGCACGCCGTCGACGTCGGCGCCGCGCGCCTCCCAGCCCGTCTCGGTCGCGTCCGGGCCCGTCCCGAGACCGGCGTCGGCGCGCGCGGCGGCGATCGCCGCGGCGGTGTGCCGCGCGGTGCCGGACGGCGCGTCGACCTTGTCCGGGTGGTGGAGCTCGATCACCTCGGCCGACTCGAAGTACCGCGCGGCCTTGGCGGCGAACGTCATCGCGAGGACTGCGGACAGCCCGAAGTTGGGCGCGATGAGCACGCCGAGCCCCGGCGCGCCCGCCGCGGCAGCACGACCGAGGTGCGCGACGACGCGACCGCGGCTCTCCTCCGTCCAGCCCGTGGTTCCGACGACGGCGTGCACGCCCGCGTCGATCAGCGCGTGGACGTTCGCCTCGGTCGCGGCCGGGACCGTGAAGTCGACGGCGACGTCCGCGCCGCCGAGCGTCGCGGCGGCGATCTCGTCGCCCGCGTCGAGGCGCGCGACGAGCTCGAGGTCCGCGGCGCCCTCGACGGCGGCGCAGACGGTCGCGCCCATGCGCCCGGCGGCGCCCAGGACCGCGACCCGCAGCGGGCGACCGGGCTCCCTGCCGGGGGCGGTCGGTGCGGGATCGGGCGCGGGGGTGCTCTGCTCGCTCACGACCGTCACCCTATCGCCGCAGCGCGCGCCGACCGGTGCCGCGTCCGCCGCACCGAGCAGTGGGTCTGCCCACAGCACGACGGCGGCCGCCCTCCGCGAGGAGGACGGCCGCCGCGAGACGCCGTGGAGGCGGGGTCAGTCGCCGAACGGCCCGACGCGCACCACGGAGCGCGGGCGCGACGCGAGGTCGTCGGCGAGCTTCTGCACGTCGTCGGCCGTGACGGAGCGGATCGCGTCGAGCGACTCCTCGACGCTCAGGAGCTCGCCGTAGACGAGCTCGGCCTTGCCGAGCCGGCTCATGCGCGAGCCGGAGTCCTCGAGGCCGAGGACCATGCCGCCCGAGAGCTGGCCGATGCTGCGGTCGAGCTCCGCGCCGGTGATGCCGTCGGCCGCGAGGCGGTCGAGCTCGCTGTGCAGCAGCGCGGTCACCTCGTCGACCTTCGACGGCGCGCACCCGGCGTAGAGGCCGAACGTGCCGATGCCGCCGTGCCCGGACGCGAACGAGTAGGTCGAGTACGCGAGGCCGCGCCGCTCGCGGATCTCCTGGAAGAGCCGCGAGCTCATGCCGCCGCCGAGGACGGCGCTGAGCACGGAGAGCGTGAAGCGGCGGTCGTCCGTCGCGGCGAGACCGGTGCCGCCGATGACGACGTTCGCCTGCTCGACCGCACGGTGGACCGACAGCTCGACGCTCGCGGCCCCGACGCCCGCCAGGGCGGGGTCCGCGGGGTCGCGCCGCGCGCGGGGTGCGCCCGACGCGTCGAGCGTCCAGCCGCCGTCGCGCAGCGCCGTTCCGACCTGGTCGACGAGCGTGTCGTGGTCGACGCCGCCCGCCGCCGCGACGACGAGCGTCTCGGGGCGGTAGTGCCAGCGGTAGTGCTCCCACACGGCGTCCCGGGGCACGGCGTTGATCGTGTCCGGGGTGCCGCCGATCGGCCGACCCAACGGGTGCCCGGCGAGGACCGCCGCGGCGAACTCCTCGTGCACGACGTCCGAGGGGTCGTCGTCGTTCATCGCGAGCTCTTCAAGGATCACGCCGCGCTCGGTCTCGAGCTCGTCGGGGTCCAGGCGCGCGGACGTCACCATGTCGGTGATGACGTCGACCGCCATGGGGAGGTCGGCGTCGAGCACGCGCGCGTAGTAGCACGTGTGCTCCTTGCCGGTCGCCGCGTTGGCCTCGCCGCCGACGGCGTCGAACGCCTCGGCGATGTCCATCGCGGAGCGGCGGGCCGTGCCCTTGAACAGCAGGTGCTCGAGGAAGTGCGTCGACCCGAAGTGGCCGTCGGTCTCGTCGCGCGAGCCGACGCCGACCCACGCGCCCACCGTCGCCGAGCGCAGGCCCGGCATCGACTCGGTGAGCACGCGGACCCCGCCGGGCAGGACGGAGCGACGGATCGTCGCGCCGTCCTGCCCGGCGGTCAGCTCGGCCCCGGCGTCACCCGCCGGGACGAGCGGAAGGTCCCACGGCACGTCAGGCGTCCGCGTCCTCGGTCGCGGGAGCGTCGGCCGGAGCCTCGTCCTCGACCACGGCGTGCAGCGAGAGCTTGCCGCGCGGGTCGATCTCGCCGATCTCGACCTGGACCTTCTGGCCGATGGACAGCACGTCCTCGACGTTCTCGACGCGCTTGCCGCCCACGAGCTTGCGGATCTGGCTGATGTGCAGCAGACCGTCCTTGCCCGGGGAGAGCGAGATGAACGCGCCGAACGACGTCGTCTTGACGACCGTGCCGACGAAGCGCTCGCCGATCTCCGGGACGTGCGGGTTGGCGATCGCGTTGATCGCCGCGCGGGCGGCCTCGGCCGACGGGCCGTCGACGGCGCCGATGTACACGGTGCCGTCGTCCTCGATGGAGATGTCCGCGCCCGTCTCCTCCTGGATCTGGTTGATCATCTTGCCCTTGGGGCCGATGACCTCGCCGATCTTGTCGACCGGCACCTTCACGGAGATGACGCGCGGGGCGTTCGGGGACATCTCGTCGGGCACGTCGATGGCCTCGGCGAGCACGTCGAGGATCGTCAGGCGCGCGTCGCGCGCCTGGGTCAGCGCACCGGCGAGCACCGAGGCGGGGATGCCGTCGAGCTTGGTGTCGAGCTGGATGGCCGTGACGAACTCGCGCGTGCCGGCGACCTTGAAGTCCATGTCGCCGAACGCGTCCTCGGCACCGAGGATGTCGGTGAGCGCCGCGTAGCGGGTCTCACCGTCCACCGTGTCGGAGATGAGGCCCATCGCGATGCCCGCGACGGGGGCGCGCAGCGGCACGCCCGCGTTGAGGAGCGAGAGCGTCGAGGCGCACACGGAGCCCATGGACGTCGAGCCGTTGGAGCCGAGGGCCTCGGACACCTGGCGGATCGCGTAGGGGAACTCCTCGCGGCTCGGCAGCACCGGCACGAGCGCACGCTCGGCGAGCGCGCCGTGGCCGATCTCGCGGCGCTTCGGGCTGCCCACGCGGCCGGTCTCGCCGGTCGAGTAGGGCGGGAAGTTGTAGTTGTGCATGTAGCGCTTGCGCGTCTCCGGACCGAGCGAGTCGATCTGCTGCTCCATGCGGAGCATGTTCAGCGTGGTGACGCCCATGATCTGGGTCTCGCCACGCTCGAAGAGCGCGGAGCCGTGCACGCGCGGCAGCACCTCGACCTCGGCCGACAGGGTGCGGATGTCCGCGAGCCCACGACCGTCGATGCGCACGCCGTCGGTGAGCACGCGCTGACGCACGAGCTTCTTCTGGAGCGCGCGGTACGCGGCGGAGAGCTCCTTCTCGCGGCCGTCGAACCCGGCCTGGAGCTTGCCCACCATCTCGTTCTTGATCTCGTCGAGACGGTTCTCGCGGTCCTGCTTGTCCGCGATGGCGAGCGCCTCGCGCAGGTCCGTCGCGACCTCGGCCTCGACCGCGGCGAACGCGTCGTCCTGGTAGTCCAGGAAGACCGGGTACTCCTTGACGGGCTTCGCGGCCTGCGCGGCGAGCGCCGACTGCGCGTCGCACAGCGCCTTGATGAACGGCTTGGCCGCCTCGATGCCCTCGGCGACGACCTCCTCGGTCGGCGCGGCCACGCCCTCGTCCTTGACGAGGCCCCAGGCGCCGTCGGTCGCCTCGGCCTCGATCATCGCGATCGCGACGTCGTCGCCGACGACGCGACCGGCCACGACCATGTCGAAGACCGCGCGCTCCTTGTCGGAGTACTTGGGGAACGCGACCCACTGGCCGTCGACCAGCGCGATGCGGACCGCGCCGACCGGGCCGGAGAACGGCAGGCCGGAGATCTGGGTCGACGCCGACGCGGCGTTGATCGCGAGCGTGTCGTACGCGTCGTCCGGGTGGAGCGCGAGGACCGTGATGACGACCTGGACCTCGTTGCGCAGGCCCTTGACGAAGAGCGGGCGCAGCGGGCGGTCGATGAGGCGGCACGCGAGGATCGCGTCCGTCGAGGGACGGCCCTCGCGGCGGAAGAACGAGCCGGGGATGCGGCCCGCGGCGTACATGCGCTCCTCGACGTCCACCGTCAGCGGGAAGAAGTCGAACTGCTCCTTGGGGTGCTTGCCGGCCGTCGTGGCCGACAGGAGCATGGTCTCGTCGTCGAGGTACGCGGCGACGGAGCCGGCGGCCTGACGAGCGAGGCGCCCGGTCTCGAACCGGACGGTGCGGGTGCCGAAGCGACCGTTGTCGATCGTGGCCTCGGCGAACTGGATCTCGGGACCCTCCACGGGTGCCCTCCCTTTCTCGAAGCGCCGCCCGGGTAGCCCTGTCGAGGGTTCCGGTCCGCGCCCCGGCGCGTGGCGCAGGGGCTCCGGTCGCACTCGACGCTCGGCGGTCTTCGATCGAGGTCCACGGCGGTTCCCGCACCGGTCCGTCCGAGGACGGTGCCGTGGGGGTCCGTGAGCCACTACCGAGGACCGAACGAGAGGCCGGCGGCGCGGTGGGTGGTGTGCGGCTGGGTGGTGCTCAGCCGGGGTGTGACGGGTACATCACACCAGACCAGCCCGGTCCCCGCAGGGACCGGGCTGGCGGTGTCGTGTCAGCGACGCAGACCGAGGCGCTCGATGAGGCTCCGGTAGCGGTTGATGTCGACCTTCTGCAGGTAGCCGAGCAGGCGACGGCGCTGGCCGACGAGGAGGAGCAGACCACGACGGCTGTGGTGGTCGTGCTTGTGCTCCTTGAGGTGCTCGGTGAGGTCCTTGATGCGCTGCGTGAGCAGCGCGACCTGGACCTCGGGCGAACCGGTGTCGCCCTCGCTCGTCGCGTACTCGGTCATGATGCGCTGCTTCGTGGCAGTGTCGAGCGGCACGGTTCTCCTTCGGGTTCGTTGCGCGGTGCGCCGGGACGGATCTCCCGGGCTCTCTCTGTCCGCGGCCGGTCAGACGGCGCATCCATCTTACCAGGTGGACGCGCCGTCGCCCGCCGCGGCCCCGTCGTCCGGCCGGACCGCGCGTCGTGCCTCAGGGGGCGCCGTCGTGCCCGGCCGTGCCGTCACCGCGGAACCGGCCCGCGGCGTCGGGCAGCACCCCGGCGAACCGGAGGAGGTCCGGCAGCGTGAGGACGAGCGACCCGTCCTCGAAGTGCACGCCCTGCGCGGGCGTCCAGTGGTTGCTCGTGCGCACGTACGAGGTGTCGTCCTGCCGCAGCAGGTACACGAACGTCTCCGCGAGCACCCGGCTGCCGACCTCGCCGAGGAAGCTGCCGTCGCCCTGGAGCTCGGCCTCCTTGAGGACGTAGTACCACAGCGGGGTGCCGCCGTGGTCGCCGTCCCGCAGGGCCGCGAGCGCCTGCTTCACGTCGTCGCTCGCCCGGTCCTCGAGCTGGGCCGGGGTGAGCGGGACGACGCCGAAGGCCGCCGCGACGGCCTCGCCCGTGGGCAGCGCGAGCATGTAGCCGCGCAGCAGGTTGCGCTGCGCGAGCTGCTTCTGGAGCGCGCTCGCGACGAGCTGGGCCGGCGTGTGCGCGGGCGGCTCGGGCGGCAGGTTCCCCTCCTTGACCATCGTGCCCAGGCTCGGCGCGAGGAACGTGTCGATCTTCTCCGCCGCGCGGAACGTCCGCGGGTCGCCCTTGTCGACGAACCGGGCCCACTCGATCGGCCAGTTGGACGGCAGGACCGGGGTGCCCTGCGGTCCCGGACGCAGGCTGCCGCCGTTCCCCGTGAACTGGAAGAGCTGCGTCAGGCTCGCGTTCGCGGGCGGCGGGCCCGTGAAGTTGACGTTGAAGTCGTAGGAGTCGCGGATCATCGAGTGCCCGAACCGAAACGCCGCGACCGCGAACTCGAGCGGCATGGAGATCGGGTACCGGGGCCGGAAGAACGACGTGTCGCGCAGGAGCGTCGCGTCGAGCACGCCCGGCTTGGTGAGGGTGCGCAGGTAGTCGTTGACCACGAGCCACTGGTAGTGCCACCGCACGAGCTGGCTCGCGCGCTCGAACACGCCGCGCTCCCCGCCCGTGAGCCGGGTCCAGGGCTCGACGTCGTCCACCCAGTCCACGACGGCGTTGTGGAACCGGATCATCGCGAGGTGGAGCTGGGCGACCACGAGGTTCTCGTCGTTGCGCCCGTCCGGGATCAGCGGCGCGCCGCCGTCGTCGCGCGGCAGGTCGCGCTGCGCGTCGTCGCCGGGCGCCACGAGCGAGAACGACGGACCGCCCGGGATGACGAGCGGCTCGGTCGAGATGCGGCCGAGCCGCAGCTTCGCCGAGCCCGGCACGTACGACGCCTCGCTGCGCGTCGTGCGGTACCCGCGCTCGCCCTCGAACCGCGGCCCGCTGCCGTACAGGGAGTCGAGGTTGAGCGCCGGGTGGCGTCCGTTGTGGAGCGAACGGACCACGACCCACGGCGCGAAGACCCGGAAGGGCACCGCGTCGACGTCGCCGAGCGCCTGGTCCCCGTCGCGGCCCGTCGTCGTGTCGGGGCCGTTGGTGTTGAGCGTGATGTCGTGGTCGATGAACTGGCCCCAGTACGTGTACACGGCCGGCACGTGCGAGTCGAGGCTGCGCGGCGGCTGCCCGGGCGGGGTGACGGGCCGGGCGACCATCGCCGCCCCGAGCGTCTTGAGCGCGGCGACGGTCGCGGCCGTCGCGCCGTTCCCGACCGGGAGGTGGAACCGCGGGAAGCGCTCCGCGAGCTGCGGGAACAGGTAGTCGAACGCGGTCGTGGAGTCGTACCGGTGGTGCTCGAGGTCGCGCGCCACCGCGGCCTCGGCCGCGGGCAGGAGCGGTGCGTCCGACTCCGCCGGGTCCACGTCCGCGTCGGTCGCGACCTCGTCGGGGACGACGGCCGACCCGTGCCCGACGCTGCGGACGGTCCGGCCGACCGGGGTGGACGCCTGGTCGACGGCGTCGGGTGCGACGTCGTCGACGACGGTCTCGGCGACGGGAGCCGCCGGTTGCTGCTGAGCCTCCATGGCTCTGCCCTCTCTGTCGGAGGTCTTCGTGCGGCCCGCGCGGCGGGCCGCCGGCGCCCCCGCGGGCGTGCGCGCGCGGGGACGGGTGCGACCGCCCCCGGGCCGCAGCCCGAGGCCCGCGCGGCCGCCTGGGCGCCGTGCACGACGGCGCCGCTCACCCGGAGGGAGGGCCCGGCGCCGGTGTCGTGACACGACCGGGCAGCGCCCGCAGGACGGTGCGGTGACGGTCTCGAGGACGGTCCCGACGACGCCCGCACGACGTCTCGGGCGAGGACCCCGCGGACACGCCGCGACGGCCCGGCCGGGCTCAGCCCCGCAGGAGGCCGCGGCGCCGGGCCTCGGCGACGGCGGCCGTGCGCGACGGCGCGCCGAGCTTGTCGTAGACGTGCACGAGGTGCGTCTTCACGGTCGCGCGCGAGAGGAACAGCTCGTGCGCGATCTCGTCGTTCGTGCGCCCCTCGGCGACGAGCGCGAGCACCTCGAGCTCGCGCGCCGTGAGCGCCGTGCCCGGGCTGCGCAGCCGGCCGAGCAGCCGCCGCTGCACCGCCGGGCCGAGGGCGACCTCGCCCGCCGCGGCCGCGCGCACGGCGGCGACGAGCTCGTGGGTCGGCGCGTCCTTGAGCAGGTAGCCGCGAGCGCCCGCCTCGACCGCGGCGAGGATGTCGGCGTCCGCGTCGTAGGTCGTGACGACGAGCACGGGCGGACCGTCCGTCGCGACGATCTCGCGGACCGCGTCCACGCCCCCGAGGCGGCCGGGGCCGAACTGCAGGTCGAGCAGCACGACGTCGGCCCGCAGCCCGGCGCGCAGCCGCGCGAGCAGCTCCTCGGCCGAGCCGACCTCGGCGACGACCCGCACGTCCGGCTCGGCCTCCAGCACGGCGCGCAGGCCGGTCCGCAGGACGGGGTGGTCGTCCGCGAGGACGACGTCCACGGCGGGCCCGGTCATCGCTCCTCCTCGGTGCCGGCGTCGGTCTCGGTCCGGGTGTCGGCCGTCCCGTCGGCCAGACGGTCGGCGGGACGGTCGGCCGGGTCGTCGGCCCGGTGGTCGGCAGCCGCGCCCGACCGGTTCCCGGTCGTCGCCGCGAGCGGCACCCACGCGGCCACCGCCGTGCCCGCCCCCGGCGCGGACTCCACGGACAGCGTGCCCCCGAGGTCCGCGACCCGCGCGCGCATGGCGCCGAGGCCGAAGCCGCCGGGCCGGTCCGCCGCCGGCGCGGGGACGGTGTCCGGGTCGAAGCCGCGCCCGTCGTCGACCACGTCGAGCGCGACCGCGTCGTCCCCCGGCCCGGTGCCCGCGAGGAAGCTCACGGTGACGGCGGCGCGCGTCGCACCGGCGTGCCGCTCGACGTTGGCGAGCGCGGACTGCGCCACGCGCAGCAGGGCGGCCTCGACCTCGGTCGGCAGCGGGACGGGCTCGCCGCTCACCCGCACGACGACGCGCGGCCCGCCCTCGGCGGCGCGTCCGGACGCCCGGTCCGCGACGCGGCGCAGGGCCCCGACGAGGTTCGACGACGCGAGGTCGGCCGGCGCCAGCGCGCGCACGACGCGGCGCGCCTCGGCGAGGTTGTGCCGCGCGACCACGCGCGTCTGCTCGACGTACCCGCGCGCGGTCTCCGCGTCGCCGGCGTCGAGCGCGGTCCGGGCCGCGCGCAGGAGCAGCTCGGCGGACGAGAAACCCTGGGCGAGCGTGTCGTGGATCTCGCGCGCCAGGCGCTCGCGCTCGGCCGCCACCGCCCGCTCCCGCTCCGACGCCGCGAGCTCGTCCCGGGTGCGCACGAGCTCGTCGAGCGTGCGCTGACGCTCCTGGGACTCCCGCACGACCGCCTCCAGGGCGAGGACGACGACGACCGCGACGGCCCCGCCGATGGCCGGCCCGAGCACGAACGGCAGCGCGACGCGCGCGGTCCACGCGACCATGACGCCCACGACGAGCACGACGACCACCGCGACCGCGACCGGGCCCCGGCGCGGGCCGAGGACGTGCATCGCCACGAACATCAGGGGGAACGCGACCCAGACGGCGGTCGTCGTGACGAGCGACAGCCCGACCCAGAGGGCCACGAGACCGGTCACCCACGCCCCCGCGGGCCACCACGCACCGCGCGGCGCGCGCACGTCGACGGGCACGGGGACCCGACGACGGCCCACCACGTACAGCGCGAGCAGGGCCGCGCCGAGCAGCACGGCGCCCGCGCCCCGCGCCGTCGACGTGACGAGCGCGCCCGCCACCGCGAGCGCGACCAGCCCGACGAGCAGCACGTCCAGGCCGCGCCGCAGCCACCGCGTCGCGGCCGGCACGACCGGCGCGACGCGACCCGCCGCCGACGTCGCACGGTCGACCGATGCATGGCCCGACGACGCACGGCCCGACGGCGCAGCACGGCCCGCGAGCGCGGCAGGCTCGGCGGGCTCGGGTCCGGGCGGGATCACGCCGTCACCCTAGCCACGGCGCCGCGACCCGGCATCGTCCGAACGGTCGATCCCGGGCTCGTCCCTGCGGCGCCCCAGGACCGATCGGGCCGGTGATCCGGGGCGCGCGCGGACGCGGGACGGTGGACGGGACGTCGGGACGGGTCCTGCGACGCACGACCGCTCGTGCTCGCCGGAGCGCGTCCCCGCCCCCGCACTCTGTCCCACTCGCTGCCCTCGAACCCCGGAGGTCTCCCCGTGTTCCTCGCCCTGCGCGACCTGCGTCACGCGCGCGGTCGCTTCGCGCTCATGACGGTCGTCGTCGCGCTCATCACGTTCCTCGTCGCCTTCCTCGCGGCGCTCACCGCGGGCCTCGGCCGCGCGAGCACCTCCGCGGTGACCGACCTGCCGGTCGATCGCGTCGCCTTCGCGCCCCCGGCCGAGGGCGCGTCCCCCACCTTCACGGAGTCCGAGGTGACAGCGGCACAGACGGACGCCTGGGCCGCCGTCCCCGGGGTCGACGCCGCGGAGCCGCTCGGCGTCGCGACCGTGCGCGCGTCCGGCGACGCGACGGCCGCCGTCACCGCGTTCGGGGTGCGGCCCGGCTCGGGGCTCGTGCCCGGCACCGACGACGGCGGTGCCGACGTCTCTCCCGGCACCGCCGTGCTCTCCCGCGGCGCGGCCGACGCGCTCGGCGCCGACGTGGGCGACCAGGTGGACGCCGGGCCGCTCGACCTGACGGTCTCCGCCGTCGCGGACGGCGAGGCGGACTACGCGCACACGCCGGTCGTCTGGGTGGCCCTCGACGACTGGCAGGCCGTCGGCGCCCGGGGCGGCGCCTCGCCCGTCGGCACCACGTCCGACGGCACGCCTGCCGACAGCGCCTCGACCGACGACGCGGCAGCCGGGCAGGTGGCCACCATCGTCACCCTGCGGTTCGGCGACGACCCCCCGACCGCGGACGTGCTCGCCGCCACGGACGCCCGCGTCGGCACCGTGACCGCGACGCCGCGCGAGGCGCGCTCGGCCATCTCGTCGTTCACCGCCGAGAACCTCTCCCTGACCCTCATGCAGGTCTTCCTCCTCGCGATCTCCGCGCTCGTCGTCGGTGCGTTCTTCACCGTCTGGACCATCCAGCGCGCGGGCGACGTCGCGGTGCTGCGCGCGCTCGGCGCCTCGACGCGCTACCTGCTGCGCGACGCGATCGGCCAGGCCGGCGTCGTGCTGGGCGTGGGCGTCGGCGTCGGCACGGCCCTCGCGGCCGGCGCGGGACTGCTCGCGTCCCAGGTCATGCCGGTCGTCGTCGACCTCTCGACGACCCTCGTGCCCGCCGTCGTGCTCGTCGTGCTCGGCGGCCTCGGCGCGGTCCTCGCCGTGACGCGGGTCGCGCGCGTCGACCCGCACGCGGCGCTCGCGGCCCGCTGACCTACTCCCTCTCGTCCGTACCGACCCTCAGGAGCTCCTGGTGGACCTCGTCCTCGACCGTGTCCGACTCACCTACCCCGACGGCGACGGCGTCCTCGTCGCCGTCGACGACGTCTCCCTCACCGTGCCCTCGGGCACCACGACGGCGCTGCTCGGCCCGTCCGGCGCCGGCAAGTCCAGCCTGCTCGCCGTCGCGGCGACGCTCACGCCGCCGACGTCGGGCGTCGTGCGGGTGGGTCCCGACGTCGTCAGCGCACCGCTCGACCCCGGCACCGAGCCCGGGGACGCGGCCGGACGGCGCGGCCGGCGGCGCGCGCGGCGCGCGGCGGACAGGGCGGCGGCGCTGCGCCGCGAGCGCATCGGGCTCGTGTTCCAGCAGCCGCAGCTCGTCGCGTCGCTCACCGTGCTCGAGCAGCTCGAGCTCATGAGCCACCTCCGGGGCCGCTCCCCCGCGTCGCGCCGCGCGCACGCCCTCGCGCTGCTCGACGCCGTCGGGGTCGCCGACCGCGCGGACCGCCGGCCCGAGCACCTCTCGGGCGGGCAGCGCCAGCGCGTCGCGATCGCCCGCGCGCTCATGAACGACCCCGAGGTGCTGCTCGTGGACGAGCCGACGTCGGCGCTCGACCACGAGCGCGGCGTGCAGGTGGTGGAGCTGGTCGTGCGGCTCGCGCGCGAGCTCGACGCGGCGACGCTGCTCGTCTCGCACGACGAGGCGACGCTCGACCCGGTCGACGCGCGGGTCCACCTCGCGGACGGCCGCCTCGTCCCGGCGCCCGCGGCGGCCTGACGACGCACCGCGCGCTCCGGCCGCGGTCGGGTCAGCGGACCGCGCGCACGCGGGTCGCGACCGCGACCGCCACGACGGCGGCCAGCGCCTGGGCCACCACGACGCCCCACCCGGGCGTACCGACGAGCAGGGCGACCCCGAGCGGGACCGTGCCGAGCACCGCGACGTCGGGCCCCTTGCGCAGCACGGCCGCGGCGCCCGTCGGCAGACCGCCCGAGGGCGTCGCGAGCAGCGGCCCGCCCCAGTCCGGCGGCTCGCGGTACGCGCTGCGCACGGCGGCGGCGCCCTGGACGACCGCAGCGAGCACCGCGACCCCGAGCCAGCGCGCGTCCCCCGTCCCGAGCGCGAGCGGGGCCGTGCCCGCGACGAGGCAGGCCGTCGCCGTGAGCGTCGGGACGACGCCGCGCGCGAGCCGCGTCCAGCGCGCGCGGAGGGGCACGAGCGCGTCGACGACCGGGGCCATCTCGGCCGTGCGCGCCCCCTCCGCGCCGAGCACCGCCGCGCCGAGGCCCGCCACGACGAGCAGGGCGAAGAGGCCGAAGCCGGAGCCCAGCCCGGGCACCTGTTGCGCGACGACCGTGAGGGCGGCGAGGCCGACGAGCTGGGCGAGCGCCGACGGGCTGCGGCCCAGCAGCACGAGGTCGGCCGCGACCACCGCGCCGACGGGACCGCGCACCGCGGCGAACCGGTGCGGCCGGCGGACCCGGACCCGGGCGGCGCCGGCCCGGCGCAGGGCCCGGCCGAGGTCGCGCGTGTCGAAGGACAGCACGGCGCCGCCCACCTGGTCCGCGACCGCGCTCTGCGCGCGCAGCACCGTCGCGCCGAGGGACTCCAGCCCGCGCCACCACCGCAGCACGAGCAGCGCCGCGACGGCGAGCAGACCGAGCACGACGACGAGCGGCGCACCGAGCGGCGGGAGACCCGGTCGTCCGGCGACGACGAGCGCGAGGCCCGCGACCGGCACGGCCGCGACCGCGACGTCGCACGTCCGCGCGAGCAGCCCGGCGGCGCGGGCCGACGGCTGGGCGAGTCCCGCGACCGCGACGAGGAGCAGGCCGAGGGCGCCGCCGGTCGCGCCGGCCCGCAGCGCGGGCACCGCGTCCAGGCCGGCCGCGACCGCGACGACGGCGCTCCCCAGCGCTCCGAGCCCGGCACCCAGCACGACGGCGCGCGCGAACGACGGCGACACGAGACCCCGCCGGTCGGCGGGCGTCGGCACCCACCACCGCACCCCGCCCCCGCCGGCGCCGACCGGGCCCAGGCGCACGGCGGTGCCTGTGAGGAACGCGAGCAGCGCCGTCGTGCCGAGCGCCTGGACGGCCCCCGGTCCTAGCACGGGCGGCCCGCCCGCCGGCGCGGCGGTCGCGAGTGTCGAGCGCAGCATCGAGGCGAGCCCGACGACCCAGCCCGTCGCCAGCGCGACGGACACCACGGCGTAGGCGACGTCGACGACGATCTCGCCCGGCCCGGCGTCGGCCCGCGCGGCCGCGGCACGGGCGGTGAGACGGCGCAGCTCGCGGCCCGTCAGCAGCTCGTCCGGGTCGGAGCGCAGCGCGCTCGCTCCGTGCGGCACGGTCAGCGCACCGCCAGGAGCGCCGCGTGGACGTCGGCCGGGGCGAGCGGGACGCACCGGTCGTCGCCGACGAGCAGGCCGCGCGCGCCCGTGCGCTCGACGAGCTCGGGGTCGTGCGTGGCGAGGACCACGGCCACGCCGCTGCGCGCGTCCTCGACGAGCAGCGCCGCGAGGCGCTCCCGCATCCCCGGGTCGAGCCGCTGCTCGGGCTCGTCGAGGACGAGCAGCTCACGGGGCCGCACGAAGCCCGAGGCGAGCAGGAAGCGTCGCCGCTGGCCGGAGGAGAGCGCCGACGGGAGCGACCGACCCTGTTCGGCGATCCCGAACCGGTCGAGCAGCTCGTCCACGACGGACCCGGCCCCCGGCACGCCGTGCCCCCGCGCGACGAGGACGAGGTGCTCGCGGACCGTGAGCGCCGGGAAGAACGCGTCGTCGTCGAGCACGCCCGCGACGCGCGCCCGGAAGTCGCGCTCGCGCTCGTCCACGTCGCGCCCGAACGCGCGCACCGCACCGCCGAGCGGCGCCTGGAGACCGAGCAGCGTGCGCAGGAGCGTCGACTTGCCGCTCCCGTTGGCGCCGATCACCACGACCAGCTCGCCCGGCGCCACGGCGAGGTCGACGGGCGCGCACACCGCGACGTCCGCGTAGCCGACGCGCAGCGCGCGCGCCTCGAGCACGGGTGCCGGGGCGGCCACGGTCAGGCGCCCGGCGTCGTCGCGGCCGGCTCCCCGCCCGGGGCGGCGAGGATCTCCCGGGCGCGCGCGACGTCGTCGTGCATCTGCGCCACGAGCGGCTCGATGCCGTCGAAGCGCAGCGTCGGGCGCAGCCGCTCGACGAGCTCCAGGACCACGTCCTCGTCGTACAGGTCAAGGTCCGCACGGTCGAGGACGTACGCCTCGACCCGGCGCTCGACGCCGTCGAACGTCGGGTTGGTGCCGATCGAGATCGCCGCCGGCAGGCGCACGTCCGCGTGGCGGGGATCGGCGCCCGCGAGCTGCGGTCGCTCGAGCCAGCCCGCGTAGACGCCGTCGGCGGGGACCATGCCGCTGATCGACCCGAGGTTGGCCGTCGGGAAGCCGAGCTCGCGCCCCCGCGCGTCGCCGTGCACGACGGTGCCGCGCACGCGGTGGGACCGGCCGAGGATGCGGGCCGCCTCGCGCACGTCGCCCGCCGCGAGCAGCGCGCGCACGCCCGTCGAGGACCAACGCACCTGCGAGTCGCCCGGCGTCTCCTCGTCGGTGACCGGCACGCCCTGGTGCTGGCCGACGTCGTCGATCGCGACCACGTCGAAGCCGTACCGCGCGCCGAGCGCGACCATCGTCTCCATGGTGCCCGCGTTGTCGCGGCCGAAGCGGACGTCGTGCCCGACGACGACCGCGCCCGCGTGCAGGCCGTCGACGAGGTAGGCGCGCACGAACTCCTCCGGCGTCTGCCGCGCGAACTCGAGCGTGTACTCCACGAGCAGGACCGCGTCCAGGCCCGTCGCGGCGAGCAGCTCGACCCGGTCCGCGATGCCCGTGATGAGCTCGGGCGCGCTCTGGGGGCGGTGCACGGCCGACGGGTGCGGGTGGAACGTCACGGCCACGGCGCGGGCGTCGCGCTCGCGCGCCAGGTCGACGATGCGCCCGAGCACCTGGGCGTGCCCGCGGTGGACGCCGTCGAAGTTGCCGATCGTCACGACCGACGGGCCGAAACCCGGGGGAACCTGGCTCAGGTCCGTCCACAGGTGCACGCGAGAACTCCTCAGGTGAGCAGGAAGGCCGCGGGTGCCGCCCGGGGCGGCCGCCCGTGCCGACGGGGGCGGCGGACCGGACGGGGAGGCACCGGGACCGCGCTGGACAAGACTGCCACGCCCCGGGCACGACGCCGAACCGGACGCGTCAGGCAGGGGCGAGCACGAGGACCGGCCGGGCGAGGTCCTTGCCGCCGCGGCGGGTGTCCTCCACGAGCGCCACGAGCTCGCCCGTCGGGGAGATCGCCGCCGTCGTACCGGGCGTCCCGCTCGCGTCGACCCACTGCCCGTACGACAGCGCGGTCGCCTGCTCCGGGGTCAGCTCGCGCACGGGGAACGTCGCACGGGCCGCCTGGGCGAGCGGCAGCGTCGCGAGCACGCCGTCTCGGTCCGCCTGGGCCTCGAGCTCCTCGAGCGTCGAGGCGACGTCGAGCCCGTACCCGCCCACCCGCGTGCGCCGCAGCGCCGTGAGGTGGCCGCCGACGCCGAGCGCCGACCCGAGGTCGCGCGCGAGCGCGCGCACGTACGTCCCCGACGACACGGTCACGGTGACGTCGACGTCGAGCGCGGGCGGCGCGTCGTCGGGGACGCCCTGCTCCCCCGGCGCCACGGGCCGCACCGCGAGCACGTCGAAGCGCGAGACGACGACGGGCCGCGCCGCCAGCGCGACCTCCTCGCCCGCGCGGGCCCGCGCGTACGCGCGCTGCCCGTCGACCTTGATCGCGCTCACCGTGCTCGGCACCTGGAGGATCTCGCCGGTGAGGCCGGCGACCCCCGCCTCGAGGTCGGCCCGCACGACGGCGGACGCGTCCGCCCGCGAGAGCACCTCGCCCTCCGCGTCGTCGGTCGTGGTCGCCGCACCGAGGCGGATCGTCGCGTCGTAGTCCTTGTCGGCGCCGACGACGTACGTCAGCAGCTTCGTCGCGCGCCCGACGCCGAGCACGAGCACGCCCGTGGCCATGGGGTCGAGCGTGCCCGCGTGGCCGACCTTGCGCGTGCCGGCGAGGCGTCGGCCACGGCCGACGACGTCGTGGCTCGTCCAGCCGGCGGGCTTGTCGACGACGACGAGACCGTCGGGAGCGACGGGGCGTCGCTCCCGACGGTCGGTCGCGGACGGGCGTGCGCCCACGCGGTCAGGCCCGGTCGTCGTCGGCGACGGCGTCCGCGTCCTCCGACGTGCGGTACGGGTCGGCGTCCCCGGCGAAGGGCTTGCCCTCGCGCAGGGCGGCGAGCTCGGCGTCGCGCCGGCGGGCCTCGACGAGCGCGGCGTCGAGGTGCGCCGCCGTCTCGGGCACCGCGTCGAGGTGGAACTCGATCGCCGGAGTGAGGCGGATGCCGGTCTGCTTGCCGACCTCCGACCGGATGAGGCCCTTCGCGCTCTCCAGCGCGGCGGCCGTCCCGGCCCGCTCCTCGTCCGTCCCGTAGACGGTGTAGAACACCGAGGCGTTCTGCAGGTCACCGGTGACACGGACGTCCGTGACCGTGACGAACCCGAGGCGCGGGTCCTTGATCCGCGTGTCGAGCATCTGCGCGACGATCTCCTTGATGCGGTCGGCGAGCTTCCTCGCCCGGGGGTGGTCGACCATGTCTTCTTCCTTTCGTGCCGAGCCTTCCGGCGACGGTCCCGACGACCGTACGTCGAACGGCGCCCACCGGCCGGGTGGGTGACCGCGGTGGGGTGCTGACTGACGACTGCGGGTGATGACGACCGCGGGGTGACGAACGCCCGGGGGCGGCCACGATGACCGTGACCGCCCCCGGGCGTGACGAGCGTCAGGAGCGCGGCTTCTCGCGCATCTCGAACGTCTCGATGGTGTCGCCGACCTGGAGGTCGTTGAACGAGCCCAGACCGATACCGCACTCGAAGCCCTCGCGGACCTCGGTGGCGTCGTCCTTGAACCGCTTGAGCGACTCGACCGTGAGGTTGTCCCCCACGACCTTGCCGTCGCGCAGGACGCGCGCCTTGGCGTTGCGGCGGATCTCGCCCGACCGGACGATCGAGCCGGCGATGTTGCCGAACTTGGAGGAGCGGAAGATCTCGCGGATCTCCGCCGTGCCCAGCTGGGCCTCCTCGTACTCCGGCTTGAGCATGCCCTTGAGCGCGGCCTCCACGTCCTCGATCGCCTGGTAGATGATCGAGTAGAAGCGGACGTCGACGCCCTCGCGCTCGGCCAGGTCCTCGACGCGCTCGCCGTACTTCACGTTGAAGCCGATGATGATCGCGTTGTCGACCGTCGCGAGGTTGACGTCGTTCTGCGTGATCGCACCGACACCGCGGTGGATGACGCGCAGCTCGACCTCGTCGCCCACGTCGATCTTGAGCAGCGCGTCCTCGAGGGCCTCGACGGCACCGGACACGTCGCCCTTGAGGACGAGGTTGAGGGTCTCGACCTTGCCCTGCTGGAGAGCCTGCGTGAAGTCCTCGAGGCTGATGCGCTTGCGGCGCTTGGCCAGGAGGGCGGCGCGCTCGGCAGCCTCGCGCTTCTCGGCGATCTGGCGGGCCGTGCGCTCGTCGGGCGCCACGAGGAACGTGTCGCCCGCGCTCGGCACGGACGCGAGACCCAGCACGAGGACCGGACGGGCGGGGCCCGCCTCGGTCACGGCGTTGCCGTGCTCGTCGAACATCGCCCGGACACGGCCGTGGGCCGTGCCGGCGACGATCGCGTCACCGACGTGCAGCGTGCCGGACTGGACGAGGACGGTCGCGACGGCGCCGCGGCCCTTGTCCAGGTTCGCCTCGATGGCGACGCCGCGCGCGTCCTTGTCGGGGTTCGCACGCAGGTCGAGCGAGGCGTCGGCCGTGAGCAGGACGGCCTCGAGGAGGTCGTCGATGCCCATGTTCTGCTTCGCGGACACGTCGACGAACATCGTGTCGCCGCCGTACTCCTCGGCCACCAGGTTGTACTCGGTGAGCTGCTGGCGGATCTTGGCCGGGTTCGCCGACTCCTTGTCCACCTTGTTCACCGCGACCACGATCGGCACGTTCGCCGCCTGGGCGTGGTTGAGCGCCTCGATGGTCTGCGGCATCACGCCGTCGTCCGCGGCCACGACGAGGATCGCGATGTCCGTCACCTGGGCACCACGGGCACGCATGGCGGTGAACGCCTCGTGACCCGGGGTGTCGATGAAGG
>VFQP010001663.1_pt1 | contig 28380 bp, 52 predicted proteins | sample 3512351 | NCBI WGS metagenome assembly VFQP01 (sample SAMN10412372, study PRJNA504923) | tailings metagenome | isolation source: Relicate 1 Philex TSF1 revegetated site | place: Philippines: Tuba, Benguet | collected 2017-08-29
TATGACGGCGTATGATGCCCCACATCCCATCACTCCCCCCCCACGCACACAGGAAACCACAGCAAGCCCCTCAACACCCCTCTCATGGGCCGACCCACAACCCACCATCCGACAAGCACCACCTGTGGCAGCCCCCCACACAAGTGCAGTCGCTGCAGCTGCAGCAGCAGCAGCCGTGGCTGCAGGGTCTCGTGGGCTGTGGTCACAAGGATCCGGTGGTGGTGGTGGGCATGGTGGTGGTAGTATGGATCAAGAGATGATGGCAGCGTCGCTGGGGCGGTTGCAATCATTCTTATTACAACAACAAGCACTCGCGGTGTGTTGTGGTGTGTGGTGGTGATGGTGATGGTGTACATGGTTTCGTATGCATTGGGTGATGTCATAGGTGCATGTGCATGTGTACACAACAAGTGGGATATTCATATATATGCTCACATACTACTTCACCACCAAAAACTCATGAATATACACCATCCTCTCCACCCACACAGGCTGCTGGGCAACCCACAGTACTCGCAGATACCCACCCCAACCCCACTCGGTGGGACCCCGGGACCTCCTTTCGACAGGGATCCCTCCCACATGGGTCGTTTCGACAGGGCTCCCTCCCACATCACATGCAGCAGTATTTTCGCACGTCATCACTACAACAGCGGGGGAATGGTGGGGGTGGGGGTGGGCAAGCAATGGATGTTGGGTGCAGCCCAGTGGGAAGCTATATGCAGGTGTGGTGGTGGTGTGTGTGTGTGTGTGTGTGTGTGCTTGCTGTTTTTGCTATATACCCTCTTTTCTGTCTATACCCACCTTGCTTTATACCCACCTTGCTTTTCACACATATGTTCTTACATCCCACACACCTATCTCCTCACATCTCACGCACACCTATCTCCTCACATCTCACACACACCTATCTCCTCACATCTCACACACACATATCCTCTCCTCCCCCCCAAGGTTGATCCAATGCCTGGTGGTTCCTATGTATACTCTCCCTATGGTTCATTGATGAGTGGTCGTGTTGCACCTGTACCTGACCTCAACATGTTTGGGAGGTGTGTGTGTGTGATGGTGTGTGTGTATGGTGGTGTGTGGTGGTGGTGGGGTGTTTATTGAATTGTGGAGTGATGGTGGTGATCATGCTAGGCTATGCAAGTGACACATCTGCATTTACACACATCCACATTCACATACACACACACATCCACAAACATCCACACACATCCAGCCACCCACACTCTTTCTCTCCCTCACACCCTCACACACAGTTTTCAGTCTATGACAGACATTCCCTTCAGCCCCATGGTGGGTAGCATATCAAACAACTCCATGATGGCTGCTGCTATTGCTGCTGCTAATGCTGCTGCTAATGCTGCTGCTAATGCTGCTGCACAACAACAACAACATCATGCTGCACAAAGAAGGGTGTGTGGGTTGTGTGTGGATTGTGTGTGGGTTGTGTGTTGCAACTGACTGTATGTGTACGTATGTGCATGTGTATGCTTTATTCACGTATGCAAGATGCTGGACATCAATTTGCTTCATCAAAGCTCACCCTACATACACCCATCCCATCCTCACACCCATCCCTCATCTTCACACCCATCAAATTGTCTCATCAGGGATCGACAACATCTGGCACCATGGCATACAGTGGTGCAGCGCCAGCGCATAGCTACCTTGATGATGCACAGGTAATGCTGCAGGGCAGGTCCATAACGTCTGCAGATGCCGCTGCTGTGCAATCAACAGTGCAATCCACAATACAACATGTCGTGATGGGGACACGGGGGAGCCTTCCCACTGGTGGTGGTGCTAGTAGTGCAAGTGGCTTGTCACAGCAAGACGTACAGCAATTGCTTGCAGCCTACCTACAGCAGCAACAGCAACATCAGCAACAACAACAGGTTGCAGAGACATCCCGTCATGCACCCACATCCCAGCATCCCACGACGTCAGCTGCACCTGCTGCAAACACCACCCCTCGCCGACAGGGCACCGTGTCACCCTCTCCTGGTGATTGGGACCCCCTGTATAGTGATGAGCAGTTGCTGGGGGAAGAAGGGAGCGGTGGGGGTGGGAAGAAGAGGAGCGGCAGTGGGGTGCCAGCCCGCGTGACCCCATCCCCCGGCCCCCCCAGGGTGGCGGCGGCAGCCATGGAGATGAGCCCTGTGGCAGCGTTGGTGCAGGAACGCATGCAGACGTTGCTCCAACAGCAGCAACAGCAGCAACTGCTGGCAGCACTCCTTCAGCAGCAGCAGCAGCAACAGGGTTTGGTGCCAACGATGGCGACCCTCCCACATGCAGGAGTGCCATGGTCGGGAAGCGGGGGCGCAGGGCAGCAGCCGTCGGAAGGTGGGTTGAAGCGGGCGTTGCGTGAGGCACAGGAAAAGCCCCCCTCGTGAAGGGTGTGTGTTTCACAGGGGGGTGTTGTGTTTCCGCTTATTATTAATTGTTATATTAATTGTTAGAATTGTTTCACCATGCTTTGCTTCAAGTTGTTCTCTGACGTACATAGGCAGTAACGAAAATGCCGCATCCCTTGGAGGATGTTGCCTTGCCATCGGCATCGCCCAAAGCCAGGGTGCGTGCTGTCCATGTCAGCCCACAAGCTTCCCCACATCAACACCGCACATAACGATATGACAAGCACAGGAGCAATACGCTCGCAAGTTTGAGGCATCGGACTTGCGAAGAGCGTTTGAGGCACTCGACATGCGTGCAGATGGCATCATCGACGTGCATGAGCTACGACGTGCATTGCGGAGGCTGGGGTACCGTTTGAGCAAGGTGTGTGCATCCGGTGTGCATCCCCCCGAGGAATGTATGCATCACGATGATGACACCCTCTCACCACACGCAGCCTGCAGCAGAGGAAATCATGTGGGAAGTGGACGAGGATTGCGATGGGGGAGTCACATGGGAAGAGTTTCAGCAAATGTACCACCGGGGACGAGGCGACGCCACAGGTTGCTGTTGACCAGCACAGTGCTGGATTGTATCTCCCCCAACTCTCTCTCACACACACAAAACCACACACACAGGTTTTGAGCCACAACGGCTGTTCAACATTGCGCTTTTCATCATGCATGACAAGGAGGGCTGTGGTCGCATGCCCATGCATCGTGCCATGGAGGTGCTCTACTTGCAGCATGGACGGGAGGGACTTGATGAGCAGCTGGTGCGCGTGTTTGGCACCAGCAACATGGCAACGGGCAAAACACTGAGTCTCAAGGAGTTTTTACATTGCCTGCAAGTGAGTCAAGTGCGTGCCATGTATCAGGCCAACAAGCTGGGGCGTGTGGTGGCCTTGCGACACCAGTGAATTAGGGGGGGGGAGTTGTTGTTGAGAACATGTGCTGTTGTGCATAATGGTGTGCATTATTGTTACAAATGTGTGCAGGTGGGCGGGTTTTTAATTAACAACACTGAAAAGCAGCCAAACAGCAGCACAACCGTTGTCAAAACAGCACATGGTCAACATATGGTCAACAGCAGGTCAATCATGTGATATCTTTATTTCCCGCGCTGCTTGGCCTTTTCCTCCTGCTGCTCCTCCTTGTCCTTGCCCAATCGGCTGTCAAATTCTTGAAGCTGGCGGTCGATCAATGCCTGCAGCTCATCCCTGCGTCGGGGGTCTTGTGTAGGCAGGGCATCCCTACTTGCCCGATCCGTCTCCAACAGCCTTGGTGGTGGGTTGGTGTTTTCAGGTGGGTTGCTGTTTTCATCAGCATCAGAAGGGGTGCGCTCTTTTTGGGAGGAGGATGGTGGCAGTGGTGGAAGCAATCCAGAGGATGGCTGGGTGCTCACCACACGCTCCACTTGCACATGCAGTGCACACAGGATTGTGGCTGCGATGAGCGTGCTGTCAAATGAGAGGCCCTCTGTCAAGATGGGAAGTGCGTACAGTGCAGCAAAAAGGTAGTAGCGGTTGGCAGATTGTGGATCATCCAGCGCAGCAAAGATCCACGCCTGTGCGTGGGTTGTGTTAATATGTGCTGCTACTACCACAAACATTGTTGCACATGCGACATCCACCCAAATATTATCCCCTCCACACACAAACACACACCGTCCAGTTGACAAAAGGCAAGCAGCTGATGATACCCATGACCGTCCACTTGATGTCGTCCTCGCCAATGTCCCCTGGGTCTTGTACAACCTCATCCGCTGCACGGCGTCGCAAAAGTGGCAGGGTAGAGTAGGTGACAGCAGCCAGGAGGGTGGTGGCAAGCACAGCAGTGCCAGACACACCCAACACATCACCACCAGAGAGGGCAGTGATGACAGATGGGCGTCGTGGAGGGTGTCGTGTGGTTTTGCACACATGTGTTTGGCGCAATTTGTGATGTCGAGGTGACTTGTGGCGTGAGATGACAGGGATTGGGCGAGTTTGATGGGTACTGATTGCAAGGCATGTCTGCCTGCAGGCTGGTACTGGCAAACCCCTGGTGATCATGTTGTGATGTATGCGTTGTAATACGAAAAACAGAATTCTTAGCTGGAAAAAAAGGGGGGGGGGAATATAGGAAAAAATACATTGACAGTCAACGCCCTCACAACAACACCACGTCAAGCCACAACCATATCAAACCACCAACATATCGGTTTTCGGGTTTTCAAGTTGGACAGCAAGATCCGCCACCCAATACGCAACACCCTGTGCCCCAGGATCAACCACACCCTGCAGCTTGCTGCTGGGCACATAGCTGCTGCGCCCTGCGCGTGCCGCCATCCTCTTGGTGGCCTCTGCACCGTTTTTCGCAGCATCTGCAGCTGCACTGACCGCTTCACTCAAGCTCTTCCCACCCTCTGCAGCCTCCTTGAGTGCACCCACAGCAGGGTGTAGGGCATCAATCATGGTTCGGCAGCCCACTGTAGCACCCCCATGGTGACACATGGCGTCCACGCCTGCTGCTGCTGCCTCTGCGATGCCTGCCACATCAGCAGGGCGCTGTATAAGCACACCTATTGTGAGTGTGGGTATTATGAGATAGGGACGTGACACAGAGAGAGAGAGTAATGTTCAGAGAACAAGGAGACACTTGAACAAGGAGGCATTTGGACATGCAAAGCATTCTTCCCACATGCTCTTTTCCCACATGCTCTTTTCCCACATGCTCTTTTCCCACATGCTCTTTTCCCCTTTTCCCACAACAGCATACCAGCAGCAGCAGTAAACAGTATCTCATACAGTGCACCTGATGACCCCCCCATGCTTCTGCAGCTGCGCGCCAGTGCCTTGCACAATCCCGAAGGATCCGTGAGTGGGTAGTACCCAGCAGTCAGATCTGCCATGATTTGCTGGGCGCCTAGTGCTAGTGTACTTCCTGTATCCCCATCCCCAACTTGTTCATCAAGCCTGTTCAGTTCCCCAGCTTTCCCTGTGAGGGCATGGGCGGTCAGGAACAGTACATTATGCATGGTGATCTCCTGTGTGGTGCTGGCTTTGGGGTATGTTGTGGTTTGCTCCAACACTGCTGCAGGAACGGGGAGAGGGTTCTTTTTCGTCACGACCTTACTCCCATGTGGCCATGCTGGTGCCTGGAGGAGCATGTCTGAGGTGGTGTACTATGTCTGAGGTGGTGTATTATGTTTGAGGTGTCAACAGGTCAAAACATGTGTGTCAACAAATCAAACAAACATTTTAAGTGTCCATGTCAAACAAATATCAATGTCAAAAGATATCGTGGAGATACAGCCATGTACAGGATATGCTACAACCATGCTACACCCGCATACATTTGTGGGTGCATCCAAGAGGCTGAGTAGTGCATCCTGCCCCTCAGAATATGTGTCCACTCTCAACACAGACACAGAAATGCCCTTCATATCAAGCGATGTACACATTGTGCCTGCCAGTATGCGCACAATATTCACCTGGCAAGGAGAATTGTGTTGATGGTAAAAGAACATGTGCTGGAACGAGCAACACAATATGCTGTAAAGAAAAACACATGTGTGCTGTAAAGAAAAACATACATGTGCTGCACCACTCATAGTCTTCATCTACATACACACATCTACATGTAGTTACCATCTACACATAATGGCACAAGACCTGTGCTCTTGGGTACACAAATATCTACCTTGAGTGCTTGCAGCTGCTGCACAACTTCTTTAACTGATACAAGCAGCTCCATGTGTGTTGACCCACCCAATGAGTTGACAAACACATACACCTGAGCACCTGTTGTTGTGCACGTAGCATGGTGTTCACACATAGCATACCATAATGTGCCTAGTTGTTCATAGTTGTTCATACATAGCATACCATAATGTGCATTGGTGATGATAGCACACAAAAACATGCTGTACTTTGCTCATGGCACACACAAAGAATTGCTTTACAATACAACACAACACATAATCACTCCCATACCAGGTTGTAGAGGTCGCGCATGTGTCGGGGAAGGAGGGTTCACTAGTAAGTTGACCATGCCCGCTACACAGTCATGTGCATTCAACAGTTTGGTTGTATATGCACCAGGTTCACCATGCAAACCCAATCCCATCTCCATTTCATCATCTGCCAGCCTGTGCGTGTGAGTAGTGTGTGTGTGTGTGTTTGTGTGTGTGTGCATGTACGTGTAAGGCATATGCATGTAAGGCATATATGTGTGAGGCATACGCGTGTAGCATGTGCGGTTTGGTAGGATGTACACCCTGTGTACATGTACGCACAGCCACACACTAGGTATGCTCATGGAACAGACATGCAATAGACCCAATAGACATGCATCACCAGTACCTTGTGCTTGGTGCAGCCCCAGGTAACGTACAGGCAGTGAGTGCAGCACCAATAGTGCTGACCAACCCACCCACCTCTCGTGCCACCTTGGCCACGTGTGCTAGGGATGCACCTTGCTGAGCAGCTGCACCTGCTGCCTGCAATGTGAGTGATTCAGACAATGTGATTCGGGGGAAAAGGCAACAATCACAACAAGCAAAGACAACAATACACAAACACAACAAGCACGGATCAATATTTGGTTTCCATCGAGATAAACGTGCATTTTCACACAATCATCAAGATCATCATAACATAGAATAAAAAACATAAAACAGAATAAAAAAACACTATCTCGTACTTTGATGGCCAGCATGGTTCCAGCAAGCCCACGTGGCCCAATGACACCAGGACTCTCCACTGCACAGTCATCTGCCACAAACACGACCTGTGTTGTGACAAGAAGAGAGATACATTGTCCATTGAAGTGTGCGCATGATGATGACTGGTGTGTAAAAAGAACAGGCACCACATTACAACCAACCACATATTACAACCCACCACATTACAACATACACAACCCACCTCCACTTGTAAACCAGCAGCACGTGCTCGCTCTGCAGCAATGCCAAAGTTGAGGCGGTCCCCTGTGTAATTGAGTACAATGAGCACACACCCAGGGGGTCCAGTGACCGCATGAATTGCCGCCAATACGGTTTCGACGCTTGGGGATGCAAACAACTCCCCTGCGGCGGACGCTGCCAAGTATCCTGTGCCCACAAAGCCAGCATGCATGGGTTCATGTCCACTCCCACCACCGGAGATGACAGCCACATGGTTTTTACTGTTGAATTCCGTGTTGATGATCACCTTTATCTGTGTTTGACCACAGTCGTGATGGTGATCCAATGATGTGGGTGTGGGTGTGCATCTGTGTATCACTCACATACCCCAGGGAAGCCATCCAGGCGATTGAGGTGAGGATGGCACATCACAAGGCCTTCCAATTCGTCTGAGTGTACCAAAAAATTGAACCGTCGTGTTTGTTGGGCATTGCGCATCATGCTCACAGGTGTCTCTCGCAAGACTATGCTCGCTGTATCGTGAGCCAATGCTCGCTGTTTCCACGCACCTGTCACCACGTCACGAGTCGCATTGAGGAGCTGCTTGGCCATTGGATCTAGATCTGACACACAATACACAGCACGAGAAGGAGGGCGTGTTTAGGAACAATTTGCCCAGTAGTGTATGGGGTTACAAACAATAAAACCGATGAAAAGGTGTATTTACCAACTGCCTCAAAATCCAAGACCGCGCCACTGCCCTGGCTTCAGCCCCCCTCGCTCCTCTGTGCCCTCCTCCTTTGCTGCTGGTGCTGCCTCCTTGGCTGCTGGTGTTGCTGCTGGTGCTGCATCCTTGGGCCTGGTCACACGCTGGAACGCCAAGCGCACCTGTTGTGGTGAGTACAATGTGGATAATGTCAAGTACAACACAATGTGGACACCGCATGTCAAGTACAAAACAAAATACAACACGATGAAAATACTGCATGCCAACCCCCCTATATACGATGGGTTGCTACGACCTCTTTTATGATCCCTCACCCCCTCATCCCTCAACCCCTCACCCCCTCACCCCTCACCCCTACCTTGGTGCCACCATCAATGGGATCCAATGGGTCCTTGCGCAGCCGGTGATTGAGGCACAACCCCACCACTCGCTCCACATCCTCCATCGTCACCATATCACGCCCCTCCAGCGCCACATATGCCTTGGCTGTTCTGTTGACCACCAGATCACCACGCAGGCCGTCAATGTTGACCAGGGAGCATACCTCACTGATTTTCAGCTTGATATCATCTGGCACCTGTACCTGTGTGAGTGGTGGTGGTGGTGGTGGTGAAAATAAAAGGGGTTGAAATGGGGTTGAAATGGGGTTGAAATGGGGTTGAAATGGGGTTGAAATGGGGTTGACATGGGGTGATCTGTACTGACCACAATGATGCATTGACCACAATGATGCATTGACCACAATGATGCATTGACCACAATGTACAAAAGAAAAGAAAGAAAAGCCTGCTTATACTCTAATGCATGCCTCCCCTTCCCCCCCCCTCCTCCTCCCCACCCCACCCCACCCTACCTTGGGCAGCAATGCACGTGCTGCCTCCATCTTCGCCCTCAGCGCCTCCTGCTCCCCCTCTGCTGATGCACAAAACGCATCGGCATCCTTGTCATACGCAATACGATCCAACACCATCTGTGTGCGAACCTCCAAGTCCAGTATCGTATCGACCTGCACTGAGAGACCAAATCGATCCAGTAACTGGGGGCGCAGTTCTCCTTCTTGGGGGTTGCCGCTACCGATCATGATAAACTTGGCTGGGTGGACTATGGAGATGCCCTCACGTTCCACAGTGTTGACGCCACTGGCGGAGGAGTCGAGCACCACATCCACTAGGCTGTCGTCCAAGAGGTTGACCTCATCTACGTAGAGGATGCCACGGTTAGCTCGTGCCTGGGAGGGGGGGGGGTATGTTGAGGGGGGTTGTTATTGAGGGGGGGGGTGAGGGAGTTCTGAGAGAGGGTGGGTGCCAGGGAGGGTGGTTGTATGGTGTGGTGCATGTTGCGTGGGTACACATGTATTGCTGCATATCGACATGTCTCTAAATATGTACTATGCGTGTATGTATTATGCATGTATGTATTATGCGTTTATGTATTATGCATGTATGTATTATGCATGTATCTATTATGCATGTATGCATTATGTGTGAATGTATTACGCATGTATGTATTATGTGTGTATGCATAGCTTTGTATGTATAATGCATGTATGCATCATTTTCTATGTATCATACATGTACGCATAACTCTGTATGTACACACACACAGACATACCAGCAATCCGGGTTCATATGCACGCACACCCTCCATGAGTGCCCGCTCAATATCAATAGTCCCACAAATACGATCCTCTGTGGCACCAAGAGGCAACTCCACCTACAATAGGGGTTGGTATGCATGTGAGCTGGAGGTGTATCGCAGATGGTTGTGTATAGAGATTGTGGCTGTGCACAGAGGATGGCATTGTGTACTACATGTGTATGTATGCACACATGTATACTTGTTGTACACATGTGTGTGCATACTTTCCACCCACAAACGCCACCCCTCCCTCTGCACGCACCCACTCAAACACCATCCCTCATCACACATGTGACACACAAAATACACACAAATACACAACAACCATACACTACACGACCATACCAATGGTGTGCGGACACGTGTGGTGGGCAGAGTCTCCCCAGCCAATGTACGCTGCAGCACATCAGGACCCATAAGCTTGGTGTCAGTGGGGCTGCTGTTGAAGGGGTCGTTTTCAACCACATCCAGGTCTGGGAGGAGCTCAACCAGGGCACGAACCTGTGTATATTTTTGGGGGGGTGAGTGTGTGCGAGAGAGAGTATGTGTGTGAGAGAATGTGTAGGAGAGAGTATGCGATGCATGTGCATATAGCAGCAACAACAAAACCCCCCCCCCCCTCCCGTACAATAACGGATTTGGCAGTGCCTCGGTCTCCCATGATCAAGACACCCCCAATGTTGGGGTCCACCACGTTGAGCATCAATGCCAGCTTCATGTCCTCCTGCCCTGCAATTTTGACAAAGGGAAATGCGGGCTGCTTGCTGCCTGGGGTGCGACGTGTCGCCTCTGTTTGCGCCTCGACTGCTGCAGCTGTGGTGATGATCGCTGGTTTGTTGTATCGCAATTGCTGACGATTGTGGAGCATCATGCGTGCGTTGGAGAGGAGCAGTGCGCAGCAACGAGGTGCTGCGGGGCGCATGCCATGTTGCATTCCACGCAACATTGTGCTATTCGCTGTGTGTTGGGCGGTTGTGTGCATTGTGTGTGTGTGCAATATTGTTGCAGTGATTTTGCTCGTGTTTTGTTTGACTATTTTGTTTTGTTATATGCAACATCGGACTGGATATGGTTGTGTGGGGGTGGTTTTGGTCGAGTGTTTTTTGGGTGGTTTTGGTGTGGTTGCATTGGTGTTGTATCATAATTTATCCCTTGGTGGCTTTATTGGAGTGGCTTCACAGCAACCAGCACCTGTAACACATCATCCTCATCATCAGTAATTGTTCACCATCAGAAGATGGCTACTTCTTTTGCACAGCCCCCGTCATTGCAGCATGCTGGGGATGTAAAAACACGGCCAAGCTGGAGCCCGTACGTGGGGGAGAACGGTGGTATTGGTGATGATCTAGTCCTTACAAATGCAGCAGCTTGCTCACTCACTATACGTATCCCCCACCACAGATATGATGACAACGGCGGGTAATCGAACAGGGAGATCAGGGGCCAGCTTTTGCAGCAGCAAAAGTGGCATCATCCATCACATCATCCAACAACTCCCCTCTCCCTACCACCCCAGGACGTGTGTAGCAGTAGCAGGCAATGATTATTGCATAGTAGCAGCTAGTACACGGTTGTCAACGGGCTATTCCATCCTCACCCGCGATGGCTCTCGCATCCTCAAGCTGTACGGGTTGACCATTACCGTTTCCCTCATACATTCCCAACACAATACTGTACTCCTCCTTCTCACCACCAGGTCTGACAAGGTCTTTATTGCGTCGGCGGGCATGCAAGCAGACATGAAGACCCTGCACAAGATGTTGCACACCCGGCAGGTTATGTATCAATACAACAACCGCAAGCCCCTCTCAGCCAATGCCACTGCACAGCTCTTGTCCAACACACTGTATTTCAAGCGTTTCTTCCCCTACTACACATTCAACATTGTGGCTGGACTTGATGATGAAGGTGGGTTTGTTTGTTTGTTTTTGGAGGGGGTGACAATGACATGTGTTGTATGTGTTGAATATATAAGACACTGGTTTACGTTGCATATATTCACAACTCCTCCTCCTGTACTGCAGGCAAGGGTGCTGTATACACATATGATGCTATTGGCTCATATGAGCGTGTGGGCTATGCATGCCAGGTGTGTATATGTGATGGGTTTGCTCTGATGGTGGTGTAACGATACCTCCTGTATACTCCATAGATATGCTCCATAGAGTATACATGACACATAGATATACGCACATCCCATACTTTCTTTCTGCCCCTATACACACCTGACCCACCCAAATACCATACCCACCAACAACACACACAAACACCAACAACACCCACACCCACCAACAACACCCACACCCACCAACAACACCCACACCCACCACCAACACACACCCTCCAACAACAACAACCCCACACACCCTCCCCAGGGTTCTGGCAAGGAGTTGGTGCAGCCTGCATTGGACAATCGCCTCAAGGCAGCAAGCCCCCTTGTGTTGCCCCCCAAAAACTGGATGAGCTCACTGCCACTGGAGGAGGCAGTGGACCTGGTCAAGGGGGCATTGGCTGCTGCTACTGAACGTGATATCTACACGGTGCGTGGTGCTTGGGGTTGTTGGTGTTATTGGGGTTGTTGGTAGTGTGCAGTGTGGTGTGTATGTGTTGTGTGTTGTTGGGTGTACGTGTTGTGTGTTGTGGTGTGTGTATCGTGGTGTGGTGTGCAGTATGCTGTGTATGTGTTGTGTGATATGGTGTGTGTAGAATGTATGTGTATGTGAAGCATGGCAGTGGTGTGTGACATCAACCATGCGTGCACTTGTGTTGGTATGATTTTCTATGTACGCTTGTGTTTATGTAATCTTCTTTATTCACAGGGTGATGCGGCTGAGGTGTACATCATCACTGCAGCTGGTGTAGAGAAGCATATGGTGGACCTGAAGAAGGATTAAAAACACCCTTGCTGGGGATTGAAAACACCCTTGCTGGTGAAGAGAGGAAACTTGCTGGGTGTATGAAGAAAAGGGTGTATGAAGAAAAGGGTGTATGAAGGGAAGGGTGTATGCAGGGAAGGGTGTATGCAGGGAAGGGTGTATGCAGGGAAGGGAAAGGGGTGATGCAGGGAACAACCCTGCAGTTTCTAAGGGTTGAAAGAGGGTCATTGATGCTGCATGTAACAACACAAACGACTCTATCTGCTGTTCTTGCACAGTTACTGCATGTTTGCACACGGTTGGGTGTACATCAGTATTTACAGATATGTGGTGCACATGTCGTTGGTGCACATGGTGCACATGTCAGGCGTCAATATGTTTGTCATGGTGCACTGTCATCGTCAATATGCAAGACACATGCACAACACACGTTGGAGGATTGACAAGTAGATTGACAAAAAGTAGAATGAAACGAATGCGTACATGAAACATCTTCAGAAAACCATCACGCTCACCAGATTCCCCTCTCATTTCATCACACGCAGCAATCAACAACTTGTATTCTTGCAAGCGTACACCAAGCACATTGCTCTCCACAAACACATAGCTCTCCACAAACACATTGCTCTCCACAAACACATTGCTCTCCACTCGCACATGCAACACAACATACACAAACACACACACTCTACATCATCATAATCAATCCCCTCTTTTTTCATCATTCCACCTCATACCCCTTTTACTTTGCCTCATACCACGTATCCGCAACCTTGCTATCCACCACCAACTCCACTGACAGTGGGTTGTGCCCCAAAAACGGGTGTTGCATACAATCCACCACCCGTGCCTGGGCTTCAGCAGCAGTTGCTTTGGGACCTTCTAGAATGACCTCATCGTGCACCTGGAGGAGAAGCTTCCACCCCAGGTCTCTCAGGGCTTGGTCACGGTCTATTTGAAGCATGGCGACTGTTGCTATGTCTGCTGCACTTCCCTGTGGGGGTTGTGGGGGGGGGGGGGGGGGGGGGTTGTTTTGGATGCTGCTGGTGGTGTGTGTATGTGCGTTGTGGTGTGTATGTGCATTGTGGTGTGTATGTGCATTGTGGTGGGGTGGGAGAGACATACGTACACACTCTTCAATGTAAAAACAAGACACACCATACACACTCCTGTGTGAAAACACCCCCCCTCACCCCACCCACCCCCCTTTCACACACAGACTCACTGTACCTGTATGGGTGTGTTAATCGCAGCCCGCAATGCATGCGCTTTCGCCTTTGCATTCCCCCCCTTGGCATCCGGAAGCATGCGCCGCCTGCCCAATATCGTCTCCACATACCCCTTTATCTCCGCATCCTGCCTTCGCAACTTTTGCCATTCCTGCACCTCCTTTCTGTCTGCATACCACCGATCCACTGTGGCTCGTGCTTCTTGTATATCCACACCCCAATCTTTAGATAATCCGTGTTCTGTTTTGCCATAGGCTATGGAAAAGTTGAGTACCTTGGCCTTTCGGCGTTCAGAGCCGTAGACGTCCTTTACCAGGGGGAGGGGTGGGGGGCCTTCTCCTTCCCATTCAAGCAACACGTCCCCTGTTGCGTGAGAGTGTTGTTGGGTGGGACATGGTTACTGTACATGTATTTGTGGTCATCATGCACGTATATGTGGTCAACATGCATGGTCAATACAGTCCTTGTATCATGCACATTCATGCGCAACACACAGTCACACAGCACACAACACATTACACACAACAAACACACACACGCACCGGCTTTGATAGCATCTTGTATGTAATCATACATCCCAACTGCTGTTCTTGAGTGAAAGTCACCTCCCAGTATAAACGCCTCCATCATGGATGCACATTGCGCCATGTGTGCCAACACACGAAGCTCCAGTTGACCATAGTCTGCCACTATGAGGGTGTTGCCTGCTGCTGAGTTGGCTGTGAAGGCTTTGCGTACCTGTGAGAGGGGTGTGTGGGAGAAAGGGGTGTGTGGGAGGGAGGGGACATGGGGGTACGGGTGGGTGGGACAAGGGTGGGTGAGAGAGGGGTGAACACAAGGGGTGCTCCAATGATGTTCACGTACACATACATGCAACACACAAGCACAATAAAACAACATCTACACCCACACACAAACACCCAAAACACACCCAAAAACACCCAAAAACACCCAAAACACACCCACACACAAAAAAGAAAAAACACACCTTGTATCGATCCTTTTCCAATGCAGGTTGATTTTGTAAATTAGGTCGTCTTGCTGACAGTCGCCCCGTTTCCGTGTTGATGTTGAGTGAGCAATGCACACGGCCATCAGGGGTGCTGATTGCGTCTCCTTGTAGTGGGCATAGGAAGTTGGAGAGGAGGGTGTCTATTGCTGAGACCTCACAGAGTGCATCCACTGTGTTGGGTGGGTGGGTGGGTGGGTGGTGTGTGTGTGTGTTGGGGTGTGTTGGGTGTGTGGTGTGTGTGGGGGTTGTTGGGAGTGGGGTGGATGCACAGCAACCACATTATTGGTGTACATACACACGTTGTACAAGAACAACTACATACAGGCATACACACTCACCAAACACACACGTACACTCTCTCACACACACACATACCAGCAGCACATGCACGTAGTCCCTCTACACCTCCATTGAAGACTGCATATAATTTCCCATACCCCTTGATAGCAGCCTCAGCTTCTAGGTCCTGTATAGGTGTGTGTGTGTGTGTATAATGTGTGTTTGTGTGTATAATGTGTGTGTATGTTTGTATAATTGAGTCAGCACTACATATAAAAAGAAATCAAAACCACAAAAACATGCAAACACACATACCTTTTGCAGAGCCTCATTCAACATTGGTGCACCTGAATCAGCAGTCAACCCATCGTTGGAATTACTAATACTATTACTAATACTATTACTAGCACTATTACTGTTACGATTGCTAGTATTGCTGTTACTACCACCATTCCCCGCCATGTCGCCTTCATCACCACTCGTCAAGTCATACAATGCAGTCTCAGCATCCTCCATCAATGCTGTGTGTGTGTGGTTATGTGTGGTTATGTGTGCGTGGATGAAGAGGTGTGTGTAAGGGTTTCTGGAAGTGTGGGACAACACCACACATTACCCCTCCAAAAAAAACTCCCAAATACCTGAAACAGAAACACCATCATCCGACATGTGCCCACCCCGCTCTTCCCCCACCCCCATCTCCTCCAGCGCACGCTTTGCTACCCCGGGTTTTCCCGCCAATTTCCTCAGCACGGGGGTAGACACAGCAGGCCACCCAGATGCAGTCAACACTTCTGGGTCAAGTGGGGAACGAAATTGAGGGCCCCAAAGACCGGTCAACGTAAAGTCAATGTGCTTTTTGGGCTGTTTTTTGCCTGGTTCTATGTACCCTTCCTCATTGAGTGCCTGAGGTGTGTGGGGGGGAGGGGGTCGGTCATGTGTCATCGAAATGGTGTGTGTGCATATGTGTGTGTATGTGTGTGCAGTGCTGTAGGTGTGTGCATGTATGCATACATGTTCAATGTATACTTGGGGTTGGCCAACCCCCATCATACCTTGAACACCCGGGCCATTTCCAGTCGTGCCCCCTTTTTCTCTTTCCCCTTATTTTCCACACCCGCAAACAACAACTGCCTAATTTGTGGTCCACTTGTAACGTTCATGTACTTGGCATCAGGTACAAGGGAAGATGCCCATGCACGGAAACGGTCAATGGCAGCTTGCTTGTCAAGTTCTGCCGCACGTTGACCAGCCGCCAAATGTGGACTGTGTTTGGGTTCACAGTAGGGGGATATGTGTGTAGGGTTGGAATGTATGCAAATAGGGTGGGAGTGGGTTTGTAAAAGTGAAGGACATCAACCACACACACAAAGAATACAGAAAATGTCTATACATTTATACACACATAAACATACATATACATATACACATACACATACATACATGCATGCATATTTACACATACACACCAAACAGAAATATATACATCCCCACCCCTACCCCCCCAAACACACATACCGATCCACCAGCATGCCCTCTGCCTCAAGATCAGTCAGCAATTTACCAAATGGTAGCCACACCTCCCTGTACAAGTCCCACAATGTATGGGCTCTAGTGTACACACCACGTACAGCAGGGTCCATGCATATGTTTTCCCCCTTGAGTTTCACCTGGGTGCAGGTGGAGAGGGTTTGATGAGAGGTGTTGACATGTGGTTGTGATGACATGACGTGGTTGGGCAATGATGGAGGTATCATTGACTATATTTTTGTTTTTGTTGACCATGCGTTGTTGACCATTGCGTCGTTGACCATTGCGTTGTGGACCATGCATTATTGATCAACATGCATCCCATCACCGCCCCACACACAAGCAACAACACCCACCACAACAACACACCTCAAGTGCCTTATACAGGTGCCACGTCGCCTTGGCATCAAACGCTGAATAGTCAATCCAATACTTCCTCGTCTCCTCACCCACCTGCAGCTCCTCGACAGGGGGCACCACCTCCAATTTCCCTGCAGTACCATCCTTTTTCATGTTGGGTTTACCAAACAGGTCCTTCATGCTGACCTTGGCTCGGTCAAGGTTTGTATTGCTGCTGTAGGCACGCATGAGGGTGTCATCTTTTGAGAGATCTGCCAGGCTGTAGCCACGCTGTGTGTTTGGGGTGTGTGTGAGGGGGAGTGGTGTGAAGGGGAATGATGGGGTGTTGTGGTTGTGGTGCTGTGTGACGGGGAGTGGGTGGTGGGGAATGATGGGGTGTTGCATGTGTGTTGTGGGTATGACACACACACAATTACACACACACCATCATACACACACACCATGACACACACACATTACCCAACACACCGTTCTACTAGAGTCATACAGACGCGCCATGTGCATCGTGTCCCCCGCAAATCCCTCAGCATATACTCCATGATTGGCCAACACGTGTCTATCAAACCCATAATTGTGCCACACTTTTCGTATGCTGGCATCCTGGAAAAACACCTGTAATTCCTCAAACACCCCTTGAATTTCTTCTTCATCTCCATCCAACATGGTGTCCACCCACAACAACACCTGTGATATTATTGTGCGTTATTATTGTGTGATATTATTGTGTGATATTATTATGTGATGTTATTGTGTGTTATTATTGTGTGATATCATTGTGTGATATTATTATGTGTCTATTGTGTGATATTATTGTGTGTTTATTGTGATTAATACAACTCTCATTACTACCACTGTGATCAGTATGATTGTGACTAATACCTTTGTAATAAAAATCACAGCATGTACTAGTATCACTGACAGTATTGCTGGTTGCACTACGTACCGCATTTTCATTTGTGGGTGTACAACTGCTCATGCTCGTGCTGTTGTTGTTATTGTTCCTGGCAACACCCTTGTTCATGTCTGCATCATCCCTGGCGGTGTATATGCTCAGGCAAATCACCTTACCATGACCCACTGGTGATTCACTAGACACATCAATGTGGGACACCTGGGATGATGCAGGTGTTGTGTATTGTTGTTGTCTGATGCAGGTGGTGCGCATGTGTATTGTGTGTAAGGTGCGCATGTGTTGTGTGTGTAAGGTGCGCATGTGTACAGCGCATCATACAAATCTATGCCACCACCCTCCCCCCCCCAGCATCAGCCCGCTCCCCTCACCAAAACAACACCCACCTCTGTATCACATGCAAACACACAGTCCCTGTACTCGCTACACAACAACTCCATAGCTGCTCTTGTTTCTGCACGGCCCCTCACAATCCTCAGCTCTGGTAGTGGTGGTAATGATGCAGGATCCACCTTTGTCCTACCCACTGTTTGTGCTCCTCCTGTTGCCCCTCCCCCTGCTGCTGTCTTATCAAACCCTTCAGCAGACACCGACTCAGTGTCACCCACTGGTTCCTGTGCTGCCTGCTGTGTACTTGCTGCCTGCTGTGTTTCTGCTGCTTGTAATGGTGCATGAGGTTGGCTTTTTCGTGCACTGCCGCGGGCGCTGGTGGGAGAGTTGCCAGTTGCTTGTGCTTGTGCTGCTGCTGATGAACGCAAGGATGCTGCCGCTGCTGATGATGACGATGATGTATTAACACCACCACCAAGCTCATCATCATGGGTGGCACTCATGGCAGCACCACTCGACAGTGCCGGTTGACCATGAGCGGCATTCATCAACGATGTTTGACCGTTGGTCAACATGCGGGTGGAATCCACAAGTTCTTCACCCTCAAATGGTACATCAAGTGCCAAGTCGGCCTGACGTGCATGCACACCACCCCCAGCAGCAGTGGTGGTTGGTGCAGCTGCATGGTTGGGTTGTGTCAGAGTGTTGTGTGGTGATGCTGGGGTCCCGGCACGTGTTGCCTGTGAAAGTGTTTGCTACAGTGGGTTGTACCTTGCATGGTATCATTGGCACAACGACAACACCACACACAACATACCCTGTGATGCACACCGTTGCCACCACCGAACCCCCCACCCACGCCACCATTCCATGAAGGAGACAGCTCATCGTTGGCACGGCGCTGCTGCTCCTGGGCTTCTCGTTGCTCCCGCCATCGTGCCTGCTGACTGAGCTTTCTCAATGCCACATCACGCTGTCCCCGCTGCCCTCCGGAGCCATACCCCCCGCTTGAGGACACAGAGGATGGTACTCGCACGTCCATTTGGAGTGCAGGGCTGCTGAGGTTGCGAGAAGCAGGTTGGTGTGATGCAAGGTGGTGGCTGATCCGCTGCTGCAGCCCGCCTGATGGTGCATGTTGCGTGCCCCACAGGCCTGAGGCTCCTGCGTTGCTGCTTGTACGCATGTTTGCTGCAAATTGCTTTATGTATTGCGATGGTTCTTCCCAAACGTCAGCCAAACAGCGTAATGAACAGCGTCTGTGGGATTGGTTGTTGATGGGTGTTGTTGTTGTCTTCTGCTGGGGTGGGTTATACAGTGTGTGCTAGCATTTGGTAACAAGCATGTGGTGGTACAAGTATAAGGGTTGGTATGTGCGACGTACTCTGCTGTGATGCGAATGCCTCTCATCAAGGTGCCAAGACATGTGCAAGACTGCAGTGTCGTGCTTCGTGATAGACTGTTGTGCCTGGGGTGTGCTATGGTTTTTTAGGGTTGCTTTTGTTGAGGCTTTTGTTGTGAGAAGTTTTGCACAAGGTTGTATGCAAAAAGATTGTGTGCAAAACAGGGTTTCATCCAATACACAATCAGTGCAATCACATCGTGTTGAAAACATTACGCATCGTGGTGTACAGGACATCTCTCTCCTGCCAATCCAATCTTGTCACCCATATGTTGCTCTATGCTCCTGCATAAGAGCCTCCATCGTCACAGCATGCTGCGTGCTTCTATTGCAGCTGCAGCCTGCATGCCTTCAAGACCCACCATGCACGCCAGTCCACGCACCAGCCATGTTGTTGTGCATCACCACCATCACCCCATGACCACCAAACGTACGCTGAGTATATTGCCTATCACCCACAAAATAACCCACAACACATCACGTATACCTCATCATCAGGTGCCCCCCGTACGATGCATGTTATTGCTGCAAGTAGCAATGGCGCCCCATCATCATCATCCCCCCACACCACCGATACCCACGACCGACACGGCTACCGACGCCCCCCCCCCGAAATTGCCACCATCGTAGACGCCCCAGTGCAGCCCTCTCTTTCTTTTTCTCCTGATCGTACACGGGTACTGCAACTGTATCGCCCAAGTCCCTACCCACCAATAAGTGAGCTAGCCAGGCCTGAAACCAAGCTGGCAGGGTTGAGAATTGAAACAGACCTGTGGGCACGCAGCCGCATGGGCTACACATTGGGTGTGTTTGTGAGTGTGTGGGTGTGGGTGTGTGGGTGTGGTGGGTGGGTGGGTGTATTGTATCTACGGATTGTGTGCATAAGAGCTACACATTGTTGTGCATGCATGTATTTGCCATGCATGTGCAAAGACATACATACACATATACACATACACATGCATGTACCTGCACATACCTATATATACACACATACCCATGTATACAGATGTGTCTATTGCACCAGTCACGGATGACATCATGCTGCCCCTGCCACCTGAGAAAGAACAACGACTACAAGGTGTGTGTGTTGGTGGGTGGGTGGGTGTTGGTTTATGTGTGGGTGTGTTGGAGTATGGTGGTTTGTGTGTACATACATGTGTAGATGCAACACCACCACCGCCTTTATGCACCACCCTCAACACCACCACCGCCTTTATGCACCACCCTCAACCCCCCCTCCCCGCCACCCACCCATCACCACCACCACCACCACCACCACCACCACACAGGGGTACCACCAGGGTATTGGCTCAACTATGTAAGCTGGTCCCCCGACAGCAAACGCATCGTCTTCACACTGCGCAGCAATGGGGGTCCCGGGGGCCCCCCAAGGGGCCCCCTTGAACTGTGGACGGCAGATGTGGAGGAGTTTGTTGCAAAGCCATTACTGCAGCTGCCTCAGTATGGCCTCAATACTGTGTTTGAAGAGTATGTGTGAATATGGTGGTGGTGATGGGTGACGGTTGTTGTGTGAAGAGTATGTATGGTGGTGGTGATGGGTAGCGCTTGTTGTGGATGTGTTGCTTGTGGAGGCATTGCTTGTGAGTGTGCATGAGTTGGTGTATCCTATCCTACATCTCTCTCTGTTTCATATGTGTGTTCTGTTTCATATGTGTGTTCTGTTTCATGTGTGTGTTCTGTTTCATGCAGCAATATACCCACCCACCCATACGCACCCAACCACAAGCATACCCGCTGATCATCACCCAACCCTCCTCACCCCACCTCAATCACCCACCCACCCTCATCACTCACCTAAACTCACCCCACTGACACACAGTTATGTGTGGGTCACTGATGAACACATCATTGCAAGTGTGGTGCCTGCTGGTATTGGGCCCCCACCAAGTAAGCCCACTGTACCCACTGGACCTCGTATTGAGGTGTGTGCTTGCATGAGTGTGTGTATATATGATAGTACGAGTGTGGTCGTGTATGTAGATGTGTGTGTATGTTTGTGGACGATTTTATGGGTGTAGTTGTGTATGTTTGTGTGTATATACATGTTGTTATTATGCAAAACATATCTGTCTGTGATGTGGAGTGCATGCCTCCACTCCCCTCTCATTTCCCACTCCCTCCTCATTCTCATTCCCCTCTCATTTCACACGCGTACCCCCTTTATCTTCACCCCCTTTATTTTCATCCCCTTTATTTTCACCCCCTTTAAAATCACAAAACAGGACAACAGCACTGGCAGCAAGGCACAGAGTCGTACATTTACAGACCTATTGCAAACCCCTTATGATGAAGACCTGTTTGAATATTATGCAACCTCACAGCTGGTGGAAGTGCATGTATGTTGTGTTTTATGCAAGTGCATGTGTGTTGTGTTTTGTGCAAGTGCATGTATGCTGTGTTTTATGCCAGTGCATGTACGTAGCGTTGTGCTTGCATGAGTGCTTGCATGCATGTGTACTGTCTATGCATATACACACACCCAACATGCATTCCCTGCACACCCTCCATATACTCCACACACACACACACAAACACACACTTTCGCAAACAAACAAACACACACTGTCCCCCCCCTGCCAGGTCCCCTCTGGCACCATCACTCCCCTCTCCATTCCCCGCATGTACACGGGGGTATCTGTGTCCCCTGATGAACAGTTTCTCCTTGTTTCGTGGATGGAAAGACCTTTCTCCTTTATGGTGCCATGTGGGCGCTTTCCAAAACGTGTACAACTGTGGGACAGGTGTGTTTTCTTGGCTATTTTCTTTGTTTGTTTGTTTGTGTTTGGGTGTGTTGTTTGCGTTTTTGTTTGTTTCGTGTGTGTATATGTGTGTTATGGTTCGATGGTGATTGTAGGTGTTCTTTTGTGTGTCGCAAACACACACATCATCATTGTACCTTCCCATCGTACCTTGGGCCCCATTGGACAACACGCACACCTGCCTCCCCATGTGTCCCCCTGTCATTTCACGCAGGCGTGGGAATGTCATACGTGAAATAGCACATCTCCCCCTTGCAGAAGCCATTCCCATTGCAACCAATAGCTGCAGACAGGGGCCCAGGGCTATAAGCTGGAGGGATGACATGCCTGCACAGTTGTGTTGGATCGAATGCCAGGTGTGGTGGGGTGTGTGGGGTCGGGGCATGAAGTGGGGGTCAGGGGGTGGGGGTCTGCGGGTGGGGATGAGTGGTGGGTGGGGGAGGTGCCATTTTAATTGGGGTTGATCTTCCACTATCTACAGATACCAATCATGACACACACACGATACCCAACACACACCATACACACCAATCATCATACCAACACACACCCCAACCCCAACACACACCATGCCCCCAACAGGATGGTGGTGATCCAGAGGTAGAGGTGTCCCCTAGGGACATAGTCTATACACTTGATGCTGCTGTTGCTGCTGCTGGTGGTGAAGCTGAGGTGCTGGCCACCACCAACCTGCGGTGTGGGGGGGTGGCATGGTGTGATGATGACCTTGCATTGGTGCGTTTGAGTTGGGGGAGGACATGGGAAAGGGGAAAGGGGGGAGGATATGAATGTGTTTTGAGGTCATGCCATGCGTGTGGTGCTGTGTGCAACATTGTGCATGTTACAATACACAGTGTATGTACACTCACATACCCCATCATACACATCATACACACACACACACTCACACACACCATACACACACATGACCAGTTGTATCAATCATGGTACAAGACTCGTCGCTCCATTGTCAGCATGATCAAACCTGGGGACCGTGCTGCACCCCCTCAACCCTTGTTTGACCGGTATGTTTGACCATTGGTTGACTGTGTATCATGTTGAATGTATATGATGTTGACTGTGTATCATGGGGCTTTTGCATACTTTGTACGTAACATGTACTTTGTGTCAAACATATACTTCTCCACATGCTCTTCACTCACTACCCTGTACACACCCTACACAAGCCCTCCACACCACACGTGCATACTACATACGCTCACCCCCCCCACACAGCAATTTTGATGATGTGTATGATGATCCGGGATCCCCACTCATGCGTCGATTATCTAATGGGAGTTACGTAATTGCAAAGCTGAATGGAGAGCGCAAACTGTTGATGCAGGTATGTAGGGAATGTATGTGTTGGTGTGTGTTTTGTTGTGTGTGTTTTGTTGTGTGTGTTTGCATGTGTGTGTTTGCATGTGTGTGTTTTTGCGTGTGTGTATGTATGAAAAGTTTAAAAGAAAAAAGTCATGTTGCTCTTTTAACCCTCAGATCACACAATACCTATTCACACCACCGCCACCAACACCACCAACGCACATCCCCACACGCTTCCCATGCACACACACATCCCCACACACTCTTCCCACACAGGGTGCAGGTGCCTCCCCCGAGGGTAATCGTCCCTTCCTCAGCATACTCGACCTTGATACACAGCAACGCACTGAAATATGGCGTTCACAGCCACCCTACCTGGAGTCACTGGGGTCTATACTGTCTGATCAGGATGACCAACCTATTACACTGGATGTACGATGTGGTGATGATGATGGGTGGGTGGGTGGGTGTATGTGTGTGTGTGGGGGGGGGGGGGTATGTGGCAAAACCACCTCCCCTCTGCAATCCAATACACACGCACATACACAAACAAATACACACAAAGAAAGGGAGAAAATGGATGTAGAAAATACACACCAAAAACACAAATTCACAAAAAAAAAAAAATTCACAAAAAACACAAAAATACACACACAAAACACCAAATACACACAAAAATACACGCAACAATCACAAACACAGGACTTGCGCATGTTGATGACCCGAGAGAGTCCCACAATCGTACCCCAATACTACTTTATGCAGTTCACTCAAGGGGGCACACACCGAGAGGAGCAGCGTATATCCAACTTTCCCCACCCCTACCCAACAGTAAGTGTGTGTGATGTGTTGTGTGATGCATATATGAATGTATGATGTATTGTGCAGTGCATATATGATGTATTGTGCAGTGCATATATGATGTATTGTGCAGTGCATGGTTTGGTGTGTATTATGTGGTGTCAATACCATCTGGTGTCAATACTATGTGGTGTCTTTACCAAGTGGTTTCAGTACCATGTGGATAACCCACCACACCACCAACCATCAACAACACTTCACCGACCGTAACCACGCCACCACCACTCAGCACCCCCACCCTACCAACCATTTACACACAGTTGGCAGACCTGCAAAAAGAGATAATACGCTACACCCGTGAGGATGGTGTGGAGCTCAATGGCACCCTGTACCTTCCACCTGGGTATGACAGGGAACGTGATGGGCCATTACCTGCATTGTTATGGGCATATCCACGTGAATTCAAGAGCAAGGTGTGTGTGGAGGGTTGGTGGTGGTGGTTTGCAGCTGTTGTTGTTGTTTTGTTACTGTTATTCGTGCTGATGTTGTTCTTGCTGTTGTTCTTGCGTCCCACCTACACACCTCTCCTATATGCACCTCTACACACCTCTACACACCTCTACACACCTACACACACAGGATACAGCAGGGCAGCTTAGACGTAGCCCCTATGAATTTGCTGGTATAGGCGCCACCTCCCCTTTACTGTGGCTGGCTCGCAAGTTTGCTATACTTGATGGACCTACCATGCCGATCATTGCAGGTGTGGTGTGTGGTGTGTGGTATGCTGTGTGTTGTGCTGTATGGTGGTGTTGTATGGTGTTGTATGGTGTTGTATGGTGATGTTGTGTGGTGATGTTACATGTGCATCATTTGTATTTCCAATGTACATCACCTCCCTCCCCTCTCATTTCACACAGAGGGCCCTGATGAGGAGCCCAATGACACCTATGTAGAGCAGCTGACATCATCAGCACGTGCTGCTGTGGATGAACTCGTGCGTAGGGGTGTTGCTGACCCACAGCGTGTAGCAGTGGGGGGACATTCGTATGGTGTGTGTGTTTGTTTGTATGATGGGCATGTATTGTAATTTTTGTAATTGTCATGTACATGATGTACACATGCATTTCTCTCTGTATATGCTTTCTTCCCCATTCACCTCCCCACCCACCCCCACACACTCACAAGTGATCACATAGCAAACCCATCCCCCACCTCCACCCCACCCCACCCCCCCACACCCATCATGCAGGTGCATTCATGACAGCCAACCTACTAGCCCATGCAGGGGACCTGTTTGCCTGTGGCATTGCTAGGAGTGGTGCATATAATCGCACCCTCACCCCCTTTGGGTTTCAAGCAGAGGAGCGCACCCTGTGGCAGGCAACAGACACGTATATGAAAATGAGCCCCTACTTGTACGTGTGTTTTGTTGTGCTTTGTATTGTGCGCGCGTGTGTGTAGTGTTTTGTAATGTGTATGTAGTGTGTGTGTGTACTGTGTGTGTGTAGTGTGTATGTAGTACGTGTATTGGCTCTGTGTGCGTGTGACAATTCATGTGTGACAAACACATGAGATAATGGTAGTGTATCACTCAACGCTGTGCAATACTGAGTGACACTATAAACTGAGTGACAATATGAACCGAGTGTCATCCATCCACCCACTAATTGTCCATCGGCCCCACCACCACCCAACAAACACCACCTCACAAAAACCACCTCAACAACACAGGCAAGCAGACAAGATCAAAAAACCCCTGCTGCTCATACATGGTGAAGACGACAACAACACAGGCACATTCCCAATGCAGAGTGAACGTCTGTATGCGGCACTCAAGGGCCACGGGGCACCGTGTCGCCTTGTGATTTTACCGCATGAGAGTCATGGGTACCGTGCTTATGAATCCATCATGCACACGTTGCACGAGATGGATGCGTGGTTGCAGGCGCACTGTGTGGAGGCACGGGAGGAGGAGGAGGTGGCAGCACCCGCAGTGGTCAGCAAGCTGTAGTGATGTCACCTATGTAGTGATGTGACTAACTATCGATACGTGATAGGTAGTCACTGTGGTCAGAACAACAGCGGCAGCGTTTTTATTTGTGTATCTCACAACCCTCAACAAGAGCAATAGTAACAACATAGTAATGCAACACCATGATTGAGGGAACATTAAATCACCAACGCAAACAAACCACAGCAAGCTGATCATGCAGGACATTGTCATTCCTTCCTTTTTGCTTGCTGGTCCGCCCAGGCCAGAGGACGATGATGCGTGGCAAACGTTGCTGCATGAAACGCAGACTGCCATCGAAGGGCGCCCAGGTAAAGCAACTGGTGTTGAACAAAAACAACCATCAATGCTACCAACCACCCCATCATGACCCATCTCACAGTCCATCTCACGAAAACTGCTGGTAAAGCCATCCCTTTAGCAGCTCTCTATCGCATAGTGCTCTACCATGGTGGGTTTAAGGCTGCTCAGTATAAGAAAATCTGGAAACGTATTGGCATTGAACTGCTTGCATCAGACACGGCTGGTGTTGGTGCACAATGCCGCAAGGCCTATGAGACACACCTCTGCTGGCTGGAAGACAGGTGTGGTGTGCATGCTGTGATGGTGTGCATGCTGTGATGGTGTGCATGCTGTGATGGTGAGCATGCTGCGATGGTTTACAACACACCACCACAGTATGGTGCTCCTCTTTGTGTACTGCTTTGTATGCTGTGTGTATGTATACATAAATCATGGTACACAGGTCTGCAACTGCACATGGTGGACTGGAAAAGCTCATATCAATGGTACAAAACATGCAAGGTATAGTGTAGGTCAGTATAGTAGTTACATGTGTGCAACAGGGGACCATGTAAATTCCCTGTGACACATGTGTCTCTCTGTGTTCCTTTTACAACTTCTATACTGTATACGTATGATTCTCAATCTATATACTTGTATGTATACTTCTCTGGATGATTTCTCATATGCTCGACTCTCATTGTGTCACGTGAGATTATGTGATAATGTGAAAAATGCACACACATGTACACGTCTGCATACACACAGATGCACTCCTGCCACAAGCAAGAGATATGAACAGTCCCCTTGCAGGTGGGGGAAAGCTTGGTGGATAGGAATGTTTGAACAGGAGTGTTTGTTGTACAGGAATGTATAGGAATGTTCGTACAGGAATGTTTGTGTTGGAAAGGAAAGAGAGGAGACAGATTGTGTAGGATTGTACATGTATATCACTACTAGTATTGCCCTGCACAATCACACACCATCCTTTATAATACCAACACACACCATCCCCATTTACCACCAACACACACCATCCTTTATAACACCAACACACAGGGACACCCGTCTCTACCACCAACAGCAAAGCAGCAGGTCACCTCTTCCACACTACCCATCATCATCATCAGCAGCAGCAGCACCAACAACACAAGCAGCAGCACAAGCACCTTGGTATGCATCAACAGCAGCAGCATGGGGGAGGAGGGGTTGCTCATGCAATCAGTACCAAGGTGTGGGGGCGGGGAGGTGTATGGTGAGGGGGGGGAGGTGTGTGCATGCTGTCATGTGTAACAATGGGTACGTATGCTGTTATGTGCAACAATGCGTATGTATTTGATGTTGAACCATCCACCCACACATCCACCCACACATTTGCCCACACATCCACACACCCACCCACCCACCCACACATCCCACTCACACAGTATGGCACCCCAGCTACAGCAGAACAACGGGCAGCATTGCTTGATCAACTGCTGCCATCAGGGGGCCCCTACTTGGTGGTCCCTGCTGTACTGGGGGCACATGAGGTGTGCTGTGTGCTTGTTGTGTACTTGTTGTGTATGTCTGTTTGCTTATTGTTACCACGACACCCGCA
>VFQP010000960.1_pt1 | contig 28312 bp, 50 predicted proteins | sample 3512351 | NCBI WGS metagenome assembly VFQP01 (sample SAMN10412372, study PRJNA504923) | tailings metagenome | isolation source: Relicate 1 Philex TSF1 revegetated site | place: Philippines: Tuba, Benguet | collected 2017-08-29
GGAAAGAGTGTGTGTGGAAAGCGTGTGGGGGGGTAAAGAGAGTGTGTGTGGAAAGAGTGTGTGTGGAAAGCGTGTGGGGGGGTAAAGAGAGTGTGTGTGGAAAGGGTGTGTGTGGAAAGAGTGTGTGTGGAAAAGGTGTGTGTGGACAGAGTGTGTGTGGACAGAGTGTGTATTGGGGGGGAGTTGGGTAAGAAATTTTGATCAACCCCCCAACAGACCCCACCACACACCCACCACACACCACACCCACTGCATACATAAAGCAGCTCCCCAACCACATACACACCCAAATCACACCACACCCACTACATACATAAAGCAACTCCTCCAGGCTGTTGCCAATTCCCATCACAGCTACAGAAATTTCCGGATCAGGCAAAGTACCAGACATCAACACCACCACAGCAAACGACCACCACTCTGCTATGAGCATGAGGGTGGCGTGTATGCCAAGCTTGACAAAATTCAACCAACCACTAAATGCAGCAGACGACCTGGGGTGAGGTTGGGTTGCTTTGTGTAGGTGGGTGTAAGGGTGTGTGTATGTGCGAGATGTCGCAACAAGAAAGGTGTCACAATAATACCACCAACACCATGAGCAACAACACCATGAGCAACAACAAGATGAACAACAAGCGCATACGCACATCACAACCACCATCCCCGAAACAACATCAAAAACAGTACCCAGTGAACCCCAACCCCACAGACAAAAAACAAAAAAACGTACAGTCCATGCCATGATTGCTGAGGTGTCCCCCTCAGCCGCATGTCCCTATACACCACATACACCGCCAACAACAAAAAATTCGTCAAAAATGCAGCATCATACGCCAATGCTGCTCCTGTGAGACCCCAGCCTGTTTTGAATATCAGCAGCCAATTGTATACAGGGGCGAGGAGGGTGGTTGTGACTGTGGCAACTAGGGCGGGGGTAACTTCGCCCTAGCGGTGTGTGTTGGGGGGGGAGAGGAGTGTGTATGTGTGGGGGGGAAGAGGAGAATTGATGTGTGAGGAGAGGGGTGTTGATGTGCATGTGGTGATAATGATGCACACATGTAGTGTTTTGTGTGTAATGAAGTGTACACAATTAGCACAGAGAAACATCAACCATCATCATGTGTAAGTCAACCACACATCCGCACATCCTAGATACACACATCCTACACACACACACTACCTGCACCATGAGGTACCGCTTCAAACACTCTACCATGCCCACACTCCACATTGCTGGTGTGATTTTCCACATGATATGCATGGTTGCTGCTATCATATCCTCACTTTGCCCTAGTGTTATGTGTGTGTGTGTGTGTTTTTGTGTTCGTGTGTGTGTGTGTGTGTGTTTTCTTGTACGTGTGTGTGTGTGTGAAGAGATACAAAAGTACCACAAATGTTGTACATAATGTATGTGTTTTCTATTCTATAATGCATAACAAAATATACACAACAAGTGTGTACTGCTGTGCACATGTGTAACCATTTCTCTTATGATACATTACAGCAAGGGGGCATCATACCAAATACGCGCAACAAAGGCTCCAGCTGAGTCCACAAGCCAACCACCGCCCCAAAGACAACGGTGTTGATCATCAACGCCTGCTGTAGGATAATGCCGCATTTGGCATAGTTTCCACTACCGTATGCCGCACCACCCAGGGTTTCTATGCTGCTACTAAACCCAAACAATATGGCATAGCCAGTCACGTTGTACAACGAGGATGCAAGCACCATGGCACTGAGCTCAAACTCTCCCAGGCGCCCCACAAACATGATGATGAATATGCCGAGAAGATAGTTGAATAAGTTTTGCAGTGCCAGTGGCAGCGCAAGTGCCCATTGTCTGTGTGCATGTCGGTACAAGAATGAGATCGTTGGCTAGTGGCTTTTTTGTTCTTCTTCCAAAACGTACGTGAGGGCCTCGTGCCACATTGTAGGTATTGTTTTGATTTCATGTTTGGGGCTATGTTGAGCTTCCGCGTCCTCCGCATCATCAAGCAGGTGTTGCTGCAATGGTTGGGAATCACTGGGTATTGTGGCCACATCGGGCCTCGACATGCTGGTATGTGTCACGAGGTAATGCGTTTGTGTTTGGAGGAATGAATTTGATGTATGTCTAAAATAGGGTAGGGTTGTTTGACCACGGGGTTTTCCCAGGGTTGATGAGCCAAACTGGTATGAGCACCTATGTACCTATGTGCACCTATGTATCCCCTATGTCCTAGGTGGTTGTGTCTACTCTGGGTTGTGGGTTGGCAGTGTGGGTTGTCCATGTACGGCCACAACTTTGATGAGATCTGGTGCACCCATTTTACACACCCTGTAAACACAAGATACAAAAAAAAGTATCTCCCTTGCAGAAAAACACATCCATCCGACATACCAACAGCATCAAGACAGACACTTCAACAGATTGTGGTGGACAGACCCTTCAAAGTACACATGTCCCAACACACCATTATCCACAACTCCATACACGTACAGTGCATGGCGCCCCTTGCGCGCCCAAGACACACCTTGTGTAACACCGCGTTACCCAGACAGTTCATCACGGGCATTCCAAACACCAAGTCAACACGAACAATACGATCTGATGTCACAACAAAGTCTCGGCTTGCCAGGTGGGATGAAATGTATCCGTTGCTTAGTCAAACCTTGCGATCGGTGAGTGCAGCAGAGGCACAGGATCTGGTGAATGGTGGTGCAGTTCTTGTTGATGTGCGTCGCGAAGATTTGTATGACAAAGGGCATGTGGAAGGGGCAGTGTCAATACCAATGTTTCAGAATCTGGTATGAGAGGGCATTGTAGGTGGATCTACATGGAAAGAGACTGCAACAACCATCTTGATCCTCATCGCACAGGATTGGGAAAAGCCATCACCCACAAAGGTCCTCAAATTTATTGCCTGTGCGGTACGTGGCGCACCGTGCATGATGTACGAACGCATGTATTTATGTGTATGTAAGCACGTATCCACATGCACACGCAGGCCAATGGCGTGACCCCTGTGGAGATCAACCCGGATTTTGTTGCAAAACTGAACGCCCTGGGTTGTTCAACAGTCATCTTAATGTGTGAGGCTGGTGGCACTATGGAGCCATCTGTCAACTTCAAGGTAGGGAGATTGGGCAAACAGATTGATTGCGCATACTTTTGAACATGGGCTTACATCGACGGTACCCATTCCAATCACACACCTCTATACACCTCAGTATGGAAAAGAGTCGCAGTCACTCAAGGCAGCATTTGTTGCACTGAGCAGCAAGGTATCATACCAGGTCCTCCATTTGGATGGCGGTGTGTATGGATGGTATAAAGCGGGGCTGCCAATGACGGGCGAATATGATGGGTCAAACGCTGCTCGAACGCCACAAATTGCTGCAAAACCGAGTGGAGAATATATTGATTGATTTTAACAACACATCCAAAACACATACATCCGACATACCAACAGCATCAAAACACAACTGCGAACATGAGTAAACCGAACAAAGCGGTGCTGGTGCCAAGGAGGTGGTGCAGGAGGGTGCCGCGAAGGACTGACATGTTTGTGTGAAAATGTGCGTGAACTTTTTTGTTCTTCCTTTGGTTTTTGTTGTGGAAAGTCGTACATATTTATGCAAGTCGGTGCATTAGTGGTGAACGAGGTCGAGTGGTTGCAGAAACCAGAGCATGCGCCTTTATCTGCCGTGCTGTCATCCTTTCAGATCACGGAGCCACGTCTATTGAGTCCAGTTCACCAGCCAGCTCATGTTCCTTCCCCGCTAGGTGTGTTGCGGCTGTCAGGGCACTCAATCCGCCCGATTTGCTTTGTTTGTTTGGGACTGCCGCACTGAGAGCCCATTTGCATGCCCTGCACCTTCAGTGGATTTTCGCCCCAACAACCGCAGCCACCATGCATGGGTTGCATGCACACTAACGCCCAACATACCCGCAGGCAATCGTGACGGAAATCCATGTATCCAGCGGACGATGCAGTACCAGAGACACAAAAAAAACCCACATGGCCAACCCCGACCCGGACAACCCCTACACCTGTACTAGGGTCGACGTCGACCATGTCCCATCACGAAGCCTGCACACCGCTCGGGATCTCATCAGTCAACAATTTCGCCGACCTCTCCCCGACGCCAGACATGTACGATTTGCTGCACGACCCCGCGATTCATGACCATGTGCATGATCCTATGCCAACGATGCCTATGCAGCGTGGTGTGCATATCCCCCTTCATGGTGGGATGGTGACGCCACCTTCCCCTATGTTTTTCCAACCCACGCCCACCATGCATGCCACCCAAGCAGCAGCACTGCGCAGCCACATCCGCATTCTCAAGCGTCGTGGAAGGAGACTCTTGCGCGAGTTGAAGAGGGTGGCAGAACAGGTGGAGGCCGCAGAGCTCAACTTGTTGGCTGCCACCAACCCACCCTATCCCCATGCATAGAGGGTGAGAGTGTGAGTGATGGGTAGGCAATCATGAGCAAGGGTGTTGCGTTCCAATTGCATTGTTGTGGAGCATATCCATGGATTCGCTGTCCGGTGTTGCACAAATGCACACAGTGCACACAGAAATAAGAATAATGTATGATTATGCCAATAATTGACCATTAGTTTTTTTCCATTCATGTTGCTGTTGCTGTTGTTGTGTTGCAGTCTGCCAGTATAGGGGAGATATACGTGCGCCCATTCGTTGGCGCACCCCCTGATTCCAACCACGCTATACCTTTTTGAAACTTAGAATTTGTTTTTTCCTTGCTATTTAGCTCATGTGGCTGCTGTGCATGCGCCCATGTCGCTCGCTTACGATGTAGGTTGTCTGTTGTATGGCGGCGAATCACCAATGCGCCTGCTGCATATGCGCACTGTGGATAAATAAACCCTAATCCCATGCCGATGTGCGGCCAAATGTAATAAACAACAAGTGTGGATCACATCCTTTTTGTACTTTTACAGTGCGCAAAACCCTCCTAAACCCATCGTTCACTCTTTAGGCACTCGATGGGGGTTGTACATATGCCACCTGCTCTGCCTCCCCACACACATCTGCTATTTGCTGAGCAGCCTCCACCAGCAGCGCCATGTCTGCCTGGTATGCGAGCACGTGTGCATAGGGCATGCCTGTGTTGCCCCCGACCTGCAGCAGCGACAACACACCCTGTAAAGAGTAGTGGTGTGATTGTGGTGATTGTTGTACTAGCACGTGGATGTGTTTGGTACCCTCCCACACACATACCAATGCATCTGATACAACGTGTCGTGCAGGTTCATCATTGAAAAAACGCACAGCATCAGGGTTGCCCCAATCCTCCCCAGACCCTATAATGTGGCTCGATGTTGTGCCTGCCTTGATGAAGCCACGCTTGCGGATGCTCAGCAAATGCTGTGGGTTGTGAATGGGTTGTGGGTGGGTTATGTGTACTCTGTATGCACAAACACCACATGCAAACACGTGGTATGTACAAAAACACCCCCACACATACGTCAACACTGGGTGCAAATGGTCGTGCTGGTGCAATATCCCATCGAAATGTCTCCATGTCATGTGCAGGGGTCCAGCTGTACCATTTTTGCCCCACGATGGATGCGGTCGGTGTGTAATCCACCCCGGCTGTGATGCGCTGCAGGCCATCAGGCACCATCTGCACAAAGGCACCATCATGACCTGTGACAGTCACCGGCCGCAATGGTTTCCATGCCATCTGTGTGTGGAGGATGTGGAGCATTGCATGATGATGTGGTTGTCTCCCCATTGCTCAAGCCATGTACACCAACAGCCACCCCCCCCCTCCATACCCGCTTGGCACGATCCCTCCTGCCCAGCAATGCCTCCTTGACCCCTGTTTCCTCAATACCCACCATCCACCCCAATGCACTGCCATCGACCACGGGCACCTCACTGCCACCTTCAATTTCTATGCGAGCATTGTCCACACCATATGCCTCCAATGCAGCGAGCAATGCCTCTGCACCAATGATCCTGTGTTGTTGTGGATGCGCGGTTGTTTTGGTGTATGTGTAGACACATGCAACAATCACGCGTCATGTCTGCACATGCACACTGTACAATTATACATCATTATTATACCCACCCACACGTACGTCAGATCACCGTTTTGCAGGTGCAGATAGTGTGGGTTGCTTGGTATGGCAAACTGAATGGTTGCAGGGCACACGAGCTCATTGGCCCCCTGTGGCTGCACATCTTCATCCTCCACTGCTGTTTGCCTGCGCTCCAAATCCTTTGCCCACTTGACCTTGTCATGCTGTTGTTGTTGGTTGTTGTTGTTATTTTATATATATATATTTATTGTTATTAATTTTTTTTCGAGTGCAGGATGTATACTTTTCATATGTGCAGGAGGATATGTTTCATGTCCTTTGAGACACACACTACCACTGAGTGTGACCATACACACGCATTGCATGTACTTCACAGAACACACCAAACCACATACCTCACGGAGCCAATCTGCAAAGGTTCCATAAAACTCTTCATTATCACGCTCCTTGAGGTAGGTCATAAAGTCTGCCACTTTTTTAGCCTCCTCTTCCCTATCCACAGTGAGTTCTGTGTGGTATATGAAGGTGACATGTATGTGTACTTGCAAGTAGGGCTAGCAGTGTATACTTGCAAGTGTGGACAGATACGTACGTTGTTCTACCCATGTTTCTTCATCATAATTTTCAACTTCTTCCATGCTGACTCGCCATGAATTGGTGCCTTCTGGTACACGCACAAAGTACCGCCCTTCTCCTGCATTGGCTGGTCGAATTCGTACATATGCTGTGTGTGTTGTACAACAAGGATGGTGTTGTACATACATTGTCAACACAGCATCATCAACACCCTAAAATGTGCACTGGAATGTAAAGACTAACTCATGTGAAGACCACAACATGAAACAAAAAAACATGCTGACCAGCAACCCCATACCATAATCAGCAGTGTGCAAGCCTATGCCACCCACTGTAAAGGAGCTCTTCATTGTCTGCTGAAATGCCTTGGGCTGCGTGTGTATATGTGTGTGTGTGTGTGTGACACCATACGTGTGACGAAGTACCCATACCACCCACACCAACACGATCCGCAGTAACCATACCACCCACTCCAACATACGGACCACACACAATGTCCATGCTACCACACCTACCATGGGCATGTTGGGAATCTCTGGATGGTCGTGCTTTTTCTTGGGAGTGCTTTTCTTGGGTGCCTCGGTGGCTGCTGCAGCGGTGACCACGAGTGCGTGGCGCATGCTGTTGGCATGCTTGTGCAATGGGGGTCGTTGTATACCAAATGGTGTGCTTGTGAGCGGGCAATGCTGCACATCTTGCAGCCGCAGCAGCCTTGTGCTGTTTGGATTGATGGTTCGCATTGCGGTGCTCGCTGCTGCGCGTGTTGCGTTGCGCTTACAAGCGTATCCTAGATGAGGTTGTTGTATTTCGTGCAAGAGAACGTGATGTCTTGGATGCAGCAGCGTATTTATGGCTGGTCAAACTTTGGGGCAAATGTTTTCAATAAAATACACACATAGAAATATCGACATCTATCAATCGACAACAACGACATTGACCTAATCTCGCAGCAGCACATGGCATTGTTTGTTGGGATTGATGCAGGCACCCAGGGAGTAAAGGTGCTCATTTGGGAACAAGATGCAAAGAGAGTGGTAGCAAGAAGCAGCTGCAGCTATCCATTGCTGCCCACCAATGTCCCTGGTCGAGCAGAGCAGCAGCCATCAACCTGGATTGACGTATGTAACCGTATTGCCGTTGATCATCCCACATGTTATCATCCTACATTGTCGTTACATCCCACACCTAGGGCACACGAAAGGCGATGCACGCGGCACTGCAATCAGTTGACCGTGCCTGCATACGAGGCATTGGTGTCAGTGGGCAGCAGCACGGCCTCGTTGCGCTCGACGCCAGTGGCACACCCCTGCGCCCTGCAAAGCTGTGGTGTGATGTAGAAGCTGCAGCAGAAGCACACACGCTTTCTGAGGCATATGGTATTGCAACACCACCTGGATTTACTGCCCCCAAATTGCTATGGTAGGGGGGGTATTTGTTGGGTGGTGTGTTGGTGGTCATGTGCGTTCGGGCTGTTGCAAGTATGTGCACAATGATGTGCACAAGTATGTAGACAGCGCGTCTCAATGTATGTGTACAGGTTGAAAAATAATGAGCCGCATGTATGGGAAAAGGTACGACATGTGCTATTGCCTCATGATTACCTCAACTACTGGCTCACTGGAGAATTTGCCATGGAGGTATGTGTACCTGTTGTTGCGAATTTTGTAAGTTTTTGTAGGGTGAGTAGTGGTGTGGTGTAGACATCAAAACATGCACCTGTGCTCTGTGCCTTGTGTTGCAATGATGATGAACCTACCATAGGCTTCTCACCACGCCATTCTCAGCAATGTACAAAGCACATAAAGTTTGAGATTAGAATGGTTAGGAACTGTGAATACCCCACCAACAGGCTGGAGATGCGAGTGGCACAGCACTTCTTGATATCACAACACGCACATTTGACAATGCGAGAATAGATGCGATTGGTATTGAATTGCGAGATATGTTGCCAGCATTGGTGCAGCCCACACAGGTAATAATACCAACCATGCACTCTGTACATGGTCTGACAACCCTCATAAACACATGCACACAACAATGTACATTAATAGTATGTACTATTGTGCATGAATGTAGCATATACAGCTTATACAAAATGTATTCTTCCCAATAAAACCACACAGTCATTGGGACCAGTGCGTGGGGAGATTGCCGAAGAATTCAACTTGCCAATAGATTGCATAGTCTCTCCAGGTGGAGGTGACAACATGATGTCTGCACTCGGTATGCTCTGGTTGATGACCAGCACAGTACTATCTTGACAAACCCTCCCAGCTCCCGCCACCTCCCATCTTCACCACACCCAGGATGTGGGGCTGTACGCCCTGGTGTGTTGGTATGCTCCCTCGGTACATCAGGCACCCTGTTTGGAGTTTCCAACACCCCCGTCATTGATCCCAGTGGCACTGTGGCGCCCTTTTGTGACTGCACAGGTCGCTGGCTGCCATTACTGTGTACCCAAAACTGCACACTGGTGCCTGAGGAAATACGCAGCATGTATACAGATGCCGACAATCGTCCCCAATTTACACAAGACGAGATGACAGCGCTCGCGGCACAGGAACCAGGGTGTGAGGGTTTGACAATCTTGCCCTACTTCATGGGAGAGCGTACACCCAACTGGCCACATGCCAGTGGTGGGTGTGTTGGTCTACGACCCGGCATGCTGGGGAGACCGGGGTTGCTCTACAGGGCCGCCCTCGAAGGGGCTACTTTTTCTCTTTTAGCTGGCTATCAAACCATGCTGTCCTATGGCGTTGAGGCACAACAGCTGCTGCTGGTTGGGGGAGGGTCAGCAAATGTGCTTTGGAGGCAGATTATTGCCGATGCGTTTGGGATGCCTGTGGAGCTGCCACCAGAGGAGGAGAGCGCAGCGTTGGGGGGGGCACTGCAGGCAGCGGCGGTGGCGGCAGGGGTGGACGACATTGCAGTGTTTGTGGGGGATGTGTGCACCGGAGAGGGCGAGGTTGGTGTGGTCTTCCCATGTGACCCATGTGCGAGGGATGCATTGATGGAAGCCTTTGCGCGGCATCAAAAATATGGCAGTGATTTGTTTTCATCACATGTTTGACCACCTGCCATAACAAATCATAACAAACCATCAACAGCAACCGATTGAACATCGATTAAAACAACGCAAAAATGGGTTCGCTCATGTCGGGTTGGGACAATTCCCTAGGGACTTACACGAAACCGAAAGGTGCGCTTGTTTCGTTGTCCGAAAGCGGGCATGGGGATTTGTACACAGCTGGACTTTATCTGCACATCAACACGCTCCGCAAGCGGGGCATGGGTGATGATTACGGGTTGGCTACAATGCACACACATCACAACAACAGGTGTGGATGAGTTTGATGACTCGCTGCGTCCAGATGAACCAAACACACCTGGAGCAAACTACCAGAGGTATGTATCATGTACAACATACGTACACACATACACCAGCAAACACCTTCCCCGTTCACACAGGCAGCTCATGAAAAAATATCTGTCGCGGGGCACGCCACTGCTGCCGTGCGAGCTGTCGCGCAAATCTGACCCTGTGCTGATCGACGTACCCCCCGTTGCGCTCAAGCGTGACTCTACTGGCTCTGGTGGCATGGCGCGCAGCCCCACATTGATGCGCACAGGCAGCTTGCGCATGCCCATGCGTTCCACATCGCTCCCCACAAGCCCACGCTCTGTGTCGGGCGAGACAACAGAAGATGCAGAGGAAAGTGCCAAAGACAAGGCGGGGTGGTGGTCCAGAATGGACAGCGCACAAATGAATCGTCAGGTGGAGGAGGGTGACGGTCATTACTTGGGAAGCTACAAGCCGCAGTTTGATGTGGCAGGCAACACACATGCGTTTGCTGAGGCACCTGCCAAACAGTAGTTGTGTACAATGAGTTTTGCAGTGGGGTGAGTGTTTTGTTGCGTACAATGAGTTTTGCAGCGGGGACTCTTGTTTTGACAGGCGTCTTCTGCAGGGTAGTTTTCTTTCATCCCAGTTTTGTCACCCCAGTTTTGTCACATGTATTCTGTCACATCTATTCACACCCCGAGTGACACGCAGTAATAAGCAGTGATAACCAGTTGTGTTAGCATCGTCTCCATCAGCCCCCGAACAACTGTTTCGTGTCCCTGCATTTATTGCGTCCCAACACGCACCAAACCTCTTGCGACTAAGTCAACTTGTCGTGACGCCCGTACACGGACAGCAGCGTGTGCTGGGATATGAAATCTTTACTGCGTCGCAATGAGGCCAGGGCAGCACAGCAGTCACCATTGACAGGAAGAGCAGGGTCCCCTGATACATCAGTAGAAGGAGAAGGTACTGCAGCGTGCAGGGAAACGTCTGCAGAGCCACGTGTTGGGATTGCCACCACCATGGAAGCAGAACTGTCCCCAACGTATGTGTTGTTGTGCACATTACTTGTTCAGTTACTGGTTGTTCATGTGCTCTGTTTCACCCACAGAAGCCAGGAGGAGCAAGGTACACCACCAGCCATGGCGGGCAACAATGGTGCTCCCTCACTCGAAACAGACAGCAAAGCATCTGCTGGACCCACCCCACCCCCATCATTCTGCTGCCCCATCAGCATGGACATCATGGCAGACCCAGTCATAATCGCCACTGGACATACATACGACCGTGTCTGCATTGAACGCTGGTTGCAGAGTGGCAACAAGACCTGCCCGGTGACGGGGATGCGCCTCCGTCACCACGAACTCACCCCAAATTTTGCTCTCCGCACTGCTATTCATGTATGTTGGGGGGTTGTAGTACACATTTCATCCCATCCTCCCATCCTCCTCCAACACCATCCCATCACAACTACAGGAATGGGCTGCAGAACACAATGTGTGCATTAAATCCCGTTCCACAAAAACATCTGCCCCTGTCACGGCTGGTACGCCCATGCGCTCAGAGGAAGGTGTCGACAACATCATGACGGGGCATGATGAGATTGTATGGGCAGTGGAAGTGGCAGGCAATCGATTATTCTCTGCATCAGCTGACAAAACTATTCGTGTGTGGGATATTCCCAGTCGCCGTTGCATCCAGGTATTGTGCACTGTTTGTATTGTACTGGCATCCATCCCCCGTTGTCCATCATCCCACCTATCATCACCCATCACACTCCCTCACCCTCCCTCTCGAAGGTATTGGAGGATCATGCACGCCCTGTGCTCTCCCTCGCCATCCACGGTAACCGTCTATTCACTGGCTCGTACGATTTCAGCATCCGCGTGTGGGACCTCACCACCCTCACCCGCATCACCACCCTGCAAGGACACACGGATGCCGTGCGATCCCTTGCTGTCGCCAATGGACGCTTGTTTTCCGGGTCATATGATGGTACCGTCAAGGTGTGGTCTATAGATTCCCTCACACTGCTCAAGACACTGCATGGGCACACGGGGCCTGTACGCACCCTTGCACATTCTGGGCGGTATATGTTTTCGGGGTCGTACGACAAGAGCGTGCGGGTGTGGGATGTGGAGAGCCTCGAGTGTGTGAGCCCGCTGCATGGACATCAGAGTATGTGGTGGTGCATGTACATACTCGTACTTGCTTTTACTTAACACGACTACAGTGTCTCCACACAAACCATGTATATATACTATGAACCACGTATGTATTCCACAAAAACCTCCTCCTCTCACATAGGTGCAGTGCGTGCATTGGCAGCAACAGGCACACGTGTGTTTAGTGGCAGCGACGACACCACTGTGCGTGTGTGGGACAGTGACACATTGACGTGTCTGCGCACACTGGAGGGACACGAGGACAATGTGCGTGTGCTGGCAGTGAATGATCGGTATTTATTCTCTGGTAGCTGGGACAAGACGATACGCGTGTGGGATATTACCACACTGTCATGTGTCAAGGTAGGTTGTGGGAAGTTGGTGTTGGTGTTGGTGGTGGGGAGACGTTGCAAAAACATGATTGGTTTGCGGGGGGGGGATACGGTACATATACACATATGTACTTCAACAACAATACAGGTATTGGAGGGTCATTTAGAAGCAGTGTTGGCGCTTGCAGTGAGCCCCCGGCATTTGGTGTCGGGCTCGTACGACACCACTGTGCGATTTTGGGATTTGGAGACGTTTCGCTGTGTACGCAAGTGTGAGGGGCATGCAGACGCTGTGCGCGTGTTGGCTGCAAGGGCGGATGATGATGAGGTGTTTTCAGGGTCGTACGATGGCACCATTGGGGTGTGGCGCGGCGGAAATTGAGATAGAGGTTTTCCTTGACTATTGGGTGGTGTTTTTGCTTTAAATCAGGTAGTGTATTTGAGAGGCCAGGCCAGACCATTATCATATGTACACAGTAACTCTTGTATATCATGCCATCGATCCATCCTTTATCCTCTCACTGCCACGTTATTTCTCGCTTGGCCTTGACACATCCGTGCTGCAATATACTGCGTAATCGTTATGTACTTCCACACGGCTTGAAGCACACACGAAAGGGAGCAAGTTGCAATCGTACCTACGTTGCAATCACACGAGCACTGCAACTTGACAACCGGGAGCTCCTTGTGGGTGACTGCGTTTCCCTGGTGTCTTTTGCGCTCTACAAGCAAATTGCAGCCATCGTCTTTCTACCAAGCTTTCCAGGCTGGTTGGCACCCCTGTCGTTCAACCCACTACGATTTATCGAGTTTGGGGCGTTTGCTGCGACGCTGTGTGGCACATGGGTGGCATGTGCAACCATACTGGGTGGGTACAAGATGGCCGCAACAAGTGGTATGGGTGTAGCAGAGCGTGTGCACGTCGCTCAGAAAACACAGCCACACACACACACACACCCATCCCCCCCCCACACGCAGACCTACCCACTGCGTTGCGAAAGGTGTGTCTTATTTGGCTCATCAGCCAACCAGTAGCAGCTGCAGAGCTTGTGTTGTTGACTGCAGCGGAAGGTTCGACACTCGTCGGTGTGGATGGCTTTGCATCTGTGCTGCCACTTGCTGCATCGGGGCCCGGGGAGCCCTTTGTTTCCACTGCTGGGGTACTGGGTCTCATGGCAGTGTGGCGGTGTTGGTACACAGCATTTTTGGTATGTGGGAGTGTTGTGGCTGACTGTTGTATTTCCCGTACTCATATGTGCATACCCATCATACAGGACATTGCCAACTTTCGCTCGTCGTCCTTTACTAAAAAGGTTGATCGGGACAAGGATGCACGGGTGTTGAAAGAAGCGCTGCTTGCAACATTGTTTCTGGCTGGGGTGTTTGCAGCAGTGGTGTGGGTGTCATCTGCCTTGCTGCGTCAGGAGGACCTTGCCTTTCTGTTGTTTTGATGATTGTGTTGTCGTGGTGAGTTTTATTCTATGATGATGATAACGGTAATGCTGCAGTGGTGACACAGTGGTGGTGACACAAACAGGCACAACAACAGAGATGGCAGAAGATCACACAGCGAGCCCCCGTGCAGTCTCCTCGTCATCATCCGGTGACAATGACATGTCAAGTCTATTGCAATGTACGAAAGACGTCAACGTTGTACAAAACGTGCACATGCTGTGTGCAACCTTGCATTCCTATGATGCACGATCCTCCTCGTATCACAGTCGACAGTCCACTTCGCCCCTTGAAAAATGTCAAGCGCACGCTGTTTGCTATTGGGGACAACCCGCTGATACCAGACGAGGATGATGCAGCGTCGCCGAGCAGCCCCCTCCCAAACACCAAGCCGGGCTCGGTGGTCGCGACGCCAACCAAGGGCTTTACAACCCCTGCCACTGTGGAATTCGACCCACCATCCAACCCCGCATCCAGTGCTGGTTCCATTCAGCACATCATGGATCGGCACTCGTTTGACAACCAGGTTGGGGGTAGCAGCATCACCGTGGCGTCACTGGATGCGCCAAGGGGTGATGTGCAAGACTCTGTTGTTGGAGTAGTAGGCGAGTACAAACATCAAGACAATACGGTGTTGGGGCAGCCTCCTGCACCACCACATGGCCACGAGGACGTACACCGTGTTGTTGATATACTGTGCCTGGATGATGCCAAGCTCAGCACCAGTGGCAGTGCAAGTAGTGTGGTGGAGGATGTGCATGTGGTGGATAAGAATGTGGTGGATGCGAATGTGGCGGATGTGAATGTGGTAAAGGATTCGGTGCTGTGGAGTGCAGTGGGGGGAATGAGATCTACAGGAGGTCAGGTAGGTCAGGAGGAGGATGTGGTTGGCACAGGGATCAGTGATGCTGGTGCAGCAGAAGAAGCACCAGAGGGTTTTTCTCTACGTGGATGTGTTTCACCTGGCAGCATGGCAAGGCAGCTGCCACCATTGAAAGTTGATACACATACACCTGAAGGTAGATATACACCTGATGGTAGATTTACAACTGAGGGGACACATGCAACTGAGGGCACACGTGCATCTGAAAGGTCTACCGGAGGTGCAGAAGGAAAAACACACAACGAGCCCCCCCCGGTCAGTCATCAGGGTCAGTCATTAGACGTGCCGAGCAGCATGGTCACCCCAAGTGTACGTACACATGATGCACATGAGTTACAGCATGTGCAGCATCATGTGTCTGTGGAAATAGGTGAGAGCGAAGACGAAGAAGAACAAGAGGAGGAGGACAATGGAACACAAGGGCAGGGGATACCAGACAGCAATAAACACGGACAGGGTGATGAGGGGCTGGGTGATGATACTGCTGAGGTGGAACGAGATGAACATGACAAAGGGCAGCAGGTGGTGTGGGATGCAGGACACATACAGCCACCTGTATGGCAAGCTGCTGCACCCCTGGACACCTCATACTTGAAACCAGGAGCAGGACATCATCCACAGCTGCAACAGGACGTGAAGCAGTCAACACCAATCAGACAACAGCAACAGGATGTGAAGCAGTCAACACCAATCAGACAGTCAACACCAATCAGACAGCAACCATTATCACCACCACTGTCCTCTACACACATCGCATCTCCTGCACAATGTACAACACCGCATGCACAGCGTACAGCAACACCACATGCACAGCATACAGCAACACCACATACAACTCAGCACCCAGGTCCTTCATCATACATCCTGACCCTGGAACAACGGTATATATCATGTGCTTTGTATGCAATGCATATACAGTGTGTCTGTGTCAAAAGTATATGTCTGTGTGAATACTGTGTGTCTGCTTCCCTAATTCTTTACCTCACTCAATCACCCCCCCCACCACTTCTCCCCCCGCACCCCCACCCACACAGCAATAGGCAACTTGAGAGTGATGTGCTGGCTGCACTCCAAGCAGCACAGGAAGTACAAACCACTGGGGAAGCACTGCAGATGGAAAATGAAACACTTCGTGCTGAAAATGCAACACTGCATGCTGACAATGCAACAGTGCATGGTGAAAATGACACGCTCCGTGCTGAAAATGAAACATTGACGCAGGAACATGAGCAGGTGATGCAGCTAGCCAATACATTTGAACATGAGGCAACATTACTCCAGCAGCAGGTAGCTACCCTGGAGCACCGACTGGCAGCAGCACCACCAGCACGCAGTGCACTGGGGGTCACTCAATGGGGCAACCCTGGGGCAACCCTCGTTGTAGGTCAGGGGGGAATTGTAGAGGGCCAGGCAGACAGGGAAGAGGGGCAGGCAGACAAAGAGGGGTGCAGTAGGGAATCATGTGCTCATTGTGGGGGCTGTGTTGTGCAGCGGACCTTGGAGGCAGCTGCAGATGGTGGGCGCAGGGGCAGTGAGGGGCATGTACAGGGCGCAGGAGAGGGGTGGGGTGAGGAAAGTGGGGATGTACAGGCACTGCATGGCCACATTGAGGTACTGGGGGGAGTGTGTGGTTTTTATACACATACACACTCATACACACTCGTACACACTCACAGACACATACACACCCTGACACACACATACAGGCACTCACACAGCAAGTGCGACAGAGGGATAAGGACATTGCACGCCTCACTGCCAAACTGAACACTGCCCGGGGCAAAGCTACCCAGGAGCGACATGAGGCTGCAGCGCAGCAACAAGCGCACATGCATGCATTGCAGGTATGGAGGATGGCTGTGTTGTGTCGTTACAATGATTGTACATGTGAGAATGAGCGCCATTACTTTGTATATTTACTGTTTCATTACTTTTTCATAAATATAAATGTACATGTACAATCATGTGCACTATGTACTCCATCTGTATGATCACCACAGGCTACCCTGGAGCAATCCATGGCAGCCACAGCAGCACTGGAGGCAGCAGGGCGTGGATTGGATAGTGAGGCTGCAATCAAGGTCATGACGTCACTCAAAACACACAATGCATCCTTGCAGGCACAGTTGCAGGAGCTGCAGGTGAATGTATTGTGTGTTGTAGTGGTGTGTGTGTTGTTGTGGTGTGTGTTGTAGTGGGGTGTGCATGTTGTAGTGGTGTGTGTGAGAGGGTTGTATGTGTAAGAGGGGTGTGTCAGAGAGTATAATGTGGTACATGCAACAATGTTGTTGTGCATGCACATGTTGTTGACCACAAATGTTGTGACTGCTGCACAAACAACAACAACCCACTGCTATAACCCACCCACCACTCACGCACCACCCACCACTCACGCACCACCCACTGTTTTCACACAGGCACGTTTTGCAGAGGCATACCAGCAATGGGTGACTGACATGGATGCACGTGCACAACATATAGAAGACCTGCAACGTATGATCAAGTACACATACAGTGTACATGATATGCACTGCTGTTATGTGCTGCTGTTATGTTACTGCTGTTGTGTGCTGCTTCTTTCATCAATACTTTCCTGAGTGCACATACACACACACACACATACACACGCACGCATACACACACATACACATACCCCCCCCCCCATACACAGAGCGCATCAGCACATTGCAAAAGCATGCCGATGAACACCCTCATAGCAAGGCAGTGGGAAAACGCCTCAAGCTGCAGCTGGTACAACGTGACAATACCGTTCATAACCTGCGCACTGCTAATTTGAGACTGCAGCAGCAGCTGGATGAGGCACAGCAGTGCATACGAGCACGGTGTGGGATGTTTTGTGGGGCACTTGTATTGTATGGATGGATGTTGTGTAGAGAAAACTTGCAGTGTATGGATGGATGTTGTGTAGGGAAAACTTGTAGTGTATGGGTTGATGTGTGCATGTGTGTACATGCAAGTATATGTATACATGCCAACAATTAACAAGCAATACAGTGCGCTCCCGACCTATCACTGCTATTCAACACATCTCAGCACACCTCAACACTAAGTACACACCTCAACACACAAAATACGCACCTCAGAGACAATGAGGCACACGCAAGTGACGTCAGCACACGTCGCCTGCGTCAGCTTACTGAACGAAATGAAGCCCTCACACGGAGGGGTGAGGCCATGAGAATGCACGTGGCACGACTGGACAAGCAACTGCAGGAAGAAACCACAACCAAGCAGCAATTACAGGTATGTGTTTTTTTGGTGTGTGTGTTTTGGTTTTTGTGTGTTTTTGTTTGTCTCTGTGTGTGTGTGTTGTTGTGTGTCTATTCTGTGTGGAAAAAAATAGGCGAGCACGAGCTGCTCATGGTTGCAAAACTATACACACAACAGTGTACACACACACATACACATACACTACACGTACACTACACAAAAACGTACAGGATGAACTGCAACAAGCACGTGCAGCACTGAGAGATGCCAAGCGTCAAATGGGCAACATGACCCGCCCCAAACGTAGATATGATCAGGTGTGTCCGGTGTTACACACACATATACATTAAACATACACATCACACATACACATTAAACATACACATCACACATGCACATCACACATGCACATCACACATATACATCACCCGTACTCATCTACATCACACATACACATCACACAACAGGTTGCAGCAATAGAGGAGACAGAAAATGCAACTCATGGTGCCCCTGTCAACAATGCCCCTGTCAACAATGCTCAGGAACATCCCCAGACAGGTCCCTTTGATCAGTGGTGTGCCATGGCAAAGCAGAGGCTGAGGATTGCAGCACTGACCAAGCAACTCAAGGTGTGTGTGTATTAAAAAGTTGGGTGTTAGTGTATGTGTTGGGTGTATGTGTCGTTTGTGAGGATATGTGTGTGTCCACCTCTATATAGTGTTATCTACTCTACATACGCACAGGAATATATCACACACTACACATACACCATGCTATACCATCCACACACCACGCTACCCATTTGCAACACCAAAATCACCTACATCCAACACCAAAATCACCAACACCTCTAGGAAAAAGATGCAACCATTGCCACACTGGAGGCACGTATCAAGCAACAACAACAGCAGCAGCAGCAGCAGCAACAACAACAACAACAACAGCAGCACAAGTGCGCAGACCTACCCCACCAAGATACAACACAGTCAATCCTCTCAACGGGCCCTTCAACAAAAACTCGACGCAGGGTCCCCCCACCCGCGGATGTACACAGTGGTGGTGGGGTGGGTGGGTCCAAAAGTGGGGGACCGCCTCCTGCTTCACAAAACCCACAGACACATGATGGGAGTGTCGTGTTGGCTGCAGTGGGCAGCACAACTGTTCCCATGCAACAGGTATGGTGTGGGTGTATTATGTATGGAGTACATCTGGGGTGTATAGTGTACATCTGGGGTGTATGTATATTCTGCATGACCATACATTTTCACAATGACACACACAGTTTCATGATATGCTAGAGCGTTGCTTGGACCTGCAAGAGACATGTGATGGGCTAAGAGCACAACTAGCAGCAACAACAGAACTAGCAGCAGTAAGGGCCACCAAGGGGTTGCCTGCTGAGAAACAAAGCGCTGACCCAGTCAACGAGCAGGTATGAATGAGACACACACACACACACACACACACTCCCACACACACACACACACCACACGCAGGATGCTGCCATGGTTGTGTTGCGTTGTCAGCGTGATGATGCACTACTACGTGCAGCTCGGCTTCGGCAACAATTGAGGGACCTGTTGGGACCCCTGCACTTGCCTGATGCAACAACACTCAGTATGATGATGATGTTTGATAATACATGCAGTATGATAATGCATGCACCACACAGCTCCCCATCAGGATGGATGCACCTCCACACACCCCACACACCTCCACACCTGTGCAGTCATACAATTGATCCCGACCCTGTGTGTGTTCACAGTGCGTTGTAGAATACTAGTGATGTGTACCGTGGGTGTTTGCGTGTTTATGTTTTGTGTTTGCTCCATTGCCAACATGTGCTGGTGACCATGACACAGCGTCATATACACCACCTTTATACACCACCATCCACATCATACCATGTCAAATTTGGCTTGATCGGGTGACATGGCAAGCAGTGTTCGCAAAAATGTCTCTCCACTCACGTCATCCCAGTCCCCATTTCGTGGGATGGGATGGGCCTTGATGAATGCTTGAAACCAGTGAAAGACGTGCAAATTGGTTTCGGATAGATAATACAACAAGGTTTTGGCCGCCCTGGTGTGTTTGTTTGTGTGTGTGTATGTATGTTTGTGTGTATGTGGTGGGTTCACATAGTCACAGACATACAAAATAGTAACAGACAACAACAGCATATAGTCAGACAGACAATAACAACATGGGTAACAACGTCGTGTGCACCCACCACAATCACCATACACCACAGATACACCATCCACCCACAACACCATGTACCGTTCAGTGAGCAAGCCAATCAAGCGGTCCCTGTTGCCGTCCCGTAATGGCGTATCGTCTGGGTTTCGTGTCCATGCTGGTCGGCCCTTCCTCCGATTTGCCTGTGAGATCATTGCGCAAAACCCCGTGCAGCAACCAACACACACCAGACATCTCATCACCGACCATACCCGCTCATAGCTGTTGCCCTTTCGTGAAGCTGGTCGAGATGAAGCCTTCCGTCTCCATTCTGGTACATTATCACCAGAATATATGATCAGGTGTGGCTGCCTACATGCACGCTTCATGGATGACAGGGATCCATTCCCCATTTGCGAGTGGATTGTGCCCCACGCAGACAGCAACAGACCCCCCATCTGCACAAGATGTATTGATGCTGCACTAGAGAAAACAACAACTATGGCACCCAGGAGCCCTGATTTCAAACCAGTGGTGGTAAAAGCACACAATCCTCAGGTGGTTTTGACGTAAGCAGGCACGCCACGACGCTGTGTGTCACACGGATGGATTCGCAATGGATGTCTCGTGCGTGATGTACGATGACACAAAACGTGGATTGTTGGCTGTGATGTTTTTTTTACCTTGTGGTGTTCTGCAGTCAGCACCACAAAACAAGCAGCCCTTGCTGCTCACAACTCGTTATGCCAACTACCATGCAGCACATGAGGATGCTTAGCTCCTCTGCTTGCAAATCCATGGCACCCACCCTTTCTCTTGTGCATCGTCACCTCGCATGGCACCATCCACACCATGGCTGCAGCCTCCACCATCCCCCTGCACGCCTACCTCTGCACACGAGAGCAATTGCATCTCATGATACCACAGCTCCAGCAGCGGATGGTTCCACCACTGGTCAACCATCTGGTGGCGATGGTCAACAGCTCCTTGAACCTGGCATGACATGGCCACAGCGTAGTCAAGGGTGTGGCACTGTCAGCACAGCAGACGAGGGCAAGCGCCTGACCATTTGTGGCTGGGTGGATCGCTATCGCAACTTAGGTGGCATTGTGTTTTTGGACATTCGCGATCACACAGGCATCGTGCAGGTTGTGTGATATCGTGTATGTAGGAATCGTCATCTCTGCATGGCAACCAACAGCAGTATATACACACACCACCACCAACACCACAACAGGTTGCCGCCACAGAAGCGGACAACGCAGGCATCTATGCACAATTGGAACGCCTCCGTCAAGAATACGTGGTCTCCATCACTGGCACTGTTCGCCTGCGTTCAGATCCCAACCCCACACTACCCACTGGTCTTTTAGAGATGGTTCCGGAGAGCATGTCGGTGGTCAACGTTGTGGATACCACACTGCCGTTTTTGGTGAGTGAAACATCAAGGGAGGAGGCTGCACCACGAGAGGAAATCCGCCTGCGACACAGAGTGTTGGATTTACGGTGTGTGTGAGTGTTTTTGTACACAGTGTGTGTGTGTGTGTGTTTTCCATGCACGTGTTGTATGTGTTTGTATGTGTTTGTATGTGTGCTTTCCATGCACGTGTTGTATGTGTGTTTTCCATGCGTACACATCTGCAGCATGTGCAGCCTCCTCTCCCTTGTACATCCATACGTACTCCCTCACATCCATACACCCACCCACCCCACACGACAGCCGCGCCGAAATGCAGCGCAACCTCCGCTTGCGCCACCACGTCGTGCGTGTCCTGCGTCGCTTCCTGGAAGACGAATCCGATTTTATTGAAATGGAAACCCCCATGTTGACCCAGTCAACACCAGAAGGAGCCCGTAGCTACCTCGTACCTTCCCGCCTGCAAGCTGGGGATTTTTACGCCCTGCCCCAGTCCCCACAGTTGTTCAAACAGATGCTCATGGTGTCGGGTTATGACCGTTACTACCAGCTTGCCCGTTGCTTCCGAGATGAGGATTTACGAGCAGACAGGCAGCCTGAGTTTACGCAGTTGGATATGGAGATGGCGTGGATGGATCAGGATGCGATTATTGGGGTTGTGGAGGCTATGATTGGTCGGGTGTTTCAAGAGGTACTTGGGATTAGGGGGGGGATGATATTACGGGGGGGAATGATATTGCCAGGGGGATGATAGTGCCGGGGGGATGATACTGCTGGGGATGATATTGTGGTGCTTGGGGGATGGTACCCCTGAGAATGCTAAACAGTGATTATTGATGATACTGAACAGTGATTACGGGTGGTTTTGTATACATGCATAATATGGTACTACATGGTGATTCTGTATACATGCATAGTATGTCGTACAATCTGCAAACGTCATGAAACCATGGATGTGCCAATCCTACCATGCTGTCATCACAACACCACCATGCTGTCATCACAATACCACCATGCTGTCACTACCGTGGCATCACCACAGGTAGCTGGGGTCACATTGCCTCAGCCATTCCCCCGCATGCAGTATGATGAAGCAATGGAGCGATATGCCTCTGATAAGCCAGACCTGAGATATGGGCTGGTAATGACTGATGTGTCAGCTGCAGTGCAAGGATGTACATTCAAGTGCGATGATTGTGGATAGGATGGGAATGGATGGGAATGGGTGGTGTGGAGGATGAGAATGGATGTGTTTTTTTTGGATGTGTTATGGTTGTATGTATGGTTGTATGTTCAGTGCACAGTGAGCTCTATTCTTTCCTATAATTATGCTGTTCTTTCCTAATCATGCTGCTTGTTCGCACAACCATCACTCTTGTTCATTCCTATAATGAAGCTGCTTCCCAAGATGAATTGTTTCTTATACTGCTCATCCTATGATCATTGTTCCTACTCTCGTTCCACTTCTATAGGATTTTTGCTGGGGCACTGGAGGCAGGAGGCATGGTCAAAGCCATGCGTGTCCCTGATGGTCAACGCCTATCTAACTCTCGCCTCAAGCCCAAGGGGGATGTTGCAGGTAGATGCCACATGCCATGCTATGTCATGTTTCCATGTCATGTCGCCATTACATGTTGTAGTGTTCTTGCCATTGCCACACTGTTTCTATGTCATGAATACAATATGCATGTACATGCCTCCCACTTGTGGGTTTATCTCCTACTTTGTGAGTGTATACCTCATGTGTATATCTATACCATGTGTGTGTATGTCAGCTCACCCATGATCACGTTCTTACACACACACACACACACACACACACACACACACACACACACACCACACACACACACACACACCACTTTACACACACACACACACCACTGTACACACACAGCCGAGGCAGTAGCGGCAGGTGCAGGGGGCCTTGCATTTGTGCGAGTGGCGCCTGGGGGTGCATTGGAAGGTGCAAAGGCATTGCTAGAGGGGTTGACTGATGCACACAAGGATGCTCTTGTGCAGGCAACAGGCGCACAAGAGGTATTGTGGTGGTGGTATTGTGTTGTGTTGAGCGCATTGTGTCATATGTGCTGCACCTGTGTACTATCATTGTTTATGTTGTATGTGCTGCATATGTGTACCAACATCAATGTACCAACATCAATGTACCAACATCAATGTGTTTCCTGCATGACCACAAGCAGATAGCAGCATACATTTCAAAAGCAGACACTGCAATTTCACCTTGTGCATAGTACTACCACCTTGTGCACAGCACTGCTACCACCACCTCATGTACAGCACGACTACCACCACCACCTTGTGTATAGGACTACATGTGTAGTACTATAACTACCTGCACACATGCAGTACTACCACCACCACTTTTCACACATCACAGGGTGACCTGTTGCTCATTGCTGCCGGTGCCCCCAGCACTGTCAACAAAGCCCTCGACCGAGTGCGTCTGTTTCTCATAAAGTCCCTCAATGAACCCATGCTGCAGGAGCATGCCATGGTGTGGATCACTGATTGGCCCATGTTTGAATATGATGAGGAGGCTGGGCGATTAGAGGCGCTGCATCATCCGTTTACTGCACCACGCGATGAGGATATGCATGTATGTGGGGGGTATAGTATCTGAAAGTGTACATGTATTGTATATGTACACAAGTGCAGCATTGATGTGTGTGGATACAACATTTGTGTGGGTACAACATGTGTGCTTGTGTTGGCCGCCAACATGTTGTTTGCATGTGTGTGTATATCCTGTGGGTATACCCTGCACGTCCATCAACATCCTCTCCACACCACCCTCTCCACCCACCCAACAACCCACACACACAGGATTTGCCAAATGCACGCGCGCGTGCGTATGATATCGTATACAATGGAGTGGAGTTGGGTGGCGGATCCTTGCGTATCTACAGACGGGACGTACAGCAGCAGGTATTCAAGGCCATTGGGTTGAGTGAACAAGAGGCCCGAGAGAAATTTGGGTACCTTCTCGACAGCTTCCAACTGGGGGCACCACCACATGGTGGGATTGCCCTGGGTGTGGACCGACTGGTCATGCTCTTGGCTGGTAAGGTGGTGGTGGTGTGTGGGTTGGAGGTGTTGTGTGGTGAGAGGAGTTGTTGTGTGGTGAGAAGACAACAAGGAGGAGTTGTACATGATTTCAGCAGTAGTGTTTTATACACTACACCCTCGACACAGGTGCACCATCAATTCGGGATGTCATTGCATTTCCCAAGACCACACAAGCACAGTGTTTGCTTACAGGTACACTATTTGTCTTACGCAGTGTTGTGCTGGCACCTCTACATACCCAAAAAACACCCCTCCATGCACACACAGGTGCACCAACAAAGGTGTCGCAGGAGCAGCTTGAAGAGTTGCATTTGACAGTCACAAACAACAACAACAAAAATGATGAATAAAGTAGTGTTACATATTTATTGCGTTTTTATTTCACGAAATTTACAAACATTGTGTAAGAAATGGTAAAACACAATGAAGCGAGTTGAAAAACCCTGTGCACACCCATTTCTACTATACAGTCTTGTACTGCTGCACTGGTGCCGGTTTGCCGTAGACGGGCACTTGATATGGGTCGTGCATGGAGCGCATGCAGCAGGGCACGCATGCCACACATGGACACAGCAACACAGCGATGAGCACTGCGAGGGCTCCTTCGCGGCTCAGCGTTGTGCACTGGCAGCAGCCGGGTTCGCCCTCGAACATTTCATAACCTATGATGGTGTCACCTGGAGCAGGAGGGTGCATGGGCGCAGCCATTTTCACTCCTGATACAGGTGTTGGGTATGTGCCGAGAGAGACAGGCATGATGATGGTCAAAGCCGAGGATGGAGATGTTGTTCAGTTGGCGATCAGAAAGAGTTGCGGTTTGATGCGTGCTGGTTGTTGAATGCGTTCGTTGATGAATTGTGTGCTGTGCCAATGCGAATTGAGGTTATTTGAGGGGGAAACGATTGTCGCTCTGCTGTTTCGCCATAGCTTCACCAGATGAAAAAAACAATCTGGAAAGCGTGACGTCACATGTAAGCGCGTGTTACAGAACGAGAACATGAGAACGAGATGAACAGCAATGTTGGCTATACTACACCCCCCAAACAGTGCTTGTGATGATGATGGTACACACGAGCAAAACAGACAGTCTGTTGCGCCTTGCGCCTACACTATACGTACATACACGGATCACACACATCTCAAAATCGATACGCATGTACACCACCACACCACCACCACTCACAGCGGGGAGAGGTCGGCAAACGTATTGTCGCGCAGGGGGTCCTTTTTCCCAAAGTATGGACTGTGTGCCCCACTTTCAGCAGACACACCACTGCTGGTACGTACCGGCGCAATCTGCTGCTGAAATGCGGTGTACCTGGGCGATTGTGCTGCAGGCGTGTGGGACACATACAGCACTGAGGTGTACGCTGCTGGCTGAAGGGGTTGCTGCGGCTGAGGTGGTTGTGGTGGCTGCACAGGCACCTGCCAGGGGTCGCCATGTGCAACAGACACAGGGTGATGCAGGGGTGGGACCACCACATGTGGTGGTGCAGCCACCACCGGTGGTGCAATGGGTGCTGCATCCATTCCCAGCAAATCGTCCACAGTGACCTTGGACATGCCAGTAGTCACAGAATCCGTGTCTGACACAGAGCGTCCTGGTGGGTTGCCCGTGGGCGTGTCGGGCTCATTCACACCCGAGTGTGTCGTAAGATCAGCCCCCACCTCCACAAGCAAGAGCTGTTTTGTCGGTGTTGTTTTGAAAGTGTATTGCCATATACACTACAACCACCCTGCGTGTCACCAACCCCCCCATCATACCTTGACCAAGGGGAACAATTTGGCAGCAGGTGCTTTGCCAAGCTCCTCCAGGGTGTCTTCCCATGTACCCACTGTCACCGTTCCCACTGACAACTTTTTGCTCAGGGCACGTGTGAGTTTGTTTTCTGTGCCGCTGCTCGTGCGCTGTACGACGCTGCGGGAACGGCGCATTGCCAGTTCCTTGGTTTTGTATGCATAGATGCGTTTGAGTGCAAGTCCTCGTAGGCGCGTGGCGTCGTCCCATGTCTCTCCCACTACCAAACGCAACATGCGGGTGCGAAGCTCCTCGTACAAGAGCGCGGCGGCAAGTTGGTCTGGGTGGCCTGCATCGCTGGCAGCTTGCAGTGCGCGTGTTTCCAGCTCGTCGTATAACTACGTGGTGGGGAAAGGGGTGTCAAGAGAGGTGGTTGCCCTCCAAAACTGGGGCCACACAATACCCGACATACCTTGAACAGCAAGTCGACCTGCTTCTCCTTGATGCTTGCCTCGCTGGTGTACTCACATCGTCCAATCTCATCCTTGAGCACGCGAAACGGGACGCGCAGGTCGTCCTTGTTCTTCTGGGCGAGCTTGATACACAAGTCTGTGGTGGTGATGTCCATCATCATCTGTCCATCATCGTCACCACAGCATAGAAAGTGCAACCCCAATTCATTGCAAGTCATTTGCCTGGTTGCGAGCAATCACATACCGTACAGGTACCCAGCTGTATCCTGTGTGTCTACGTTTCCATCGAGTCCTTCGCGCAGCAGCAACCTCAGCTTGTAACGTACATCCTCGGCAATTCCTGCACCAGTCTTGCTATTGCCATCCACTAGCTTGCCATCCAATGGCTTGTCTCCCTACGTTTGTGTCGTAGGCCGCATATGTGGCACTTTTCTAATGGATCTTGAGCTGTTGTTGTTCTAGGAGCACCTCGATACGTACCATCTTGACCTCTCTAGGCGTCGTCAATGAAGCGGCGCGATCAAACACCATGTTTGCCGGGGCGGGAGGAGATGATGCTGCTCACACCCACCACACGCTGCGTGAAAAGTGACACTGCTATGTGTCGCAACGAAGTTGGCTGCAGCACAGTCTCAGAAACAGTTAACAGTTGTTTCCATCAACACTATTGTCCTGTGTAGTAATACAACAACAAATCGCCCCCCCCCCAACACCCCTCACTCGTCATTCTTCTTGGCAGCCCACTTGCCTCTGCCGCCTCGCACCAACCCCTGCACCTGCTTGGTCTGCTGTTGCTGCTGCTGCACCTTGACCTCCGCAGCCTCAAGTGCAGCACGTACCCCCTCGGGGTTGAGCTGTGGCGCACTGCCAATCACCGCCCCTCGCTTGGGCTTGGGTGCCTCCCCACTCGTGCTCGCAGCCTCCTTGCGTCCACCCCGCTCCTCCTCCCCATCCCACACTGGTTCGTACGTTTGCGTCGCTTCGTCATAGCGGCACCATGCAGCCTTGCTATTGTCATAAAACAGGCCCGTGTTGGCATCGTAATACAAGCCAGATGCTGGGTCGTAGTAATACCCTGATGCAGCGTCATACTGGTAGCCACTGGAGGATGCATCCTGCACTGTGGTTGCCTCTGCCTGGGTTGTGTTGTTTTTTGCATCATTGTTTTCATCCCCATACTCCTTGGGCTGCCATGAGGAATACGCAGCCATGGCCTGTGCTGCCTGTGTGTGTGTAGGGGGGGGTTCAATAGGGTACAATACTGAGACAACACAGGTTGTGGTGATGTATGTTGCCTGCTCTCTCTTTGTAAGAACATTATGTGCAGTTAACTTTTACATGTACACCCCCCCCCCCCACTCCCCATACCCCC
>VFQP010001665.1_pt1 | contig 28307 bp, 28 predicted proteins | sample 3512351 | NCBI WGS metagenome assembly VFQP01 (sample SAMN10412372, study PRJNA504923) | tailings metagenome | isolation source: Relicate 1 Philex TSF1 revegetated site | place: Philippines: Tuba, Benguet | collected 2017-08-29
GCGTTTGCCAGGAAAAGGAATACTGGTGGGCGTAAGGGGTTTGCAGATTGGGCGCGAGAGTGAAGACGATGGCGCGCGCGTTGGGATCGAAGACAATACCAGCGAGGGGATCGAGGAAGGGTGGGCTTAGGTTTTCGATCTTTTGGAAACTGGGCGGATTCCAGCGGAGTTGCTGCAGGGTAGCGGGGAAGACTTCGCCGAACTGGGTAGCGTAGGCGGCCCGGAAGACACCTAGCTTGGAGCTGGGGCGCCAGGCTAGGCCGAGATTGGGGGCGAGGTTGTTGCAGTCGCAGGAATAGGGAACTTTGGTAAGGTTCTGGACCTCGTTCATGCCGAGCTGGGGCTGGTAGCGGAGACCGGCGGAGACGGTGAGATTCGACTTGACGCGCCAAGTGTCTTGGACGAACCAGAAGTGGTCCCAACGGCGAAAGCCGCGGGCGAGTTCGCCAAAACCGAAGGAGTAGCGGCTGGGGAAGCCGAGGCGGAAATTCTCGATGGCGGTGCGGCCGAAGTCGTTCCGGAAAAAGTAATTGCCGCGATTTGAGCTGGCTTCGCGGCCATTGAAGTGAAGGCGAGAGAGCGTGCCGCCAAAGCTGAGGGTGTGGCGCGTGAAGGTGTGCTGGTGGCGGAGGGAGAGGGCGTAGCGGTTTTGTACGCGGTCGACTGGAATGGAGGAGCCAGGGCCGAGTTTTTCAAAGGCGGTGCCGACTTGGACTTGGGGACCTACGGCGTTGGGCTCGGGAACCAGAAGGCTGCGTGTACGTTGGAAGGCGGCGGAGAGGTCCCATACTTCCTTGGCATTGCGAGCGTAGGTCCAGGTAAGGCGGGCGTCGTGGTTCTTCGTGGTGGTGTCGGGGTTTTGGCCGGCGACGAGTTGAAAGGCGTCGAGAGCCTGGTTGGTCCAAGTGTGGCGGGCGAAGAAGCGATGCTTGGCGTCCTTACCGATGGATTGATCGAGGCGAATGCCGGTGGTTTGAGTATTGAGGGCTTGGGCGGCGTTGGTGTTGAGGGCGCGTTCGTTGATATCGGTGCGATTCGGTTGGGCGAGCGGCCAAGCGTCGTACCAGCGATTGATGAGGGCGCAGACGCGCGGATCGGGAGCTAGGCAGGAGCGTTCGTTGGCGCGGGGGACGAGGATATTGCCGTTGACGAAGCCGCTGCGGAACTGCACGTCGCCGTCGAGGGAGAGGAAGGCGTTCTTCCAGAGGCCCATGGAAACACGGCCGCTGAAGACGTTTTCGCGGGCGGGTAAGACGTCGCCAACCTGGAAGAAGCTGCGGGCGGAAAATATGGAATTAGCGTGGGTCCAGGCGAAGGTGCCGTGTATGTTTTGGGCGGAGCGGGCTGGGCTCAAGTGGAGGCCGCCGGTGGGGGCGACGCCAAATTCGGCGCCGAAGTAGCGGGTGGCGGCGTTGAACTCCGTCAGCAAAGTAGCGGTTGTGCCCAGACGGATGTTCGATTCCTTTTGTGTGTTGTTATCGAGGGCGGTGATGAAGATGTTCTCGTTGCGGCGGGCTTCGCCGGCTTGCGCGTTGGTGCGGCCGAGCATGTTCGCGGCTTCGGGAGCGGGCTTGGGCGCTTCGGCGGCGGGCTGCTGCGCTTGGGGTGGAGTGGCCTTCGCGTCCTTATCCGGTACGCGATCCTGCGCGAGCAGCGTGAATAAAGCGAGATGGACGATTACGGTTATGTAACGATCCTACCAAGCCAGTCTGGGGAGGGTGTCCGGACGGGGGCGGTGGGCCAGGCGATCCAGAATCGGGCGATAGGCGCCAAAGGCGAGCGCGGTAAAGCGCAGTGGGGACATGGACACTTGGACGAAGAGCGGGCGGTAGACAAGGTATACGAGAGCGGTGGCGATGGCGAGGAGCGTGAGGTGGGCGAGGCAGGTGAGGAGGCGGAGAAAATCACCGCGGCCTTGTGCGCAGAGGGCGGCGTTTTCGGCTTGGAATTCGAGATGGAAGGCTTCGTCGCGGAGGATGCGGGCGGTGATGGATTTGAGGAGGTGGTTTTGCGTGAGTTCGAGGACGGCGGTGTAGTAAGGGACGGCGAGGCATTCGGCGCAGGTTAGGACTATGGTCATGAGTTCGAAACCAGCTAGGCTACGGATGCGCCGGAAGAGAGAGTCAACCCAATGATGCCGGAGACGGGGAATTTGTTCCTGGTCGAGGAAACGACCGAGGACGGCGGAATGTCGTTGTTCTTCGCGGATGAACAGTTGTGTGGCGACGGCGAGGTCGGGGGCTTGGTGATCACGTTGGGTGGCACGGCGGATCAGGCCTGAGCCATCGGAGCCTTCGCCGAGTTGGAAGCTGGGAAGGGATTGGGCGAGGAGGTCGCGTTCGAGGGGCGAGAGTTGGGGTTGGGGGGACCAGGGGAATTCGGCGAGGGTCCAGGCGTTGTGGGTGAAGTAGTGCTTCCAGTTTGCATAAGACGTAGAGTACTTTATCATGTAAAGTATTTTGCATCAAAATACCGCATTCGTCAACCGAAAACTGACTCGGACCATGGTGACCGAAATCATGCATCATTCGGGCAATTGGCGGAGACAGGTCCTTGCCGAATCGGATAGGGTGATTACTGCCGCCCCGAGCATGATCGCGTCTTTAACTATGAGGCGGCCCATGCCCGAAAGGAACGGGAACCCGTGAGCCGAGCCACCTAGTGCGGGTACCCACGCCTCCGGCGTCGTTATGAGGAAAGACAAGGTCGTACATGCCATGCAAATGAGCATCAGGCTCCCAAGAACAGCGAGTTTTGGCCAGATCGGATGTGCCGCAATCAATAACCCAATCAACATGATCAGCACCCCTAGGCCTATGGAAAATGTGTATGTGCCGTTGGCTTGATGCCAGATACGGTTTGCGGGAACGAGTTCTCCCTCTCTATTCATATGTGCGCGATAGTCCGGCGCGTCGTACTCGTAAAAGAAATTCATCACCGGACTATTGGCCACCATTGGAACAATGCCGTCAGCTTCATATTGGGCAAACTTTAGTGCACCAATCCACAACAGAACAATCACAAGCCCCAATCTAAGCAGCCCCATGCCCACTTGATCTAGTGAGGCGGCGAGGGCATAGGCTTGGCCAATAGTTCTTCCAAGATGTCCTACGCTGACTGGCTGAATTGCATTGTCCTTTTCGGTTCTACCCGGCATCATGGTTCTCATTTCTTGTCGGCGTTTGCGTCGCCTCACGACTCCATGATGGAGCAAACTTTGATACGAGCAGTGGCCAAGAATGCCAAAATCACTACTAACCGTATTCATATGGATCCTCTGGCCCCAATTCTTAGCCAGTTCACTCTTTCAGCCAAGGTTTTCTATGCTGGACGATTGTGTGGCCTATCTGGCGACCACACTGAATCGACCGGGCATTTGCATCTGCTCCGCGAGGGAGAACTGATAATCATCGGGGCTGATTCCGGGTCGGTGACAATCAATCGGCCTGCAGTCTTGTTTTACCCGAGGCCAATTCGGCACCAGTTCAAAGTTGAGGAAGCAACCGGTGCTCAGTTGGTGTGTGCAAGGATCGATTTCGGACAGGGAATCCACAACCTGCTTGTTCAGTCTCTACCTGAACTCCTAATCGTTCCCTTGGAGTCTGTAAAGGAACTCGAATCGGCAACTGAACTGCTCTTCGGCGAAGCGTTTGGAGATAACCCGGGCCGGCAGACTGCGGTTGATCGCCTAGCAGAGTATTTCCTGCTTTTGGTTTTGCGCACCGTGATGAAAAAGGGTCTGATTCAGGGCGGTGTGCTGATGGGTCTTGCCGATCCGCGTCTAGCGAACGCAATGACGGCAATTCATAAAGATCCCGCGCATGAATGGACGCTGGAAGAACTCGCGCAAAAGGCGGCAATGTCCCGGACGAGATTCGCTGGACTCTTCCGCAAGGTAGTCGGTATAACGCCATTTGAATATCTCACTGATTGGCGCATTGGCATCGCGCAAACGCTACTCAGACGCGGACAGGCGATGAAAATAGTCGCACCCATGGTTGGGTATGGTAGTTCAGCGGCATTGGCGCGCGTGTTCTCACAACGGCTTGGTGTAACGCCAAAGCAATGGCTGATGCAGGTTCGGGAGCTTAGCAGGCACGAGTGAGGCACGGATGCGGCTCCGCGCCGTCTACGAAATCGGCGATCAGGCGCTCCATCTCCGGTTGCAGCAGGTAGTAGCGGTTGGTGGTGTGGGGATGACCGAGGTTCCCGCCGATGACGAAGGCCCGAAGGCGGGCGCGGGCGAGTTTGTTGGCTTGGGCGGCGTGCGGCCGCCGACGATCTGCACCGAAGCGGACTTCTCGACGCGGCCGAGGAAGGCGCGGGCCGTGGCGGGATGAGCATACTTCAGGGCTTGGCCATAAGCGAGGTTAACGCGGTTGCCCCCGAAGAAAAAGCCCGCAGCGAGGCCCTTCGCGGCGGAGTCGAAGCAAGCTCTACGGCGATGTAGGGAGTGCTGCCCCCTCGTGGTGACTATTCCTTCGGGGAGAGAATTTGACAGAATTCTTCATCGCACGCTAACGCACGGCAATCTCGAGCGTATCCGGAATATGAATTTCGCGCCAATCCTTGCTATCGCCCTGCTGGCCAGCGGCCAGACTTTCGTTAACAACACCGAGAAAAAGCTGAGTTGCGAGGCCGGAGAACGCAACGAGAGAGAGCGAAGGCGCGCTTGCGATCTGCGGGAGTACCGTTTGGCTCCGAGCGGACGCATTACGTTGGGAACGCACAATGGCGGAGTGGATATTAAGGGATGGGCGGCCAGCGAGGTGCTGGTGCGCGCCCGAGTGGAAGTTTATACGCCGAAGGATGGCTTGGCGCCGGAAACCTATCTGCCGCAGATCCAAGTGCAGGCCAGCGGTGGAGAGATCCGGACGATTGAGCCGAGTGTGAAGCCGGAAAATACGTGGTTCACGGTTAGTTATGAGGTCTTTGTTCCGCACCAAACGAATCTCGATCTGAAGTCGCACAATGGAGGCGTGTCGGTGCGGGACGTGAAGGGTGCGATCCGCTTCGATACACACAACGGCGGCGTGAACCTGGCTCGGGTGGCGGGTAACGTCGAAGGCTCCACGCACAACGGCGGGATCAATGTGGATTTGGAGGGAGTGCGCTGGGATGGGAATCAGCTCATGCTTGAAACCAACAACGGGGGAGTCAATGTGCGCGTACCGGAGAACTATTCGGCGCGGGTAGAGATGTCCACACACAACGGCGGGATGAAGACGGACTTCCCGGTAACGATGACGGGGGATTTGAAGAAGACCAAGGAGATGGGCTTCAACCTCGGGTCCGGTGGCGCGCTGATTCGATTGAGAACGCACAACGGTGGAGTGACGCTGCGGAAGAAGACCTAGCACTTTACACAAGCTTTCTGCAGCGCGGGTTATTCTCGCTGGTATGCGATTTCCGCAGTGCCTTTTGTTGGCAGTGTTGGTTGCCCTATTGGGTTGCGATCAACAGCCCCGCGTGGCGCAGACGTTACCACCTATCGTGGGGGCCTGGCTGGTGAAAAGCCCGGAGGCGCCATTTCCTTTGCACTTGTTTGTCTTTCATGCCGACGGAACGATTGTCCAAAGCAATCCGGAAGCGGGAAACGCAAAGACAAGCGATAGCAATCTGATGGGGCAGTGGGTAGCGGACGGTGACGGGATCAAGGGGAAACTAATTGAAGTTTCAGCGGACCGCAGTACCCACAAATTTGTAAGCAGGGGCGAGATTAGTATTGCTGTCACCGTGCGAGGCAATGAATTCCAAGGCAAAGCAAATGCCGTCTTTTATGGGCCGGGAGAGCAAATCGTGGGGGGACCTGTAGCAGCAACGCTTGAGGGCCATCGGATTGTGCCTTAGTACTTTGCAGCAAGGCCCGGAGTCTTAACTCTGGGCAAAAGGGTTGGAAGCGGGGCGCCAGTCGCCGTCGGCGGTGCCGTAGAGGCTGGCGGCGACGACGGTGTAGCCGTCGGGATCGCGTAGCCAGATCTCCCAGTGGTTCGGGCCGCCGTCGCCGTCGGGAGGATTTCGATGACGGGGAAGGATCGTTTGCACGTTCATAGCTTCGGCGCGATTGACGAGGGCGTCGAAGTCTTGGACTTCAAACCAGAGAAGGACGCCGTTGCCGTAGGGTTTGGAATTTGCGTCGGCGATAGGACCGTGGTGGTGGTGCACGGTGAAGCTGTGCAGTTGCAGGATGAGTTCGCCGTTATGGACTAATTGCTCGTACTCTTTACCGCCGTGGTTGCTTTGGAGGCCGAAGAGTTGGCAATACCAGCGGCTGCTGGCTTCGACATCGGTGACGGCGATGAGCGGTTGTGGACGCATGGGATGAAGGTAGCAGGGGCGCAGTCGAGGCGGGATGGTAAGTAATCCGATTTGCCAAGTAGGGGCTTGCCAATTATATCGACATCCGTTATAGTCACTTCAGATATAGCGAATGACGGTAGAGTACGAAAATCCCGAAGAGTTGCTACCCTTGCCGGTGGCGACCTTTCATATTTTGGTGGCGCTGGCGGATCGTGACCGGCACGGGTACTCGATTATGCAAGACGTGGCGGCGCGAAGCGAGGGGCAGGTGAAGCTGGGCGCGGGGACGCTCTACAGTTCGATCCGCCGATTGTTGGAGCAAGGCCTGATCGAGGAGTTGCGCGAGAGCCCGGACCCGGAGAGCCAGGATGAGCGGCGGCGATATTACCGCCTAACGGCATTCGGAAGGCGCGTGGCAATGGCAGAAGCGCAGCGATTGACGTCTTTGTTGCAGCAAGCGCGCGCGACGGGATTGATCCCAAAGAAACTATAGGCGCGCGATGTGGGCGGAACGAATTTTTGCATCCATGTTGTGGTGCTATCCGGCGCCATTCCGGCGGGAGTATGGCGAGGAGATGAAGCGGGCGTTCCGGCAGGAATGGAGCGAGGTGCTGGCAGGGCGGCAGTGGAGGGAGATCGCGGGGATTTGGATGCGGTCCTTTCAAGACATCTTTACGACGGCAATCGAGGAGCACTTACACATGTTGCAGCAGGATTTGCGTTATGCCTGGAGGACGTTGGCGGCAAGGCCGGGCTTCGCGGCCGTCTCGGTGTTGTCGCTGGCGCTGGGAATTGGCGCGAACATCGCGGTTTACAGTTTGGTGGATAGCTTACTGTTGCGAAGCTTGCCAGTGGCGGAGCCGGAGTCTTTAGTTCTGCTGACGGATCCAGGCGCCACGGGCAGAGGCACGGGTGCGGAAACGGGGGATCGCAGCCGTTTGACCTATGAAGAATTTCAAGCCCTGCAGGCGGAAAAACGCGTATTCGCCAGGATGATGGCGGCGCAAGCCGGCGTGGAGACACTGAGTGGACGCGTGGGCCGGGGCGAAGCGGAAGACCTGCGGGTACGACTGGTTTCGGAGGATTACTTTGGGACCTTGGGGGTGGAAGCCTTGGCGGGAAGGACGTATCAGGACAGCGATGGACCGCGTGCGCCGCTGGCCGTGATTAGCTACGAGTTCTGGCAGCGGCGCCTCGGGGGACGAGCCGAAGCGGTGGGGGAAAAGATTTCGTTGCAGCAAAGCAGCTACACGATTGTGGGAGTGATGCCTCGGGAGTTCTTTGGAGAAACAGTGGGGCAAAGGCCGGACGTATGGCTACCGCTGGGCATGCAGCAGGCGATCATTCCGGGTAAAGACCTGCTGCACGACAACCCTGCGGATTTGCAGAAGGTAATGTGGCTGCATGCCTTCGCGAGGCTGCAGCCGGGCGTGACTCAAAAGGAGGCGCAAGCGGCCGCGAATGTCGTTTTCCAGAGGAACTTGCAGAGTTTCTACGCGGCGGCGCCGACGGAGGAAATGCGGCGGGACTTTTTGAACCAGAGGATTGTCGTGCGGCCGGCGGGCCTGGGGGTGTCGGGCTTGCGGGAGAACTTCGAGGAACCACTTTTACTATTGCTGGCCGCGGCGGGGCTGGTGCTGGCGATCGCATGTGCGAATTTGGGGAACCTGATGATGACGCGTGTGGCGGGAAGGGCGCGGGAGTTTTCGATCCGCTTGGCGCTCGGAGCCGGAAGCGGCAACTTGACGCGGCAGTTGGTGACAGAGTGCATGTTGGTGGCGGTGGGAGGGGGTGTATTGGGAGCGGTGCTGGCGGTGGGACTGCGCAATGGCTTGTTGGCGATGGCCCCGCGCAATTTGCAAATGCCGGAATCGTTCGATGTGCGGGTGGTGGCGTTTGGGATCGGATTGACGCTAGCGGCGGGCTTGGCACTGAGCGTGCTGCCGGTATATCGCGCGTTGCGTATGCAGGCAGTGGCGGGCTTGCGCGAGCAGGGACGACGGCTTAGCGGACTGAACTCAAGGTCATTGGCGTGGCAGCGGGCGGGCAAAGCGGTGATCGCCGGACAGCTTGCGTTGACTTTGCCGTTACTTTGCAGCGCGGGGCTGCTCACCCGGACTCTGCAGAACCTGGAGCAGGTCGACACCGGATTCGCTCAAGAAAGGTTGTTGATGGCACGAGTGAATCTGGAATTGGGGGGCTACCCGGAAGGACAGCGTCAAGCCGCAATGGAACGGCTGGAGGAAAGCGTCCGGCGGGCGCCGGGCGTGGCGGCAGTGACCTATTCGCCTCATGGCATGATGATGGGCGGCGATAGCGCGGACGAGGTGGAAGTGGAAGGCTACGTGGCGACGGGCAAGGACGATACCGGTTCGCGCTACGACCATGTGGGGCCGCGCTTCTTCAGCACCTTGGGAATTCCGATGCGTCTGGGCCGGGAGATTGGAGTGCAGGATCGGGCGGGGGCGCAGAAGGTATGCGTGATCAACGAGGCGTTTGCGCGGAAGTTTTTCGCCGGGCGGAACCCCATCGGGAGACAGGTGACGCAAGTGTACGGCAAGCAGCGGAATACATTTACGGTGGTGGGCGTGGCGGCGAATGCGCGGAAGTCGAATTTGCGCGGGGAGATCGAGCACCGATTCTACGTGCCGGTGGCGCAGCCGATCGATGTTCCGGAACGGGTCACCTTTGCCGTGCGCGGCAGAGGGAAGGCGGAAGACTTAGTGCAGCCGGTGCGTGCGGCAATCCACGCAGTGGACCCCAACCTAGCGATCACGACGGCGACGATGAAAGAACTCATTGCCGCACGCACGGGCCAAGACCGGATGCTGGCGCGGATTTCCGCGGTGTTTGGCGGCTTGGCTTTGGTACTGGCCGCGGTTGGGCTGTATGGTGTGATGTCCTACGGCGTGGGGCAAAGGACCAGCGAGATTGGGGTGCGCAAGGCTTTGGGCGCGCAGGATGGGCAAGTGGCAGGCATGGTGCTGCGGGAGAGCGCCTGGCTGGTCGGGGTAGGAATGGCATTAGGCGCCGTGCTGGCTTGGGGAAGCGTGCAGTGGATCGAGAGCCGCTTATTTGGATTGCGCGCCTTGGACCCAATGGCGATAGGAGGGACGGTGGCGCTACTAGGGATAGCGGCACTGGCCGCGGCTTGGGTACCTGCCTGGAGAGCTTCGCGAGTGGATCCGGTAGTGGCAATCCGGCACGAGTAGTGGGAAGCAGCCTTCCTTGGCTTGCGTAGTACACTCGCGGCATGGCAAAGCCTCGGGACCGGTATGTGGACTTTTTGATCGAGCAGTTCTCGCCGTTGGGGAAGATTACGGACCGGTCGATGTTTGGCGGGTATTGCCTTTATTGCGATGGCTTCGTGTTTGGGCTGGTTGCGAATTCCGAGTTGTTCTTGAAGGCTGATGCCAGCACGGCGGGGGAGTTTGTGGCCCGGGGGTTGAGAGCTTTTGCTCCGTTTGAGGATCAAACGATGACGATGAGCTACTACCAGGCGCCGGCGGAGATTTTCGAGGACGATGCGGCGATGCGGAACTGGGTGGGGGGCGCGGTGGAGTGCGGACGCCGGAACTATAAACCGAAGAAGAAAAATACAAAACGCCCGGCTTGAGTAGGTGCTCAAGCCGGGCGCGGATCGGGTGGGTACAGATCGAGACTAGTTGGACGGTTGGGTCTGGGCGGCGGTGACGACCGGAACCTTGTTCTGGGCGGCTTCATCGCCGGAGAGGAAGACCTTCATGTCCACGCGGCGGTTCTGCTTGCGGCCGTCGCGAGTTTTGTTATCGGCCACGCTGTTTTCATGACCGTAGCCGGCCACGTAGACACGGTGGAGAGCGACGTTGTGCTTGGTGGTCAAGTAGCGAACCACGGCGTCGGCGCGCTTGCGGGAGAGTTCCAGGTTCGTGTACTTCGAGCCAGTGCTATCGGTAAAGCCCTGGAGTTCCACGACGTAGTTCTTCATGCCCTTGATCTTTTCAACGGCGGTGTCGAGATCGGCTTTGGCTTCGTCATTGAGTTCCCACTGGCCGACTTTGAAAAGAACGCTTTCGTTGGCGACCATCTTGTAGTCGCGAAGGTTTTCAAAGCGACCGTGAATGGTGGTGACTTCGCCATTGACTTTATTGAATTCCCCGTCGACCTTGTTAAAACCGGCCTCGGCATAAGCCTTGCCATCGGCGGCTTCCTTGCGGGCCAGCGCAGCTTCCTTGGCGGCGGCTTCCGCGCGAGCGTCGGCGCCCTGGGCGCGTTCGTCAGCCTTCGCTACGCCTTTTTCCAGTTCGGCAATCGCTTCCCCCTGGTTCTTGGTTGTAGCGTCGAGTTCGCCGACCTTTTGTTGGATCGGGGCTACCGTAGTGCGGACAAATTTCTTGGTGGCGCAGCCGGTGATGAAAGGCGCGAGCGCCAAAGCTGCGATTGAGGAAGAGCGGAAGAGAGTCTTTTGCATGGTCATTCTCCTTGTGAATGTTGTCCCGGCTGTTATTTCGCCAGGTACTTTGGCGCATTGAACTTCATGGAGGCTGGAAAAACCCAAGGGGCGCGATTACCAGAGCCTGCCCCGGTGCCACGGCGGACACCCGATCCGGCAACTACGCCCACTTGGGATCCACCCACGTTGCCAGTTGTCTCCAACCGGCTGCTGCCTCCGAACGTGGGTGAAAGCGAAGTCATTGCACTACCCTATAGAGCATTCGGCGTGCCAAAGTTCTCCAAACTCGCAAACTATTGAAAAATAAGGCCAAAAAATGAAACCCGCCATGGACTTTCTTGTGGAGAAAGTGCATGGCGGGTAGAAATTACAGTGTCGCGCGTTGACGAAAAGTACCTAAGCGTCCGATGGGGCCCGGCCTGGACGCCCAGTCTGCGGTGGGGGCGCCATTTTAGGGCCTTGCTGAATGACGTTCATCGCGCTGGCGATCATGCTGGAGACGTCAGCCAGGTTGGCCGGGACGATCATGGTGGTGCCGACTTTAGCGAGGTTACCGAACTGCTCAATGTACTTCTCGGCGACCTGAAGTTGAACGGCTTCCCGGCCGCCTTCCATCTCGATGGTTTGGGCGACTTCGCGAATGCCTTGGGCGGTGGCTTTGGCAATGGCCAGGATCGCCTGGGCTTGGCCTTCGGCTTCGTTGATTTGGCGGGTGCGTTGGGCTTCGGACTTCTTAATGGTTTGCTGTTTTTCGCCTTCCGCGGTGTTGATGGCGGAGTCGCGCGTACCTTCGGATGTGAGGATCATGGCGCGCTTTTCGCGTTCGGCACGCATTTGTTTTTCCATCGCGGCCAGGATGTCGGCGGGCGGCGTGATGTTCTTGATCTCGTAGCGAAAGACCTTGATGCCCCAGGGTTCGGTGGCTTTATCGAGTTCACTGACGACGTTGTTATTGATGTTGGTACGTTCCTCAAAGGTGCGATCCAGATCGATCTTGCCCATTTCGCTACGAAGCGTTGTCTGAGCCAGTTGACTGATGGCAAAGCCGAAGTTCGAGATGCCATACGAAGCACGCTCGGGGTCGATGACTTTCATATAGAGCACCCCGTCGACGGCAACCTGAACATTGTCTTTGGTGATACAGACCTGTTCCGGAATGTCGATGGCTTGCTCCTTGAGCGTATGTTTGTAGCGGATTACGTCTACAAACGGGACCAAAATATGGAAACCGGCGCTTAGCACGCCCGAGAAGCGGCCAAGACGTTCGACGATGAATGCATTCTGCTGCGGGACGACAACGGCGGTCTTCGCAAGAACGATGAAAAACAGGATGGCAAGAGCCAATACGGCGATCAGTGCGCCAGGCATAGGTGAATCCTCCTCTAAAGGACAAGCGTAAAGTACGGCTTTAGGATTCTATAACGGGCGGACAAAAAGCGTGAGACCTTCGATGCGTTCCACGCGGCAGCGGCCGGTCTTGGGGATAGTGAAGTCTGCCAAGTTAATGGCATTCCAACTGGCGCCCCGCAGTTCGGCTTTGCCGGGCTTGGCGGGTTCGAGGTCCTCCGAAGCAACGGCGATTTCGCCTTCGATGGAGTCGACTCTTTTCGAAGGTTGGCGCTTTTCCATATACTCGATGACGCGCTGGCGGAACAGCGCCAACCAGACCGTCGAGACCGCCATGAAGATGAGCAGTTCTATCCAGAGCGGGACACCTGGGAGGGCGAGCTGGAAGAAGCCCATGAAGACCGCGCCAAGCCCGAAAAAGAGCAAAAAGAAACCCGGCGTTACGGCTTCGAGGGCGAGTAAGAGAAACCCGCCCACCATCCACATCCACCAGGTGATGACGTTCAAGGAAAGGCCCCGTTAGGCTTTCTTGCCGACGGGCTTGGCCGCTTCGGGCCTGCCCATGTTGTCGATTTCGCTGAAGAGGACTTTGCGCTCTTCGTACATGCAGCGGTTGGCGAGCATGACGGCGGCGGAATCGGCGAGGCCTACTTCGAGATCGGCGAGCGGCTTCTTGAGGGCTTTGATGTCGCTGAAGAAGCTTTGGAGCTCGACGTCGACGGGGTTGGAATCTTCTTCGGGCACCATGACACCCTTCTTATACAGCCACTGGCGAGCGAATTTGAGTTCGCGGGAAACAAAGCTGTCTTGAGGCGTGACCGTGTCCTTTTCAAAGAGGATTGGCAGCGGGCGGCCGCCCTTGCCGGTGGAGGCGAGAGAAGCGGAGGCTTGGTAGGTGGGCGCCTTCTTGCTGGCGTCTTCCACTTTGGGGAGAGGCGGCTCGAGGAACCACATGCCGAGGGCGGGTTCGCTATCGGTGCCGACGGTGATTTGAATGGTGCCTTGCGTGCCCATGATCACTTCGCCGAATTCCGTGCGCTCGCCGCCGAATAAGGGCAAGTGGCGATTCGTGGTGATCGACGTGTAGTGCAGCTTCTGGCCCGTAGGGTACTTAAAAATGAGCTGGATGTTATCGAAAATGTCGCGGCCGTCCTTGATGTAGTCCGTGCCACCGACACCAACTACGTATTCGGGGTGGGAGCCGAACATCCAGTCAGCCACGTCGATTTGGTGCGAAGCGAGCTCGGCGGTGAGTCCACCGGAAAATTCGCGGTACTTGCGCCAGTTGACTTCCTTGTCCGTGCGGTCCTTGGGAAGCGGCTTGTTCCAGGGGTCCTTGGCAAAGGTATTGCGATGCCATTGGCCGCGGACGTGGGTGACGGTGCCGAGCATGCCTTTTTCGATCATCTGCTTGGCGGTCTGGTAGAACTTCGAGTAACGGCGTTGCAGACCGACTTGGAGGATCTGCTTGGGCTTGGAATTTGAGAGCGCGCGGAGGGCATGGATTTCCTCCGGCTTAAAGACGAGGGACTTTTCGCAGAAGACGTGTTTGCCGGCGTCGAGGGCGTCCTTGGTGGCCGGGAAGTGCATGTAGAGAGGGGTGGCGATCAGGACGGCGTCGACGGCTTTGTCGCTCAGGAGTTCGCGGTAGTCCTTGAATTGCTTAGGCTTGGTGCCGATGATGTCGGCGGCCTTGGCCATGGAGGGCTGGTAGACGTCACAGACGGCGACACAGGCGCCGTTGTCGATGCCCTTCAAATGTTGGAGGAGATATTGGCCGCGGCTGCCGGTGCCGATGAAACCGTATTGGACGGTGTTATTGGCGGCCTTCATCTTGGAGATGAAGGGAGCTCCGGTGATGGTGAGGGCGGCGGCGGTGGCGGCGAGCTTGGAGGCTTCGCGGCGCGTGGGGTCTTGCCGCGTGGGTTCAGAGGCGGGGGCCGGCTTGGACGATTCCATGACGGTTTTAGTTTATCAACGGAAAGGTCTCCGGGAGGAAGCACATTTCGGGAAGGGATGTTGCTGGCGGTGGGCGTGCTTAGGGCCTGGCGAAGAGCTTGACCAGCAGGTAAGAAGCAAGGGCCCAGGCGAAGGGCACGGTGGCGTGGCCGAGGAGCATGTGGCCGGGGTCGCGGATGGGGCAGTGGAGTTGTACCAGCAAGAAGCCCAACAGACCGCTGAAGAGGCCGGCGGCGACGGCAACCCGTTCGCGGCGTTGGGGAGCAGCGCGGCGGAAAGTCAGGAGGCAGAATGCGGCGGTAAAGAGTGCGAGAACGCTGGCGGCGGAGAAACAAGTGGCCGTGGGTATCAGCAGGAAGTGGCCAGCGCGCGAAGCGGAGATCACGCCCGTCAAGGCGACGGAGATTCCCAAGGCTGACAAGAGCAAACTCGATTTGCCAGTGGGACTGAGCCATTGCGCGGCGGTCCAGGCGCTGGCGGCCAGGGCTACGATCAGTCCCACGCCGAGAGGCAACCAATGCGACGGGCCAATTTCGTGCCAGCCAGCCTGATCCACCAGTTCCAGCCAAGCGACGAGGACTGCGGCGGCAAAGAGCACCGCACCTAAGGCATAGTGCGAAGGGGGCCGCAAGGAGCGAACGGGCTTCAGGTCTTTCTTCAGCGCGTCGATCATGCGCGGTCTCCCAAGAGGACGCGTAGTTTTTCGTAGGCGCGGTGGACCTTTTGCTTCACGCTGCCCACGCTTGAATTCGTGGCGGCGGCGACTTCTTCCAGCGTGTGGCCCTCGACTTTCATCATCAATATGACCTCACGCTGGGAAGCGGGAAGTTCCTGGAGCAATTGTTCCCAATCAAAGGAAAGTTCCGGTGGCGGCGTGGAGATTCTTTCGCTCAGTTCGATTTCGCCCCGGCGCGCCTTCTTGCGGTAGAAGGCGGCGCGAACATGCCGGGCAATGGAGTATACCCAGGGAAGCAACATTTCTCCGGGACGCCAAGTGTGGCGGCTGCGATGGATCTGGAACCACGTCTCTTGGAGCATTTCGTCTTCGTCGGTGGGATTCCCGGCATGGCGAAAGATCGTCCGTAGGCGCGGGCTGACTGCCGCGTATAGAGTCTCCAAAGCTTGCGCCTCACCGTCCTGGTAGCGGCGCATCCAGACTTCGAGCGTAACTTTTCCGTCGCCACGGTCCAAATGAGCGGGGTATGACGGCAACTTTCGCATTGTTGGCCCTGGCGGCGTTTCAGCAGGAAGTGACATTGAGTATGGGAGCGCACGGAGGCGGCGACAAAACAACCAATGCCGCCTGGCAGGCAAATTATTCCGTGGGGTTCCGGAAGGGAGAGAAGGCATCGCTATTCGGCGAAGTCCATTTGCTGGCCTCGCCGAACCGGAAGAACAAGATCGCAAATCCGTTGGGATCTCGGGACGAAGCAGCCCTTTTTGCGACACCGGGACTGCGTGTTAGTTTTTGGCCGAAGGAAAGGTTGTCGCCTTTCGTGGCGGGTGGCTTTGGATGGGGCGCCTATGAACAATCGGCCTTGCTGCAGAATGGATTGCCCTTCCCTGGATCGAGGACAACGAATCACGGCGCGCTTCAGTTTGGGGGAGGATTGGATGTGAGGACTTTGAACTGGCTGGCGTTTCGAGGGGACTTTCGAAACTTTTACAGTGGGGGGAGGCATAATCCGACCGTGAGTATTGGATTCCAATTGAGGGTTGGTGAGCGATGATCGCTTCGTTGGTTGCGTTAGCGTTGTTGAGCGCGGAGATTGGCCCGCAAGCAGGTGACTGGATCCGGCTGGAGGTCAATAAAACGGGGTTGATGCGTGGAAAGAAGCACGTATTTAGCTTTCCCGCGTATCGAGGCAGCGTGGACTTGGCGAAACCGGCGTTTACGCTTTCGCTGGAGAGCGGGAAGATTCAGGTGCTGGACGATTGGTTGAAGCAATCCGACTTGAAGAAAGTGATGGAGTTCACCTTGCAGGACATGCTGGATGCGAAGAGGCATCCTAGCATCGATTACCGGACAACGTCGGTACAAAGAAACGGGAACGAGGGAGTCGCGCAGGGAGTGCTGCGCATCCGGGGCATCGAAAAAGCGGTGGAAGTGAAGATCAAGGAAGTAAGCGCTGGCGTTTACGAAGGCAGTTCAAACGTCGACATGCGGCTTTTCGGGTTGAAGCCGCCCAGCGCCGCCTTGGGAACCATCGGCACCGATCCCATCCTGCGGCTCCAATTCCGCCTTACGCCGCGGTAAAACGAAAACGCCCAGCTCACGCGCCTTGCGGGCGCTCCATTCGGCGCCACCCAAGATCAGCATCGAAAATACAAAGGACCAAATCAGAATAGTGACGCTGTTCACGAAGGGTCCGTATTCGTGGGTAAATTTTTCGTTGAGCCAGGGCCAAATCAGCAGATTGACGAGTTTGGTAATTTCAATGGCCGCGCCGACTACGACGGAGGCGAGCAGTGCCAGGATTTTTGGGACTTTGGCATTCGGGAGTAGCCAATAAATGAGGTAAACGATCCCTATCGTTACCGGGAGGCTGACGATCTTGTAGACGATAGCGCTCAACCAACCGATCTGGGCGACCGGGGCCGTGATGGTGGCCGAGAGAAACCAGAGGATGCCGCAGCCGAAGACGAGTCCTTGACTGATGATCTGATTTTTGATGAAGCTGCGGTTGGTGCGAATACCCCAGACGCTGTTGAGCGCGACTTCGAGGGGCATGAAGATGCCGTTGGCGGTAAAGAGAAGCAAGATCATGGAAAACCAGCTCAGGGCATTTCCGTTGCGGTACACCGACATCTGCAAGTTGCGCGCCAGGAAGTCACCCGTACTGCCGGGGAAGTAGTCGCGCAGTGCGACATAGATCGCCTGCTCGACACCGAACCAATGCAAGCCGTAGCGCACCAGGCTGGTGAGCACGATCAGGAACGGGAAGAAGCTGAGTAATACGTTGGCCGCGACGGAAAACGAATACACGTGCACTTCCGTCGCCGACCAATAGAGAAGGGTGGGTTTTAGGTTCCGCCACCAAAATGAGCCCATCGCTTTCATTATCGCCGCCGTATTCTGGGAAGACCTCAGATGCCAATTGTTTCCACGTCTGTATTGACGCTTGCGTGCTTGCTGGGAGCACTATTAGGATGGCGAAAGCCAGATTGGATTCATGCAGCTGGAGAGTGGGTAGAGGCTAGGCGGGGATTGGTATGGGCAAGTTGGGTCCTCTGCTTCCTGCTCGTGAACCTAATCCCGGTTCTGTGGCTTGGCTTGCCGCAGCCAGCGATTCACGATGAATTCAGCTATTGGTTGGGCGCCGATACGCTGGCTCATGGCCGCCTGGCTAATCCGCCGCTTGAAGCTTGGGAGAACTTCGAAACGCTGTACGTGCAAATGCAGCCTCGCTACGTTAGCATTTATCCACCTGGCAGCGCCTTCACTCTGGCATTTGGAAAGGTGATTTTCGGTCATCCTTATTGGGGGCTCGTGATCGTCTACACGGCGCTGGCCGCGGCGCTTCCGTGGGCGCTTTTGGCTTATGTGGAATTCCGCTTTGCGATAGCCGCGGCGTTCCTCGTGGGAGGCGGCGTCGCTTGCACCTACTGGACACATGGTTATTGGGGTGGGGCGATGGCGGCATTAGTGGGGACACTCTTAATGGGAGCTCTGGGAAGGACGGGCATGGGCGCAGCCTTGCTGTTCGGTTTCGCGTCGGGGGCGTTAAGCTTTGTGCGGCCATTTGAGGGGGCCTTATTGGTGGCGGGATCGACGGCAATCTTTGCCTGGAGGAGACCCGGATTCAGGAGCTGGATTGCCTACCTGGGTGCGGTGGCGGTCAGTCTCTGCGCCTGGCTGTACTACAACTACGCGACAACGGGCAATGCGCTGGTGCATCCATACTTTCGTTACTTCAGCGACTACATCGCGAAGCCGTTTTTCTGGGGGCAATCGGCGCGGGAAGTGACATTCCGGCACATCGAGATTGAGTTGATGTTGAGCGCACTCGGTGGAGGCACGGACGTCATAAGAGGGCTGGCCTGGAAGGTGCTGGTCTTCTTGTTCCCGATGCGACCGGCACCGACTTCGATTTTGTTGCTTGCGGGCTTGTACTTTGCCTGGCAAAAGAAGCGTTCCCTTTGGGTGCTGGCTGGAATGGCAGGGGTGACGATGATCCTCTCCCGATTTGCATTTCCGCACTATGTAGCCGTCTACTTTGGGGGCCACGCGCTGCTGGCGGCATACGGATGGAAGCAATTGCGCGAGCAGCGGGCCTTGGTTGCAGGGCTGTTGGCACTGGCTCTGGCAGCGGATGCGGAAGCATTTTTTAACATGTTGCGTGGGCGGCGCGATGTTCGAGTCATGACCGCGATTTGGCCGGGGCTGGAATACCCGCCTTACTCGCTGAACTTTGGTGCGGATGGATTCGTGAGGAGAAAAGAAAGCGTGGAACTGGATCTGCTTTCCCGGCCAGGACCGCATTTGGTTTTCGTGAAGTATGACTCATCGCATAATCCCCATGAAGAGTGGGTTTATAACAGGGCGGATCTGGCATCGCAGGAGATCGTTTGGGCGAGATATTACACGGCTGAGTCCCGGGATTTGGTCAAGAAGGAGTTTGGAGGACGGTCGTGTTGGGTACTGGAGCCGGATGCGCGGCCCTATCGATTGAGTCCCTGCAATTAGCAGGCGAATTCCCGAATCTTCCGTCTAAGGTCTTTTTACAAAAAGGCCGATACCAGATCGATAGCGGAAAACGCCCTAATGCACGAAGATTCTCAATCGTACACGTTCTTGCCCCCTCCTATGGAACCCGCTACGCAGGTTCTGGAAGAACCGCAGCAGGAATTTCAATCCAATGACTTCGGGATGGAGTCGCGGACCGCGCCCGTGAGTGACGGGCTGCCGACTCCTGCGCCTCCGGAGACGATGGCCGAGACGGGAATTACGGAATCGACGATTGAGCAACTGATCATCAAGCAGCTCTATTTCAAGGGCGAGGCCATGGGCCGGGAAATCGCCAGCGCCTTGGGCTTTAAGTACAGCGTGATCGAGACGCTCATGGACACTTTGAAACGGAATCACTTAATTTCCGCTAAGCGATCCATGGGCATGGGCAATATTTCAAGCGTCTTCGTATTGAGCGAAGCGGGACGAAAGCTCGCGCAACAATATCTGGAAATCAATACCTACGCCGGCGCGGCGCCGGTGAGTTTGGAAGAGTATTCGGAATTGGTGCGTTTGCAACGGTTAGAGCCAGGCTGGCTTACCAAGGAGGCGCTCCACGGGGCTTATCGCCACATGGTGGTAAGCGAAGAGATCATGAGCCAGATCGGACCGGCGGTGAACTCGGGCAAGAGCTTCCTGATTTATGGCCAGCCGGGCAATGGCAAGACGTTTATCGCCGAAGCGCTCTTCAACATCAACACGACGCCGATATACATTCCTTATGCGATTGAGTGCCAGGGCCAGATCATTCAGGTTTACGACCCGATCTACCATCAGCCACTCGACGCTCCGTCGGAAGGACTGTCCATCCTGGCCAGCGCGGTGGACAACGATCTAGCCTACGATAAACGTTATTTCCGTTCCAAGCGACCATTCATTACGACTGGCGGTGAATTGTCGTTAGCCCAGTTGGACTTGAGCTTCAACAGCAGTTCCCGCGTTTATGACGCGCCCTTTCAATTGAAGGCGAATAATGGCATTTATCTGATCGACGACTTCGGGCGGCAACGCGTCTCACCGGCCGAAGTTCTGAACCGCTGGATCGTCCCGATGGAACGGAAGATCGATTATTTGAACTTCCAGCAGGGCGGCAAGATCACGGTCCCATTTGAATGCTTCCTTGTTTTCTCGACAAACTTGAATCCGGAGCAGTTAGGCGACGAGGCCTTCCTGCGCCGCATTCAGTACAAGATGTTCTTGAAGAGCCCGAACGAAGTAGAGTTCGCGGAGATCTTCGAGCAGTTCTGCAATAAGAGCGAGTTGCCCTTTAAAGGAAGCCTGATCGGCAAATTCCTCACGAAGCACTACCGCAATGGCCGCAAGAAAATGCGCCGCTGCCATCCGCGCGACGTGATCACGCATGCCATCGACATCATTCGTTTCGAGAAGAAGGAATGGGAACTCACCGAGGAAGTTCTCGATCAGGCTTTTGAGAGCTGCTTCACTACCGTGAATCACTTTGAGGACTAAAGCGGCGCTTCATTTCCGCATCCACTCCCGCCCAGGACATCCCCGCCTTCAGGGGCGAGGAGGCATCACGAAATTGTACATGTACCGCATCCGGGAAGCGCAGCCAAAGCCCACCGGCCTCTAAACGCAGCTTCTGAGCTTCTTCTGCATAAACACGGTAAGACGCATGCCGCGCGTCCCACACGGCCTTGCCATCCGCTCCCAGCACAAAACAATCGATGGCTTCTCCCCATTGGTGCCACGACATGCCCGGCAGGGCGTTTGTCACCGCGGGACCTGACTTTGCCCATTTGGGGTCCAGCAATCCGGCGAGCCAATGCGCTCCCGCCCAGCGCAAACTCTGAATCTGCTTCTCGATTTGCGCCGCCGTACGGCTTTGGCACCAGAGCTTCGCTTGGACGCCAGGTCCGCGCAGGGTGAAGAATGGCCGCATCTGCACACCCCTCGATGCGCACGCGTCCAGAAGGGCCTGCGCCTTGGGGGCAAAATCCGCGCTGAGCGCGGCTAGATCTCTCGATTCCTCGAAGGGTTTCATGGCAACGTTTGTAGGAGCCGCCTTCAAGGAAAGTGCGGGGCCCGCTTGCAAAAACTTCCTAAGCTACTGATTTAGCAGGCAAAATAGTTCTAGCTTGACCGGTGAACCAAAATGGCAGCCTCGCGTGCGCGATGCCCTCTGGGTGTTGCTGTTCCTGGCCTTGCACTTCTCTTCCCCGATCGTGAATCCGGCGGAAGTTCAGCTACTGGTCGCAGCAGCCATCTTTGAACTCTGCGAACCGCGAATTGCCTTCTTTCTCGAGAAGCGTTCTGGGCGATTGGCGAGCGTGCTTGTTCGACTGGTGATTGCGTACTTGTTGATCGGCGTAACCGGCGGCATCACATCGAGCTACTATCTGATACTCCTGCTGCCGGTAGTGACTGCGGCAACATTATTTGAGGCGATCGGGGCCTTTCTCCTCACAGCGCTGACTGGCGCAAGCTACTTAAGCTTTCTGCTTTACCTCGATTTCAATCAATTCACTGTTCCGCCCGATCAGCAGCAAGAGATCTCCTTCCGCATCCTGTTCCTGTTCCTGGCAGCGTTCCTGACTTATCAACTAGCAAAAAACAGCCGGGAAGCCGTAAACCGATATCAGACGCTCGCGGACGAGCTGAAAGAGGCAAACCGGAATCTTGTGGCGGCGCAAGCCGACGCGCAACGCAGCGAGCGGCTAGCGGCGCTGGGACAACTGACCGCGGGTTTGGCTCACGAATTGCGCAACCCTCTTGGGACGATCCGCACAAGCGCAGAAATGTTGGCTAAGCGCGTGGCGGCAAGCGACGAAATTGCCAAAGAGCTGACGGGTTACATATCCTCAGAGGTCGACCGGACAAACGAACTTGTAAAGCGTTTTCTCGATTTCGCGAAACCATTCCGGCTGCAAGTATCTGCAGTGGACTTGCGCGAAGTGATCGATCGCGCGATCCATCAGGTTAAGTCCCGCGCGGAGACGAAGAGGGTGACTATCTACCGGCAGGACTCGCCAGAATTGGCTGAGATCCCCTTGGACGCGCAATGGATCGAGCAGATGCTGGCGAACCTGCTCGCCAACGCCATCGACGCCAGCCCGGAAGACGCAGTGGTGACGGTGCTGTCGCGAGAGGCCGAAGGGGGCGTGGAACTCTCGGTGGCGGATCGCGGCGCCGGCATCCCGGAGCAGAACCGGCAGGTCATCTTCAATCCCTTCTTCACGACCAAGGCCGAGGGAACCGGATTGGGTCTCGCTATCGTCTCCAAGATTGTGGACGAGCACCATGGGCGTATTTTTGTAGAATCCAATCCCGGCGAGGGTGCGACATTTCGCGTGTGGTTGCCGCGGAGGATGGAGAACGAATAATGCGCATATTGCTGATCGAAGACGAAGAGAAATTGCGCCGAGTGGTGCGCTTGCATCTGGAGACGGAAGGCCATGAGGTACTGGCCCATGCCAACGCTGAAAACGCGCTGGCGGAGACGGCCAACGCGGATCTGGTAGTGACGGATTTGAAGCTGCCCGGCATGGACGGGATGAGCTTGCTGGAGAAAATTCGCGAGAGTAACAACGAAGTGCCTGTCGTGGTGATGACGGCATTCGGCAACATCGAAACCGCCGTGGAGGCCATGAAGCACGGGGCCTTGGATTTCCTGCAGAAGCCGTTTTCACTAGACCACCTGACTGCGGTGGTGAAGAAGGCGGCGAGCCTCCGGCAACTGATTGGCGAGAACCGGCAGTTGAAGGAAGCGCTGGATACGCGCTATCAGTTTCACAACCTGATCGGACGAAGCCCCGGGATGCAGGAAGTATTTCGCCTCGTGGAAAGGGCGGCCCCCAGCAAGAGCACGATCTTGATCTGCGGCGAATCGGGCGTGGGCAAGGATATGGTGGCGCGCGCGATTCACTGGCATTCGCCCAGGCGGGCCATGCCGCTCGTCAAGATCAATTGTTCGGCCCTGCCGGAGAATCTCATGGAAAGCGAACTGTTCGGCTACGAAAAGGGTGCCTTCACTGGTGCGAACTTCGCCAAGCCGGGTAAGTTTGAGCAGGCCGATGGCGGGACGGTGTTCTTGGATGAAATCGGCGACGTACCGTTGGCCACTCAGGTAAAACTACTGCGTATCTTGCAGGAACGCGAGTTCGAGCGGCTTGGCAGTAACCGGACGCGGCAGCTCGACGTGCGGGTAATTGCGGCAACGAATGTGGATTTGCGCGCCGCCCTCGAACAGGGGCGCTTCCGTGAGGATTTGTATTACCGCCTGAATGTGCTTCCGATCAACATCCCCTCGCTGAGGGAGCGACCTGAGGACATCGTCCCGTTGACGCAGCATTTTCTGGAAAAATTCGGGAATGGCGAACAACGCCTGAAACCGGAAGCATACGAGAAATTGCTCGCCCACTCCTGGCCGGGAAATGTCCGTGAGCTGGAAAACGTGATTGAACGCAGCCTGCTGCTGGCCGCGGAGAATCCACTTTCGGCCGCCGATATTCGCATCGATCTCGCGCCCAACAAAGCCGGGGCCAAGGACGCCGGGATGTTCTTGCCCGCCGGGATGACTCTGGATGAATACGAGCAATCGATCTTGAAGGAGGCCCTGCGGCGTTCCAACGGGAACAAGAGCCAAGCTGCGCGGCTTTTGGGTATTACGCGGAATGCGCTTCGCTATCGCTTGAGCCAGATGGGCCTCGGAGATTCCGGCGACGACAAGGAATGAGATTCACGACGATCCGCCACATCTTCGTTTACGGGACACTGATGCGAGGCCGCTCCCCGCAAGCGCAGCGCTTGGCGGAGACCTGTTCGTGGATGGGCGAGGCGAAGTTGGCCGGCCGCCTAGTTGATCTCGGAAGTTACCCCGCACTGCTCCCGGCAGCGACACCGGGCGATTTCGTGCACGGTGAGTTGTGGCGGCTACCGGACGATCCGGATAAAGCAGATGAGGTTTTGGACTTCACGGACCGCTATGAGGGCTGTCATCCGGACGACCCGGAGCCCCACGAATATTGCCGGATTGTCTGTACGGCCTTGGATTTTGAGGGAGTTCGCACCTGGTGTTGGACTTATCTGTATCCTTGGGGCGGTGAAAGTCATCCCATTCTTAATGACGGGCGCTGGTAGCCAGGAAGCGGGGCGCTTGACAAATCTATACTTCCCTATAGGAAACTAGAGATTATGAAAAATCTGTTGCTGGGTCTTGCGTTTTTCGTGGCGGTCCTCCCGGTTTATCCGCAGGCGGCCGCCATCGACGGACAGATTGAGGGAGTGGTTCGGGATCAAAGCGGCGGAGTGCTGGCCAACGCCACAGTGTCCGCGCGAAATCTCGGTACGGGTCTGGAACGCAAGGTGGAGACGAACGAGGCGGGCTATTACCGCTTCTCGATCATTCCTCGCGGGCAATACGAAGTAGTCGCTGGAGCCAAAGGGTTTGCCTCTCTGAAAAAGACCGGAATCGAGATCAATGCGGGCACGACGGCGACAGTGGACTTCGATTTGGGGGTGCAGACCACATCGACGGAGGTCGTGGTTTCCGCCGCCGCGCCGGTAACTGAGCCGGGGCGAACGGACATTGGCGGAACGCTTTCCGCCAATCAAGTAGCAAACTTGCCCTTGGTCAGCAGGAACCCCTACAACTTCATCTTCTATCAGCCGAACGTTACGGGCCGAGCGAATACCGAGTTTGGCGTGCCGCGCAAAATCAATGCGAACGGCTTCAACGGGCGGATCAACTATCAGTTGGACGGCGGCAATAATGTGCAAAGCGATCGCGTGGGCATTCGCTTGATCCCGATCTCGAATACCTTCGTCGAAGAAATTCAGTCCGTCTCCAACGGCTTCGCCCCCGAGTTTGGAAACACAGTGGGCACCGTGTTCAATACGATTACCAAGTCTGGCTCGAACGAATACCATGGCGAAGCCGCATACCTGTTCCGCCGCACGGATTTTAGCGCCCGGCCAGCCTTGCTCCGGGAAGGGGTGGCTACCCCACAGACAAACGTCGATTCCATCTATGGCAACGGGGGTGGCCGCCTGGTTCGCGACAAACTCTTCTTCTATGGCGCCTGGGAAAAGGTGAAGCGGGATCTGCCCAGCGTGGTGGCCGTGGCGCCGGCGACATTGACCCAATTGGGGCTGCCTAGCGATTTCGCAAACGCCATTCCCTTCCGTCAAGACGTGCAGTTCTTCATGGCGAAGATGGACTGGCAGATTCATACCAACCACCGCTTGAGCTTGCGTTTCAACGGACACCGCAACGACTCGCCGTTCAACAATGGCGGCGGCATCCGTGTGGTTTCGCGCACTTACAATTTCGTGGATCGCAGCTATGTTGGCGCGGCGCAGTTGATCTCGATTTTGTCGCCGAACATCGTGAACGAATTTCGCTTCCAGACTCCCTACCGGGCGCAACAGCAGAATCGCTTTGAAGCCTCTGGCGCGGGTCCAGCCATCAACATCCCCGGCGTAATTGAATTCGGCGGGCCGGACAATACCGGCTTCAATTACATCGAGAAGACTCCGGAGTACAACAACAATACTTCCATCAACTCTGGACGGCACTCCTACAAGTTCGGCTTCTCGGGCCGCCACATCCTCGATCAGAATTCGCAGAATGTGTTTGCGCGCTACACGTTCCCTAACGTCCAAGCCTATCTGGACGCGCGCAACGGGGTAAATCTTCGCAGCTATAACAACTTCACTCAAAGTATCGGCAACCCCACGGTTCTGTACAACTCATTCTTCTGGAGCCTTTACGCGCAGGATTCCTACAAGCCCCGTCCCAACATCACGTTGACCTATGGCTTACGCTACGACGTTTATCAGATGCCCTCGGCAAATACGACCTCCCAATTCGCGGCAAGCCAGAAGTTTCGGACGGACCGCAACAATTTCGCGCCGCGCCTGGGTGTGGCCTGGGCCTTGGGTAAAGAGCAGAAAACCGTCATTCGCGCCAGCGCGGGTATGTTCTACGATCCTCCACAAACGGACGTGTATCGCCGCGCGCTCATCAACAATGGCTCGCCCGCGTTCTTCAACGTCACGAACCCAGCGGTCACCCCCAACTTCCCCGACGTGCTGACCAGCGTGCCCAGCGGCTTCAATCTGCCGATTCAATCGATCGACACGATATCGCCGGACTTCGCGAACCTTTATTCGGCGAACGCGAACCTGAGCATAACGCGGCAATTGAGCGCGAAGACAGCTATTACCGCGACCTACTTGTTCACTCGCGGCAACCGCTTGCCGATCTATCGCAACGTAAATCTGTTGCAAACCGGGAGTTTCCTCGCCGATGGCAGACCGACCTTCATCTCCGCCGCCGGACAACGCATCGACACTCGCTTTAACAACATCTTGATGGCGGAAAGCTCCGGACAGTCCACCTATTCCGGTGGGACGTTGACGTTGAACCGGCGCTTCGGCGCGGGTTTCGAAGGCTTTGCCAGCTATACCTGGAGCCATGCAACGGACGACGCACCAGAACAGAACAACATCGATTCAGGCGCATTTCTGTTGGCCGATCTTTCCAATCGGCGCCGCGATAAAGGCAACTCCTTGACCGACCGCCGCCATAGTTTACAAGCCAGCGGCGTTTACCAGCCCCAGTCCAGCAACTACTTCCTGAAGCACAACCGGATTGGTTTCACTCTGACCGCTATCTCGGGCGATATCTTCAACATCGGTTCCAACCAGATCTTGAACGGCGACCAATCCACGGCGGCCACCTTCCAAAGGCCCTTGTTTATTGGGCGCAATACCTATCGCGGCCCGAAGACGGTTGGCTTGGATCTGCGCTACACGCGCGTGATTCCAATCAAGGAACGCTTCCGCGCCGAATTCATCGCCGAAGGCACTAACGTGTTCAACAAAACGAATGTGACCGGCGTGAATACGACAGCTACCGTCAATGCGGCAGGCGTGATCTTGACGCAACCAAGTTATGCCTGGACCAGCGCGATCGATCAACGCCTCATCCAGTTGGGCTTCCGTTTCGCATTCTAGGCCAACAGAAAGTCTTTACTCTCTTCCCATATCTCAGCCATGACATCCGTCAGTTCATGGCCGGACTGCTTTTCCCGCAGGGTGGCATTCGGATGTTTCGCCACGAAGTGCCGCGAAAAATCCACGGGCACGACATCGTCGGCCAGCCCGTGGTAGATGAGCGCGGCTTGCTGGAATGCGGGTTCGACGGGATACTGCAATCCATCGCTTATTAAGCCGAAGCCCACGCGCTGGACGGTGTTCGTTGCATAGTGCTGCACTTCCATGTATCCTGTGTCGCGCCAACGCGAGAATTGCTCCTCGCCCAGCCGTAGTTTCCAGCGCTCCGCGAAGCCGAAAGCCGGGGCGAGCAGTAGAAGCTTCTCCACCTCGGGATGCAGACTCGCATAAAGGGCGGCAAGATACCCACCCATTGATGAGCCCAACATTCGCACCGGCGCCCCTGCCGCAACGGATTCAATCACGCGAAGCTGTCCGCTCACGGTGAGATTTTCGAAACCCTCGCTCTCCAGCGCTGGCACTTCGACTTCAGCGCCGGCGGCGCGGAGTTTCTCCGCGAAAAATTGCGCCTTGCGCGATGCGGGGGAACTCGCAAAGCCATGCAGATAGATAAACTTCAAGGTTTCTTTTCCTCAGGTTTGGGGTCGTCGGGAGTTGTGTCGAATTTCAGTTCGGCCTCGGCATTGAAGCGCTGATGGTTGCTGTACTGGTACAGGGCTTCGGCGATGGGTTTGGCGTTCACAAAGCGCACCAAGCGAACGCCCGTCACCATTAGCGGACCGAAACGCGAAGGCTCGTATTCAATCGTTCCGTCGTCCAGTACCACGTCTTCTTCACTCTTCGTCCGGGTCAGCAATTGAATGCGCAGAGGGGTCCCATCGCGTTCGCGTATCCAGATGCGGCCCTCCAAGCGAGCGTGAGTCATTTGCTTCTCGTTGAAGACGGTAACGCTGACGTCGGTGTCGCGACGCTGAAATAAGAAGACTTGCATGGCCTCCGCTCCCATGAACTCGCGCTTCTCGAACTCAAAGTTGAACTTGCGCACTTCCGAAGGCAAAAACATCAGAAGCGACAGCCCGTAGTCGGTCACCGTGAAATCGAGCCCGTATTTCTGAAACTCGCTCAAGAGCCGGTGGCGTTCCCGGTCGCGTTGGGAACGCAATCCGAACAGAAGCCGTTCGCGAGCCTTTTCTTTCGTCGTAATCTGCTTATCGCCCACTCGCAGAACTTTGCGGACTTCCCGCCATTGCAGTGCGGGTGTACGCTCCAGCGCATAGCCAAGATCGGAGACGATCTCGCGCTCGATCATCTTGGGCGGGGGGGCAACGAGCAAAGGATCGTTGGGCCTGATTCGCAAGCGGGATTCATAGCGCACTTCCCTTTGGCGAAGCACTTCGGTGCAAACGGAATTGGGCAGCGATTCGGCAAAGCTCTGCGCACGGCTGGCGAGCACGGATAGATCGAGGCTCGATTGAGCGCTCGCGACACATGCGAGCCCTAGCAGCAAGACAGGACGCATTGCTACTATCATCGACCATATGCGCAGTTTCCGGGCGGCTT
>VFQP010001666.1_pt1 | contig 28299 bp, 26 predicted proteins | sample 3512351 | NCBI WGS metagenome assembly VFQP01 (sample SAMN10412372, study PRJNA504923) | tailings metagenome | isolation source: Relicate 1 Philex TSF1 revegetated site | place: Philippines: Tuba, Benguet | collected 2017-08-29
TTCCCTATGGCGGGAACGAATTTTATGGTGGCCGTCAATATTAAATTGTAAGGGCAGAGAAGTCAAAAGTAAAAAGTAAAAAAATAGCTCAAAACAGGAGAAAGACATCTTCCTGTTTTGAGCTATTTTTTTACTTTTTACTTTTGACTTTTGACTTCTTACTTTATTTTCTCCTGCCAATACAACATCCCTCCCACCAGGTTCTTTGTATTCGTAAACCCAAGTGTGTTCAGGATCAGGCAGGCCTGTCCGCTTCGGTTGCCGCTGCGGCAGTAAACGATCAGTTCCTGGTCTTTGAATTCATCCAGTTCATCGGTCTGCATCGTTTGGATCTTTCCCAGAGGAACGAGCGTACCTCCGATATTGAAGTCAGCATGTTCATGTGGTTCACGAACATCAACGATATTTAGCTTTTCGCCGGCATCGAGGCGGGCTTTGAGTTCTTCTGCAGTAATTGTTTGCATGATTGGATCGGTTAAAATAATAAAGTTGTTTACTCTTCTTCAACTGGCATCGCAGTGGAGGAGTCCGCTGCAGGCTTGTCTTTCTGCAACCTGATATCGATCATCTGGCCGGAGCGGATATAGCGGAATTTCTTGTCTTCATCGTAGCGCTCAGGTCTCTGCCAGTAGATATATGCATTACAGGTGTCACTTACATCGTCGCGCGGGATAACGCTGCCGATCGTTATACCCTGTGCTTCCGCGAGAGTTTTTGCTTCGCAATAAGTAAGACCGATGAGAACAGGAACTGGAAACTGTCTGTCGCCTACCCCATCTCCGAGAACCAGGGCGATCGTACTGCCCATGCGGACTTTATCACCTGGACGGATGATACGTCCGTTAAAGCGCTGCTCAAGCACTGCATTCTTGGCGAAATCAGGTCTGAAACTGGTATCACCCACACGAAGGTTTGCATTTTTCAATGCCATCTCAGCGCTTCTGTAGCTGTAGCCGATCAGGTTGGGCATTTCTACATCAGGAGGAACAGCGCGATTGATGGTCAGGTAAACTGTACGGTTAACTTTCACGAGTTCTTCCGCTTCTGGCACCTGCTTTAATACGGAAAGAGGTTTTGCTGTATCGATATAGAGAGAATCCTGGATCATCACTTCGAAGCCGGCTTTCTCCAATGTCGACTTTGCGTCGTCAAATGTTTTTCCCTGCACATAAGGAACAGACATGGCCTGGTTATGATGTGTCAGCCAGTTAAGCGAAAAGATAAAAATGAAAAAAATGATCAGCGCTATTGCTATCGCTGCAAGAATATTGGCCCACAAAGGGCGATGAGTGATGAATTTAAACATTAGGCGATTCTGTGTTAAAAGTTTAAAGGTTCAAAAGTTTAATCGTTTAAAAGTTTAGCACTTGATAGTTTAATGAGTGAAGGGTAACCGTTAAACTTTTAAACTCCTTTACTGGAAACATTCTTCCGTTAGCTTGGTATAGAACTCGGTCAGGCTCCAGCCCATGGCTTTTACCTGCTGGGGAACAATGCTTGCTTCTGTTTGACCGGGAATAGTATTGATCTCAAGCATATGTGGTAAGCCGGAGGCTTCATTATAAATGAAATCGATCCTCACTACAAAACGGCAATTGAACACTTCATATATTTTTTTTGCAGCGGCTCTCACCTTATCTGCAATCACTTCATCCACTACTGCAGGAGTGGTTTCAGTTGATTTGCCCTGGTATTTTGCTTCGAAGTCAAAGAATTCCTTACTTGCATCGGCCTTTACTTCAGTAAGTGGCAATACGATAATATTTCCTTTTGTTTTAAAAACTCCTACGGTAAACTCACGTCCCTGGATCATTTCCTCCACCAGTACCTGGTTATCTTCTTTGAAAGCTTTTGCGATCGCAGCTTCCAGATCTTCTGCTTTATCAACGCGGCTCATGCCGATGCTTGATCCACCATTATTGGGCTTTACAAACACGGGCATTTTCAACTTATCCGCTACTTCCGCTGCCGGAACCGGAGAGTGTTTGAACAGGTGCATTGAATTGGCCACAGCTATTCCTGCCATTTTTGCCACCGCAACCGTATAACGTTTATTAAAAGTGATGGCAGAAGTTGCCGCATCACAGCTTGTATAAGGAATTCCTAAAACATCAAAATATCCCTGGAGTTTGCCATCTTCACCCGGTGTGCCATGCATTCCAATAAATGCTGCATCAAATCTGATCTTCTCTCCGTTAACCATTACAGAAAAATCATTCTTATCCACTGCTGCTTTCTGCCCGTCTGCCCCCTCGTAAAGCCATCCGTCCTGACTCACATCGATCTTATATACATCATACAATGCCTTATCCAAATGATTACCGATCGTCGCTGCACTTTTATAAGAGATCACCGATTCTCCCGAGTATCCGCCCGTTACCAGGGCTATTTTCTTTTTCATGATGATATTGTCAATGGTTTTGCGTTACAAATATTGAAGAAAAAACGGGGAAAGGGAAATTAATTTGGTTAATTGTTGTTGAATGACAGGAGTTTCGATCGTTGCCCGTTGACCGTTGTCCGTTCACCGGACATGGTAACAGTCTTTCGTAAACTGGACAATTCTCTCCGGACAACGGTCAACGGTGAACGGACAACGACACAAAATAAGAAAGGTGAAGACAGTTATTGTACTTCACCTTTATACGACGGGAAATATCACCCGCCAAAGTATAAGCAGCTGGGCTGCTTTGTAAATGTGATTCTAAGATAGACAAAAAAACGGGCCAGGAACGGGATCCGACCAGTTTTTTATGCACATTTTAGAGGTGCAGCTTGTCTTTCTTCGCGATCAGCTCTTCTACTGTTTCCTGGTACATTTCGTCCGGAACGCAGCAGTCAACAGGGCAAACCGCAGCACACTGGGGTTCTTCGTGGAAGCCCTGGCATTCTGTACATTTATTCGCTGTAATGTAATAAGTATCAACGCTAAGTGGCTCATTTTTCTGGTCAGCGGATACTACCGATCCGTCCAGCAGGGTAAAAGATCCTTTTACGGAAGTGCCGTCGGCAATAGCCCATTCAACGCCGCCTTCATAAATAGCGTTATTGGGGCATTCCGGTTCACATGCGCCGCAGTTAATACATTCATCTGTTATCTTAATAGCCATACAATTATGATTAAGTAAGTTGAGGTTATTTTTGCGTACAAAAATACTCTTTGCCGGTGAATCAACACGACAAAATTTTTACAGCACCGTAACATTTTGTCCGGTCATTGATCCACCCAACCTGTTCAAACATAAAAAAATACGAATGAATTTACGACAAAGGACCAGCCTGCTTGATCAACTTGGACGATACATGCTCTCCGACGCTGAAGAATGGGTGGCTGTAAAAGACCGGGCTTCGCGGGAAAATGGCTGGTTCACGCCAGAATTTGTTGAGCTGGCCTGCAGACAGGTAGCCGAAGCCTTTTTGCAAAAAGAGATCCTGGAAAAATGGACGGCATCCTATCAACTGCCTGAGCAAAATCCCGCACCAAAATCCGTCGGCATTGTAATGGCCGGAAATATTCCGATGGTAGGCTTCCACGACCTGCTGTGCGTTTTTATCAGCGGACATATCGCCGTTGTAAAGACGTCTTCAAAAGATAAGGTACTGCTGCCACACCTGGTGAGCAAACTCACCGGATGGGACGCGTCCGTATCGCAACTGGTCATTTTCGCAGAGCGCCTCTCAGGGTGTGATGCCTATATCGCCACCGGCAGCAATAACTCGGCCGGCTATTTCGACTACTATTTCCGGAAATATCCCAACATCATCCGCCGCAACCGCACTTCCGTCGCAGTGCTCACCGGAACTGAATCACAAGAAGAACTGCAGGAATTGGCAGATGACGTATACGCTTATTTTGGATTGGGCTGCCGCAATGTCACAAAGCTGTATGTACCGGCAGAATATAATTTCGAGCCGCTCCTGGCCGCATTCAGGAAATATAATCACCTGTTTGATCACCACAAATACAAAAACAACTACGATTATAATCTGGCTCTGCATCTGCTCAATAACAAATTCTATATGAGCAATGACTCGATTCTGCTGGTGGAAGACAAGTCCGTATTCTCCCCAATCAGCCAGCTCAATTATGAGTTTTACAACGATCCGGTATCCTTAAAGAATGAACTGCGTAGCAACAACGATCTCCAATGCATTGTCGGCTCCGCCTATACGCCATTTGGAAACGCGCAGAAGCCACGCATTGATGATTATGCGGATGGAGTGGATACGATGGAGTTTTTGAAGGGTTTTTGAATCAGCAGCCACTGAACGGGGATTTATTGGATTTTTGGGATTAATGGGATACGTGTCCTATTAATCCCAAAAATCCAATAAATCCCCGTTCCGGTTTTCCCGAAATGTTAATAAATTTGTGAAGAAGTACGAAACCCTTAGTAAATGATTTGTTAAACTAAATCATTGGCCTGTAATTCAAAATGACAGTTTGTTATTTTGTATGGCAAAGGCACACTATTTGAATCAGTAGTAAGACCGAATAAATTACGTACACAAAAAAATAAGGAAAAGAATATGAAATGGAAACAACTCTTGCTGGTGGTCGCCATTAGTGCTTCATCAGCTGTTGGCAGTGTGTGGGTTTACGGAAAATTGAATACACCGAAATCATCCCTGGTGTCGAATGCTGATGGTAAACTGCCATTTAACTATGCTGGTTTTAATGGAACTGTTACCGGAGCACCTGCAGACGCGGTTGATTTTACAAAAGCAGCAAACGCTGCAGTTCCAGCCGTAGTGCATATCAAAACAAAAATTGCCGCTAAGAAGATCAGCAATGGTTTGAGCAATCGCGGTAATGGCGGTATGGATGATTTCTTTGATCAGTTCTTCTTCGGACCTGGTGGCGGAAATATGATCCAGCCTGAACAACGAGCTTCCGGCAGTGGCGTATTACTCAGTGAAGACGGTTACCTCGTTACAAACAACCACGTGATCTCTGACGGTCGCGGTGGTGAAGCAGAAGAGATCACTGTTACATTAAGCAATAAAAAATCTTATGCAGCAAAAGTGATCGGTAAAGATCCAAGTACTGATCTTGCAGTATTAAAGATCGACGCAAGTGGTCTGCCTTATATGGTTTATGGAAACTCCGACAACCTGAAGCTTGGCCAATGGGTACTTGCAGTAGGTTATCCATTGACACTTGAAACGACTGTAACCGCGGGTATCGTAAGTGCAAAAGGCCGCTCGATCGGTATCAACAGCCGTCAGAGCAACTCTCCTGTTGAATCATTCATCCAAACAGATGCTGCGATCAACCAGGGTAACAGTGGTGGCGCTTTGATCACTTCTGAAGGTCAGCTGGTGGGTATCAACTCGGCTATCCTTGCTCCAAATGGAACATATGCTGGTTATGGCTTTGCCATTCCGGTGAACATCGTTCGTAAAGTGGTTAGCGACCTGATCGAATTTGGTGATGTAAAAAGAGGTTACCTCGGAATTAACTATAACCCAAGCCAGTCACAGAACGAATCAATGGTGAAACAAGCCGGCGTGAAAGACGGTCAGGGTGTATATGTTCAGTCTGTTCCTGCTGATGGCGCTGCCCTTGCAGCTGGCATCAAAAAAGGTGACGTGATCGTTAAACTCAATGGTAACGCGGTATCAAGCGGTATCGAAATGAGTGGTCACCTTGCAAGCCTTAAACCGGGCGAAAAGGTTCCGGTAACTTATATCCGTGCAGGAAAGGAATACACGGCGAACGTGGTACTGAAAGGTACAGCGAGCAAAATTGATGATGTAAGCAGCGCAGAGATCGTTGGCGATCGCCTCGGACTCGAACTGGAAAATATTGATGCGGCAAAAGCCAAACAATATGAGATCACTGGCGGTGTGAGAGTGAAGAAAATCAAATCCGGCGGACCTTTCTCCGGTACACGGATGGAAGAGAACTTCATCATCACCACAGTAAATGGCCGCGACGTGAAGAATGCAGATGATATCGGCAAATACATGAGCGATGGCTCCGGCCGTTTGAAACTGGAAGGAATTTATCCGGGTTATAACGGTACGTATACGTATCAGATAAAATTGGACGACGGAGATAGTGATTTCTAATTACAAGATCCGTTAACATAAAAAAGCCCTCCCTGTCAACAGGAGGGCTTTTTTTATGTTAATTACTCTCGAATTGCCGACTTGCCTGCAAGAACTCAACGCCGGGGAAAGCAGGATTCTTTACCTCTTCCATCATTGGAGAAATCTGGTTCATAGGCCACGATCTTAACCCTGCGCAATTTTTATCTCATAACTGACAATGGAGATATCGCAGATAAGCCCCCTGTATCGAAGGTTAATCTGCGTTATCTGCGTTGCCCGATGGATGAGAGTCCTGATGACGATGAAAATTCCAACTATAGGAATGGTAAAATCTGCGAGATCTGCGGGAACTAACGCCAATCGATCCAGAGATGCGTCCTGAGAATAGAATCTCAATCATGCGTGATACCATTGTTAGGCTACATAACGGGGCAATCATGGAAAATCCGCCTGTCATCCGTATTACGCTTCCAGCAATACTTATTTTTCAAACACCGCATATTCCCACGGTCCCAATTCAAACCTTGTATCCTTTGTAAGATCACGTTCTTCATTCGTAAAAACATTCCTGTAAAGGCCTTTCACGCTATCATCGCAAAACCAGAACTTAAGCATAGCTTCATAAGAGAAATTGAAAACCACCAGCACTTCCCTGTCACCACTCTTACGCTGATATACAAAAGCCCGTGTATCATCCGAGGTTGCAACACGATGGGTTTTCACATCAGGATCTCCCGCCCTCAATGCAGGGTTATCAGACTTGAGCTTCAGCAATGTTTTGTAGAAATCATGCAGCTCATATTTATTACTCCAGGGAATCACATCCTTCTCAAAAAACTCAAGGCGTTTATGTAGCGGCAATTCCTGACCGTTGTAAAGCAATGGCACACCATTCCAGGTGCAGCTGAATACGGCTAGTGCATGCGCCATATCGCCATACTTTTCATATTCTGTTCCATTCCAGCTATTCTCATCATGGTTGCTGGTAAACCATGCTCGCATGGAATTGTCTCCTATCTCGTTGTATTGTTTGAGTAATTCGTAAAGACTATTGAAGGGCTGATGCTGCTGATAAAAATCCTGCGTTTTATGCATCCATTTCCAGGCATAGCTAACATCAAAAACTTTTCCATGTTCAGGGTTTTGCAGCTCATCAAATTCGCCAAGCCAGAGCAGCGGCTTGATGGCATCCACCTGGGGTCTTGCTTCTTCCCAGAAATCAGCCTGTACCCAGCTCGCCAGATCACAACGATATCCATCGATGCCAGTTTCTTTTACCCAGTACTGCATCGCATCGATCATCGCCTTTCTTAACGCCGGATTATCATAATCAAGCTCGATGATATCATCCATACCGCTGGCACGTTTGAAATCATTCGTCGCCGGATCTATTTTGTAATAATCGGGATGCTTCACCGTCCACCAGTGATCCCAACCCGTGTGATTCGCCACCCAATCGATGATCACTTTAAACCCCATTGATTGAGCCTGTTTTACCAGCTTACGGAAATCATCAAGTGTGCCAAATTCAGGATTTACAGATGTATAGTCGGAACATGCGTACTGGCTACCCATCGAGCCTTTCTTATTCTTCTGCGCAATCGGGGTGATCGGCATGAACCACAGTGTGTGAACGCCCATATTCTTCAACCGCGGCAACTCTTTCCCAAACGCACTAAATGTCCCCTCTTCTGAATACTGCCTCAAATTCACCTCATAAATATTCGTGGTATGCGCCCATTCAACAGGTCTGCGCTTAGTTTGCTCCATTCGATCCGGATTTTAGTGATACTCGTGAAGCTAATAACTAATTGCTAGCTAATGAAATAAAATTCATTCTGGTCCTGCGCTGAAGTTTTGGACACTTTTGCTGAAGCTCCGGCATCGAGGCATGCACGGTGCGGAAGGCACCAAAAACCTCTTTTTCCCTCTTCCTTCCCCTCTTTTTCCCTCTTAGCCTATCTTTGCACAATGAAAAGTTTCGATGTCCCCATCATCTACCGTAGCCCCCTGATCTCCGCCATCAAAAAAAAGCGTAAGGAGCTCGATAAGCTGAAGAAAGATTTCACGCCTACCCTGCTCGATTTTGGCCCGGTGCACATTTATCTCGCCCGTCATTTCGGCTTCTGCTATGGTGTAGAGAATGCGATCGAAATTGCCTTCAGAACGGTTGATGAAAACCCTGGCCGCCGGATTTTTTTATTGAGCGAAATGATCCACAATCCACAGGTAAATGCTGACCTGCTGTCTCACGGTATCACGTTCCTGCAGGATACTTATGGTAAACAACTTATCCCTTTCGAAGAACTGAATGCAGATGACATCGTCATCATACCGGCATTCGGCACCACTCTCGAAATCGAAAAACGCCTGAACGATATCGGCATTCAGACAGAAAAATATAATACTACCTGCCCCTTTGTAGAAAAAGTCTGGAACCGCAGTGAAGCCATTGCAAAAAAAAGTTACACGATCATTATCCATGGCAAACCTGGTCATGAAGAAACCAGGGCCACCTTCTCCCATGCTGCCAGCAATGCACCTTCTGTTGTTGTAAAGGATATGCAACAAACCGTAGAATTAGCAGGATACATCACCGGACAAAAACCGGCTTCCCTGTTCTATGAAGAATTCCGTGGGCAGCATTCCGCCGGATTTGATGTTGAAAAAGACCTCCAGCGCATTGGTGTCGTCAATCAAACCACCATGCTCGCCAGCGACACACAAGCCATTGCCGACTATCTCAAACAGGTAATGATCCAACACTTCAAACCTGATGAAAAAAATATTGCTGATCGATTCGCTGACACCAGAGATACACTTTGTTATGCCACGAACGATAACCAAACTGCCGTAACAGGCATGCTCAACACTGAAGCAGATATCGCCATCGTTGCCGGTGGCTATAATTCATCGAATACATCGCACCTCGTTGAACTCTGTGAAGAAGAGCTACCAACCTACTACATTAACACCAGCGAGAAACTGATCTCCGAAGATGAGATCCTGCATTATAATTTTCATACCAAACAGGAGCTGCTTACCAGCAACTATCTTCCTAAAAATAAGCCGGCACGCATCCTGATCACCAGTGGAGCATCTTGCCCGGATGCTGTGGTGGAAAGCATTATAAAAAAACTGATCAGCTTTTATCCGGAGGCGAAAAGTGTAGAGTCTCTGATGTCTCAGCTCTGACCCTGGCATGTACCCACATTTTTTTCTACATATACGCCTTGCGTTGGGTTCGCGCAGATTTCGCAGATCTTATCATTTCTACTATTGCAATGGCAGATGATAAAGCGAAAATTCAATAGTAGAATGCGCAGATCAAGCAGATGACAGTCTGTTGTTATAGACTAATCTGCGTAATCTGCGCATTCAATACCTTCCCCGCCCCTATACACTACACTAAAATATTTTCGCTGATAGTAAGCGCAAAATCTGCGAAGTCTGCGGGAAACTTACGCCGCTCAAATTGTGGGTACACTATCGGCTCTGAACGGGATTTATCAGATCAAGAGTTATCTCCTTACTTATAAAGCTGATCATAATACTCATGCGCCATTCTGTTACTCTCAAACTGGAAACGCACATCCTGCATACTATTCTTCATTATCAAACGCCATGTCGGATAATTTTCATAGTACAGCGGGAGGATCTCTTTTTCGAGGATGTCATATAATTTATCAAGATCATACTGATCCTGTTCGTGAACGGTCATGTGAGCATAATCACCTTTTGGAACAACAAAGCCGTTGTGACCGTGGTTGATAAACTCCGGGATCCAGCCGTCATCGGTAGAGAAGTTGATCGCACCATTCATGGCAGCAGTCATACCACTGGTACCAGACGCTTCGCGAGGAACGCGTGGGTTGTTAAGCCAGCAGTCAGCGGCTTGTTTCAAACGCTTGGAGAGCGTCAGTTCGTAGCCGATCAATACCGCCACGTTCTTGTATCGTTTGCTGAGGTGAACCAGTTGGTTGAATTCACTGATAGCAGGATGATCAACAGGGTAAGGCTTACCTGCCCAGATGATCTGTACAGGATATTTCGAACTGGTCACTAATTTTTCGAAACGCTTTTCATCCGTGGTCAATAAACCGGCACGTTTGTAACCGGCAAAACGGCGTGCCCATACGATGGTGAACACATCCGGGTTGAACAGTTTACCAGTCTGATCAGCCACGATATCAAAGGCTCTTTTCTTCAGGTATTTTTTACGGTCGTCGATACCGTAGTCATCACCCGCTTCACGGAAACGATAGAGTTGTTTATCCGCCCAATAGCGATAGTTCTGTGAGTTGGTGATCGATATGATCGGGCAAACGCCGGGATATTTTGACCACATTTCCCTTGCCACTACTCCATGCAATGCAGATACACCATTCGCGAGTTTTGCAAAACGAAGTGCTACGAGTGAGTGATTGAATGCATCATCATAAATACCTGTGAGCTTTCTTACTTCATCAACGGAAAGACCGCAGAAATAGCTCATTTTATGACAGAGATAGATATCGTGTTTTTCATTACCCGCTTCTTCAGGAGTGTGCGTGGTAAACACGAGACGTTTTCTTACGTCTTCCAGGTTTTTAAATTTGTTATAGAGATAGAATGCGGCAGAAAGACCATGCGCCTCATTCAGATGATATAACTCAGGGTTGAATCCGATGATATCCATCAGTTTCGCACCACCAACACCAAGCAGAATGAACTGAGCCACTTTTGTAGCAACGTTCGCATCATACAAACGATGAGTGATAGTTTGAGATACATAGTCATTCTCGGGAACATCGGTGCTCAGCAGGAACATCGGTGCAGTTTTGAATGTCTCCGGATCCAGGTAATACACCTTGATCCAAACCGGATGATCATGCACATTGATCTGGAAACGTATGCCTGTATCTTCAAGGAAGCTGTATTGTTTTTCATTCCAGGCGACATCCAGTGTTTGATCCTGGTTGCGCTCCTGGTCATAATAACCATATTTCCACAAAATGCCTATACCGATCAGGTTTTGTCTCAGTTCATAAGCACTGCGCATATGCGAACCGGCAAGAAAACCAAGGCCACCACTATAAATCTTTAAAGGCTGATGGATGGCAAACTCCATAGAGAAGTAAGCAACACGTTTTGTATAAGGCTGTTCAGCAGGGTAAGGGACAGTAAAATTGTTAAAACTCATATTGTGTCTTTTTTACATGACGCGAATGTACCGCGTTGAACGCGAATCCGCGCGAATAACTACAAAAACGGGTAAAATTGTTAAATATTGAAGAGCTGGACATTAATAAATGGCTGTTCTTTAAACTCTGGGCATTTCCTTACCAAATTCAGGCCATTCACATCAATTTGCGGCCATTCGCACCATTCGCGTTTAGCGTTTATTCGTAGTGGGTGTTTTCTTCGGCTTTGCTTCTTTCTTTTTTGCATAAGATCCATCAAAGGAACAACGCAATCCCCTTCTCGAACCACAGCCCTCTATTTCTTTTAAACTCACTGAATTGTTAGTAAAAACAAATTGTAAGGAGCAGGGGTCTCCGGCCTCATTATAAACAGCTTTTGTAGGAGTTTGCCAGATCGCTTCACCTTTTAATTCTCCGGTGCAATCTCCTTTCTGAAAGTGGATAAAGAAACTGAACCGGTCTTTTTTTCTTCCATCGCGGATTGAAACAAGATTTAATTTTCCGGAACTATAGTCGGCTGAGTATTTAAGTTTGTGCGCAAACGTATCAATAGGATTGATCAATTCTGTTACCGCATCATCCAGCGGATCCGTCATGATCAGCATAAAATCTTTCGCATCATTGTTCAGTACATACACATCTTTTCCTTCACTAACTCCTGAAGCATTTTTTCGTACAACCGCTTTGGTAATGGTGGATTTGGTATCAAGTGTAGAAACCTGCTGTGTCGCCGGATTGGCATCCTGCTTCAGGAAAGGCATTCCTGCGATAAAATTCTTTTTCTTATCAAACCCGAGAATAAAAATTGCCCTGTTGCTGCCGTTCAACACTTTTGCCAGTAAATAGGTCTCATTATTCACGATCCTTCCTACAGGATAAATCTTCGCCTGCGCAGATTTGCCCATAGAGGCGGACAGAACAGAGTCCGGCACAAACTGCGTGAAGATCTTATAATTGATCCGCAGGGAATCATTATCCTTCCTCAGCAGACTGGTATCTGCCACCTGGTAAGGCAAACTTATTTCCGGAAAAAAATCTATAAAATCACTTATTTCAACAGGCTCATCACCAGACAATGACGGCTTTTTATCGGATTTACATCCCGATATCCAGGCAAGGCTTATACAAAAAACAATACAAAGGAAAATGGACTTCATAGTGATCAGTTGGTAGGGCAAAATACGGCTTTTGCACCGAGAGAACCCGGAAAAAGAGGTAAAAGTTTGCGGAGGGAAGGGACGGGCTAATCGGATTTTAATTTGGAGGGACGAAGAAGGATGGACGAAGGACCATAGACGATGGACCATAGACAATAGACCATAGACGATAGACCATAGACGATAGACCATAGACCATAGACCATAGACCGCGGACCGCGGACCGCGGACGGGTCTGGGAATTGGATTAGTATAATTGTGGTTTGCCAACATTGTGGCCGTTTTGTTTCATAATGACTCGTCTGCGGTCGGCGGTCCGTCGTCAGCGGTCCATCTGCGGTCTATCCTCCCACCAAAAACTCTTTCCCCTCCCCCTTCCTCCTTTCCCCTCTTTGTTTTAGATTTGCCTAAAAATTATTTTAGCCGTGCTGAATTATTCGACCAGTGAAGAGAACTACATCAAGGCCATTTACCATTTGCAGAAAGAGGGTTCGGTTACGACCAATGAACTTGCCGCTGAATTGCAGACCAGGCCAGCATCGGTAACGGATATGATGAAAAAACTCCGGACAAAGAAGCTGGTGCATTATGAAGCATACAAAGGATTCAAGCTTACAATGGATGGCAAGAAGCTCGCTTTACTGATCATCCGCCGCCACCGCTTGTGGGAATTCTTTCTTGCTGAAAAATTGAAGTTCAGCTGGGAAGAGGTACACGCCGTTGCCGAAGATCTTGAACATGTAAGCAGTAAAAAGCTTATAGACAAACTGGATGAGTTTTTAGGCTTTCCCCGGTATGATCCGCATGGAGATCCCATACCTGATGCCAATGGAAAGATCGAGGCTGGTAAACAGGTTTGTTTGTCGGATCTCCCGCTCAATACAACCGCGATCGTTTGCTATGTAAGTGATCAGTCTTCAGCCATGCTGGAACTGCTGAGTCACAAAAAAATTGGCATTGGTACAAAACTGGAAGTCAAAAAGAAATTCAGTTTTGACCAATCTCTTGAGATCAAACTCCGCCAGCAAGCCGCCACCAATATCAGCGGCGATCTGGCCAAAAATATCTTTGTTAAATACGATGAGTAAAAAACACCCTGACGTTTCATTAAGCGACGTACACGAATCCGTTGATACAACCTCTGCCAACCGGTCAAAGTGGAGAAGGATCTTCTCATTTTTCGGTCCCGCTTACCTGGTCAGTGTCGGATATATGGATCCCGGAAACTGGGCCACCGATCTGGCTGGTGGCAGCCAATTTGGTTATACGCTGATCTGGGTGCTGCTGATGAGCAACCTGATGGCCTTATTGCTGCAAAGCCTTTCAGCAAGGCTGGGTATCGTACGCAGACGCGATCTCGCCCAGGCCAATCGCGAAGTCTATCCAAAATCAATAAACTTTGCTTTGTACGTACTGGCGGAGATCGCCATCGCCGCAACAGATCTCGCAGAAGTATTGGGTATGGCGATCGGCTTGCAACTGCTCACCGGCATTCCGCTGATCTGGGGCGTGCTGATCACAGTTCTGGATACATTCCTGCTTCTTCTTTTACAACGACTGGGTATGCGCAAAATGGAAGCCTTTATCGTCGGGCTTGTATTTATCATCGGCGCATCTTTTCTCATCGAGATCATTCTTGCCAAACCCGATCTGCGCGAAGTAGCCAGCGGGTTCATCCCACATATTCCCAATGATACCGCTCTATATATCGCTATTGGTATCATCGGCGCAACCGTAATGCCGCACAATCTTTACCTGCACTCTGCACTCGTGCAGACCAGGAAGATCAAACGAAGTCCGGACGGGATCAAACGTGCACTAAAACTGAATTTTATCGATAGCGCAGTAGCACTCAATCTTGCATTCCTCGTGAATGCCGGAATACTTGTACTGGCGGCCGCTGTATTCTTCAAATCCGGAAGGACAGATGTTGCCGAGATCAAGGACGCCCATCTTCTGCTGGATCAGTTGCTCGGATCAAAACTCGCTCCTACCCTGTTTGCTATCGCGTTGATCGCTGCCGGTCAAAGCTCCACCGTTACCGGCACACTTGCCGGGCAGATCGTAATGGAAGGATATCTCCGTCTTCGCATCAACCCATGGATGCGTAGATTACTGACCAGGGTGATCGCGATCGTACCTGCCGTAATAGTGATTCTCGTAAATGGTGAAGACAATATCGACGATCTCCTTATTCTCAGCCAGGTTGTACTCAGCCTGCAGCTTGGCTTCGCCATTATTCCGTTAATACATTTTGTCAGCGATAAAAAAACAATGGGCCGCTTTGCCATCAAACCCATCGTACAGATCGCTGCATGGCTTATCACGGCCATCCTCGTATACCTTAACCTCACGATGGTAATGGGAGAAGCACGCGATCTTTTCGCTCAGCCCGGCAACTGGGTTGGTAAAACCGCACTGGTGTTGGGTGGTATTATATTCATTGCACTGCTGATCATTGCCATTGTATATCCGCTGTTAAAGAAAAAATGGTCGAATGTACAGGTACAACTTCATCCGCAGGCAACAGATCTGCATTCACTGGAGGCACCTTCGTACGCCACGGTGGCCGTTGCTCTCGACTTCAGTGAAAACGATCAGCGTCTACTATCCCATGCCTTGGGACAAGGAAATTCACAAACAAAGTACGTTCTGGTGCATATTGTAGAAAGCGTTTCCGCACGGATCTACGAACACGAGAGTGACGATCTCGAAACCGAAAAAGACAAGGAACACCTCGAATTCTATGCCCGCCAACTCCGCGACCGCGGCTTTTCTGCGGAAGCAAAACTTGGTTTTGGCAGCCGCGCCAAAGAGATCGTCAGGCTTGTGAATGAATCTAATGCAGAAATGCTCGTCATCGGTGCTCATGGCCACAGCGGCATTAAAGATTTGCTTTACGGAGAAACGATCAACACCGTCAGACATGAATTGAAGATTCCTGTACTCGTCGTAAATCTCTGATCATGTATAAATATGGCTGCGACCGGCTGGCGTAGATTCCCGCAGATTTCGCAAATTTCTACACTCCTATAGCTGAGATATCCATAAAAACTGAGCACTTCTTTAGCAGGAAGCGCTGATTACGCGGATTGGATGCTGGTAACAAGCGCCATCTGCACAATCAGCGCTTCTCTTATTAAAAACCTCTATGATAACAGGCTCTTTCTTCTACAAAAATGACAAAATTCCTGAGATCTGCGGGCTCTGTCCGCCGTAGCAAAGCGAAGGAGGGGACCTTACTTGGCTTATCAATGGAGATACACGGGGCCTGAAGGGAGATTCAGAGGGCGCTCTGCGCCAGCCCGAACGATTAAGTATTACCTCAAACCCTGTCTTCCCCCTCCTTCCAAAAAATATTTCCCATTAAGTGTAACTTTCCCTTCTTAGGCCGGTATACATTACAAACAGGACCAAACCAATTTGAAAAATCTAACAGACGAGGAGCTCATGAGCCGTGTGGCAGCCGGTGAACTGGACTGCATGCGTGTGCTTTTTGAACGATACCAGGCCTGGGTCTATAATTTCCTCCTGCAGATGGTTCAAGACAGGGATGTAAGCGAAGATCTCACGCAATCCACCTTTTATAAGGTAATGAAGCACCGGTCGTCGTACAACGGCGGCAAGTTCGCTCCCTGGATCTTCCGGATCGCGAGGAACCTGTGTATGGATCATTTCCGGGAAGCCAAACAGAAAATGGCGCCTATGGACGGCATTCCGGAAATAGCCGATACAGTAGACGATAAGGATGACATGATCAAACTGAAACTCGCTTTACAAAAGCTTCCGGAAGCTGACCGCGAGCTCCTGATCATGAGCCGCTTTCACAGCATGAAATATGCACAGATTGCCCAGGTGCTCAACAGCACTGAAGCAGCCGTGAAAGTAAAAGTTCATCGCGCCGTTAAAAAATTAAGAACAGTTTACTTTGAATCCGTTGAGATATGAAATGTACTGATGTTGAAAACCTGCTAATCGATTACCTGGAAGGTGGTTTATCAGAAGAAGAAAAAAACCTGGTAGAGCAACACCTCCGCGACTGCAGCATTTGCCAGACAGCCCTTGCGCAAAGCAAAATGCTTCTTGGAATGATCGGCGATATTCCCAATGAAACTCCGCCGGAATCTCTGAGGAATTCCTTTGACGCTATGCTTAAAGCAGAACAAGCTGCAGTGGCTGTTTCAAAACCAGCAAAGGTCATTTCCTTTCCATGGAACCCGCTATTAAAAGTTGCCGCTGCAGCTGCACTCGTGATCACGGGTTCTTTATACGGAACATACAATGCTAACCGCAAAACTGAAGAGCGTGTCAGCCACCTGGAAGAACAATACCAGGAAATGGAAAAAGAGCGGACGCTGGCAATGCTCGACAACCGTTCCGCCAGCAAAAGAATTCAGGCCGTCAGCTACTCCGAAGAGATGAATACGCCGGATGAAAAAGTGCTGCTGGCGATCATCAATCGCCTTCATCATGACGAAAATGTAAACGTCAGGCTGGCCGCGGCAGAAGCTTTATGGAAATTCAAAGATGAGGAACTGGTCAAACAGGCACTGATCCATGCACTTGAACTGGAAACCAGTCCCGATGTACAGATCGCCATCATCGAATTCCTGATCGGCACCCGCGAAAAGCGCGCTGTAAAACCTATGCAAAAGCTATTGAATGAACCCGCCGTTCCTGGATTTGTGAAAGAACAGGTCAGGCATGGTCTAACTCAGATTTAATCAAACAAGAATTTAAACAAATGAAATATTTTCTAATACTGCTATATCCCATACTACTGGCCGGCCTGAAAGCCAGTGCCCAGAATGAATACAAGAAGTCGCTTAGCGGCATTACCCGGATAGAAATTGAAACCGAAACGAGTGTTCGCATCATCAAAGGAACGGGAAGTGAAATAAAGATCGTTTCCGGTTGCACTGATTGCGGCGATGATAAAGTAAATTATCGCACAGATGAACGCAACCAGAAAGAAGAAAACGAAAAATCCAAAGGCTTAAAAGCAATCTATCCCGGCGGAACTGATAACACAGGGATCGGGATGATACAATCACAGGATGGTGGCGTGTTGAAATTGAAGGATCTGATGTCCCGCCTGAAACGGGAAGGACTGACAATCACACTGCCTTCTTCAGTAGCGCTCTATATTGATGCAGGAGCGCTGGGACAGATCACCGTCGATGAATGGACGGCAGAACTTGAGTTGAAAACCAATACCGGTCAGATCAAACTGAAAAAAATAACAGGCCCTGTTACTGCAAATTCCGCGACAGGAAATATCGAAGCAGACTTTAGCTCACTCAACCAGGAAGCACCTGTATCACTTATTTCTTCAACGGGAGATATCGAAGTGAATCTTCCTGCCAATACAAAAGCTTCTATAGAGATGAAGTCTGTCACTGGAGGAGTATTCTCAAACTTCGATCTTGTTAAACCTCGCGAAGATGGATTAAAGCCGATCAGCGGACACAGAGCGATCGCAGGAAATATCAATAACGGCGGCGTTAAAGTATCGCTGAAAGCCTCTACCGGAAATATCTATCTGAGAAAAAAATAATTGCTCAAACCAAAATCATTAAAGACCATGAAAAAAATATTCTTAGCACTGCTTATCCTGACCATCGCATTGAATGGCTTCGCTCAAAGAAAAGTGGATGAAACATATCGCGTCACAAGCGGACAAAAAGTAAAACTGCACCTGAAATTTGCCAGAGAGATCAAAGTGGTACATGGTACGGGAAGCGATCTCAGGTTAACCGCCAGCGTAAATATTGACGAAGGTGCAGGCAACAGCGCTTATCAACTGAAGACCAGCGACGCATCAGGAATCTTTCAGGTCGAAGACGACTATGGCGATTATTTTGAGAAAAAGCGCAAAGAAAGCAACGGCAAAAGTTACGGAACAGATATCGAGATCAGCTATGTGATCTATGTACCGGAAAACATCTCCCTGATCGTAAAAAGCATCTCCGGCGACCTCATAGCAGAGAACTTCAAAGGTGAACTGGAAACAGATCTTGTATCGGGCGACGTGAACATCAAAGGCTACAAAGGAAAACTCCAATTAAAAACAGTTTCCGGAAACCTGGACGTTGCCATGAATACTGCAAACATTGATGCCCAAACTGTAACCGGTACTATCTACTCAGATCTTGACATCAATATCCAGAATAAAAAAGAAGGCGGCTACAGCTCACATATCAAAGGAACAGTTAATGACGGCAAAGAACTGGTGAGACTCGAAACTGTTTCCGGAAACATCTACATGCGTAAGAAGTAGTTCACTTCAACTTAACTAACTCCCACCAGGATCACTGGCGTAGCATTATTATCGCAGACGCATACATTGTCATGCGCAGGATATAACTATGCCAGTTTTTTTATACCCTTATTACCTCACCGAAACAAACCAGCTTATCATGAAATATCTTTTATCATTTATACTGCTATCATTATTCAACTTCAGCTTCAGCTCTTACAGCCAGGATCTCAAAGTAATCGACCAGGACTATAAACGAGCGATTGAAGTTGCTACGGTCGAAAACAAACTGATCTTTGTCGACTTTTACACTACCTGGTGCGTTCCCTGTAAAAAGCTGGACAAGCTCGTTTTTCAGAACGACTCGGTAAAACAACAACTCGGCAATCAGTTCATCTTGCTGAAGTATGATGCAGAAAAAGACAGTGTTTTCCACCTGTCCAAAAAGCATCACGTGATGAGCTATCCTACCGGGTTGATCCTTGACAGAAATGGTTATGTGATCGAAAGAAAATATGGCTTCTCCGGAGAAGACTTTGCTTCTTTAAGTACAAGCGTGTTTGATTTCACTAATAAAGCATTGGAATCAGCCAGAGCTAATAAGAAAATGACCGGCTATTCAAATAAGATCGATGTCTCAAAATATCCCCGGTTTTATACAGACTATGTAAACCGTACGAATACCAATATTGACACGGCAGCAGTGGAGAAATTCTGGAGTAAACAAAGGAATCTGTATGCAGAAGAATACTTTTCTGTATTGTTATACTTCCAGGGACTTCGCCTTCCTGAACCAATGCTCGATAAATTGCTCAAGAACAGATCGCAGTATGAAGCACGTTTCGGGAAGACCGATGTTGAAGTGTTGTTATATTTTATAAGCGCCGGGAAATTTGACCAGGCTATTGCGGCCAGCGATGAGGGCCTGTTCAACAAAGCCGCAGCTTTTACACAAGCAGCCCTTGGAGACGGTTATACGAGCACAATGATTCCTGCATTCAGAAAGGAATTTCTGATCCGCCAGAACAAATGGGATGCAGTATTTGAGATCAACCAACAGCTGAAAAACGAGGGGAAATTCAATAACGAATCCATCAATCACTTCTGCTGGACCGTTTACAAAAAATGTAATGACCCACAGGTTATCGCGAAATGTGTGCAATGGATGAAAGAACTCACTGAGCAAAAACCAGAATTCGCATATCTCGATACATACGCCTACCTCTTGCATAAATCAGGAGATTTTGCAGAAGCAAAGCGAGTGATCCCGCTCGCCATTGCCGCCGCCAAAGAAGAAAAAGAAAGCTGGAAGAAGCTGGATGAGCTGTTGCAAAAGCTGTAGGAGGTTTAAAAGGTTTGAAAGGTTTGAAAGGTTTAAGAGGTTTGAAAGGTTTAAGAGGTTCAAGACGTTCAAGACGTTCAAGAGGTTTGAAAAGTCTTAGGGGTTTATTTATAAGCTCTTGAACCTTTCAAACCTCTTAAACCTCTTGAACCTCTTAAACCTTTCAAACCTCTTAAACCTCTTAAACCTTTCAAACCTCTTAAACCTTTCAAACCTTTCAAACCTTTCAAACCTCTTGAACCTTTCAAACCTCTTAAACCTTTCAAACCTCTTCCAATCATCAAATCCTCGGCAGCCACATGCCCGCGGCGGCACCAAATACACCAACCAGGGTTGCAAGAGTAATAAGTAACAGAAGGAATGAAAACATATACTTCGCAGAGGGTTTGCCGGAAAATTTCGCTTTGAAATACAGGGCTGCGATAGCTTGCGGAAAGATATAGACAAACACATCCAGCACATAAAGAAAAGGACCGGTAAATGTTTCCGGATCAAAACCAACGGGCGCCCTGAAGATCACCATCCAAAGCATAAAAAATACACGGAAGAACCATACGCCGCTCATCGCAATCAACAGGTGTACGGCCCATTGATTGTGCAACCTGATATTCCGTTGTTTTGCATATCTGACACTGAAGAAAGCGCACACCATGATAATAACGCCATTCATTGAAACCGTTGCCGTACTGAATGGCCCGCCAACCGCCCCCCTGACCAATGCCAGGTATAAGCCTGCCAGGCTGATCAGGAATGCCGAGTAAATGTAGATGCGGCCTCCGGCTCTGTGAAAACGAGGCCATCTGTTCCTCACCTGTTTGATCAACTGCAACGGTCCAAGAATAGTTACAATGGCAGCAAGAGCAACATGCAGCGCGAAAAACAGATTGCCTGTAAGATCTTCTTTCCTGTAAAAATGAGGATTGACCTTATTCCAGTTCTCAAACTCACCTGCCGCGGTCGATGTCCAATACAGCATCAGGATGTAATATGCAAAGATCAACTGACCGAGGTAGGTAACAATAAACCATGAACGGGTTGAATATTTTAAAAGACGGGTAGCTTTTGTGGCAGAGTTTTGTGTCATATACTGATGAGCTAAGATATCTTCCTGCTCATCATCTCAGCTTAACAAATGTTAAGAACTGAGTTCACGCCTGATACGGCTAAGACTTTCTGCTTTTATTCCCAAATAGGAAGCAATGTATTTCAACGGAACATTCTGTATGATAGCGGGAGAAGTTTTCATAAGCTTGACGTAACGCTGTTCTGCTGTAAGTGTGGACAGATCGTCTATCCGTTGTTTATCTTCTTCCAGAAGCTGCTGGAACAATTTGATGGTATAGTCCTTTTGGGTTATGCTTTCTTTTGCGGTACGATCAACATCAGGCCGGGAGATCCTCAGCAACTCACAATCGGTAATGCATTGAAGATATTCATTGGTAACAGTCTGATGCATAAAGTGAGTATAAGACGTAAAAAAGCGTGGCCCATCATTTAATTCAACGGTTACTTCTTCTCCATTATCGTTGACGTAGAATTTGCGCATAAACCCGGAGACAATGAAGTTGTGATAAAGCGGCACTTTGCCGGCTACATCCAGCATGGTATCGCGTGTAGCAAAGTGAGGTTTGAATGTTTCGCGGCAACTGGCCCTGTCTGATTCAGGGATATCAATGATACGGGAGATGTACCCGAAGAGAGTGTCGTAATAATGAAGCATAGTGCCGCGATTTACATAAATATACGGATGAATAGCTTATGGAGGAGGGGCGATGGTCGAGGGTCGATGTTCGATGGTCGATGTTCGATGGTGGATGGTGGATGACGATCTAGTAGTAGAATAATAAGAAAGCTGGATTATATGCTAGCGATCGATGATCGATATTCGATCATCAACCATCGATCATCGAATATCGACCATCGAACATCGAACATCGATCATCGAACATCGACCGTCGGCGTTGATGCTTTAACATAGCTTCAGCTACGAAGCGAACATGCGTAGAGTTTGTATAAACCTTGGATACGGGTCTCGAAAATGTCTCGTGAGAGTCTCGTGAGGGTCTCGTCAGGGTCTCGTCAGTAAAAACCGAAAGATATAGGGAATAAGCCGCGTGAGGCTCAGGCTCGTGGTAATGATTTTTATGACATCATACCTGTATTATTACCCCAAAAATCATGCTGATCATAAATAGTTTCTGGCGATATGGCAGCCTGTCAGGCTGCCATATTATTCGGGTTATTCTTCAGTAAGTGTTTAAATCTGCTGAACGTTTCTGGTTTGATATTCAGATATGAGGCAAGATATTTTTGAGGAACCCTTCTCATCAGCTCAGGATTCTTATTTACAAAGGCAATAAATCTTTCACGGGGTGTCATCTTGATCATTTGCATTTGCCAGGCATCGCTGACGATCATCATATGCGTGATCACAAGACGCCCAAGGCGTTCCATTCTTTTGGATTGTGCGTAAAGTTCTTCAAGCTTGTCATGCCTTATAGAGATGACGGTAGCCGGCTCAATGGCTTCTACATAATATTCGGATGCTTCCCGGCTTAGAAAAGATTGCTGACCAAGGATCACCTGGCCTTCTGTTGAGATCTGAACATTATGCTCAACCTTGCTTGTTTTGTAGTATTTACGGATGATTCCTTTGGAGATAAAATTGAAGTAGTGCTCGATCTCTCCCTGTTTGACCAGGTATTCTTTCTTCCGGAATTTCCGCACTTTGAGGACAGGTTGGATGCTTTTTTCAAACTCTTCGTCAGTTATGGTCACAAACTTCCTCAGGAAATTCAGAAAGACCTTTACATTTTCCATATGCATCGCCCATTAGTACGTAGAAGTTAGGAAAAAAAACATAATCCCCAAACAGGCATCGGGGTATTTTTTTTCGGCTCCGGGAACGGTTGCGGAGAATCTGAGCGGATTTAGCCATGATATGTTGTAAATTCGCACCGCTTGCCGGAGGCAAGCGGTGTCCGCCGAAGCTTTAGCGTAGGAGGACTGTCCTAAACCAAGGCTTTAGTGGAACTTATATACCTGAAGCCTGGCCGGACGGGGCTGGCAAATATTCACCTTACAAAAAACCAAACTCTATTATGTCGCAAAAGATCAAAGTTGCAAATCCAGTAGTTGAGCTGGACGGAGATGAAATGACCCGCATTATCTGGAAGTTCATTAAAGACAAACTGATCCTCCCTTATGTGGATCTTGACATAAAATACTATGACCTCGGCGTTGAATACCGCGATCAGACGAATGACCAGGTAACCATTGATGCGGCGAACGCTATCAAACAATACGGCGTAGGTATCAAATGCGCAACCATCACTCCTGATGAAGACCGCGTAAAAGAATTCAACCTCAAACAGATGTGGAAAAGCCCTAACGGTACTATCCGCAACATCCTCGACGGTACAGTATTCCGCGAGCCGATCGTGATCAAAAACATCCCACGCCTGGTTACCACCTGGGACCGCCCGATCATCGTAGGCCGTCACGCATTTGGTGACCAGTACCGCGCTACAGATTTCGTGGTACCGGGAAAAGGTAAACTGACCATCAAATTCGTTGGCGACGATGGACAGGTGATCGAACACGAAGTATTCCAGTTCAAAGGCGGTGGCGTTTCCCTGTCTATGTACAACACAGACGAGAGCATCGCAGGCTTCGCCCGCAGCTGTATGAACATGGCGCTGTCTAAAGGCTGGCCGCTCTACCTCTCTACCAAGAACACCATCCTGAAAAAATATGATGGCCGTTTTAAAGATATCTTCCAGGACATCTACGAAAACGAGTTCAAAGCACAATTCGAAAAAGCTGGTATCGTATATGAACACCGTCTGATAGATGACATGGTAGCAAGCGCTATGAAATGGAACGGTGGTTTCGTTTGGGCTTGTAAAAATTATGATGGTGACGTACAAAGTGACTCTGTTGCACAAGGCTTCGGTTCACTCGGTCTGATGACTTCTGTACTCGTTACGCCTGATGGAAAAACGCTCGAGGCTGAAGCTGCACACGGAACGGTAACCCGTCACTACCGCGAGCATCAGAAAGGAAACCCGACTTCTACCAACCCGATCGCTTCGATCTTTGCGTGGACAAGAGGTTTGGCATTCCGTGGTAAACTCGACGACAACCAACCACTGATCGATTTCGCCAACGCTCTCGAAGCCGTTTGTATCGAAACCGTGGAAGAAGGTAAGATGACAAAAGACCTCGCACTGACCATCAAACCAAAAGTTGAGCACGGTAAAGACTACCTGTACACACAGGAATTCCTTGATGCAATTGATGCAAATCTGAAAAAGAAAATGGGGCTCTAAGAAACCTCGTTTAACCAGGGAATAATAAGGGTTTAAAAGTTTAAGAGTTTAAAGGTTTAAAAGTTTAATCGTTTTGAGGCTGGCAGATATTCTACCGGTCTTAACTGTAAAACTTTGAAACCATTAAAGTTTTAAACCTTTAAACCCTTAAACTTTTAAACTAACTTCCTGAAATGCAATTACTCCTTCTGGCGATCGCTCCCGGCATTGCAATCTGTCTGTTCATCTTTCACAGAGATGCGTATAACCGCGAACCAAAACGAAACCTGCTGATCAGCTTTCTGCTGGGCATGATAACGGTTGTCCCTGCGGCACTCATCGAAAGATCGTTGATCACATACGAAACAACCGTTACGGCCATAGCGATCAAAGCCTTTCTTTTTGTAGCACTGGTAGAAGAAGGCGTAAAGTTTATCGCGCTCCGTTTCTATGCCTACCCAAGTAAAAAATTTGATGAGCCGCTGGACGGCATTGTATACTCCGTAATGGTCAGCATGGGTTTTGCCACGCTGGAAAACATTCTCTACGTTTTTCAATCAGCACAAACCGGACAGGGCTACCAGGTCGCTTTTCTCCGGATGTTCCTTGCCGTCCCGGCACACGCAACCTTTGGCGTGCTGATGGGTTATTATGCGGGGAAAGCAAAATTTGCACAACATGGAAAAACTATACTCCTGCTGACCGGCCTGATCTGGGCTGTATTATTCCATGGACTGTACGATTTCTTTCTGTTCATCCGGGAATCACCAACCGTTGCCGATCTTGCTGCAGACGGACTTCTGATCGCAGGTGCTATTGCTTCGTTCATCATCGCCTTACGATTGAGCTTTATTCATATAAAAAAACACAGAAAACTTTCACAACAAACCTACAACCCGATGGAAACAATGAGTCTCCGCAAAGCCTACGAACATGATATCCCCCTGATCCGTGATCTCGCATTCAGGATCTGGCCCACAGCTTACGGACAGATCATTTCACAGGAACAGATCGATTATATGCTCGACATGATGTATAGCGAACGCTCGCTGTCAGACCAAATGAAAAAAGGAGCAGAATTTCTTATCGCATACGACGGCGTTGAAGCGGTCGGATTCGCCTCCGTCGGAATGGCTGAACCAGGCATTTATAAACTCCACAAACTGTATGTACTCCCCTCTCAGCAGGGACGCGGTACAGGAAAGTTTTTGGTGGATGCTATTGCCAGGGCAGCAGCAAAAAAAGGAGGAAAGATCTTGAGGCTCAACGTAAACAGGAATAACCCTGCCGTTGGATTTTATGAAAAGATCGGATTTGTAAAAGCCAGTGAAGAGGATATTGAGATCGGTAATGGTTATTTGATGAATGATTATGTGATGGAGAAGAATTTGGGAGAGAATGAATGATGGGGACTGAAGAAGGAGGCAGACTAAAACCGGTAAAACAGAAGGCATTCATACCACGGTTGAAACCCTGCCGTCAGAGCACATCCACAGAGCAATTGGCGTACCGGCAGGAGTTGAAACCTGAGCCAGGCTACGTTCTGAAAAAAACAAAAATCTAAAAATTTAGCGTCCCCTCTCACTCCCCGCACTTCAGATACTTCTTCGGATCCACCGGTGTTTCAAAATCATAGACCAGTAGCTCTACAGGTTCTCCCGGTTCATTGATCCCGATCGTATCACCGGCTTTTACTTTCTGGTTTGGCCGGACAGTCACTTTGGAGATCCCGCTCATCCAGAACCAGTAATCCTGGTGATAATACACAACTTCCCATTTGCCTTCCTGGGTACGCTGAACTTTACTGATCACGGCATCCATGCCGGCGCGGACAGTCGTATCTGTACTGCTGGAAAGAACCAGTTTCAGTTCATCCATCCCGTCTTCACGTTTCTGGGGTGTAATGTCTTTTGCCTTCAGCAGTATGCAGGAAATAGACAACGAGTCTTTCAACTGTTTTCTTCCTTTCTGCGCAAAAGAGAACTGGGTCAGAGACATAAAAGCTGCGGTCAGCAACAAGGCAGAGAAATGTTTCATATTGATAGGATTGGATAAATGAAAAGTCAATGTATTTCGATAGAAAGTTTCCTGGCCATTTCAGCGCTCATTCCCTCGGCCGAAGCGCCATAGCCGGTGACCAATACTCCTTTTTTCCCCTTTTTGCTTTCCACTGCATAGACAACTGCTTCGTCAGCAGGATCCGTATTGCCTTCGAAGCGGTATATTTCCACTATTTCAAAGTCCTCTATATTGTGACGGTCATCCTGGCAAACCAGGCAGTTTTCTTCCAGGTTAAAATCGGTGGTGTACCCCCTTGCCTTCAGGCCGTTCACGGCTAAAGAAACAGTATCGTATACATACATAGTCAATGGATTTACAGATAGTTCCAAAGTTAGTACAATGCGCTGACCATTGCAGCAAAAAACTGTGCAGAGCGGGCGATGTGTGGTGCATGCTGAGCCTCGATCCATAATCTCTTCAGATTCAGTAAACTTTCTTATCGATAGCCGGCGCCGGCATTAGGCTTTATAAAAGGCATAGTGTACCTTTGCCCGCAAAATCAAACAAAAAATGTCTACTGTATCAAAATCCATTGATTTCTCCTTACCCTATAAGGTGGCTGATATTTCCCTGGCTGAATGGGGCCGTAAAGAAATTCGCCTGGCTGAAGCAGAAATGCCCGGTCTTATGTCTATCCGTGCAGAATACGGACCATCACAGCCGCTGAAAGGTGCGAGAGTTGCGGGTTGTCTGCATATGACCATCCAGACTGCCGTGCTGATCGAAACACTGGTAGCCCTGGGTGCAGAAGTTAAATGGAGCTCTTGTAATATATTCTCTACACAGGATCACGCAGCAGCAGCAATCGCAGCAGCTGGTATCGGTGTATTTGCATGGAAAGGTCAGACGCAGGAAGAAGCTGACTGGTGTATCGAACAGACACTGTTCTTCGGAGCCCAGGACAAACCTCTGAACATGATCCTTGATGACGGTGGCGACCTGACCAACATGGTACTGGACACTTACCCTGAGCTGGTTCAGCATGTAAAAGGTATCTCTGAAGAAACAACTACAGGTGTACACCGTTTGTATGAGCGCGTTGCAAAAGGAACGCTGCCTATGCCAGCGATCAACGTAAACGACTCTGTAACTAAATCTAAATTCGACAACAAATACGGTTGTAAGGAATCACTGGTTGACTCTATCCGCCGCGCTACCGATGTAATGCTGGCTGGTAAAGTAGCTGTTGTTGGTGGTTATGGTGACGTAGGTAAAGGTTCTGCCGCTTCACTGGCAGGTGCCGGTTGCCGCGTGATCGTAACGGAGATCGATCCTATCTGCGCCCTCCAGGCTGCAATGGACGGTTTTGAAGTGAAGAAAATGATCGACGCTGTGAAAGAAGCTGACATCATCGTTACTGCTTCAGGTTGCCGCGATCTTATCACTGCTGAGCATTTCAAAGCAATGAAAGATAAGGCGATCGTTTGTAACATCGGTCACTTCGATATCGAGATCGATATGGCATGGCTGAACAAAAACTACGGCAACACTAAAGACACTATCAAACCTCAGGTTGATCTTTACAACGTAGACGGTCATGATGTGATCATCCTCGCTGAAGGCCGCCTGGTGAACCTGGGTTGCGCTACAGGTCACCCTTCTTTCGTAATGAGTAACTCTTTCTCTAACCAAACGCTGGCTCAGATCGAACTTTGGGGTAACCACAAGAACTACGAAAACAAAGTATACGTTCTTCCTAAGCACCTCGATGAGAAAGTTGCCCGTCTCCACCTCGCTAAGATCGGCGTGGTTCTCGACGAACTGACTCCTGCTCAGTCTTCTTACCTGGGCATCACAAAAGAAGGTCCTTACAAACCTGAACATTACCGTTACTAAGAATTACGGTTATTTTATAGAAAGCCATTCCTGTATAGGGGTGGCTTTCGTCGTTTGGGAGGCGTTGGGTAGGTTTCAGAGGTTCAAAAGGTTT